>Ga0255338_1000113_pt1 | contig 360669 bp, 345 predicted proteins | sample MeOH1_35cm_T4_19_FD_203715 | JGI IMG/M metagenome (GOLD analysis project Ga0255338, IMG submission 203715) | Sandy soil microbial communities from University of British Columbia, Vancouver, Canada - MeOH1_35cm_T4_195 | ecosystem: Engineered > Artificial ecosystem > Sand microcosm >... | reverse complement strand
CGACCTACATCGGCAAGCCCTACTCGCGCGGCTTCGTCGAACTCGACAGGCACAAGCCCGATGCCGCGCCGCTGATCACCTTCAACTGGCTGTCGGACGATCGCGACGTGCGGCGCGCGCGCGAGAGCTTCCGGATGATGGCGGAGACGCTGAAGCCGCTGCTCGCTCGCGGCGACGTCACCGACATGTTCGCCGCCGGTTTCTCCCCCAAGGTAAAGAAGATCGGCGCGCTCACGCAATGGAACCGCCTTCTCACTGGCTTTGCGGGGCTTGCGATGGATGCGTCGTCGCAGGTGAGGCGCCAGATCATCACGCGGTTCGCATCCGACGGCTTGTCGCTCGGCCGCCTGCTCGGCGACGATGGCCTTCTCGATGCCTATCTGCGGAACACCGCGACCGGCATCTGGCATCCGTGTGGAACGTGCGCCATGGGCCGCGCGAGCGACGAGATGGCGGTGGTCGACGCGTTGGGGAGCGTCTACGGCATCGACAATCTGAGCGTGGCGGACGCTTCGATCATCCCGGATATCCCCACGACCAACCTGAACATTCCCGTCATCATGATCGGCGAGAAGATCGCCGACGCGCTGAAGCAGCGCCGGCCGGCATAGCCACCGAGAGGGGCTGGCCGCTTGTCCTCTAGCCGACGTACATCACCTCGCCCTGGAACAGCCGGCGCGCCGTCCGGTAGATCGTGGCATGGACGATCCTGGTCGCCCCGCCGGACGTCTCGACCTCTGCTCCCACCAGAGTCGTCCCCGAGGGATGTCCTATGCGAATGTCCGGGCCCGCCACAGGTCCGAGCAGGCCGGCGGCGGTCGTGCCGGGAATACGGGCTGCCGCGGCCAGGCATAGGGCGCCGGTGATGGGGATGGCCCGGTGCGGCCGCCCCATCGATATCATCCGGCAGAGGATGTCGTGGTCGTCGGCGCGCAGCACGGCGCCGGCAAGCGTGGACGTGTCGCGCGGGCGAGCGATCAGCGCGATCTTCGGCTGGCTGCCCTGGCGGTGGGCCGCCGCCATGTCCGCTGCCATGCCCATCTGCACGGAGGCGACGGCCCGGATCGTTTCCAGCAGCGCCATCATGCCGGTGTCGCGTTCGATGGCCTCCGGCATCTCCGTGCCGTCGAGACCGAGGTCCGACGCCCGCACGAAGACGCTCGGATTGGCCACGTCGACAAGACTGGCCTCGAGGGTGCCGAAGCCCTGGATCTCCAGGCGGTCGACCGGATTGCCGGTCGGAAGGGCGCGCCCGGTCTTGGCACCTTCCGGATCGATGAAGTCGAGGCGGATCGCCGCGTGACGGCCGGAAACGCCGTCGATGGCGAGGTTGCCGCAAACGGCCGCCTTGCCGCCGGCGACGGCGAAATGCGCATGGATGATCTTGCGGGTGTTCGTGTTGTGAATCCTCACCATGGTCGTGCCGTCCGGCGGCGGCGGAACAAGGCCCTCGTCGACCGCGAAGGGGCCGATGGCCGAGGACATGTTGCCGCAATTGCCGGCATAGTCGACGAGCGGCGCATCGACCGCCAACTGGGCGAAGGTGAAGTCGACGTCCGCATCCGGCCGCGTCGGCGGTCCGACGATGCAGACCTTGGAGAGCGAGGAGATGCCGCCGCCCATGCCGTCGAGCTGGCGGCCGTACGGATCCGGCGACCCCATCGCAGCCAGGAAAATGGCATCCCAGGCGGAGCGATCCGCCGGCAGGTCGGCAAGGTGAAACATGAGCGCCTTCGACGTGCCGCCGCGCATGAAGACCGAGCGGATTGCGCGCTGAGCCATAGTCTCTCCTCCCCGGGCGCCCGATGCGCTGTTCCCCCGAGCGCCTCCTCTAGCGCACTGAAAGTGCGGCAGAGGGACTACGCAAACAGGTCCGGAGGAACACCCAGTTTCAAGATATTGTCGACAATATAGACTTAGATGTCAATTTCGAACGGCCAATTCGATGGCATCCTGCATTATGTGTTGACATATGGCGAGCGACATGTGAGGCACGTCCGTCGGATGGCTTGGCAGACGGGCGCGTTTGCGTGGGAGGGAGCGAACCCATGGAGGACTATCCCGACCGGCTCGAGATGTTCATCGACGGCGCATGGACGGGCGGCGGCGGTCGGGACATGCAACCCGTGCTCGATCCGGCGACCGGGAATCCGATCGGTGCGCTTCCTATGGCGACTGCAGCCGATCTCGACCTCGCTCTGGCTGCCGTCGACAAGGGCTTTCGAAGCTGGCGGGCGACCGCCCCCGCGGTTCGCGGGGCAATCATGCGGCGGGCAGCCGCGCTGCTGCGCGAACGGGCCTCGGCGCTGTCGGCGATCGTGACGCGCGAACAGGGCAAGCCGCTCGCGGAAGCACGCGGCGAAATCGCCCGGGCAGCCGACATCCTCGACTGGGATGCCGCGGAAGGCCAGCGTGCCTACGGGCGCGTCGTGCCCGGCCTGGACGGCATCCAGCAGAGCGTACTTCGCAAGCCGATCGGTCCGGTCGCCGCCTTTTCGACCTGGAACGTGCCCGTCGTTTCGCCGGCGCGCAAGATTTCCGGTGCGCTGGCCGCCGGCTGCTCGATCGTTATCAAGGCCTCCGAGGAAACGCCCGCCTCGGCGATCGCGCTGGTCCGATGCTTTGATGACGCCGGCCTGCCGCCAGGAGTGCTCAATCTGGTCTTCGGCGTGCCCGATGCCGTATCACGTCAGCTGATCGCCTCTCCTGCCATCCGGCTGGTGACGCTGACGGGACCGATCGCCGTCGGCAAGCACTTGGCCCGGCTGTGCGCGGACCAGATGAAGCCGTCGACGATGGAACTCGGCGGTCATTCGCCGGTGATCGTCTGCGAGGACGCGGACGCCGCCGCGGCGGCCCGGTTGACGGCGTCCAGCCGATACCGGAACGCCGGCCAGATCTGCACCGCGCCGACGCGATTCTTCGTCCATGAGAGCCGCTACCAGACCTTCCTCGACACCTTCGTCGCATGCGCGCGCTCGCTTAGGGTCGGGAACGGATCGGACGAGGGTGTGGAAATGGGGCCGCTGGCGAACGAGCGGCGCCTGACCGCGATGGAGCGCCTCGTCGCGGACGCGCGCTCGCACGGCGCCCGTGTCGTCACCGGCGGCCGAAGGATAGGCGATCGCGGCAACTTCTTCGAGCCGACCGTGCTCACGGACCTTCCCGAGGCCGCGGAGGTCATGCGTATGGAGCCGTTCGGGCCGCTGGCGCTTGTCATGCCGTATCACGACCTCGACGACGCGGTGGAGAGAGCGAACAGTCTCCCCTACGGTCTCGCCGCCTATGCGTTCACGGGATCGACGGCGACGCTGTCGCGCTTGGTGTCCGGCCTCGAGAGCGGCTCCCTCAGCGTGAACCACATGAACGGCATCGGCCTGCCGGAACTTCCGTTGGGCGGCGTCAAGGAAAGCGGCTACGGCCATGAGGGCGGCGCCGAAAGCCTGCAGGCATACTTTACGACGATGGTGGTGTCACAGGCCTGAAACCGCCGCCGGCGAGGGACTCCGAGGGAAGACGATATGCGCGTTCTCGTGACGGGCGGCAGCGGGCGGGTCGGCATCTTCGTGGTCGAAGGCCTGCTCGCCGCAGGGCACGACGTGGTGAGCCTCGACATCCGCCATCCCGTGCGTCCCGTCGCCGGGGTCCGCACCATCCTCGGCGATGTCTCGTCGATGCAGGATGCGTTCGGAGCGCTGAGCTATGTCAAGGCCGAGGCGGTCGTGCACCTCGCGGCTTGGAGCGATCCCGGCATCGTCTCGGATTCGCAGACCTATTCCGACAATGTGTCGGGAACCTTCAACGTCCTCAATGTTTGCGCGGCAATCGGAGTCCGCCGCGCCATCGTCGCCTCGTCGGCGCAGGTCTACGGCTTCAAGGAACACGATCCGGTCTACGCGCGCGTGGACGAGCGCCACCCGCTGCGGCCGCTGAACTCCTACGCCCTGTCGAAGATCGCCTGTGAGCAGGCGGCCGACTACTTCGCACGTCGCTGCGGGATGGAGGCCCTGTCGTTCCGGATCATGGGGGCACGGGCACCCGAGGACCTGGAGGCCGAGATCCTGTCACTCGCGGCGCGCCCGGAGCTGGGCGGCTTCCTGTTGTGGAACCGCACCGACGCGCGCGACGTCGCCGAGGCCTGCGCGTTGGCCCTCGCCGCGCAGAGCGTCCCGCCGGGTGCCTACAACGTCACCGCGGAAAGCAACGCCCTGGGACGCGCCAGCATGGCGCTGCTGCGCGACTTCTGCCCCTCCACGCGGATCGAGACCGACATCCCGGGGACGCTCTCCATCCTGTCGTGTGAGAAGGCGAAGGCGGCGTTCGGCTACGCCGCGCGGCACGCTTGGTCCCTGCACCCCGACGGCCGAGTTCGCATGGAGATCGTCGCGCGCGATGACTGACGCAGCCGGCCTGCGCGACGCCCTCCACCGGCCGCGGCACCGAGCAGGTCCCAGGCGAGTCTGCATTGAAGGTGTTGCCTGATGCTCGATCCGGACATTGCGCGGCTCCTCGAGCGCCAGCATGGGGCACGCCCCAGCGAAGAGCTCGGCATCGCCGAGCTTCGCGCCGCCATGGCGCCGGTCCCAGTCTCTCGACGCCGGCCGGTCGCAAGTGTCGAGGATCGCCGCCTGCCTGGCGGATTGCCGGTCCGCTTCTATCGGCCGCTCGATCGCCGTCGGCGACAACTGATCGTCTATTTCCACGGCGGTGGATTCGTATCGGGCAGCGTCGAGACGCACGACCAGCTTTGCCGCGACCTGTGCAGTGCGGGCGGTTGCACGGTGATGTCGGCGGATTACCGGCTGGCACCGGAACACAAGTTCCCGGCCGCGATCGACGACGCGCTCGCGGCGACACGATGGGCACTTGCGCATGCCGAGACGGTCGACGCCGCGGCCGACGAGATCGTCGTCGCCGGCGACAGCGCCGGCGCTACGCTGGCCATCGTGACGGCGATCAGGCTGCGCGATGCCGGCGGTCCCCAGGTTGCCGGGCAGTTGCTCGCCTATCCCGTTGCCGCCTACCACACGCCCGCGACCCGCTCCTATCTCGACTGTGCGACCGGCTACGGCCTCACCCGCGCCGCCATGATCCGCTTCTGGGGCGAATATCTTCCGGACCCGAGCATGGCCGCGCATCCGCATGCGGCACCGCTCAATTCAAGCAGTCTCGGCGACCTGCCGCCGACGCTGATCGTGACAGCGGAATTCGATCCGCTGCGCGACGAGGGCCAGGCGCTCGCCGCCGCGCTGGCGCGGCAGGGAAACGCCGTCGACAGCAGCGACGAGCCCGGGCTGATCCACGGCTTCCTGCGTACCGCCCCGGACATCGCCCCCACGCGTCGGGTGTTCGCGCGCATGGGCGAGTGGTTGCAGCGGCTGCCGTCCCGGCGTTCGACACTCCCGTAGGACCCGAAGCCGCGGCAACGCCCGAGCCTGCAGTCGCCTTACAGGTCGTCGACGAAGACGGCTTGCCGCTTCTTGACGATCGCGGGGAGCGAGACAAGGACGAGGGCCGCGGCGGCGATTGCGAGAAGGATGGCGCTGATCGGACGGGTCACAAGGACCGTCGGATCACCGTCGGAAATGATCATGGCGCGTCGCAGGTGCTCCTCCAGCATCGGCCCTAGAATGAAGCCGAGGACGAACGGCGTCACCTCGCAGCCGAGCTTCACCAGCACATAGGCGGCAACGCCCGCGATGGTCACTTGGTAGACGGCCAGCTCGGAGTTGTCGACGCTGTAGACACCGATGCAGCAGAAGGCGACGATCGCCGGAAACAAGATCGTATATCGCACCGACAGCAGCTTCACCCAGATTCCCACCAGCGGTAGATTTAGAACGACCAGCATGGCGTTGCCGATCCACATCGAGGCGATCAGCCCCCAGAATAGATCCGGGTTCTTCTCGATGACCTCTGGTCCCGGGACGATGCCCTGTATGATCATGGCTCCGACCATGAGCGCCATCACCGCGTTGGACGGAATACCCAACGACAGCAGTGGTATGAAGGAAGTCTGAGCGCCGGCATTGTTGGCTGCTTCCGGAGCGCAGACCCCTTCGATGGCACCTGATCCGAACTCCGCCGCGTTCCTAGAGACCTTCTTCTCGACGTTGTAGGCGACAAAGGACGAAAGCAGCGCACCGCCGCCGGGCAGAATGCCGAGGAAGGAGCCGATCGCAGTGCCGCGGATGGCTGGTGGTATCATGCGCATGAAATCGCTGCGCGACGGCCACAGCCTTCCGACGCTGGCGATGGCCGGCCGCGAGAGGTTTCCGGCCTCCAGGTTGCGCATAATTTCGCAGATCCCGAAGAACCCGACAGCGATGGCGACGAAGTCGACCCCGCCCAGCAGTTCCATCGTCCCGAACGTGAACCGCGGCGTACCCGTGTAGATATCCGTTCCGGTCAGGCCGATCAGCAGTCCGGCGGCGATCATCGCAACCGCCTTGAGGATCGAGCCGGATGCCAAGGCGACGGACGAGACCAGGCCAACGACCATCAGCGAGAAATACTCGGCAGAGCCAAAGCTCAGTGCCAGCGAGGTCAGCGGCTGGGCAACAAAGGCGACAAGCAAGGTGGCGACGGAGCCGGCGAAAAACGACCCCAGTCCTGCCGCCACCAGGGCCGGACCCGCGCGGCCCTGTCGCGCCATCTGATAGCCGTCGATGGTGGTGACGGCGGAAGAGGCCTCGCCCGGAAGATTGACCAGGATGGCGGTGGTCGAGCTACCGTATTGCGAACCATAGTAGATGCCGGCCAGCATGATCAGCGCGGCGGTCGGAGGCAGCCCGAACGTCAGCGGCAACAGCATGGACATGGTGGCGAGCGGTCCGAGGCCGGGCAGGACCCCGATCACGGTGCCGAGGAAGACGCCGATGAAGCAGTACAACAGGTTGAGCGGCGCCATGGCTACGGAGACGCCGAGGCCGAGATTGTCGAGCATATCCATCAGGCGCCTCCCATTCCATGGAACCACGAACCGAATAGAGGAACGGGAAGCTCGAGGCCGTATCCGAAGATCGCCGTGCAGAAGAGCGCCACGCCGGCACTCGTCGCCAGCGCCTCGACCGGCGAGACCCGGCTGCTCGCCGACGAGGCGACAAGCGTGGTGAGAAAGATCCCGGGCAGCATACCCAGCTGCTGCAGAAACGTCGCGAAGAGAATGGTCGAGAGCGACAGCAAGATCACGCCACGCCAGGGGATTGCGCCGAATGGCGTTCCCTGCTCGATGACGAAGCTCCGGACGGCGATGACACCCCCCACCAGAACGAGAAACACACACAGGACCAAGGGAAAATAGCCGGGCCCCATGTTCAAGGCCTGGCCGAGCGGGAGCGTACGCAGGGTGATGCTGCCGTACGCCGCGCCCAGCGCCAGAAAGATCAACCCTGTCGCCAAGTCTTTACCGTTGACTTTCATGTCCGAGTCTCGCCTTGGACGCGGGCTCGACCTTGCCTCTCCGCGCCGATCTCGGCCCGTCTCCGGAGGCAGCATGCCGGCGATCCCGCCATGTCAGGCCGGGTCAGTTCACCCGGCCTGACAATGGAACAGTGTGATTATTCCTTTGGCGGCAGTAGCTTGACCGTCTCCTGCGCCAAGACGCGCTCGTGCTCGAACATCGCCTGCGCCTCGGCAGCGGAGATCTTCTTGATGTTCCCCCCCGCTGTGGTGACCCAGTTCTGGAACGCCTTCGAATCGATGGCGACGTTGATCGCCTTGTTCAACTTGTCGAGGACGTCTGCTGGCGTACCCCGCGGCGCGAACACCCCGACCCAGGCCTGCGGGGCGATATCCACTCCGGTTTCCTTGAAGGTTGGCAAGTCCGGAAGCTGGGGCACACGCGCCTCGTTGGTGATCGCCAAGGCGCGCATCTTGCCCGAACGGACGTAGTCCATGATGGCGCCGCCGCTATCCATGGTGGCATCGACATGGCCTGCGATGACGTCGACCGCCGCCGGTGCGCTCCCCGTGTAGGGCACCAATTTCACCTTCACGTCCGCGGCCCTGAAGAACCGCTCGGAAACGATATGCTGGAGCGATCCGTAACCCTGCGTGGCCCATTTGATGGAGTTGGGATTTTCCTTCGCGTAGGCCAGGAACTCGGCCATCGTCTTGGCGGGGAAGTCCGGTCGGACCAGCAACACGTAGGGCGTCTGGTAGGTCAGGGCCAGGAAGGTGAGGTCCTCCGGCTTGAACGGGGTGCTGGTGTTGAACAGCGGGGCGATGTTCGTGCTCGCTCCGCTCGTCAGCAGCGTGTAGCCATCGGGTGCCGCGGTTGCCACGGCCATGGCACCGATGAGCGTCCCGGCTCCGGGCTTGTTCTCGACTACGAACTTCTGCCCGAGTTGCTCGGCGAGCGACGGTGTCAGCAGCCGGATGGCGGCGTCGGTGTTACCTCCCGCCGGGAACGGGACGACGATCGAGATGGGCTTGCTGGGGTAGTCCTGGGCCACCGCAGCGGTGACGATGGTCAGGCTGGCCGCGGCCGCGATCAGAATAACGTCGAGAATTGATCTCATGGTTTCACTCCCCTGTTGATTGATGGCTTCGGCGTTTGCCGGTTCTTGATTGACGGCCTTGGTGATTGCCGACTCTTTTCAATCACATAGCCAGACGACTTCGTTCCGCACGTCGGTGGCCCGTCACCGCAGCCCCCTTCAGGCGATGGAGCTTGCGCCCTCATTGGCCCAAGCCGTGCCGGCCGGCCTCACCACGAGGGTGGATCTTCGCGTGCGCGGCACGGTTCGCTGACGGCGGATGGGATTGTCGAGGCCGAGCCTCATCGGACATCACCGGGCAGCCACCTCCTCATGGCTGCCGATCGGAGCCTCCCAGCTCTTTCCATTATGATACCGGTATCTTTCATTGCAAGAGGTATCTTGGCACCCTGTACCGGCGCGAAAGAAGCGAGAAAGCGTAATAAAATCAACATTCCGATGCCGCGACGCTGATCGACTGCATCGGGCACGGCATTCCCATTCCGCAAAGCGCCCTGATACTTCAGGCATTTCGATGATACCGGTAGCATATTTTTCTTGACAACGCGGGCGATGCGACAAAGTTATCAGGGCCTCCCGGGAGGAGAGAGAATGGCTGAAGAAGGGAAGCTGGGGGCGCCGCCCGACGGCGGTTGGCTTCGGCTTGAGCATGTCGGCTTCGAAGCGCTCGCGGGACCGCTATACTGGTTGCCCGACGTCGACTGCGAGAACGAACCATTCCGGATGGGCTTCCGCGTCGAGGCCAAGCACTGCAATCCGCAGAACGCGTGTCATGGTGGGATGATGGCCACGTTCCTCGATTTGGCGCTGGGCTTGTCGTTGCGCTCGGCATCGGACTTCTGCGGGCCAACGATGAACTTGACGATCGACTATCTGAGCCCGGCTCTCCTCGGAGACTGGATCGAGAGCCGCTCGCGCTTCGTGCACGCGACGTTCAGGACAGGATACTGCGATGTCATCGCCCGCGGACCGCGCGGCCCCGTCGCGCGCGCGAACGGCATGTTCCGTCTCGCGCGCCCGAAGACGGGGTGACCCCCTTGAGCGCCGATAGAACGTGGCTGCCGGGGAAAGCGGACGACGGATCAGGCCGGCGAACACCAGCCCGCCGAGGGCGGCCGCCGTCACAGCTTCGGACACCTTCGAGTTTTCAGGGAGTGGACGGTCATGGACGCCAGAATTCTAACCTGCTCGGTGACGGGCGGCAGCACCACGCGCGAGCAGAATTCCAATCTGCCGGTCACGCCCGAGGAGATCGCCGGCGCCTGCCTCGCCGCCGCGGAGGAAGGGGCCGCCGTTTGCCACATCCATGTCCGCGACCCCGAGACCGGCGAGCCGAGCACCGATCTTGACCACTATCGCGAGGTCGTCCGGCTGATCCGGGACAGCGGGTCGGACATGCTGATCAACCTGACCACCGGCCCAGGCTGCTTCTACGATCCCAGCGAGGATGATCCGGCGGTTCCCGGCCCCAACACCTTGATCTTCACGGCCCAACGCCGCGTCGAGCATGTGTTGGAGCTGAAGCCGGACCTGTGCAGCTTCGACATCGGCAGCATCAACTTCGACAGAAACGTCATCGTCAATATCCCGCGGATCGTTCGCGAGATGGCGGACCTGATCAGGTCCGCGGGCGTGAAGCCAGAGATCGAGATCTTCAACACCGGCGACGTCCTGTTCGCACGCGACATGATCGCGGAAGGACGGATCGAAGCGCCATACATGTTCCAGTTCGTGCTGGGCGGGAAATATGGCGCGGCCGCCGACCCGGAGCTGGTGCATTATATGCGCAATAGCCTGCCGCCCGGGAGCGTGTGGGGCGGGTTTGGGATCGGCCGGATGGCGTTTCCTATGATCGCATCGGTCTTCCTCGCCGGCGGCCATCTGCGCATCGGACTCGAAGACACCGTCTACCTGTCGCGGGGCGTGCTCGCAGCAAGCAATGCCGAACTGATCGCCAAGGCGGCGCGGATCGTCCGCGACCTCGGCGGCGAGCTGGCGACGCCGGCACAGGCGCGGGAGATACTGGGGATCTCGCGGTGAGCGGCGATTCCGCGGCCCACGCGGCTGCTGCTCGGCGGCCGCTGGAGGTGGCAGACCTCCTCGGCTGCTGGAAGCTGGTCGACGCATTCGAGGAACGCGACGGGGTCGTACTACCCAACCCCTATGTCGGCCGGAACGCGACCGGGTATCTGCACTATCTCGCCGGGGGGCGAGTCGCGGTGACGGTGGCGCTCGCCGGACGGCAACCGATGTCCGGCTCCGACCGCCGCAAGGCGCCGGCCGCGGAACTCGCGCAGTCGGCGCTGACCTTCGATGCCTATGCCGGCACCTTCTCGCTTCTGGGAGCCGATCGGATCGCCCATCACATCGAGATCAGCACCTACCAGAACCAGGTCGGGACCGACCTCGTCCGGCGGGTGGTGCTCGAAGACGGGCTGCTTTCGCTGTTTCCCGAATTGCCGCCCGACGAGCATCCGCGCTGGCTGGTATGGAGGCGGATCGCCGCTTGATCCCTGGTCCTTGAGGTTCCTTGCGGCCTGTGAGGAACGTGCGGCCCGCCTCGGCGTCGCCCATCACCGCGGCGATCTCTCCGAGCCGGCCGGCGGGTCCGATAGGCGACGGCGAAGGCGGCGCTCATCGGCCTCGCGCGGTCGGTGGCGCCCGAGTGCCTCGATGTCGACACGGCCTTCCACGGCATCTGCCTCGGCGGCTCGCCCCCTCGCCGCGCCACATCATCGCCTGACCCTCCCGCCGGCGGCCCGGGCCGCCGGCGGGGGCCGGAGAACGGGTGCTCAGCCCTTGGCCGCGCGCTCGTCCTCGATCTCCTTGAAGGCGGCCTGGGCCGACTTCATCGCGTCGAGCGAGGCGGGCGCGCCGCAGTAGATCGCGCCCTGCAGGATGATCTCGATGATCTCCTCCTTGGTGACGCCGTTGTTGAGCGCGCCGCGCAGGTGCAGCTTGAACTCGGCCTGGCGGTTGAGCGCCATCGTCATGCCGAGGTTCAGCACGCTGCGCATGCGGCGCTCGAGGTTCGGCCGCGACCAGATCTCGCCCCAGCACCACTCGGTGATGAGCTTCTGCAACGGCGCCGACACCTCGTCGGCCGCCGCGAGCGAGCGCGCGACATAGGCCTCGCCGAGCACCTCGCGACGGATCGCGAGGCCCTTCTCGAACTGCTCACCCTCGAATTCGGGACGCATCTGTTCTTCCTTTCATGAGATTCAGGGGTCTTGGGTCAAGAATCGTGGGCCGGCCCGGAACGGCCTAGCGCGGCCGCGCGAGCGCCATCACCGCGCCCGCGTCGGCCGCCTCGGCGAGCCGACAGAGCCGCTCGGCGAGCGGCCGGGCGTCGAGCCCGGGCGAGCCGTAGGCGGCGAGCGCCTCGAACTTCCGCACGACGTCGTCGTCCGACAGCGGCCGCTTCAGGCTGCCGGTCGCGACGTCGACGACGAATTCGTAGGACCGCCCGTCGTCGAGATGGACGGCGAGGCGCGCGCCGTCGATCGACAGGCCGGGCTCGATCTCGACCGCCGCGACCTTCGCGCGCAGCGCCGCGATCGCCGGGTCGGCGACGGCGGCGTCGGCGAAGTCGGCGGCGCCGGCCGTGCCGCGCAAGAGCGCGACGGCGACGGCGTGCTGCGCGCTCACCTGCGCCTCGCGGCCGCTCGTCACGCCCGGCCGGTCGGCGCGGGCCTTCAGCAGCGGGTGGCCCGAGACGACGACGCGGGCGATGCGGCCGGCGTCGAACCACGAATGCCCGCGGGCGGCGAGCGCCGCATCGATGACCGGGTTCAGCACGACGCCGCAGGGATAGGGCTTCAGCATGTTGCGCATCAGCTCGAAGCGCTCGCCGAGGCCCGCGTCGAGCGCCGAGACGTCCGGCGCGTCGCAGGTGACCTGGAGGAAGCCGCGCGGCCCCTCGAGCGGCATCGGCGGCCCTTCGACGCCGGCCCGCGCCATCAGCGCCGAGAGGGCGCCGTTGCGGGCGGCGTTGCCGACGCCGACGCTCTTCGCCATGAAGCCGAGCGTTTCGACGAGTCCCGAGGCCTGCGCCGAGGCGTTGCCGAACGCCCACAGCATCTCGCGGGCATCGAGGCCGAGAAGCTTGCCGACCGCCGCGGCGGCGCCGAACACGCCGCAGGTCGCGGTGATGTGCCAGCCGCGCGCGTAGTGGCCGGGCGAGACGGCGTTGCCGAGCCGGCAGGCGACGTCGACCCCGAGCACGAAGGCGTGCAGGAGCGCGGCGCCGGTGACCGGCGTCCGCTCCGCCATCGCAAACAGCGCCGCGGCCACCGGCGCGGTCGGGTGGATGATCGTGTGCTCGTGGGTGTCGTCGAAGTCGAAGACGTTGATCGCGACCGCGTTCAGAAAGGCGGCGGTCGGCATGTCGAGGCGGGTCGCGTGGCCGATGACGGTCGCGTGCGGCCCGCTCGAGAACGGCTCGAGCGCGGTGCGGAGGCGGACGACCGCCGCGTCGCGGGCGCCGCCGAGGGCGGTGCCGAAGCCGTTGACGATCGAGCGGACGGCGTGCGCCCGGACGGGCGCCGGAATGTCCTCCCAGCGGGAGGCGACGACGAACGCGGCGAGCCGGGACGAGACGCCGGCCGCCGGATGGGAGCTCTCTCCGCTCATCGCGGCGCCCGCCCGCTCACGGCTTCGGCTTGCCGACGGTCACGCCGGCCCACTCCTCGATCGGCTTGATGATCTCGGTCAGGTCGGCGTCGGCGCCGAGGCGGCCCTTGGTGACGTTGATCATCTGCCGCACGGCCGAGCCGACGACCATCGGCACGCCGAGCGCGTCGGCCTCCTCGAGGCAGAGCCGGGCGTCCTTCGAGGACAGCCCGATCGCGAAGCCGAAGTCGAAGCTGCGGCCGAGCACGAATTTCGGGATCTTGTCGGTCGTCGCGTTGGTCGAGCCGGAGCCCGCGTTGATGACCTCGAGCAGCACCTCCGGGTCGAGCCCGGCCTTGGTGCCGAGGACGAGCGCCTCGGAGGCGATGGTGAGCGAGGTCACCGACATCAGGTTGTTGATCACCTTGACCATCTGCCCCATGCCCGGCTCCTCGCCGACATGGAAGACCTTGCTGCCGAGGATCTTCAGGATCGGCTCGAGCTCGTCGAAAGCCGCCTGCCCGCAGGCCGCCATCATCGCCAGGGTGCCCTTCTCGGCGCCGCCGACGCCGCCGCTCACCGGGCAGTCGACGGGGGTGATGCCGGCCGCGCGGAGGCCGGCGGCGACCCTCTTGGCGACCCGCGGCCCGGTCGTCGACAGGTCGACGACGATTTTCACGCCCGTCGCCTCCGCGAGGCCGTTCGGGCCGAGCGCCACCGCCTCGACGATTTCCGGCGTCGGCAGCGACAGGAAGACGATCTCGGCCTCGCCGCCGAGCGCGGCGGGCGAGGCGACGACGGCGGCGCCGGCGGCGGCGAGCGTCTCGACCGCGGCGGCGTTCGCGTCGAACACCGCCACCCGGTGGCCGGCTGCGAGCAGGCGGCGCACCATCGGCGCGCCCATCCGGCCGACGCCGGCGAAGCCGAGCTTTCGAGAGGTCATCGTCAAAACCCTTTCAGAGAGAGGCGCCGCTCGCGAGGGGCGGCGCGACGCCCCGGGATCCGTTCCCGGGGCCCGGTCGGTCACGGCCTAGAGGGCGTCCGCGCCGGCGACGAAGCCGCCGCCGTCGATGACGATCGCCTGGCCGGTGATGAAGGAGGCGGCGTCGGAGGAGAGGAACAGCACGAGCTGGGCGATCTCCGACGGGTCGCTGATGCGGCCCATCGGGATCATCGGCAGCACGGTGTCCTTGGCGCCCTGCTCGCTGCCGAACATGCCCTTGAGGAGCGGCGTCATCACCGATCCCGGCGCGATCGCGTTGACGCGGATGTTCTTGCGCGCCACCTCGAGGGCGACCGAGTTGGTGAGGCCGATGACGCCCCACTTCGACGCGCAGTAGACCGCGGTCGTGGCGAAGCCCATCACGCCGAACAGCGAGGAGGTGTTGACGATGGCGCCGCCGCCCTTCGCGATCATGTGCGGCACCTGGTACTTCAGCCCAAGGAAGATGCCCTTCAGGTTGACGTCCATCAGCAGGCTGTAGTCGTCCTCGTCGAGGTCCTGCACCGGCGCGGTCTTGCCCGGAACGCCGGCGTTGTTGAAGGCGACGTCGATGCGCCCGAAGCGCTCGAAGGCGCGCTCGTGCAGGGCCTTCATCGCCGCCATGTCGCGCACGTTGACCTCGTCGAACTCGATCTCGACCGCCGCGGCGGCCCGGACCTCGGCCTTCAGGCTCTCGCCCTGCTCGCGGCCGAGGCCGGCGACGTAGAGGTTCGCCCCGGACTTCGCGAAGGCGAGCGCCGTGGCGCGGCCGATGCCGGTCGTTCCGCCGATCAGCAGCACGTTCTTGCCGGAGAAGTCGTAGGTGACCTGCATGTGATCCTCCATGATTGCGGCGGTGCCGGACCGTCCGAGCGGCGCGCGCCGCCTCCCGATGATGTCGGCCGGCCCGCCTCGCCGGCCCCCGCGAGGGCCGGCCGTGGCGGCCGACGCTGTTCTGATACCGATAACAACACGAATGTACAGACCGATCCAAGAGTCGAGTTGACGCGGGCCCGTCGGAGGCCGCCCCACACCATCGCGGATTGTGGAGCGAAACGATTGCCTCCGGAACTCGGCGCCCACGTGACCGAGACGCCCGGCGCGTCGCCGAAGAGCCCGGGAAGCCCTGTCGATGCCACAGGGCGTCCGACGATCTGCCGGCGGGCTTGCGCGCCTCGGCGACCAGCCATATGATACCGGTATCACGTTCACGTCGACACGGATCGCGCTCACCAATGCGGGCCGCCGGGAGACGGCGGGCGTGCGGTCGGACCCACAGCACCTCCGGTATCGGCCGCCGCGCTGCGTCCGGCGGGGAGCTTCCAGACGGCAAGTCGACGGCGCCGAGGCAATCGGCGCCGCAACAGTTCTCTCAAGGGAGGAGAATCATGAACAGGCTAATGGTCGGCCTCGTGGCCGCAGGCGCCATGCTGCTGAGCGGCCTCGCGCAGGCCGAGGCGAAGACGCTCGGCATCGTCGCGCTGATCGCCAACGACGCGCTGAACATCGACGTGATCGGCGGCGCCACGGCGGCCGCGGAGAAGGCCGGCTGGGACGTCAAGGTGATCGACACCCAGGCGAGCGCCGACCAGGCGAACGCGGCGATGAAGTCGTTCGCGACCCAGGGCGTCGACGCGATCTTCGTGCTCGCCTTCGCGAGCAGCGCGATCTCCTCCGGCCTCGAGGCCGCGAAGGAGGCGAAGATCCCGGTCGCGACCTGGGGCGGCGAGATCGTCGACGGCATCGTCGTGACGACCTCGGGCCTCACCGTCGGCGAGGACTCGGTGAAGTTCCTGCTCGACAAGGTCGGTGAGAACGCCAACGTGCTCGCCATCACCTTCCATCCGGGCAAGCTCTGCCTCGACCGCGGCATCGCCTTCGACGACGGCGTCAAGGGCAAGTCGGGTCTCGCCGTCACCTACAACGAGGTGACGGTGCCGGGTCAGGTGCAGAACGGCAACGCCATCGCCTCGGCCTGGCTCACCGGCAATCCGGAAGGCGGCGACAAGCCGCTGGCGATCTGGTCGTGCTGGGACGAGCCGATGCAGGGCGCCGTCGCCGCGCTGCGCCAGGCCGGCCGGTCCGACGTCGTGACGGTGTCGATCAACGGCAGCCCGCAGGGCGTGCAGCTCGTCAAGGACGGCGACATGACCGCCACCGTCTGGCAGCCGGCCTACGCCGAGGGCGAGGCGGTGTTCCAGGCGATCCTCGACGCCATCGCGGCCGGCGACAAGTGGCAGCCGAAGGTGATCGAGATCCCGGGCGTCGTCGTCCATGCGGGCAACGTCGACGAGTTCATCGCCCAGCGCGGCAATGCTCAGTAAGGTCTCCGAGCCCGGCCGAAACGCCGAGGGGCCTGTCTCCGGACAGGCCCCTGCCGCCTGGATGCAGATCCGAGGGCTCACCAAGCACTTCGCCGGCGAGCTCGCGCTCGACCACGCCGACCTCGACGTCGCGCGCGGCCGGGTGCACGGCCTCGTCGGCGCGAACGGCGCCGGCAAGTCGACCCTGATCCGCTGCCTCGCCGGCGTGACGCACGCCGACGAGGGACGGATTACGATCGGCGGCGAGGAGCTGAGGCAGGGCTCGCCCGCCGCCTCCGAGCGCGCCGGCCTCGCCTTCATCCACCAGGAACTCAACCTGATCCCGCACTTCAACGTGCTGCAGAACATGCTGCTCGGCGCGCCGAAGGCGACTCGCCTCGGGATCATCGACTGGAAGCGCTCCGGCGTCGCGGCCGAGGCCGCCGCCGCCCGGATCGGCATCCGCTTCCCGCTCTCGACGCGCGTCTCCGAGCTCTCGATCGCCGAGCGCTGGCTCGTGATGATCGGCAAGGCGCTCGTCCGCGACGCCGCGATGATCGCGATGGACGAGCCGACCGCCTCGCTGTCGGCGGCCGAGAGCGAGCAGCTGTTCGGCATCATCCGCGACCTGACGGCGCACGGCGTGGCGATCCTCTACGTCTCGCACCGGCTCGACGAGGTGCTCGCGCTCTCCGACACGATCACCGTGCTGCGCGACGGCCGCATCGCCGGCGAGGCGAAGCGCGGCACGCTCGACAAGGACGGCCTCATCCGCGCGATCATCGGCCACGACCTCGCCGCCGACGCGGCGCCGCGCCGCGCCGTCGTCGAGAAGACCGGCACGCCGATCTTCTCCGCGCGCGACGTGTCCTGGCGCAACGCGGTCAAGGGCGTCAGCTTCGACGTCTATCCGGGCGAGGTCTTCGCCCTCGGCGGCCTCGTCGGCTCCGGCCGCACCGAGATCGCCGAGCTCGCCTTCGGCGTCCGGCCGCTCGACGGCGGCCACTTCGAGCTCGACGGGGCGCGGATCGCGGTCGCCGACCCGGCCGACGCGGTCCGCCGGGGCATCGCGCTCGTGCCCGAGGAGCGCCGCTCGCAGGCGCTGATGCTCGAGAAGTCGGTCGCCTTCAACATCAACCTCGCCTCCCTCGAGGCGCTGCGCTCGTTCGCCGCGCTGCCGTTCCTCTCCGCCGGCAAGGCGCGCCGCCAGGCCGAGCGCAACGTCGCGCGGCTGAAGATCAAGACCGCGAACGCCGCGGCGCGCATCGGCGGGCTGTCCGGCGGCAACCAGCAGAAGGCGGTGATCGCCCGCTGGCTGAACGGCGGCACGCGGCTCCTCATCCTCGACGAACCGTCGCGCGGCGTCGACATCGGGGCGCGCGAGGACATCCACGCGGCGATCCGCGACCTCGCCCGGCAGGGCGTCGGCATCATCGTCATCTCCTCCGACGTCGAGGAGCTGGCGGTGCTCGCCGACCGCGTCGTCGTGCTGCGCGAGGGCCGGGTCACCGGCGAGCTCGTCGGCGACGAGATCACCGAACCGCGCATCATCGAGCTGAGCTACCGCGACCCACGCGAGATCGAGGACGACACCTGATGTCGAGCACCCTGAGCCAAGCCGGCGGGCGCCTGCCCGCGGCCCGGACCGGCGGCGGATGGAAGCGCCCGGTCCTCACCTTCGTGTCGCGCTACGGCACGATCATCGGCCTCCTGCTGATGGTCGCGTTCTTCACCATCAACGCGCCGGACAAGTTCTTCACGGTCGCGAACGCGCTCAACATCCTGAGCCAGGCCTCGCTCACCGCGATCATCGCCGCCGGGCTCACCTACACGCTGGTCGTCGGCGAGTTCGACCTGTCGATCGGCAACGTCGCGAGCTTCGTCGGGCTCATCGTCTGCGGGCTGATGGCCAACCAGGGCCTGCCGATCTGGCTCGCCATCGCCCTCGCCCTCGCGCTCGGCGTCGGCATCGGCTCGCTCAACGGCGCCCTCGTCACCAAGGTGAGGATCAACGCCGTCATCGCGACGATCGGCGTCGGCACCACGCTCGCCGGCATCGGCTTCGCCTACTCGTCGTTCCCGATCGCCGCCGGCGTGCCGCGCGCCTTCATCATGATCGCGGTCGGCCGCACCTTCGGCGTGCCGAACCCGGTCTACATCATGATCGCCGTGCTCGTGGTGCTGTGGGTCATCCTCAACAAGACCGACATCGGCCAGAAGATGCAGGCGGTCGGCAGCAACATCGAGGCGGCCCGGCTCTCGGGCATCCGCGTCGACCGCATCAAGATGTTCGCCTTCGCCACCGCCGGCTTCTGCTCGGCGCTGACCGGCACGCTGCTGTCGTCGCTGCTCGGCAGCGGCACGCTCGCCGCCGCCGACGGCTACCTGCTCGACGCCTTCGCGGCGGTGTTCCTCGGCTCGGCGACGGTGCGCGAGGGCGAGTTCCACATCGTCGGCACGCTCGTCGGCGTGCTGATCCTCGCCGTCGGCTTCAACGGGCTGTCGATCTTCGGCGCGCCGACCTATTTCCAGCCGATCTTCAAGGGCGGCATCCTCGTCCTCGCCGTCGGCATGTCGGCCCTCGCCCGCCGCTACGCCGCCTCCGTCTGAGAGCCTGCTCGGGCCTCGGCGGCGGCCCGCCGGGCAGCGGCCGCGCGGCGCACCCGCCCGTCGCTAGCGCAGGCGCTCGCCGATCGGCAGGCGCGGCCGGGTCTCCGGGGCGAGCGGCGCATAGCCGAAGAAGGCGAGGAGGTCGGGATCGAGCCGCGCGTTGACGAAGGCGACGTCCTCGCGGAAGAAGCCCTGGCCGACGTTGGCGAGGTCGTACTTCCGGGCGTAGTCCTCGAAGCCGAGCGCATCGCCCTTGGTCGACGGCTCCGGCCGCGCCCACGCCCTCGACGGCTCGCCGAGCGCCGCGGCGATGCGGTCGAGGGTGCCGTCGTAGTCGGCGACGAAATCCTCGTAGCGGACGTGCAGCGCCCGCGGCACGGCGCCGATCAATCGCCGGTAGGCCTCCGCCTTGACGCGCCACAGGTCGACCGGCGAGGCGAGGTCGTCCGCGCCGACGAGGTCGCGGGCGACCGGGCGCCAGCGCTGGCGCAGGAAGCGCGACAGGGTCGGCGCCGGCCAGCGCCGCACGAGGTCGTGGTGCGGCCGGCGGTGCAGCGAGGCGAGGAAGAACAGCGGGTGCTTGGTGACGACGAGGAACAGCGCCCGCGCCGCCCGCTCCGGCTGGCGGGCGATGGCGCCGAGCGGCGGGGCGGCGTGCTTCCAGCCGAAGTCGCTGTCGACGAGGGGTTCGCTCGCCTCGTCGATGATCGCCTCGCGCAGCGGCCGCCCCCAGGCGAGGAAGCGCTTGCGGCGCTTCACCTCCGCCTCGATCTCGGCCGGCTTCGGCCGCCGCGACGGCGCCATCAGGCGGACGGCGAAGTTCGCCTCGACGGCGGCGACGAGGGCGCGCGTGCCGGTGTTGCGCTCGCCGTAGACCTTGACCTCGCGCGCCGCCACGCCCCTCACCGCCGCCCGAACAGGCGCTCGATGTCGGCGAGCGTCAGCGCCACGAAGGTCGGCCGGCCGTGGTTGCAGGTGGCGGAGTTCGGCGTCGCCTCCATCTCGCGCAGGAGCGCGTCCATCTCCTCCGGCCGCATCCGCCGGCCGGCGCGCACCGAGCCGTGGCAGGCGACGGTGGCGGCGATGCGGTCGAGCCTCGCCTCGAGGCCGGTCGCCCGGTCCCACTCGGCGATCTCGTCGACGAGGTCGCGAACGAGCCGGGCGGCGTCGACGCGGCCGAGCAGCGCCGGCGTCTCGCGCACCGCCACGGCGTCAGGCCCGAAGCCCTCGACGACGAGGCCGAGGCCGGCGAGCGCCTCGGCGTGGGCGAGCAGCCGCTCGACGTCGTCTGCGGCGAGCGCCACCACCTCGGGCACCAGCAGGAGCTGCGTCGCGACGCCCGTTTCGGCGCGCTGCGCCTTCAGCCGCTCGTAGACGAGGCGCTCGTGCGCCGCGTGCTGGTCGACGATGACGATGCCGTCGGCGGTCTGGGCGATCAGGTAGGTGCCGTGCACCTGCGCCCGCGCCGCGCCGAGCGGGCGGCCGAGCCGCTCCTCGTCCGGCGGGGCGGCGTCGGCGCGGGCGTCGGCCGAGGGGCTGTCGACGGCGCCGAACACCGCCTGCTCCTCAGCGAAGCCCTGCGGCCCGCCCTCCCCGTCGAGCGGACGGTAAGGCGAGGCGCGCCAGTCGCCGGCCGGCGCCGGCCGCCGGGCGCCCGCGGCGCCGCCGGTCCACGCCGCGGCCGCGCCGCCGGCGAACGGAGCCGCGCCGCCGGGGCGGAACGCCGCCAGCGTCGCCGTCGCGCCGACGCGGGCGCCGCGCAGCCCGGCCTGGGCGAGCAGGTCGCGGATCGAGCCGACGAGGAGCGCGCGCACCAGCCCGCCGTCGCGGAACCGCACGTCGGCCTTGGCCGGGTGGACGTTGACGTCGACCTCGTGCGGGTCGATGTCGAAGAACAGCACCGCCGCCGGGTGGCGGTCGCGGGCGATCACGTCGGCATAGGCGCCCTTCAGCGCCCCGAGCAGCAGCCGGTCGCGCACCGGCCGGCCGTTGACGAAGAGATATTGCTGCGTCGTCGAGGCGCGGGTGTGGGTCGGCAGGCCGATGAGGCCGGTGAGCGTCACCCCGCCGCGCTCCGCCTCGAGCGCCACCGCGTCCTCGGCGAAGGCCTTGCCGAGCACGTCGGCGATCCGCCGCGCCCGGCCGCCCGGGCCGGGCCGCGGGGCGAGATCGAGCGGCGAGCGGTCGGCGCCGGCGAGCGCGAAGCCGACCGCCGGGGCGGCGAGCGCGAGGCGCCGCACCACCTCGGTGATCGCCGCCGCCTCGGCGCGCTCCGACTTCAGGAACTTGAGCCGCGCCGGCGTCGAGAAGAACAGGTCGCGCACCTCGACGCGGGTGCCGGCCGCCTGCGCCACCGGCCGGAGCGCCTCCTTGCGGCCGCCGTCGACGACGATCTCCCACGCCTCGTCGGCGCCGGCCGCCCGCGAGGCGACCGAGAGGCGGGCGATCGCCCCGATCGACGGCAGCGCCTCGCCGCGGAAGCCGAGCGTCGCGATGGCGTCGAGGTCGTCGGCCGGCAGCTTCGAGGTGCAGTGGCGCTCGACGGCGAGGGCGAGGTCGTCCGGCGCCATGCCGCCGCCGTCGTCGGTGACGCGGATCAGCGTCTTGCCGCCGCCGGCGGTCACCACCTCGATGCGCGAGGCGCCGGCGTCGAGCGCGTTCTCGACGAGCTCCTTGACGACGCTCGCCGGCCGCTCGACGACCTCGCCCGCGGCGATGCGGTTGATCACCGCATCGTCGAGCTGCCGAACCGCCACCCTATCCGCCGCCGCGCCACGCCGCATGGCGAGGACTATTGCCCGGATTCGCCGGCGGCGTCACGCGGGGGGCGGGGGGGAACGGCCGCTACCAGTGCCCGCCTCGGACGAGGTAGATGGCGGTGGAGGAGCTGACCTCGCCGCCGACCAGGAGATCAGCCTTGTGGTCGCCGTTGACGTCGCCGGCACCCGCCATCAACGAGGTGAAAAAGAACTCGGCCTCCTCGGAGAGCAGCCGGATCCCGTCGCTGGCGCCGAAGCGCGCGAGACGGACGCCCGCCCAGACCCGGCGCCCATAGACGACGTAGACGGCTTCCTTCTTGCGATTCTGGAGATAGCGGCGCGTCGCCACGGCGATGTCGTCGAGCCCGTCGCCGTTCATGTCGCCCATCCCGACGATCGAATGGCCGAGGCTTCCACGAACGGTCGTCGGCGCGGCGATGAAGCTTCCCGTGGTGCCGGCCAATGTCGAGAGGTTCAGGATCGAAGGAAAGCTCGATCTGCCGAACAGGATCTGCACGAGACCCGACGGTGCCTCCGGCGTAGAGACACGGCCGAAGGCGAGGTCGCCGACCCCGTCCCCGTTGACGTCGCCGACCGCCGCGATCTCGCGCCCGACATCTTCTGCGGGCCCGCGCCCGATCGCCCGGAACCCGGTCGCACCGTCGAGGGTCGCGACCGAGAGGACCGCGGGAACGCTCCGCCGCCCGAAGACCACGAACGCCGCGCCCTTGCTCGCCGGCGCGAGCACCGTGCCGGGCGAGCCGACGGCCAGGTCGGCGAGGCCGTCGCCGTTGACGTCGACGGCCCCGACGACGGCGCGGCCGAGATCGACGGTGCGGGGCGACGCGGTCGTGAAGCCGGCGAGCCGGAAGCCGTTGGTGCCGTCGAGTGCGGACACGTCCAAGCCGGCGCCGAACCCGCCGAGCCGCCCATAGACCACGAAGACGTTGCCGCGGCTGCCGCCGCAGACGCCCGGACTGCTGCAGATGCCGTCGGCCCATGAGTCGGGCACACCCAGTGCGAGATCGCCGATGCGGTCTCCGTTGAAATCGCCGATCCCTGCCATGACCTTCGGGCCGGCGAACGGCTCCGCGCCGGCCGCCCATTCGTCGGGCATCGTCAGGCTGCTCGCCCACGAGGCCGGCAGGGTGGCGAGGTTGATCTGCGACGGAAAGCCCTCTCGCCGCCCGTAGACGACGACGAACGCGTGTCTGTTGGGTTCCGGATAGCCGTAAATCAGGACCTGAACGCCGAAGTCGTCGACACCGTCGCCGTTCACGTCACCCAGACCGACCGCCTCCTCGAACTCCGAGCTGCCGTTGGCCGGCTGGTGCGTTACGAGGAAGCCGCCGGTCGCCACCGCCTGCGCGACGGACGCGATGGCGGGGAAGGGCTCCGCCCGGCCGAAGACGACGGCGGTGCCGTCGAACGTGTGGGTCACGGCAAAATCATCGAAGCCGTCGCCATTCACATCGCCGATCGATGAAAGCTCCGTCGCCAGATCGATATCGAAGCGCGAGCCGTTGTTGCCGTCGAGGCCGCCCAGATCGTGGGACCATTCAGGCTCCGGCGAAATCGTCTCGCCCCGAACGACGTTGATCGACATCTGCCGGGTCTTCGATCGATTGCCGGCGACGTCGACGGAACGCAGCTGATAGGTGTGGCGACCGAGCTTCTGCTGCGGCAGTGCGACGCCCCAACGCCCCTGCGGATGCACGTTGGCGCTGGCGATGACGCGCTTGCCCGCGAGCACCTCGACCCGGGTGCCCGGCTCGGCCTGACCGACGATCCGGGGAGTCCGACTGCTGGTGGTGGAATAGCCCCGCCCGGTCCGGAAGTCCGGGTCCAGGCCGGCCCTCGGCTTCTCCGGCGCCTCGGTGTCGATGTGCAGCTCGATGATCGGCGTAAGATCGCTTCGCCGTCCGTTCCGGGTCGCGTAGGCGGCCAGACGGTACCCGCGGTCGCTGAGATCGAGCCTGATCCACCAGATCCCGTCCGGCCGGACGTAGACTGTGGCGTACCAACCGCCCCGATCCGTGATCACGACGGTGCCTCCCCCCGGCCCCCGCCCATAGAGATACGGCCTGGCGTCGGATGTGATGCCGTCGGTCGCGGACCGGCCGGTATCGAGGCCGGAGACGAAGATCGAGGGGGTCGGCAGGCGTCCGCCGGCATCCTCGCCGTCATCCGCCCGCGCCTCGGGGGCGCCGGCCAACGCCATCGCCAAGGACACCATCAAGGACAGCGCGACGACCGCCGGCCACAACGCCGCCGAGCCCCACGACCACGTCCGCACGCCTCGCCGCCGCATTCTTCGCTCCGTCGACAGTGTCGTTGTCATTGTCATTATCTGCGCCGAGCCAGCCGAGCGGACGCCCTTCTCGCCAAGGCGTCCCGCCCTCGAGCGGGCGTCCCCCGAAGGCGCCACCAGGAGCGACTGTGGGCGAGGGTGGACGAGGCGTTCGGCATGGCCGAGCCGCGCCGGCCGAGCGACGAACCGACAAGGGCGTCGGACCGGGTGAGCGGAATCGCCGACACCGGCGATCGCTGCCGACCCGCCTGCCAACCGCGTTCCAAGCTCGATCCCCCCAGATCGCGCCCGCGCTTCTGCGCGGGCCTCCCGATACCCATGTTTGCCGAACGCGGAATTTTGCATCTCTTGATTGCGCTCGCAAGACGGTCGAGAGGGCGCTTCGCCCCCTCCCCCGCCCCACGACCATCCGCCGCTGCCCGCCCCGCTTGACCCCGGCGGCCGGCCCGGCTACGCCGCGGGGCGATGAACACACCCAGGGTCGACACCCATCCGCCGCTCGTCTCCGGGCTCGCCGCCTTCCGCGGCGACTACCGCGCGCTCGTCTGCGACGTCTGGGGCGTCGTCCACAACGGCGTCGCGGCGCACCCGGCCGCCTGCGCCGCGCTCGTCGAGTGGCGGCGGCAGGGCGGGCTCGTGGTGCTCGTCACCAACTCGCCGCGCCTCGCCGACGGCGTCGCCGACCAGCTCGTCGATCTCGGCGCGCCGCGCGAGGCGTTCGACGCGATCGTCACCTCCGGCGAGATGACGCGGCGGCACATCCTGTCGACCGGCATCCGCCGGGTGCACACCATCGGCCCGCCGCGCGACGTGCGGATGTACGACGGCACCGCGATCACCCTCGTCGGCCCGGCCGAGGCCGAGCTCGTCGTCGTCACCGGCCTCGTCGACGACGAGGCGGAGACGCCGGAGGACTACCGCCCGCTGCTCGAGGGCTTCGCCGCCCGCGGCCTCACCCTCGTCTCCGCCAACCCGGACATCGTCGTCGGGCGCGGCGGGCGGCTCGTCTGGTGCGCCGGCGCGCTCGCCCGCCTCTATCAGGACCTCGGCGGCGCGGTGGTGCAGGTCGGCAAGCCGTTCGCGCCGATCTACCGCGAGGCGCTCGCCACCATCGCCCGGCTCGGCGGGCCCGAGACCACCGCCGGCGTGCTCGCCGTCGGCGACGGGCTGCCGACCGACGTGCGCGGCGCCGTCGACCACGGCATCGACTGCCTGTTCGTCACCGCCGGCATCCACGGCCGCGACTTCGGTCCGCCCGACCGGCCGGATCCGGCGCTGGTCGGGGCGCGGCTCACGTCCGAGGGTCTCGCCGCGGTGGCGGCGATCCCGATGCTCGCCTGGTGAGTCAGCGCAAGGGGGCCGTGCCGATGAGCGATGCGACGGACGAGGCGCCGACCGACGACGCCGGGGCGCAGCCGCCGAGCCAGGATCTGCCACCTAGCCAGGGCCTGCCGCCGCTGCGCACCCTCTATTTCGAGGACCTCGAGGCCGGCGCGAGCGAGACGCTGACGAAGCGGGTGCTCTCGTCCGACGTCGTCGGCTTCGCCCAGATCTCCGGCGACCGCAACCCGATCCACCTCTCCGAGCACTTCGCGGCGAAGACGCCGTTCCGCACCCGCATCGCGCACGGGCTCTACACCGCGAGCCTCATCTCGGCGGTGCTCGGCACCAGGCTGCCCGGCCCGGGCGCCATCTACCTGTCGCAGACGCTCCACTTCCGCGCGCCCGTCCACATCGGCGACACGGTGACGGTCACCGTCACGGTGGCCGAGCTCGTCGAGCGCGGCCACCGTGCCCGGCTCTCCTGCGTCTGCCGGGTCGGCGAAACCGTGGTCCTCGACGGCGAGGCGGTGGTCAAGGTGCCGACGCGCGCCGACGGCCCGCGCCTCCTCTGACCCGCGGCCGGACGGAGCGAACCCGAGCGATGCCCGCCGCGCGATGACCACCGACACCCCCTCCCCCGCCTTCACCGCCTCCCTCGACGCCGTGCCGCCGGCGCTCGGCGGCGGCGTCGTCGCCATCGGCAACTTCGACGGCGTCCACCGCGGCCACCAGTCGGTGCTGGCGGTGGCGCTGGAGATCGCCCGCGACCGCGGCGTGCCGGCGCTCGTCCTCACCTTCGAGCCGCACCCGCGCGCCCTGTTCCGGCCCGACCAGCCGATGTTCCGGCTGACGCCGCCGGCGGTGAAGGCGCGCGCCCTCGCCGCGCTCGGCTTCGACGGCATGGTGGTGGCGGGCTTCGACCACGAGTTCGCCGCCCTCACCGCCGACGGCTTCGTCGACGAGGTGCTGTGGCGCCGCCTCGCCGCCCGCCACGTCGTCATCGGCTACGACTTCCACTTCGGCCGCGCGCGGGCGGGAACGCCGTCCTTCCTCGTCGAGGCCGGCGGCCGCCGCGGCTTCGGCGTCACCGTCGCCGAGCCGCTGAAGGACGACACCGGCGGCGCCGTCTCCTCCACGCGCATCCGCGACGCCCTGTCGGTCGGCGACGTCGCCGACGCCAACGCCCTCCTCGGCTGGCGCTGGCAGGTCGACGGCACCGTGCAGCACGGCGACAAGCGCGGCCGCGAGCTCGGCTTCCCGACCGCCAACCTGGCGCTTCCCGAGGGCACGGCGCTGGCGCACGGCATCTACGCCGTCCGGGTTCGGGTCGACGGGCGCCTGCACGACGGCGTCGCGAGCTACGGCCGGCGCCCGACCTTCGACGACGGGCTGCCGCTGTTCGAGGTCCATCTGTTCGACTTCGCGGGCGACCTCTACGGCAGGCCGGTGACGGCGAGCCTCGTCGCGCACCTCAGGCCGGAGGAGAAGTTCGCCAGCGTCGAGGCGCTCGTCCGCCAGATGGACCGCGACTGCGCCGATGCCCGCGCCGTCCTCGCCCGCCTCGCGCCGCTCTCCGCGCTCGACGAGGCGATGACGTTCTGAGCGAGGCGCTTTCTTCCCGCCCGCGGCGCTGCTAGAACGCGGGCCATGCGCGCGCGGAAACCCTCGCTCCGAATTATCGGCCCGGCCTCCCACTGAGGCGCGGGGTTTTCGCGCACGGGGGGCCGGGAGAGACGAAGCCGCCCGCCACCGACGCTCCGAACGGACACCCGATACCCATGACCGACACTCCGGCCACCGCCGCCGCCCGCGACTATTCCGACACGCTGTTCCTGCCCGCGACCGAGTTTCCGATGCGCGCCGGGCTGCCGCAGAAGGAGCCGGAGATCCTGCAGCGCTGGCAGGCGCTCGGGCTCTACAAGCGGCTGCGCGCCGAGGCGAAGGGCCGCCCCCTCTTCGTGCTGCACGACGGCCCGCCCTACGCCAACGGCAACCTGCACATCGGCCACGCCCTCAACAAGACGCTGAAGGACGTGATCACCCGGGCGATGCAGATGCTCGGCAAGGACTCCAACTACGTGCCGGGCTGGGACTGCCACGGCCTGCCGATCGAGTGGAAGATCGAGGAGGAGTACCGCGCGAAGGGCAAGAACAAGGACGAGGTGCCGGTCGTCGAGTTCCGCAAGGAATGCCGGCAGTTCGCCGAGAAGTGGGTCCGGGTCCAGGGCGAGGAGTTCCAGCGCCTCGGCGTCGTCGGCGACTTCGACGAGCCCTACCTGACGATGGCGTTCGAGGCCGAGGCCGTCATCGCCGGCGAGCTCCTGAAGTTCGCGACCTCCGGCCAGCTCTACCGCGGCTCGAAGCCGGTGATGTGGTCGGTGGTCGAGAAGACGGCGCTGGCCGAGGCCGAGATCGAGTACCACGACTACCAGTCCGACACGATCTACGTGAAGTTCCCGGTGATGTCGGTGGTCGACACGCCGGTGGCGCTCGCCACCCCGCTGATCCAGTCGAGCGTCGTCATCTGGACGACGACGCCGTGGACGATCCCGGGCAACCGCGCGATCTCGTTCTCCTCGAAGATCGGCTACGGCCTCTACCGCGTCACCGACGCCGCCGCCGACAACTGGGCCAAGGTCGGCGAGACCTACGTCATCGCCGACGCGCTCGCCGAGGAGGTGTTCAAGGCGGCGCGGGTGGCGGCGTTCGAGCGGCTGGCCGACGTTCCCACCGCCGCGCTCGCCGGCCTCGTCTGCGCCCACCCGCTCGCCGGGCTCGAGGGCGGCTACGACTTCGAGGTGCCGCTCCTCGACGGCGACCACGTCACCGACGATGCCGGCACCGGCTTCGTGCACACCGCGCCGGGCCACGGCACCGACGACTTCGAGATCTGGATGGAGAACGGCCGCGTCCTCGCCGAGCGCGGCATCGACACCCGCATCCCCTACACCGTCGACGAGAACGGCTTCCTCACGGCCGAAGCGCCGGGCCTCACGGGGCGGCGGGTGCTCGACGAGAACGGCAAGAAGGGCGACGCCAACGACGCCGTCATCAAGGCGCTCGCCGAGGCCGGCACGATCCTCGCGCGCGGCCGCCTGAAGCACCAGTATCCGCACTCCTGGCGCTCCAAGAAGCCGATCATCTTCCGCAACACGCCGCAGTGGTTCATCGCCATGGACAAGCCGCTCGCCGGCTGGACCGCCGGCGGCACCGGCCTGCCGCACGACGCCGGCGGCCCCCTCGACACCCTGCGCACGCGCGCGCTGAAGGCGATCGACGACACCCGCTTCGTGCCGCCGGCCGGCCAGAACCGCCTGCGCGGCATGATCGAGAACCGGCCCGACTGGGTGGTCTCGCGCCAGCGCGCCTGGGGCGTGCCGATCGCCGTCTTCGTCGACAGGGAGAGCGGCGAGGTCCTGAAGGACGAGAGGGTCAACGCGCGCATCACCGCCGCCTTCGCGGCGGAAGGGGCGGACGCCTGGTTCGAGGACGGCGCCGCGGCGCGCTTCCTCGGCGCCGACCACGACCCGGAGCGCTACGAGCAGGTGCGCGACATCCTCGACGTCTGGTTCGATTCCGGCTCGACCCACGCCTTCGTGCTGGAGAAGCGGCCCGACCTCAAGTGGCCGGCCGACGTCTACCTCGAGGGCTCGGACCAGCACCGCGGCTGGTTCCACTCCTCGCTGCTCGAGAGCTGCGGCACCCGCGGCCGCGCCCCCTACGACACGGTGATCACGCACGGGTTCACCATGGACGAGGAGGGCCGCAAGATGTCGAAGTCGCTCGGCAACACGGTGGCCCCGCAGGACGTCATCAAGCAGTACGGCGCCGACATCCTCCGCCTGTGGGTGCTCTCGACCGACTACGCCGACGACCAGCGCATCGGGCCGGAGATCCTGAAGTCGACCGCCGACACCTACCGCAAGCTCCGGAACACGCTGCGCTGGATGCTCGGCACCCTCGCCCACGACGAGCACTTCGACGTGCCCGTCGAGGCGATGCCGGAGCTCGAGCGGCTGATGCTGTCGCGCCTCGCCGAGCTCGACGGGCTGGTGCGCGAGGGCTACCTCGCCTTCGACTTCAAGCGCGTGGTCTCGCTGCTCGCGAACTTCATGACCGTGGAGCTGTCGGCCTTCTACTTCGACGTGCGCAAGGACGCGCTCTATTGCGACGCCTGGTCGTCGCCGCGCCGGCAGGCCGCGCTCGCGGTCGTCCGCCGGCTGTGCGAGGCGCTCACCGTCTGGCTGGCGCCGATCCTGCCCTTCACCATGGAGGAGGCGTTCCTGTCGCGTCGCCCCTCCGAGGACGGCTCGGTGCACCTCGCGCTCTTCCCGCACGTGCCGCGCGACTGGCACGACGCGGCGCTGGCCGAGCGCTGGCGCAAGATCCGCCAGGTCCGCCGCGTCGTCACCGGCGCGCTCGAGATCGAGCGGCGGGAGAAGCGCATCGGCGCCTCGCTCGAGGCGGCGCCGACGGTCTACGTCACCGACCCGGATCTGCTCGCCGCGCTCGACGGCGTCGACCTCGCCGAGGTGTTCATCACCAGCGCCGCGACGCTCGTCGAGGCCGAAGGCCCGGCCGAGGCCTTCCGCATCGACGACGTGCCGGGCGTCGCCGTGGTGCCGGGCCTCGCGGCCGGCCGCAAGTGCGCCCGCTCGTGGCGCATCCTCGCCGAGGTCGGCAGCGATCCCGACTACCCCGACCTGTCGCTGCGCGACGCGGCGGCGATGCGCGAGATCGCGGCGCGGCGCGCGGCATGAGGAAGGTCGGCCCGCACGCCAGGCTCGGGCTCGTCGTGGCGGCCGTGGTGCTCGCGGCCGATCTCGCGACGAAGCGCGCCGTCCTCGACGGCCTCGACCTTGCGCTCGGGCCGGTGCGGGTCGCCCCGTTCCTCGACCTCACCCTCGTCTGGAACCGCGGCATCTCCTACGGCCTGCTCGAGCAGGACACGGTGCTCGGCCGCTGGCTGCTCGTCGGCATCACCGCGGCGGCGACGGTCGCGCTCCTCGTCTGGCTTCTGCGGACGCGGAGCGTGCTGACGGCGACGAGCCTCGGGCTCGTCGTCGGCGGGGCGATCGGCAACGGCATCGACCGGGTGGTCTACGGGGCCGTCATAGATTTCGTTCACTTCCATGTGGGAGACTTCTCCTGGTACGTCTTCAACCTCGCCGACGCGGCGATCGTCGCCGGCGCGGCGGGCCTCGTTCTCGAAGCCGTGCGCGGAGGTCCCATTGATGCCGCAAAAGGCGGGTCTGATGGCTGAGGTGCTTCGAACGATCGGACAGGATCGGCCTCGGGCGGCGAACGGGGAGAGCCCCGTGGCGCGCGGGACCGGAACAACGGCGAGAGCGAGAATGGGCTTCTCAGCGGCGGGTATCTCTCGGGCCGGACGGGTCGGCGCGATGCGTGCCGTCATGGCCGTCGGCCTCGCAGCGTCGGTCGGCGGCTGCCTCAGCGGCGACGACTATTTCGACGACGGCCTCTCCGCCCAGCAGGAGAATCAGCCGGTGATGCACCGCCTGCTCACCGGCACGGTGTTCGATCCGCCGCAGAAGACCATCGCCTACCAGGCGCGCTCGCCGCTGGTCGTGCCGCCGTCGACGACCGAACTCGCCGGGCCGCAGCCGAAGGGCGCGGCGGTGCAGCAGACGGCCGTCGCGTGGCCGAAGGATCCCGACGTCGCCGCCCAGGAGACCGCCGAGGCGCGCATCAAGGCCGGCCAGGCGGACGCCTGGGACGAGCTCGCCGTGCGGCCGACGCGCGTGACGCCGGAGGAGGTGCAGGCGGCGCGCATCGCCGGCGGCGGCATCAAGGGCACGACGTCCGACGACTACCGCGTCTCCGACAACTCGGCCGGCGACCGCTTCAGCGACAAGCTGACGCCCGACCAGTTGAAGCAGACCATCGACATGCCGAGCGCCTCGGGCAAGGTCGACATCAGCGCGACCCCGACGCGCAAGTACCTGATCGAGCCGCCGGAGGAGTATCGCAAGCCGGCGACGACGGCGGAGATGCCGGTGGTGAAGGCCGACAGCGGCCTCGGCGCCGACAACCCGAGCAACTACGATCCGCGTCGTTCGGTGTTCGACAACCCGACGATGACCGGCGCGGAGCAGTGACCGGCGGCGCCTAGAGCCTCTGGCAGACCCTGCCGCGAATAGGCGGCATGCCCGCGGCCGAATGTTCGGCTGCGGGACGTCTCGACCGTGCCCGCCGGGCGGCGGCGGGCGTTCGAGGCCGCACTTGTCCGCACCTGCGACCGCCCAACATTACCAAGTGTTCAGTGTGCCCGGCGCGCCGTCGCCTCTATCATCGCCGCCGGCCGCCCCGATTGCGCCCGATCCCGCGTTCCGCCCGGAGGTGATTGCCCCGTGACCGCCAGACTGCTCCCGAGCCTCGCCCGCGCCGGCATCGTCGTCGCCCTCCTCGCCGGTTCTGCCGGCGCCGCCGTGCTCGCCCCGGCGGCCGCCGCCGTCCAGGTCGCGCCGCAGGCGACGGGCTTCACCCTCGCCAACGGCCTCGAGGTGGTGGTGATTCCCGACCGCCGGGCACCGGTCGTCACGCACATGATCTGGTACAAGGTCGGCGCCGCCGACGAGGCCGCGGGCGTCTCGGGCATCGCCCACTTCCTCGAGCACCTGATGTTCAAGGGCACCAAGACGCACCCGACCGGAGAGTTCTCCAAGGCGGTCGCCGACGTCGGCGGCGAGGAGAACGCCTTCACCTCGAACGACTACACGGCCTATCACCAGCGCGTCGCCAAGGAGCACCTCGGCCTCGTGATGGCCTTCGAGGCCGACCGGATGGAGAACCTCATCCTCACCGACGCGGTCGTCGATCCCGAGCGCCAGGTGATCCTGGAGGAGCGCTCCAGCCGCACCGACAACGATCCGTCCGCCCAGCTCTCCGAGGCGACCGACGCGGCGCTCTACGTCAACCATCCCTACGGCAAGCCGGTGATCGGCTGGCGCTCGGAGATGGAGAAGCTCTCGCCCGCCGACGCGATCGCCTTCTACGACCGCTACTACACGCCGAACAACGCCGTGCTCGTCGTCGCCGGCGACGTGACCGCCGAGGAGGTGCGCAAGCTCGCCGAGGAGACCTACGGCAAGGTCGCCCGCCGCGCCGAGCCGCCGCCGCGGCACCGTCCCGAGGTGCAGGCGCTGCCGGCGAACCGGCTCGTCACCATGACCGACGAGCGGGTGTCGCAGCCGAGCACGCGTCTCGCCTGGCTCGCGCCGAGCTACCGCACCGCCGCGCCCGGCGAGGGCGAGGCGCTCGACGTGCTCGCCGAGATCCTCGGCGGCGGCTCGACCGGCCGGCTCTACCGCACGCTGGTGCTCGGCGACGGCCCCGCGGTCTCGGCCGGCGGCTGGTACCAGGGCTCGTCGCTCGACACCACCGACGTGACGCTCTACGCCGTGCCGCGCGACGGCGTCGACCTCCCGACCCTCGAGGCCCGCATCGAGGCGGTGCTCGCCGACATCGCCGCGAACGGCGTCACCGACGAGGAGCTCGCCCGCGCCAAGCGGTCGCTCGTCGCCGAGGCGATCTATTCGCAGGACAGCCAGTCGACCCTCGCCCGGATCTTCGGCGCCGGCGTCTCGCTCGGCGACCCGATCGCCGAGATCCAGACTTGGCCGAGCCGTATCGAGGCGGTGACCGGCGCAGAGGTGAAGGCGGCCGCCGTCCGCTACCTCGCCGGCCAGCCGGCGGTGACGAGCCGCCTCATGCCGAAGCAGGCGGCGCCCGCGGCCTCCCCCGCCGGCGCCGACGCGCCGGACGCGCCGGCCTCAGCCTCCCCGTCGAAGACCTGACCGCTCCGGAGATCACGAGATGCTCGCCGCCCTCCGCACCCGGTTCGCCGGCTTCGCCGCGCCCGCCTTCGTGGCCACGGCGCTCTTCGCCCTTCCCGCCGCCGCGATGGACGTCGAGCGCGTCGTCAGCCCCGGCGGCATCGAGGCCTGGCTCGTCAGCGACGACACCGTGCCGCTGATCGCCATGGACTTCGCGTTCCGCGGCGCCGGCTCCTCGCAGGACACCGACGGCAAGGAAGGGCTCGCCAACCTGCTGTCGTCGATGCTCGACGAGGGCGCCGCCGACATCGAGTCGGCCGCCTTCCAGGCGAAGCTCGCCGATCTCTCGGTGAAGATGTCGTTCAACGCCTCGCGCGACGCCTTCCACGGCGAGCTCACCACCCTGGTCGAGAACCGCGACGCCGCCTTCGGGCTCCTCCGTCTCGCCATCACCGAGCCGCGCTTCGACGCCGAGCCGATCCAGCGGATGAAGTCGCAGGTCGTCAGCGGCATCCGCCGCAACGAGCGCGACCCGGATGCGATCGCCGGCCGGCTGTGGGCGGCGAGCGCCTTCCCCGGCCATCCCTACGGCCGGCCGACGACCGGCACCGAGGAGAGCGTCGCCGCGATCACCAAGGACGACCTCGCCGGCTTCCGCGGCCGCGCCTTCGCGCGCGACAACCTCGTCGTCGCCGTCGTCGGGGCGATCGACGCCAAGACGCTCGGACCGCTCCTCGACAAGACCTTCGGTGGCCTCGCGGCGACGTCCGAGCTCACCCCGGTCGCCGAGGTGACGCCGAAGTCGGGCGTCCGCGCCGAGCGCGAATTGCCCATCCCGCAGACGATCATCCAGTTCTCGACGCCCGGCCTGAAGCGCGACGACCCGGACTTCATCCCGGCCTTCGTGATGAACCACATCCTCGGCGGCGGCACCTTCTCGTCGCGGCTGTTCGAGGAGATCCGCGAGAAGCGCGGCCTCGCCTACGGGGTCGACACCTACCTGCTCGCCTACGACCACGCCGGCGTGTTCGCCGGCGGCACCTCGACCCGCGCCGACCGCGCCGGCGAGACGATGGCGATCATCGAGGCCGAGGTGAAGCGGATGGCCGAGGAGGGCCCGACCGCCGAGGAGCTCGCCGCCGCCAAGCGCTTCCTCACCGGCTCCTATCCGCTGCGCTTCGACACCTCGGGCAAGATCGCCTCCCAGCTCGTCGGCATCCAGCTCGACGACCTCGGCATCGACTACATCGAGAAGCGCAACGCGATGATCGAGGCGCTCACCCTCGCCGACGTGCAGCGGGTGGCGAAGCGCATCCTCGAATTGGGCGCCCTCACGGTGGTGACGGTCGGCCCGAAGGCGGCGTGACCGTCGGCTCCGCTCACCATCCGATGCCGTAGAGCGACCGCTCGACCCCGTTGACGTGGTCGGTCAGGTAGCCGTCGCCGTCGGAGGAATAGAGAAGCGCGTCGCTGTTCTTGTCGCGGAGCTCGAACGTGCCCCACGACCGGCGGCCGTCGGCCTCCGTGACGAACAGCTCGCCGACCACCCGGTATTTCGCCGCGATCTCCTCGCCGAGGGTGTCGAGTTCGACGGTGACGTCGGCGAGGCGCGCCTTGATCTCGGCGAAGTGCTGCTCGATGCCCTCGCGCGCCCTGACCAGCTTGTCGGCCAGCTCGACCTCGCCGGCCTCGCGCAGCTCGGACTCGGACATTCCCCCGTAGTCCTTGAACACGTCCGCGGCGATATCGTAGCCCCACGCCATCCTGATCTCCGACGGCTCACCGCCGCCCTCGCCGCTCGCCTCGTCGAGCCGGCTCACCAGCATGTGGTCGACGCGGTAGCGAAGCATCGCACGGGCGGCCGACTTGAGCTCCGCCTCTTCGTCGTGGCGCTCGTACTTGTCGGGGTGGAGCTTCCAATCGGCGACCATCGCCTTGACGTCCGCCAGCAGGTTCGCGGCGTATTCCTCGGTGAGGAACTCGGCGCCGCCCTTCTGCCAGCCACCGGAGAGTGCGGCGTTGCCGATCGCCGTCGTCGCCTGCCGCGTCGCGCTCGCCACTCCGCCGGACGAGGCCGGCTTCGCGAGCGCCGCCCGCCGCGGGGCCTGGTCCACCATGCCGGCCGTGACGGCATCCGCCTGCTGCAGCCGCAGCAGCACCGCCGCGTTCTCGAACGATGCGATCTTCGTCATGAGAGCCGATCCTCGAGGCGAGGCCGGCGCCGGCTTCCGATGTCGTTCGCGGCGGCGGCACTCGTACGGCGACGTCGGTGCGTCGCCGGGTGACTGTCGCCCGACCGGCCCTCATGGCGGCGAACGACGGGGCGCTCGGCCGTCATGGCCGCACGGGACCCTCCAGGGACGCGAGTCCCGTTTCGCAGCGTGCTCCCTCGTCGGGAGCGCTGCCTCCAGGCTGCCACACGAGGCTTGCGCAAGACTTGCTGGAAGAGACATGCGGGAGGAGCGGCGCTCCGGATTGTGATGGACGCCACGAGCGCGTCCTCCAGTCGGGCGCCCTCACGATGGCGACGGTCGGCCCGAAGGCGGCCTGACCGTCGGCGCCCCGTTCGACCGGCCGGGACGCCCCCTCACGGGCGGGAACGACCGTCGTCGGGGCGTCGGCTCGCGGAGTTCGAATTCCAATTCGAACATTTGCCATTCGGATCGAAGCGGTCCGAATGGCCATGATCGGCCCAAGTCCGTGATTCCGGGGCGATTTCCGATCGACCGATGCGTCCGCCCGGTCGGAGGGCACCCCGGACGACCCGAAATTTCACATTGAATTCCTCGATGGCCTGATCGTTGCCGCCGGGCGGGGCCGCGCCGCGCGCGGCCCCGCCGAAGGTCAGCGGCGGCGCAGCGTCATCAGGATCTTGCGACCCTCGGAAAGCTGCAGCTCGCGGCGGGTGCCCGACACCTTGTCGGCCTGCCGCAGCGCCTCCTCGATCTGCCGTTCGACACGGGCCATCGGGTTCTCGCAGGCGCGCTTCGTCGTCGACAGCTCACGGAAGCGCACGTTGTCGCCGTTCTGCCGCAGCGTGCCGCGGATGCGGTTGCAGCCGGCGGTGGCGCGGATCGTGCCGTCGGGGCGAACGTTCAGCACCGTCTCGGCCGCGATCTTGTGCGGGACTTCGCGGAAGCCGTCGCGGGTGGCGATCTCGGTGATCCGCCATTCGCCCTCGAGATCGAGGCGCGGGCGCTCGACCACCGGCGGCGGCGGAGGGGGCGGAGGCGGCGGCGGGGCCGCCTCGATGCGGAACATCTCCCACTCGCGCGGGTCGAGGCTGACGGCGGCGAGCCGGTTGTCGGCATTGATGCCGACGCGGACGTACCTGCCGTTTTCCACCGAGCGCAGCGCCACCGCATCGCCGGCGAGGCGGACGAGCTCGAAGGTCTCCCAGCCGCGGATGTAGGGCGAGCCGACGGACAGCGGCGCGGTGGCGGACGCGCGGACATAGGTGCCGCTGGCGACGTCGCGGAAGGCGATGTTGCGTCCCTCGAGCCGCACCACCTCGAGCCTGAGCGCGTTGCGCGCGTCGGCCTCGGCGGCGAGACCGGTGCCGGTGGCCACCACGTAGCGGCCGTTCTGATTCGCGCGCAGCACGATCTCGTCGGCGGCCGCGGCGCCGGCGAGCGCCGCACCGGCCGCGAGGGCGATGCCGAGGGTTGCAGCGAAGAGCGATCTCATGGTTCGTCTTTCCCGTCTTGCCCACGACGCCCGGAGGGGCGGCGGCGGCTTGTTCGATGGTTCCAGGCTGCCAGCCGACGACTGAACGACGTCTGAATGCCGCGTTCACGAACCGGTAGGGTGCGGCCGGCCGGGCCGGTCGCAATTCGGAATGCGGCCTCGACCGCCGACGGCTAGGGTGCCGTCCGCGGCCCGTCGGCCGCACCGGCTCCGCCGTCGTCCGGCGCCGCGCGCACCTTGCAGACGAACGGTGTCCACTCCGTGTCTCCCCGCCCGCCCGCACCCGCCATCGGCCTAGCCGACTGGGGCCTTCTGCTGCTGCTGTCGCTGCTGTGGGGCGGCGCGTTCTTCTTCGTCGGCATCGCCGTCCACGCGCTGCCGCCGCTCGTCATCGTCGCCGGCCGGCTGGTCGGCGCGGCGATCGTGCTGCACCTGGTGCTGCGCCTCGCCGGCGAGCGCTTTCCGCTCGCCCCCGGCATCCTCGGCGCGTTCTTCGTCATGGGGATCGTCAACAACGCGATCCCGTTCACCCTGCTGTCGTGGGGGCAGACGCACATCGCGAGCGCGCTCGCGGCGATCTTCAACGCCACGACGCCCCTCTTCACCGTCCTCCTCGCCCACTTCACCACCCGCGACGAGCCGCTGACGCCCGGCCGCGGCCTCGGCGTCGTCGTCGGCTTCGGCGGCGTCGTGGCGATGGTCGGGCCGAAGCTCCTCGTCGGAGCCGACGCGAGCCTCCTCGCCTCGCTCGCCTGCCTCGGCGCGGCGCTCTCCTACGCGACGGCGAGCATCTACGGCCGGCGCTTCCGCCGCATGGGGCTGACGCCGCTCGCGACCGCCACCGGCCAGGTCACCGCCTCGTCGGTGCTGATGCTGCCGCTGGCGCTGGCGGTCGACATGCCGTGGCGGCTGCCGGCGCCGCCGATCGAGGCGGTCGCCGCTGTCGCAGGCCTGGCGCTGCTGTCGACGGCGGCGGGCTACATCATCTTCTTCCGCCTGCTCGCCTCGATCGGCGCCACCGGCGCCTCGCTCGTCACCTTCCTGGTGCCGGTGAGCGCGATCGTGCTCGGCACGCTGGCGCTCGGCGAGCGGCTGGCCCCGGAGCACCTCGCCGGCATGGTGCTGATCGCCGCCGGCCTCGCGCTCATCGACGGGCGGCCGGCGCGCTGGCTGCGGCGGCGGCTCGGCCGGCCACCCGAGAGGAAGGCGAAAGGCTAGATCGGGAGGCGCCGCTCGGGCCCCCCCGCGCCGCTCCGCTCAGAAGCGGTAGGTGATACCGCCGCCGATCAGCCAGGGGTTGAGGTCGGCGGTGCCGCGCAAGGTCGCGCCGCCCGAGCGGACCTTGAAGTCCGGCTGCAGGAAGATCTTCTTGACGTCGGCGTTGATGCCCCAATGCTTGTCGAACATGTAGTCCATTCCGGCCTGCAGCGCGAAGCCGAAGGAGTTCTCGATGTCGAGCTTGTCGACGCTGTGGCCGTCCTGGCCGTAGAAGATCGTGTAGTTGACGCCGGCGCCGAGATAGGGCTTGAACGCGCCGAAATTGGTGAAGTGGTACTGCAAGGTCAGGGTCGGTGGCAGCAGCCACGCCTTGCCGATCCGGCCGAGCCCCTTCACCGACCCCTCGCCATAGACGTTGGCGTAGGTGGTGCCGAGGATCAGCTCGGCGGCGATGTTGTCGGTAAAGAAATAGGTGATGTCGAGCTCCGGGATGATGCTGTCCGAATAGGACAGGTCGGAGCCCTTGACGCCGTTGATCTTGCCCTTGTCGTTGGTGATCACCCCGAGCCCGCGGATGCGGACCTGCCACGGGCTGAGTTCCACCGGCGTGCCGACGAACGGCTCGGAGGTCTCAGAGGGCGCGGGCGCGGCGACGTCGGCGGCAAGAGCCGCCGGCGCCAGCAACGCCAGCGCGGAAGCGGCGAATAGGCCCGTCAGCATGCCCGGATGACGATTCATGACTCTCTCCGTTGACCTCATGTCGCGGAAAGAATGTCGCCCCCGCCGCGGCGGAAATTTGCGAAAGGTCAAACACCCGCGACGGCCCGCCCGGATTCGCCGCGGCCGTTGCACGGATGCCCGCCGGCGCCGGCCGTGCCCGCCTCCAGACGAGCGAAGGGGCCGCCGGCGCGTGCCGGCGGCCCCTCGAAATCACGTCCAGACGTGGCGTTTCGGGCGAGTTCTGATCGACCGGATGATCTCATCCGGCCGGAAAACACCTCGGCTCAGCTGATCGCCGTAATCAGGCGGCGCAGCTTGTCGACGAGCTCGTCCATCTCCGCATCGGTGATGGTGAGCGGCGGCGAGATGGCGATGGTGTCGCCGGTCACGCGCGTCATCACGTCGAACTCGTGGAAGCCGCGCTCGAGCGCGTTGAGCGCCCTGAGGCCCGGCGAGCCGGGGATCGGCGTGAGGTCGATCGCGCCGACGAGGCCGATGGTGCGGATGTCCTCGACGAGCGGCAGGTCCTTCAGCGAGAACACCTTGTCGGCGAAGGTGCCCTCGATCGCCGCCGCGCGCTCGAACAGCCGCTCGTCGCGGTAGATGTCGAGCGTCGCGAGGCCCGCCGCGCAGGCGAGCGGGTGCGCCGAGTAGGTGTAGCCGTGGAAGAGCTCGATGATGTGCTCGGGCCCCTGCATGAAGCTGTCGTAGATCGCCTTCGAGACCACGACGCCGCCCATCGGCACGGTGCCGGAGGTGACGCCCTTGGCGAAGGTGATCATGTCCGGCTCGACGCCGAAGCGCTCGGCGGCGAAGGCGGCGCCGAGGCGGCCGAACCCGGTGATCACCTCGTCGAAGATCAGCAGGATGCCGTGCTTCGCGGTGATCTCACGCAGGCGCTTCAGGTAGCCCTTGGGCGGCGGCAGCACGCCGGTCGAGCCGGCCATCGGCTCGACCACCACCGCTGCGATGGTGTCGGCGCCGTGCAGGGCGACGAGACGCTCGAGCTCATCGGCGAGGTGGGCGCCCCAGTCCGGCTCGCCGCGCGAGAACGCCTGCTTGGAGCGGTCGTAGGTGTGCGGCAGGTGGTCGACGCCCGGCAGCATGGCGCCGAACATCCGCCGGTTGGCGACGATGCCGCCGACCGAGATGCCGCCGAAGCCGACGCCGTGATAGCCGCGCTCGCGGCCGATCAGCCGGGTGCGGCTCGCCTCGCCCTTCACCCGGTGATGGGCGAGCGCGATCTTGAGCGCGGTGTCGATCGATTCCGAGCCGGAGTTGGCGAAGAACACGTGGTCGAGGGAGCCCGGCGCCAGGAGCGCGATGCGGCTCGCGAGCTGGAACGCCTTCGGGTGGCCGAACTGGAACACCGGCGCGAAGTCGAGCTCCGCCGCCTGGGCCTGGATCGCCTCGACGATCGGCTTGCGGCCGTGGCCGGCGTTGCAGCACCACAGGCCCGCCGAGCCGTCGATGACGCGCGTGCCGTCCGGCTTGAAGTAGTAGACGCCCTCCGCGCGGTTGACGATCCGCGGCCGCTTCTTGAAGGCGCGGTTGGCGGTGAACGGCATGAAGAAGGCTTCGAGGTTGTTCGGCGTCGGCTCGAAGCCGGCGTCGACCTCCGTGGCGAGATCCATGGGTCGAGCACTCCCTAGCGGCCGGTCGGCCGACGAAGGCGGAGAATCTATCAGGACTGCGGCGGCAAAGAAACGAAGCCCCGCGCATTCAACCGCGGGACGACGCCGGCCGCCGGTCCGTGCCGCGCCCGCCTCGCGCACGGCGGTGCCACGCGCTCTATCACAGGTTGCCGCCCTGCCGTCCGATTCCGATCGGATGGGAAGTTCCGACAGAATATTGCGCCGGGCGGCGCCACTGCGGCATCGCGCAGCAATTCGACGATCAGCATCGCGGGGGGCCGCCAGCGTCTTCCTTGGCGCGGCCGGCACCCGGCGAGCGGCACCCCGCGGTGCGGCGGTCAGTGGCTCGCCGTCCCGCGCATGCCCGGCCAGCGGAGAAGCTCTTCGGGCGGCAGCGGGCGGGCGATGTGGTAGCCCTGCGCCTCGTCGCATTGCCAGCCGGCGAGGAGGTCGTAGGCGTCCTGGGTCTCGACGCCCTCGGCGACGACCCGGAAGCCGAGGTCGTGCGCCATCGCGATCACGGCACGGACGACGGTCCGGTCGTGCTCGCGCGTCGCCAGCGACTTGATGAACGACTGGTCGATCTTCAGCACGCTCGCCGGAATGTTCTGGAGATAGGCGAGGCTGGAATAGCCGGTGCCGAAGTCGTCGATGGCGATGGTGATGCCCATCCGCCGGAGCGCATCGAGCTGGCCGAGCACGCGCGGACTGTCGCCGACGAGGGCGTTCTCGGTGAACTCGAGCTCGATCGCGTCGGGGGCGAGACCATGTCGGGCGAGAATGGTGCCGACGCGATCGGCGAAGTCGCTTTCCTCGAGGTTGCGGGCGGAGGCGTTGATCGAGATCGTCCCCGGCGGGCGGTCGGCGCCCCAGGCGGCCAGACGCTCGGCGACCATCTCCACCACCCGCTCGGTGAGCGGCCGGGCGAGCGCGGTGCCCTCGACGAGGGGGATGAACTCGCCTGGCGAGACATTGCCGAGAAACGGATGGGTCCAACGCAGCAGCGCCTCGGCGCCGACATAGCGGCCGGTCGCAACCTCGACGCGCGGCTGGTAGACGAGCGAGAGCTGCGTCTTCTCGGAGAGCGCGGTCCTGATCTCGCCGAGCAATTGGAAGCTGCGGGCATGCGCCTGGTCGCGGCTCTCGTTGTAGGAGGACACCGGCCGGCCGGAGTGGCGCGCGTCGTCCGCGGCGCTGAACAGCCGGCGCAGCACGTCGCGGGGCCTGACCGCACCGACGCGAAACTCGTAGACCCCGATCACGGGGTCGGGCGTGACCGGAATGCCGACGCACGAGATCGGACTGCGCAGCCGTGCGTCGAGGTCGGCGGCGATCACGTCGAGCCGCTCCGCGCTCGCCCCCTCGAGGAGGACGAGACAACGGGTACTGGCGACGTGGTAGAGCCTCGTGCCGTTGCCGATCGCATGGCGGATGGTCTCCGTCGAGTTGCGGACCATCTCCTCCGCATAGGCGGCACCGAGGACGCGCAGGCCCTGGCTCACCTGCTCAGGCGGCACGAGCTCGACGAGAACGCCGATGCGCCGGTCGTCCGGCGCCCGCTTGCCGAGATCCTCCAGGTCCTCGAAGAACTGGTGCTCGTTGGCGTGGCCGCTGGTGGCGTCGACGCGGCCGATGGTGTTCTGCACCTCGATCTGCGTCATCACCATCGCGGCGAGATCGATCAGGACGCGCTCCTCCTCGTCGCTCATCACCCGCGGCTTGTCGTCGACGACGCAGATCGTGCCGAGGCCGTAGCCGGAGCGGGTGATCAGCGGCGCGCCGGCGTAGAAGCGGATGCCCGACTTGGCGAGAGCGCTTCCGGAAAAGCGCGGGTCCTCCAGCATGTCCGGCACGACGAACACCTTGTCGGCGCGGATCGCGTAGTGGCACGGCGCCTCCTCGCGCGGGATCTGGTCGACCTCGACGCCGACGCGCGACTTGAACCACTGGCGGTCGCCGTCGGTGAGCGAGATGGTCGAGACCGGCACGCCGAGCAGCCGGCTCGCCATCCGCGTGATGCGGTCGAAGCTCTCGCTCGGCGGCGTGTCGAGGAGGTGCAGGTTGCGCAGCGCGTTCTGCCGCGCTTCCTCGTTGTCGATGACAATCCGCTTCATGGCCGCGACCACCCTGCGATTGAAACACGGCACGCCCGCAGAATCGCAAGCGACCGCGCTGCACGATGATCAACCGCGAGACGATACTTCCGCCAGCAAAATCCGGATCTGGCAAGAGCCGCGTCGCGCCGCCGGACGCCCAACGGTCTCCGGCGCTATCGCACTTCGCTGATCGTGCGGCCGATCTCCCCCCAGCCGCCGACCACCGCGGCCGCACCGGCCTGCCGCAAGCGCGCGGCGTGCCCGGCGCCGCAGTGGCTGCCGCCGGTGAAGCCGATCACCGTCATACCGGCGGCGACCCCGGCGGTGACCCCGGCGATGCTGTCCTCGACGACGCAGCAGCGCGCCGGATCGGCGTTCATCCGCGCCGCCGCCAGCAGGAAGAGATCGGGCGCGGGCTTGCCGCGGTCGACCTCCACCGCGCTGAACACGTGCGGCGCGAACAGCCCGTAGAGGCCGGTGACCTCGAGGGCGTGCACGAGCTTGTCGGGCCGGCTGCCGGAGGCGACGCAGCGCGGCAACGGCAGGGCCTCGATGGCGGCATGCACGCCCGGCAACGCCTCCAGACCGCCGAGCATCGCGGCACGCACCCGCTCGGACACCCGCCCGTCGAAATCGGGCGGGATGGGTCGGCCGGTCTCGGCCTCGATGATCCGCCACATGTCGGTCTGCGACACACCGGTGAAGCGACGGACGACCTCGTCGGCCGTGATGGCGAGGATGCCGCTCGCGGTCAGCTCCTCCGCGTCGATCCGGCAAATCAGCGTCTCGCTGTCGACGAGAACGCCATCGCAGTCGCAGATGAGCAGATCGAAGCGCTCCGTCAGCGCCGCGGGCGCCGTCACGAGGCGGCCTGCACGCCGGAGTCGAGGATCGTCAACGTGCCGGTCCGGCCGTCCGGGTCGATCCGCTCGGACGCCACGACCCGCTCGCTTTCCGAGACGGCCGCGTGGTGGACCATGAGGTCGTCCCCGCCGACGAGCAGGATCTCGTAAGCCGGCGGCCGGTCGACGTACTGGACCGTGTCGCCGGCCAGCGCGACGTCCATCGGATGGGCGAGGCCGCGCGTCGAGGAGAACGACAGGCGGCCGCGACGGCCGGACACCGACAGGTGGACATGGCCGAAGGCGATGTGGCGGACGCCCGGGAAGCGGCCGAGGAGATCGAGGAGCGCGGCACCGTCATCGAGCAACATCGGATCGAAGTACTCGACGCCGATCGGGAACGGCGGATGGTGGAGGAACACGATGGTCGCCTGCTCCGGCTCGGCCGCCAGGACGTCCGAGAGCCAGGCTAGACGCCGTTCGCAGAGCCGCCCGGCGCTCGGCATCTCCTCGTCGAGGCTGTCGAGCGTGACGACGCGAACGACGCCGAGATCGGCGACGGCCTGCACGAAGCCGGCCTCGTCGACCGGTGCGTCCGGGAACACCGTGCGGAACGGCCCCCGCGCGTCGTGGTTGCCGAGCATCAGACGGACGGGCACGCGGAGCCCGTCGACGAGGGACCGGAGCCGCCGATAGGAGGCTTCGTCGCCGCGGTCGGCGAGGTCGCCCGAGACGACACAGAGCGCGGCATCGGCATGATCTCGATTGATCCGGCGGATCGTCGCCGCAAGTCGCGCGGCCGGATCGAAGGTGACGACCGTGCCGCCGGGCGGACACATGTGCACGTCGGAGATGTGGATGATCTTGGTCATGGTCTTGGACACATCGGCTGTTGGGCGGGATCTCGCCATTCGGCTGGGGGAAACCGGTGCGGCAGGCCGCCGCCGGCCTGCCGCACGGGCGCTCAGTTGCTGGCGTTCATCAGGGCTTCGGTCTTCTCGACCATCGCCTTCAGGCCGTCGTCGACGGACATCTGATCCCGCATGACGGCGGTGAGAACGTCCATCTGCTCTTCCCAGATCTTCGTACCGGCATTGCCCGGGTAGCCTTCCCACGGCAGCGCCTTGTTCCACTGCTTCATGCTCGTCGTCCAGTTCGGGTGCTCGGCGTAGAAGTCGCCGAGATAGGCCGGCTCGGCGGTCCGCAGGTTGGTCGGCATGTAGCCCGAGCCGAGCACGGCGATCTTCTGGCCCTCCGGGCCGGTCACGAACTTCACCCAGCGCCAGGCCGCCGCCTGCTTCGCCGGATCCTTGGTGAGGATCATCGCCGCGTTGCCACCGATCGGCAGCCCACCCGGCTCCTTGCCGGACGACGGGTACGGGCCGGTGGCGAAGGTGAACTTGTCGCCGACGCCCTGGTCCATGGTGCGAACTTCGGCCGTCGAGCCGATGAACATGCCGAGCTTGCCGGCCGTGAACTGCTGGATCGACTGGTCGGGGTCGAGGAAGGGCATCTTGGTCTCCACCGCGATCCGGCGGGAGAGGTCGAGGGCGGCGCGTCCGGTGGCGTCACCGAACGCGACGTGCTTCCCGTCCGGGGCGACGATACGGCCGTTCTCCTGGAACACCATCGCCTGCCAGAGCCAGTCGGCGTCCCAGCTGTTGATGGCGAACGAGATGCCGTCGGCGCCGTCGCCGGTTTCGCCGATGCGCCTGGCGAGATCGATCACCTCGTCCCAGGTCGCCGGCAGCTTGTCCGGATCGCCGCCGGCCTTGGCGACGAGATCAAGGTTGTAGTAGGCGATCGGGGTCGAGGCGTTGAAGGGGAGCCCCACCTGAACGCCGTCGACCTGGCCGAGGGCGAGCGTGCGGTCGGCGTAGTTCTGCTTCACCCAGTCGGCGCCCTCGGCGGCCATCAGCGGGCCGAGGTCAACGAGCTCGTCCTTGGCCGCGAGATGGCGCGCCACCTCGGACAGCATGTTGTAGCCGGTATAGACGACGTCCGGCATCTGGCCGGTCGCCTCGTCGCGCATCACCGACTGCGCACCCTCCTGGTAGCTCGTGCAGGGCTGCCGATAGACGATGGTGATGTCCGGGTTCGCCTTCATGAACTCGGCGGCGATCGGCTCGTGGAAGCGGCTGTGGCTCGGCCAGCAGTGCAGGACCTCGAGGGTCACCGGCTCGGCCGCGGCGGCCGCCGAAGTCGCCATCGCCAGCACGGCTCCGGCGGTCAGCAGTCGCTTGAGGGCTGCGTGCATGTCTCGTCTCCATCAATGTTCTTCGAAGAGGAACGTCTCGGTCGCGTAGTCCTCAGAACAGTCGGCGGAAATCTCCGCGCGCTGCTGAGATTATTTTAATCCCGTCATCGTCACTCCTTGGACGAAGTATCGTCTTGCGACGAGAAATACGGCAAGCAACGGGGCGAGAACGATGGTCGCGGCGGCCATGAGGGCGCCGTAGTTCGAGCCGAGCTGGCTGTCGCGGAAGTACATCATGCCGAGCGGAGCGGTGCCCATGTCGGGCGTGCGAACGACGATGAGCGGCCAGTAGAGATCGTTCCAGTGAGCCGCCACCGAGAAGGTCGCGAAGGCGGCGATCGCCGGCCAGGCGCTCGGCAACAGCAGGCCCACGACGATCTCGAATTCACTGAGGCCGTCGAGGCGCGCCGCATCGATGATCTCGTCCGGGTAGCTCATGAAGAACTGCCGGAGCAGAAAAATCCCGAAGAACGATGCGAAAGACGGAAACATCAGCGCGAAGTAGCTGTTGAGGAGCCCGGCATGGGCGAGCGCGACGAAGATCGGTATCGCCGGCACCTGGGTCGGCACGGCGAGACCGAACAGGATCGCAGCGAAGATGATGTCTCGACCGCGAAAGCTGAGCTTGGCGAGGGCGTAGGCGGCGAAGACGGCGGTCGTCACCTGCACCACCAGAATGCCGGCGCAGACGATGACGCCGTTCAGCATGAAGCGCAGCAGCGGCGCGCCGGTCAGCGCATAGTGATAGTTGTCGAGCGCGGGGCCGAGCGCCGTCGGCAGCGCGAAGCCGCTCGAGAAGATGTCGGCCGCCGGCTTCAGCGACGTCAGCACCATCCAGACGAACGGGCCGCACATGAAGGCCGCCCCGGCGATCAGGACGAGGTGGGGCGCGAGCGCCGCAAGGCGGCGGCGGAGGGGACGGGCGGGCGCGCTCATCGATCGGCCGCCCGCCGCTCGACGGATCGGGTCTGGACGAGCGAGACGACGAGGACCGCGACCAGGAACAGCATCGTCAGGGCGCTCGCATAGCCCATTTCGAGCGAGCGGAATCCCTCGACGTAGATGCGGTTGAGCATCACGTCGCTCGCCCCCATCGGCCCGCCGCGGGTCAGCACCAGCACGGTGTCGAAGACCTGCAGGGCGGTGACGGTGGTGGTGACCACCACGAACACCGTGGTGCGGGCGAGCATCGGTCCCGTGACGAGGAAGAACCGTCCGACTGGATGACGCTCGCCGTCGATCGCCGCCGCATCGTAGAGGACGCGTGGAATGGTCGTGAGGCCGGCGAGGTAGAGGATCGTGGCAAACGCCGCGAGGTGCCAGATCTCGATCACGGCGAGCGCGAACAGCACGACCTTCGGGTCGGTGAAGAAATCGATCTTGGCGAAGCCGAACCAGGCGATGACGGAATTGATCGGCCCGATGCGGCCGTGCAGCAGGAACAGCCAGACGATCGACATCGGCACCAGGGTGGCGGTGACCGGCAGGAAGAACAGCACCTCGTAGAGACCGCGACTCGCTCTGCGCCCGTTGATCAGGAGAGCGAAGCCGAGACCGGCGAGAACGGACGCCGGCACCACCATGGCGGCATAGATGAGATTGTTGCCGGCCGCCTGGACCACCCGGCCATCGCCGACCGCCCTCGCGTAGTTGGCGAGGCCGATGAAATCCAGGCCGGTGTCGCCGAGCTTGTAGCGGGTGAAGCTCATGAGCGCGACGAGCGCGATCGGCGCGAACCAGGCGAGCACGAGCAGGAACAGGGCCGGCGCCAGCATCAGGTACGGCGTGCTGCCGCCGCCGGCGCGCGCCCTACCGGGTGCCGGAGCGCCGGTCTGCGCGGAGATCGAGGCCGCGCTCACGGTACCGCCTCCAGGCTGCGCTGCTCGCCCTCGCCGGCGAAGGCGAACTCGACCCGGTCGCCGGCTTCGTCGAAGAGCATCAGTGCGTCCGGATCCAGCCGGACCCACACCGGCCGCCCGGCGTCGCCGAACGCCGCGGCGCCGATCGAACGTTGGCGAGCGATCAGCCGCAGGGTCGGCGCCGCCGCCGGCACCAGATGCCACGCCTGGTCGCTGCCGAGCGCCTCGACGTGCGCCACCGTGGCGGCGAGCCCGGACCCCGAGCGTCGGTCCGCCGGGACGATCCGGACGTGCTCGGGGCGTACGGCGAGCGTCGCCGCATCGACACGGGGGAAGATCCGGAGCGGCAAGGTCATGCCGAGCGCGGCGACGCGCCCGTCGCCGATCGGCTCGACCGGCAGCCGGTTGATCGGCAGGTCGCCGATGAATTCGGCGACCTGCAGCGTCGCGGGCCGGCGATATACGTCGTCCGGGCTTCCGACCTGGGCGAGACGGCCCGCGAACATCACGGCGATGCGATCGGACAGCGACATCGCCTCGACCTGATCGTGCGTGACGAGCACCATGGTGACGCCGAGGGCGCGCTGCAGCGCCTTCAGCTCGGCCCGGAGGTGGGTGCGGATCTTGGCGTCGAGGTTGGACAGCGGCTCATCGAGCAGGAAGCCGCGCGGCTGACGAACGAGCGCGCGGGCGAGCGCGACGCGCTGGCGCTGGCCACCGGAGAGCTGGCCGGGCCGGCGCTCCAGAAGCTCGGCGATCTCGAGCTGGGCGGCGACCGCCTCCGCCTCGCCGCGAATGCGCAGGCGCGCCTCGCGCAACCCCGGCCAGAGCCGTCCGACCGCCGGCAACCGCGCGACGAGCGGCAGCCCGCGGGTCCGCAGCGGCGTCTCGATGTTGGCGCGCACGGTGAGATGCGGATAGAGCGCGTAATTCTGAAACACCATCGCGATATCGCGGGCGTGCGGCGCAGCCTGCGTGACGTCGCGCCCGCCGATGCGGACCATGCCGCCATCAGCCGCCTCGAGCCCGGCGACGATCCTGAGCAGCGTCGATTTTCCGCAGCCCGAGGGGCCGACCACCGTCAATAGCTCGCCTTCGGCGGCGGCCAGCGAGACGCCGGTGAGCACCGGGGTCGTGCCGAAGCGCTTCCTGACGTCGATGAGCTCGACCGAGTTCTTGATCATGCCGATTGCCTCCGAGCACGGACGCTATCGGCGCTTTGTTTCACTCATATGACTTGGCTTGAAGTTTTGTTTTATCGACCTGAAACGCCGTGCGGCGATCCGGCCTGGCGCCGGACGAGCGCGAGCGTGACCGCGCCGACCACCGCGTCAATGACGAAGAGCTGCGCCGTCGCCGCCGGAATCTCGCCGCCGGTGACAGGCGATTCCCGGCGCAGCGTCACCAGCACGCCGTCGGCGTGACGCGTGAGCGCGCTGCCGAGCGCACCCGTCATGGCGATCGTATGCACGCCCCGCGTCCGAACGCGCTCGGCGAGGCGCACGGTGTCGGCGGTGGCGCCCGAGCCGGACACCGCGATGGCGACATCATCGCCGCCGAGCGTGTCCATCACCTCGAGGGCGTAGTTCGGATCACTGTAGGCGAAGGCGTTGAGCCCGAGACGGCGCAGGTTGTAGGCGAAGATCTCCGCGACGAGTCCGGAGACGGCGGCGCCGTAGATCTCGATCCGCCGGGCGGCGATCAGCTTTTCAGCGACCCAGGCGAGGTGCTCGGCGTCGATCAGCTCGGCGGACGAGAGAACCGACGCGGCATGGGCCTCGGCGAGCGCCCGCAGGTGATCGCCGTCGTCCGCCGCGGCGCCGTCGCCGACCGGCCGCAGCGCCAGCTCGGAGGCGAGCGCGATCTTGAAGTCGCGATAGCCGGAATAGTCGAGCATGCGGCAGAGCCGCATGATGCTCGCCTCGCTCGAGCCGGAGAAGCTGGCGAGCTCCCTGATGGTCTGGTGGACGACCTTCTCAGGGCTGTCGAGGACGTATTTCGCCGCCGAGGCCAAGGCGCGTGGAAGCGCGCTGATGTTGGCCCTGAGCCTCGGAAGCAATGTGGTTTCGCCGTTCGCCCGCATGGGGACACGCACTATGCGAGCGGCGCCGGCTTGGCAATGGCGGCGCGGACGCTACATCACCGCGCCGACCTGCCAGGGCACGAACTCCGCGTCGCCGTAGCCGAGCGCCTCGGACTTGGTGTGCTCGCCGGAGGCGACGGCGAGGATCTTCGCCAGGATCTCCCGGCCCTTCTCCTCCATCGAGACCCCGTCGAGCACGTCGCCGCAGTTGATGTCCATGTCGTCGATCATGCGGCGGTAGATCTCGCTGTTGGTGGCGAGCTTGATCGACGGCGTCGGCTTGCAGCCGTAGGCCGAGCCGCGGCCGGTGGTGAAGCAGAGCACGTTGGCGCCGCCAGCGACCTGGCCGGTGGCGGCCACCGGGTCGAAGCCCGGCGTGTCCATGTAGACGAAGCCGCGCGCCGTCACCGGCTCGGCGTAGTGGTAGACGCCGTTCAGCGGCGTCGTGCCGCCCTTTGCGGCGGCGCCGAGCGACTTCTCGAGGATGGTGGTGAGCCCGCCCGCCTTGTTGCCGGGCGACGGATTGTTGTTCATCTCCATCTTGTTGCGGGCGGTGTACTCCTCCCACCAGTGGATCATGCCGACGAGCTTCTCGCCGATCTCGCGGGTGGCGGCGCGGCGGGTGAGGAGATGCTCGGCGCCGTAGATCTCCGGCGTCTCCGACAGGATCGCGGTGCCGCCCTGGGCGACCAGGAGGTCGACGGCGTAGCCGAGCGCCGGGTTGGCGGTGATGCCGGAATAACCGTCCGAGCCGCCGCACTGCAGCGCGACCAGGAGCTCGGAGGCCGGCACCGCCTCGCGGCGGACGTCGGCGGCGATCGGCAGCATCGCGCGCACCGCCTCGACGCCGGCGGCGACCGTCTTCCGCGTGCCGCCGACCTCCTGGATGGTGAGCGTCCGGAAGAGCTCGCCCTCGGTCATGCCGTAGGTGTCCATCCAGCGCTGGATCTGGAAGGCCTCGCAGCCGAGGCCGACCATCAGCACGGCGCCCATGTTGGGGTTGGCGGCATAGCCCCACTGGGTGCGCTTCAGGATGTCGTAGGCCTCGCCCCTGGTGTCGATGGCGCAGCCGGTGCCGTGCACCAGCGGGATGACGCCGTCGATGGTCGGATAGTCGGCGAGGATGCCGGAGCGGTTGATCTCCTCGGCGATGAAGCGGGCGACGGTCGCCGAGCAGTTCACCGAGGTGAGGATGCCGACATAGTTGCGCGTGCCGACCTTGCCGTTCGCCCGCCGATAGCCGCGGAACGTCGCCTGCTCGGCGACCGGCAGCACGTCGACGGGCCGGGCCTCGGTCGCGAAGGCGTAGTCGCGGGCGAAGTCGTGGACGCCGACATTGTGCTCGTGCAGCCAGTCGCCGGGCGCCACCGGCGTGGTCGCGAAGCCGATGATCTGGCCGAACTTGCGCACCGCCCCGCCGCTCTCGATCGCGCTCGTCGCCATCTTGTGGCCGCGCGGAATGCGCGCGCGGGCGGTGACGCCCTCGACCACCGCGCCGGCCGGAAACTGGTCGATGGCGACGACGAGGTTGTCGGCGGCGTTGAGGCGGAGCATGCGGGGTTCGGCTGAGGTCATTGTTCTTACTCGTTGCGAGAGGCGTTCCGTCGATATGGCCGGAGCGCGGCTTGGGCCGCGATCCTTCACCAGCGACAGCATTCGGTCAGATATGAGGCCCGAGCGCAATCGCCGCGGTGCGCGTGTCCCCTGCGCGCCCTCCCCGCGCCGGCCGTGCGGACCCGCGCCTCTCGTGTAGACTTGGGGCCCGACGATGGGAGGAGCGCATGAGCCGGCCGAAGGACGAGATCATCGCCGCCCTCGGGCTCGTGGCGAGCGCCACCTGCGGGTGGACAGCCGCCAGCTTCCGCAGCGCCGAGACGGTGCCGGCGGACGGGCTGCCGGCGCGCTTCGACGGGCCGCGGCCGCTCGGCTCGGCGCTCCTCTTCCTGGTCGCGCCCGAGCTGCCGACGCGGCTGCATCGGCTGCGCTCCGACCAGATGTACCACCACTACCGCGGCGACGACCTCGAGGTGCTGCTGCTCCACCCCGACGGCCGCGGCGAGGTGGCGACCCTCGGCGGCGACCCGGCCGCCGGCGGCCTGATGCAGCTCCTCATTCCCGGCGGCACCTTCCACATGTCGCGCTCGCGCGGGCCGCACGGCTACGCGCTCCTGGCGACCACCGCCTGGCCGGCGCCCGTCGACGGCGACGCCGACTTCGGCGACCCGGCGGCGCTCGCCGAGGCCTACCCGGCGATGCGCGCGGCGATCGCGGACTTCTGCGGCACCTGACGCTCAGGTACCTGACGCTCAGACGGTGGGCGCGGCGCGCTCCAGCCGGTCGAGGGCGCCGAGGGCGGCCTCGCGGGCGGTCTCGCCGAGGCTCGGGTGGGCGGCGACGAGGCCGGCCAGATCCTCCAGCACGGCGCCCATCTCGAGCGCGGCGACGAAGGCGAGCGACAGCTCGCTCACCGCGGCGCCGACCGCCTGGATGCCGAGGATGCGGCGGTCGCCGGCGTCCGCCACGACGCGGACGAAGCCGTCCGTCGCCTCCAGGGTGAGCGCGCGGCCGCTGGCGCTGAACGGCATGGCGCCGACGGTCACCGCCCGCCCTCCCCGCGCCGCCTCCTCGGGCGTCTGCCCGACGACGACGATCTCCGGGTCGGTGAAGCACACTGCAGGCACCGCCGCCGGCTCGAAGCTGCGGCGGTGTCCGGCGATGACCTCCGCCACCATCTCGCCCTGCGCCGAGGCCTTGTGGGCGAGCATCGGCTCGCCGACGAGGTCGCCGATGGCGTAGACGCCGGCCATCGCCGTGCGGCAGGCGGCGTCGACGGCGACGAACGGGCCGTCCATGTCGACCGCCATCGCTTCGAGCCCGAAGCCCATGGTGCGCGGCCGGCGGCCGACGGTGACGAGCACGGCGTCGCAGGCGACCCGCTCCTCGCCCTTCTCGGTCGCCACGACGAGGCGCGCCTCCTCGCCGGCCTCCTCGAGGCCGAGCACGCGGACGCCGAGGCGGAGATCGACGCCGAGCCGATCGAGCCGGCGCCGCACCGGCTCGGTGAGCGCAGTGTCGTACTGCGGTAGGATGCGGTCGCGCGCCTCGATGACGGTGACGGCGGCGCCGAGCTTGCGGAAGGCGGTGCCGAGCTCGAGGCCGATGTAGCCGGCGCCGACGACGGCGAGGCGGCGCGGCACGGCGGCGAGCGACAGCACCTCGGTGGAGGAGATCACCCGGCCGCCGAACGGCAGGCCCGGCAGCGCCACCGCCTCCGAGCCGGTGGCGAGCACGACCGCGCGGGCCCGGATGGTGACCTGGCCCTCGGCCGTCACCACCATGCAGGTCTTGGCGTCGCTGAAGGTCGCCCAGCCGCGCACGACCTCGACCTTCGCCTGCTTGAGGAGCGTGCCGACGCCGCGTTCCAGCCGCTCGACGACGCCGTTCTTCCAGCGCACCGTCGCGGCGAAATCGATCACCGGCGGCGCCGCGATGCGGATGCCGAGCGGGTTGTCGGCGGCGAGCCGCGCCGTCTCGGCGAAGCGGTCGGCGGCGTGGATCAGCGCCTTCGAGGGAATGCAGCCGCGGATGAGGCAGGTGCCGCCGAGCCGGTCGGCCTCGACGAGGACGGTGTCGAGGCCGAGCTGGCCGGCGCGGACGGCGGCGACGTAGCCGCCGGGGCCGCCGCCCACCACGAGGACGTTGGTCGTGATCGTTCGGGACATCTTCGGCCTCGTCAGTCGGCGATGAGCGTCGCCGGCGCCTCGAGGCGGGCGCGCACGTCCTGGATGAACTCGGCCGCGTCCCAGCCGTCGACGACGCGGTGATCGAAGGACGAGGAGAGGTTCATCATCTGGCGGACGACGATCGCCCCGTCGCGCACCACTGGCCGGGCGACGATCTTGTTGACGCCGACGATCGCCACCTCCGGGTGGTTGATCACCGGTGTCGTCGCCAGGCCACCGAGCGGCCCGAGGCTGGTGATGGTGATGGTCGAGCCGGACAGGGCCTCGCGCGTCGCCCGCCCCTCGCGGGCGGCGGCGGCGGCCTCGCGGACGGCGGCGGCCGCGCCCCATAGGCCGAGCGCCTCGGCGTGGCGGACGACCGGCACCACGAGGCCGTTCGGCGTCTGGGTGGCGATGCCGATGTGGACGGCGGCGTGGCGGCGGACGATGCCCGCCTCATCGTCGTAGCGCGCGTTGATCTGCGGATACTTGGCGAGCGCGCGGACCATCGCGCGCATCAGGAACGGCAGCAGCGTCAGCGTCTCGCGGCCGCCCGCGGCGTTGAGCTGGCGGCGCACCTCCTCGAGGGCGGTGACGTCGACCTCCTCGATGTAGGAATAGTGCGGGATGCGGCGCTTCGCCTCCTGCATGCGCTCGGCGATGCGGCGGCGCAGCCCGATGACCTTGACCTCCTCGACGGCGTCGCTCAGCGGCGCGGCCGGCACGGTGCCGCCGGCGAGGTGGGCGTCGAGATCGGCGTGCGAGATCCGCCCGGCGGGGCCGCTGCCCGGCACTAGGGCGAGATCGGCTCCTAGCTCGGTCGCGCGCCGGCGGACGGCGGGCGAGGCGAGCGGGCGGAGGCCGGGCGGGGCCGACGCCGGCCCGGCCGGGGCGGCGGGTCGCTCGGCCGGCGGCGGCGCGACGGCGGCGGCAAGGGCCGGAGATGGCGGCGGGGCGGGTTCGGCCGGCGGGGCGGCCGGCTGGCGGGACGGCGCGGCGGCCGGCTTCGCCGCCGGCGCGGTCGCGGCGCCCTCCCCCTCGATCTCGAACACCACGAGTTCGGAGCCGACCGGCCGCATCTCGCCGGCCGCGCCGGCGAGCGAGACGATGCGCCCGGCGACCGGCGCGCCAATCTCCACCGTCGCCTTCTCGGTCATCAGGTCGACGAGCGGCTGCTCCTCGGCGACGACGTCGCCGACGGCGACGTGCCAGGCGGCGATCTCCGCCTCGGCGGTGCCCTCGCCGATGTCGGGCAGCTTGAAGACGTAGCGGCCCATTCAGCCCTCCATGACGCGGCGGAGCGCCGCGGCGACGCGGGCGGGCCCGGGGAAATAGTCCCACTCGAAGATGTGCGGATAGGGCGTGTCCCAGCCGGTGACGCGCTCGATCGGCGCCTCGAGGCTGTAGAAGCAGGCCTCCTGGACGGCGGCCGACAGCTCGGCGCCGTAGCCGCAGGTGCGCGTCGCCTCGTGGGCGATGACGCAACGGCCGGTCTTCTCCACCGAGGCGGCGATGGTCTCGAGGTCGAAGGGGATCAGGGTGCGGAGGTCGATCACCTCGGCGTCGACGCCGCTCTCGGCCGCGGCGGCGAGGGCGACGTGGACCATCGTGCCGTAGGCGAGGACGGTCGCCGCCGCGCCGGGCCGGACGATCGCCGCCTTGCCGAGCGGGATGGCGTAGCGCCCGTCCGGCACCTCGCTCTCCGGCCGCTTCGACCACGGCTCGATCGGCTGGTCGTGGTGGCCGGAGAACGGGCCGTTGTAGAGCCGCTTCGGCTCCAGGAAGACGACCGGGTCGTCGTCCTCGATGGCGCTGATGAGGAGGCCCTTGGCGTCGTAGGGGTTGGACGGGATCACCGTCTTGAGGCCGGCGACGTGGGCGAAGATCGCCTCCGGGCTCTGGCTGTGCGTCTGGCCGCCGAAGATGCCGCCGCCATAGGGCGCGCGCACGGTGATCGGCGCGGTGAACTCCGCGCCCGTCCGGTAGCGCAGCCGCGCCGCCTCGGAGATGAGCTGGTCGGTGGCCGGGTAGATGTAGTCGGCGAACTGGATCTCGACGACCGGCCGGAGCCCGTAGGCGCCCATGCCGACGGCGATCGCGACGATGCCGCCCTCGGCGATCGGCGTGTCGAAGCAGCGCCGCGGGCCGAACTTCCTCTGCAACCCATCGGTGCAGCGGAAGACGCCGCCGAAATAGCCGACGTCCTCGCCGAAGACGAGCACGTCCGGATCGCCCGACATCGTGACGTCGAGGGCGGCGTTGATCGCCTGGACCATGTTCATGCGACTCATCGCGTCATACTCCGAGCTGCTGGCGCTGCCGGCGGAGGTGCCACGGCATCTCCTTGAACACGTCGTCGAACATCGTGCTGGCACTGGCGCGCGGGCCGCCCTGCAGGGTGCCGTAGCCCTCGGCCTCGACGCCGGCGAGGCGCACCTCCTCGGCGAGCTCGGCCTCGAGCTGCGCCTGGCGCTCGCCCGACCACGCACCGCGGGCGGTGAGGTGCGCGGCGAGGCGGGCGACCGGGTCGCCGAGCGGCCAGTGCGCCGCCTCGTCGGCCGGGCGGTAGCGGCTCGGGTCGTCGCTCGTCGAATGGGCCGCGGCGCGGTAGGTGAAGAGCTCGATCAGCGTCGGGCCGAGGTTGGCGAGCGCCCTCGCGCGGGCCCAGGCGGTCGCCGCGTAGACGGCGAGGAAGTCGTTGCCGTCGACCCGGAGCCCGGCGATGCCGAAGCCGGCCGAGCGGGCCGCGAAGGTCGCCTGCTCGCCGCCGGCGATGCCCTGGAAGCAGGAGATCGCCCACTGGTTGTTGACGACGTTGAGGATGACCGGCGCCCGGTAGACCGAGGCGAAGGTGAGCGCGTAGTGGAAGTCGGCCTCCGCCGTCGCGCCCTCGCCGATCCAGGCGGCGGCGATGCGGCTGTCGCCCTTGTAGGCCGAGGCCATCGCCCAGCCGACCGCCTGGCTGAACTGTGTGCCGAGGTTGCCGGAGATCGAGAAGAAGCCGGCCTCGCGGCTCGAGTAGAACACCGGCATCTGCCGCCCCTTGAGGCGGTCGCGGGTGTTGGAGAAGACCTGGCACATCATGTCGACGATCGGCCAGTCACGGGCGATCAAGAGCCCCTGCTGGCGATAGGTCGGGAACAGCATGTCGCCGCGGTCGAGGGCGAAGGCCTGGCCGACGGCGACGGCCTCCTCGCCGGTGCACTTCATGTAGAACGAGGTCTTGCCCTGGCGCTGCGCCCGGAACATCCGCTCGTCGTAGGCGCGCGTCAGCATCATGGCGCGCAGGCCGAGGCGGAGCGTGTCGTCGTCGAGGCCGGGGTCCCAGGGGCCGACCGCCCTCCCCTCGTCGTCGAGGACGCGGACGAGGCCGGTCGTCAGCGGCGCCGTCTCGCCGGCCGGGCAGGTCGGATCGGGCCGCGGCGCGGACCCGGCCGGCGGGATCGCGAGGTAGCCGAAGTCGGCCACCTCGCCCGGCCGGGCGTGCGGCGCCGGAATGTGCAGCCGGAGCGCCCCGGACGTCGCGGCAAGGTGAGCGCCGGCGAGGGGACCGTCGGCGGTAAGCGGGCCGTCGGCGCTCATCGCGCCGCCCTCGCCGCCACGGCGACGCCGGCCACCGGCGACGGCACCGGCTTGGCCTCGACGGTGACCTCGTCGACGGCATGCAGGCGGGCGACGCGGGCGGCGATGAGCTCGACCGCCTCGCGGTCGCCCGTCGCGAGCCAGGCGGCGACCTCGTAGCCGGCGCCGTCCTCCTCGGCGACGAGCCGGGCGAGCGGCACGCCGGCGACGCGAATGGTGTCGACGAGCCGCGCCACCGCCGCGTGGACATCCTCGGCCCTGAGCCTGATCGCGATCATCGCCGCCTCCGCCATCCTCGTCGTCGCATCGTCTGCGCCGAGGCTCGCCGATCGGCGCCGGAATGTCCTCCCGTTCGGCGGGGCATTCGGATCGTCGAGGAGAACGGGATTGCTCAGCCTGACGCATTTGTTAGAACACTTGTCATGACGCAGCGCACAACGAGGTTCCGAGCGATGGCCGAGCGCCCCCTCGACGCCATGGACCGCAAGATCCTGCGGGCCCTGCAGGACGACGCCCGGCTCACCATCGCCGGCCTGTCGGAGATCGTCGGGCTGTCGTCGACGCCGTGCTGGAACCGCCTGAAGCGGCTGGAATCCGGCGGCTACATCGAGGGCTACGTCGCCGTTCTCGACCAGCGCAAGCTCGGCTATCCCGACACCGTGCTCATCGAGATCACCCTCGACCGGCACGACGACACCGTGCTCGAGGTGTTCGAGCGCCAGCTCGCCGACCTGCCCGAGGTGATCGAGGCCTACCTCACGACCGGCGAGTACGACTACCTGATCAAGGTCGCGGTGGAGGGCACCGCCGGCTACGAGCGCTTCCTGCGCGAGCAGCTCTACCGCCTCCCCGGCATCCGCCACAGCCGCTCGTCCTTCGCACTCCGTTGCCTAAAGCGGATGGCCTCGGTGCGCGCCTGAGGTGGCGATTCCGACGGACGGCAGGTCGACGCCCCCGGCCGCCGCCCGGTCGGCCGCCGCGACGGCGCAGATTGGAGCGATCGTCACATTGGCTCCAATAATCGCTTTCCATCAGTTGCTTATGAGCTGAGACGGCCGGCCGCGTCGCGCCTTGGCCGGCGCTGCGTCAGCCGATCGCACCCAAAATCCACTTGACGGGCGCCCGATCGCGCGATCATCTCTGGATCCAGCATCCAGCACCCCGCATGACGGATCCACTCCGTCACGGGCTGCGAGCAGCGGCCACAAGAGCCGCGTCGGGCGCCTCGGCACCCGGACAAGACACAACGATGGGAAGGAAGCGTACGCCGCTACGGCGACCACCAGCGCCATGTCGTTCAGCCCGCATCGCCATGCGGTCGCGGATCGTCGTCCGCACGCCGGGACAGGAACACCTGTCCTGTCGTGAACGCACAACTCAGCACAGGGAGGAACTACGAATGACGTCGATCGTCCGAACTCTTTCGCGCGGCCTGATGGCCGCCGCCATTGCCGGCTTCGTGGTCGCGAGCGCCGGTCATGCCGACGCCGCCGACAAGAAATACAAGATCGCGCTCAGCAATTCCTATATCGGCAACGCTTGGCGCGTGCAGATGATCAACCTGATGAACGCCTACGCCAAGGACAACTACGGCGATAAGGTCGAATTCACGGTGACGAGCACCGGCGCCGACGTGCAGAAGCAGATCGCCGCAATCCAGGACATGATCTCGCAGGGCGTCGACGCCATCCTGATCAACCCGGCCTCCGACACCGCGCTCAACCCGGTGATCGAAGAGGCGACGGAGCAGGGCATCGTCGTCGTCGACTTCGACCAGGTCGTCACCGCCCCCTCCGCCTACAAGATCAACGTCGACTTCGTGAAGATGGGCGAGCTGCACGCCCAGTGGCTGGTCGACCAGCTCGGCGGCAAGGGCAAGGTGATCATCAACCGCGGCGTGTCCGGCTTCCAGGCCGATCGCGACATGCACATCGGAAACATGAACGTCTTCAACAAGTATCCGGGGATCGAGGTGGTCACCGAGATCTACGGCAAGTGGGACGACGGCGTCACCCAGGCCGAGCTCACCAAGGCGCTGACCGCCCACCCGGACGTCGCCGGCGTGACCAACCAGGCCGGCGAGTACGGCGCCCTGCAGGCCCTCCTCAACCTCAACTACAAGCTCATCCCGATGACCGGTGAAGGCACCAACGGCTGGCGCATCGCGATGGAAGAGTACAAGGACAAGGGCCTCAAGGGTCTCTCGGCAGGCGAGCCGCCGCTGGTCGGCGCCTACGCGCTGAAGACCGCGGTCGACATCCTCGAGGGCAATCCCCCGGCCGACAAGCAGATGTGGGTCCAGCTGCCGGTCGTCACCACCGACAACCTGCAGCCGGGCGTCAACGTCTTCCCCGAGGCGCCGCACACCCTGTTCGCCGACCTCGAGGTGCCGGGCACCGGCATCACCGCGACGGTCAAGGAAGCCCTCGGCGAGGAGTGATCACCCCGAACCGACGACGCGGCGGCCGGTGGAGCGATCCACCGGCCGCCGGCGACCCGACCGCTGACCCATTTCAGATCGCAGTCCGCCCGGCCACACCCCAATGCTCGTCCTTCGCGACATCGACAAGCGCTACGGAGCCACCCACGCGGTGAAGTCCGTCAGCCTCGACGCGCGTCCGGGCACGGTGCTCGGGCTCGCCGGCGAGAACGGCGCCGGCAAGTCGACGCTTCTCAAGATGCTGAGCGGTGTCGAGCGGCCCGACCGCGGCACCATCACCCTCGAGGGCCGGCCGATCGCCATGGCCTCGACGACCGACGCGCTCGACCACGGCATCGCCAGCGTGTTCCAGGAGCTGACGCTGATCCCGACGCTCCGGGTCGACCAGAACCTTTTCCTCGCCAACGCGCCGACGACCGCGCTCGGCCGCATCGACCGCCGCGCCCTCGCCCGCCGCGCCGAGGAGTTGCTGACGCGCTACGGTCTCGCCATCCGGCCGGACGCCGAGATCGAGCGGCTGCCGCTCGGCGAGCGCCAGCAGCTCGAGATCGTTCGCGCCGTCGAGCGCAATCCGCGCGTCCTGCTGCTCGACGAGGCGACCTCGGCCTTGAGCGCCCGCGAGGTCGCCTGGCTGCACGCCCTCACCGAGCGCCTCCGCGGCCTCGGCACCATCACCCTGTTCATCTCGCACCGCTGGGACGAGGTCGTGACCTTCTGCGACCGCGTCGCGGTGATGCGCAACGGCGAGCTCGTCGGCGAGGCGGCGACCGCCGACCTGCCCGAGGACGAGGCGATCCGGCTGATGACCGGCGAGAGCTTCGCCACCGCCTTTCCGCACCGCCCGGCGCACCGCGCCGAGCCCGCCCTCGTCGCCACCGGCCTGCGCAGCCGGGCGCTGCACGGCGTCGGCCTGACGGTCCGGAAGGGCGAGATCCTCGGCCTCGGCGGCCTCGTCGGCCAGGGCCAGCGGCCGCTGCTCGAGGCGCTCTTCGGGGCCCACGCGCTCGAGGCCGGCGAGATCCGGGTCGGCGACCACGTCCCCGTCCACCGCCTCGATCCGCGCCGCGCCATCCGCCAGGGCGTCGCCTACGTGCCGCAGGAGCGCAAGAGCGAGGGGCTTCTCCTCGACAAGTCGATCGCCGTCAACATGACGCTCGCGATCCTCGGCCGGCTGACCTCGCTCCTCGGCATCGTCGACCGCCGTCGCGAGAGCGCGGTCGTCGATCCGGCGATGAAGCGGCTCGCCGTCAAGGCGCGCTCGCCGCAGGTCAAGATCGGCACCCTGAGCGGCGGCAACCAGCAGAAGGTGCTGCTGCAGAAGTGGCTGTTCACCGAGCCGGGCGTGCTGCTCCTCAACGACGTGACGCGCGGCGTCGACATCGGCACCAAGCTCGAGATCTACCAGATCGTCGCCGACATCGCCCGCCAGGGCGTCGGCGTCGTCTGGTATTCGACCGATGCGCTCGAGCTCGTCGGCCTCGCCCACCGTGTCCTGGTGATGCTCGACGGACGGATCAACGCCGAGCTCGTCGATACCGAGATCACCACCGAGGCGATCGTCCGCGCCGCCATCGTCAAGGAGGGCGCCGATGCCGCCGCGCTCCACTAGCGCCCGCCTCCTCGCCGACCACTGGCCGGTGCTGGTGTTCGTCGCGCTGCTCGCCCTCAACATCGCGCTGAAGCAGCGCTTCTCGCTGTTCGATCTCCGCACGCTGTGCGCCAACGCGCTGCCGCTCGCCCTCATCGCCCTCGGCCAGTACTTCGTGGTGATGACCCGCGGCATCGATCTGTCGCTCGGGCCGATCGCCAGCCTCGCCGGCGCGGTGCTGTCGCTGTCGATCGGCGACAACCTCGCACTCGGCCTCGCCGCGCCCGTCGTCATCGGCGCCGTCGCCGGGCTCGCGAACGGCGTCCTCGTCGCCCGCTACCGCTTCCCGGCGATCATCGTGACGCTGGCGACGATGACCGTCTGGCAGGGCGTGGCGCTCGTCGTGCTGCCGAACCCCGGCGGCTTCGTGCCGCCCGAGATCCAGCGCCTGGCGACGCGCGGCCTGTGGTTTCCGCCGACGCCGCTGATCCTCCTCGTGCTCACCATGATCGGCGCCGGCTGGGTGATGAGCAGCCGCTTCGGCCTCCATCTCCGGGCGATCGGCGGCGACGAGGCGGCGGCGACGATGAGCGGCGTGCGCGCGACGCGAACCACCATCCTCGCCTACACCCTCGCCGGCGTGATGGCCGGGCTCGGCGGCGCCTACCTGGCGCTCGCCACCGCCTCCGGATCGCCGACGATCGGCGACGACTACATCCTGAGCTCGGTCGCGACCGTGGTGGTCGGCGGCGTGGCGCTGTCGGGCGGGCGCGGCCTCACCTCAGGCGTGGTGTTCGGGGCGCTGATCCTGACGATCATCGGCAGCCTGCTCTATTCGGCGGGCATCTCGTCCTTCTACCAGAGCATGCTGACCGGGCTCATCCTCGTCGCGGTGGTCGCCGGCGGCTCGGCGCAGATGTGGCTCAAGTCCCGCTCGGAGGGCCTGCGCCATGCGGCATGACAGCGACGCCGCGACGATCGCCGGCCGGAGCGAGCCGGCGGGCCGGCCGCGCCTCGGCCACCACCTCTCGCAGTCGGCCGCGCCGATCGTGCTCGTCGGCTTCGTGCTGGCGCTCGTCGTCGTCGGCAACCTGATGGCGCCCGGCTTCGCGGCGCCCGGCAACCTGGCGCAGCTCCTGAAGCTCGCCGCCTTCATGGGCATCGTGGCGATCGGCCAGACGCTCGTCATGCTGACCGGCGGCATCGACCTGTCGCTCGCCTGGGTGCTGACCGCGGCGGCGCTCGTCTTCACCGACGTCAGCCAGGGCCAGAACGCCGGCCTCCTGCCGGCGCTCGCGGCGGCGCTCGCCGTCGGCGTCGCGGTCGGCGCGATCAACGGATTCGCGGTCGCCAAGCTGCGCATCTCGCCGATCGTGATGACGCTCGCGATGAACAACATCATGCAGGGCGTGGCGCTCGTCTATTCCGACGGCACTCCGCGCGGCGGCGTGCCCGAGGCGATGCGCACGCTGACCACCGGCGCGATCGGCCCGCTGCCGACGATGGTGCTCCTATGGGCGGCGGCGACCATCCTGGTGATGCTGGTGCTGCGCTGCACTCGGGCCGGCCGCGCGCTCCTCGCCGTCGGCGAGAACCCGCGTGTCGCCTGGCTCTCCGGCATCGGCAACACCCGCGTGATCATCCTCGCCTACACCGCGAGCGGCCTCTGCGCGGCGCTCGCGGGCGTGCTGTTCGCCGGCTTCTCCGGCCAGGCCTTCCTCGGCATGGGCGACCAGTTCGTGCTGCCGACGATCGTCGCGGTCGTCCTCGGCGGCACGTCGATCCTCGGCGGCCGCGGCGGCTACGGCGGCACGGCGATCGCCGTGATCTTCATCACGCTGCTGACGACCGTCCTCATCATCGAGAACATCTCGCCCGGCATCAGGAATATCGTCTTCGGCGGCGTGGTCATCGTCGCGCTCTTCTTCTATCGGTTCCTGCAAAACTCCGGAAGATCGGCGAGCTGACGATGCAGAACCGCCCCGCCACGCGGCTTATCTTCGCCAAGGCATTCGCCCTAGAATGGGGGCGAGCCGGGTCGAACGACGAATCACGCACCCGGACCTCCACGATCGAGGGGTTGGAGTGATGCCAGAACCGCTGGAATGGCTGAGCCGCACGCGACTTGTCGACGAGGTCGCCGACGTCCTGCGTGACCGGATCTACTCGGGCCGCTACCCGCCCGGCGAGGCGCTGCGCCAGGTGCAGATCTCGCAGGAGCTGAAGGTGAGCCGGACGCCGCTGCGCGAGGCGCTGCGGATGCTGGAGCGCGAGGGCATCGTCAAGGCCGAGGTCGGCGGCGGCGTCAGCGTCATCCAGGCCGACTATGGCCGGCTGATCGACGCCTATGCGCTGCGCGAGGTGATCGACGGCCTCGCCGCCCGCCTCGCCGCCGAGCGCTCGCCGGACGCCGTCGACCGGGTGCTGATCCCGACCATCGAGCTGCAGAAGCAGGCGATGGAGCCGTGGGAGCCGGTCGTCTACACGCGCGCCAACGTCGACTTCCACACCGCGATCATCGAGCTCTCGGCCAACGAGTTCCTGGCCGGCCAGCTGCCGATCATCCGCATGACGTCGCAGATCTTCACGCCGATCTCGCTGATCGCCAAGGACCGCGCCGAGCTCGCCATCCAGGAGCACTTGGCGATCGCCGACGCGATCCGGCGCGGCGCCGGCGCCGAGGCCGAGCGGCTGGCGCACAGCCACATCCGCCGCACCGTTTCACGCCTGAAGAGCCGGGCCGGGCCGACCGCCTCCGCGCCGCGCAATCGAAAATAGACGAGTTCCCCTGGGAGGAAGACGCATGCCATCGCTCTACGTCGCGAGTGACATCGGCGGGACGTTCACCGACACGGTGACGATCAGCGCCGATGGGCGGGTCAGCCGCTACAAGGCTCCGACCGTTCCGAACAATCCGGCCGCCGGTGTCCTCGCCACGCTCGAGCTCGCCGCGGCCGACGCCGAGATGACGCTCGAGGAGCTGCTGCCGAAGGTCGGCTTCTTCGCGCACGGCACCACGGTCGCCACCAACGCGATGCTGGAGGGCAAGCGCGCCGTCGTAGGGCTGATCCAGACGCGCGGCTTCGGCGACACGCTGTCGATCATGCGCGGCTTCAAGTCGCTCGGCCTCGACGAGGCGGCGATGAAGGACTTCCGCACCCTGGTGAAGCAGGAGCTGGTGGTGCCGAAGCACCTCACCGAGGAGGTGACGGAGCGCATCGACTACCAGGGCCGGGTGGTGGTGCCGCTCGACGAGGCGGACGTGCGCCGGGCCGTCAAGGCACTCGCCGCGCGCGGCGCCGAGGTGTTCGCGGTCAGCCTCCTGTGGTCGTTCAAGAACGACGCCCACGAGGCGCGCATCGCCGAGATCATCGAAGAGGAGGTGCCGGGCGCGCTGACGACGACGTCGAGCGAGCTCCTGCCGCGCATGGGCGAATACCGCCGCACGGTGACGACGGCGCTGAACGCCAGCCTGCGCCCGGTGCTGCGCCGCGCGGTGAAGAGCCTGGAGAGCCGCCTGCAGGCCGGCGGCATGGCCTGCGAGCCGCTGCTGATGCAGTCGCACGGCGGCCTCGCGCGGATCGGCGACATCGACCGGATGGCCGCCTCCACCGTGATGTCCGGCCCGGTCGGCGGCGTCGTCGCCTGCGAGTACTTCGGCGCGGTGTCGGAGCAGCGCAACATCGTCGCGACCGACATGGGCGGCACCAGCTTCGAGGTCGGGCTGATCCTCGACGGGCGCGCCCACATCGCCAACTCGACTTGGGTCGGCCGGCACGAGATCGCCCTGCCCTCGGTGACGGTGCGCACCGTCGGCGCCGGCTCGGGCTCGCTCGCGACCGTGTCGAACGGCCTGCTGCGGGTCGGCCCGGAGAGCGCCGGCGCGGTGCCGGGGCCCGCCTGCTACGGCGCCGGCGGCACGCTGCCGACCGTCGCCGACGCCGACCTGGTGCTCGGCTACCTCAACCCCGACAACTTCCTCGGCGGCCGGCTGAAGCTCGACGTCGACCTCTCCCGCAAGGCGATCGAGACCCACGTCGCCACGCCGCTCGGCCTCTCTGTCGAGCAGGCGGCCGAGGGCATCAAGACGATCATCGACTCGCGCATGGCCGACCTCATCCGCCACTCGACGGTGGAGCAGGGCTACGATCCGACCGAGTTCGTGCTCTACGCCTACGGCGGCGCCGGGCCGACGCATGCCTTCTCCTACGGCGCCGAGCTCGGCATCGGCACGATCGTGGTGCCGGTGACGGCCTCGGTCCACTCCGCCTTCGGCGTCGCGGTCTCCGACCTGATGGTCGCCGAGGAGCTGTCCGACCCGATCCTGAGCCCGCCCGGCACCCGCGACTACGCCGCGGCGATCCCGCCCGAGAAGGTCAACGAGCGTCTCGACCGGATCACCGAGCGGGCGCGCGCCAAGCTGCTGGAGGCCGGCGGCGACGCGGAGCGGATCACCGTCTCGCGCTCCGTCGAGATGCGCTTCCGCTTCCAGATCCACGTCCTGACCGTGGCGGTGCCGGACGGCCCGCTCGACGCGGCCGGCATCGACGCCCTCGTCAACCGCTTCATCGACGCCTACGAGGCGCGCTTCGGCAAGGGCTCGGCGTTCACCGCCGCCGGCATCGAGCTCACCACCTACCGGGTGGTGGCACGCGCCCGCACGATGATGCGGGCGCTCGAGAACCGGCCGCCGAAGCGCGGCAGCGCCGCCGCCCCGACGACCCGTCCGGTCTACAGCGGCGGCGCCTGGCGGACGGCGACCGTGCTGCGGCCGGAGCACCTCGCCGCCGACACCCGCATCGACGGGCTGGCGATCGTCGAGATGCCCGACACCACCATCGTCATCGGCGAAGGCCAGTGGGCCGAGGTCGACGCGCACAGCAACCTGATCATCCATTTGGACGCCCGGTAAGAAGGCGCGGGAGGACGCAATGAACGCCAACGTCAAAGCCGACGCCTACACCAAGCCCATCGATCCCATCACCTTCGAGGTGATCCGCCACAAGCTGTGGTCGATCAACGAGGAGGGATCGGCGACGATGATCCACGTCTCCGGCTCGCCGGTCGTCCACGCCACCGACTACAACTTCGGCATCTACGCGCCGAACGGCGAGATGGCGGTGATCGGCGTCTACCTGCTGGTGCCGATCTACACCGGCTACATGGCCATCCAGGAGTTCCTCGCCCGCTTCGACGACATCGGGCCGGACGACGTCTTCATCATCAACGACCCCTACGTGGCGGCCGAGCACCAGAACGACGTGCAGTTCTGCGCGCCGTTCTTCCACGACGGCAAGCTCGTCGCCTGGCTCGGCTGCATGGCCCACCAGGTCGACCTCGGCGGCCTCGATCCGGGCAGCTGGTGCCCGACGGCGACCGACGTGTTCCAGGAGGGGCTGCGCATCCCGCCGGGCCGCATCGTCTACCGCGGCAAGGTGAACCGCGAGCTGTGGGACGTCATCGTCACCAACTCGCGCATGCCGTTCACCGTCTCGAACGACTTCTCGGCCTTCCTCGCCGGCCTCAAGGTCGCCAAGCAGCGCCTCGGCGAGCTGTGCGTCCGCTACGGCGGCGAGGCGGTGGCGAGCGTCATGCAGCAGTCGATCACCTCCTCGGAGGCGCAGCTGCGCGAGCGGCTGCTGTCGCTGCCGAACGGCACCTTCGAGCACACGAGCTACCTCGACCGCCCGGCGCCGGGCGGCGGCACCGAGCTCGTGAAGATCCACTGCAAGATGACGAAGGCCGGCGACAAGCTCGTCTTCGACTACGACCAGTCCGACCCGCAGTCGGCCGCCTACGGCATGGCGACGCGCGCCGGCACCGTCGGCGCCGTGGCGACGCTGATGCTCTGCCTGTTCGGCTCGGGCATCGCCTGGAACCACGGCCTGATGCGGCCGGTCGAGGTCGTCATGCGCGACGGCCTGTGCGTCACCGCCACCGCGCCGACGCCGGTCTCGGGCGGCGCCGCCGGCGCCAACTGGGTCGCCATGTCGGCGGCGGCCGGCTGCCTCGCCAAGCTCGTCAGCTTCTCCGACGAGCACAAGAGCCTCGCCTTCGGGCCGGGCGACGGGTCGTGGCAGCTCGCCCAGTTCGGCGGCGTCAACCAGTACGGCGAGCCGTTCGCGGCGATGTACCTCGACTCGCTCCTGTGGGGCGGCCCGGCCTTCTCGTTCCGCGACGGCGTCGATTCCGGCGGCGCCATGGTGATCCTCGGCGGCGGCACCCAGGACGTCGAGCAGCAGGAGGTCGGCCAGCCGCTGCTCTATCTGTGGCGGCGCGAGGTGCCGGACTCCGGCGGCCCGGGCCGTCACCGCGGCGGCAACGGCATCGAGTACGCGATGACGCCGATCGACACCGACGAGGTCGTCGGCGTGCTCGCCACGCACGGCATCAAGCTGCCGAACCGCACCGGCATCTTCGGCGGCTACCCGGGCTCGTGCGCCCGCTACGAGCTGGTGCGCGGCAGCGACATCGCCGAGCACCAGGCGGACGGCCGCGTCGTCGAGCGGCTCGACCGCGTCGGCGGCGACTACGAGGTGCTGGGCGCGGTGTCGGCCGGCGTCCACGTCCGCAAGGGCGACGTCGTCAACATCCGCCTGCAGAACGGCGGCGGCTACGGCGACCCGCTGCTGCGCGAGCCGAAGTCGGTGCTGCGCGACCTCCTCGACGGGGCCGTGTCGTCCGCCTCGGCGCACGACATCTACGGCGTCGTCGTCAACGACGGCACCGTCGACGAGGAGGCAACCGACGCCCGCCGCGCCGCGCTCCGCGCCAAGCGCAAGCACGCCATGCGGGCGCCGGCCAAGGTCGCCACCGCGCCGTCCGGCCGGCTGCCGGTCTCCACCACGCGGTGGGGCGAGTCGCTGATGATCTGCCGCCACGCCGACGACACCACCGAGGTCTGCTGCGCCCACTGCGAGGCGAGCCTCGGCACCCTCGACGGCGACTGGCGGGCGAACGTCGGCGTGGTCGCCGTCGAGCCGCGCGAGCTCGGCCCGCTGATCGAGATCCACGATGCGCTCGCTGCCGAGCAGTACGTCTGCCCGAGCTGCGCCGCCTCGCTGTGGGTCGAGATCGTCTCGGCCGACGGGAAGGCACCGCTCGACTTCGCCCTCCACGCCTGAGGCGCATTCCTCCGGGCCGACCTCCCCGGCCCGGAGGGCATCGCCCCGAACCAACCGACGCAGCAACGACGGACCGGCGCCCCCGCGCCGGCCGCAGGACCGAGATGATGCCGATGACCGAGGCCGACATCCCCTTCGAGACGCGCCACGTCTACATCGCCGGCGCCTGGCGCGCCGCCGCGGGCGGCCTCACGCTGACGCTCACCAACCCGTCCGACGGCACGCCGCTCGCCGAGGTGGCGCGCGGCGGCGCGGCCGACATCGACGATGCGGTCGCCGCCGCCCGGGCTGCGCTCGCCGGCGAGTGGGGGCGGATGGACGCCACCACGCGCGGCCGCATCCTCACCACGATGGGCCGCCTCGTGCTCGACCGCGTCGAGATGCTGGCGCGGGTCGAATCCCTCGACCTCGGCAAGCCGCTCGCCCAGGCGCGCGCCGACGCCGTGGCGCTCGCCCGCTACCTCGAGTTCTACGGCGGCGCCGCCGACAAGGTGCACGGCGAGACCATTCCCTACCAGGCCGGCTACACGGTGCTGACCCTGCGCGAGCCACACGGCGTGACCGGCCACATCATCCCGTGGAACTACCCGATGCAGATCATCGGGCGCAGCGTCACCGCGGCGCTGGCGATGGGCAACGCGGTGGTGCTGAAGCCGGCCGAGGAGGCGTGCCTCACCGCCCTCGCCTTCGCCCGCATCGCCGAGGAGGCCGGCCTGCCGGCCGGCGCGCTCAACGTGGTGCCGGGCCTCGGCGAGGAGGCCGGCGCGGCGCTCTCGGGCCATCGCGGCATCGACCACATCTCCTTCACCGGCTCGACGGCGACCGGCGCGCGGGTGCAGACGGCGGCGGCGGCGAACGCCGTGCCGGTGACGCTCGAGCTCGGCGGAAAGTCGCCGCAGATCGTCTTCGCCGACGCCGACCTCGACGCGGCGCTGCCGTTCCTCGTCAACGCCGGCATCCAGAACGCCGGCCAGACCTGCTCGGCCGCCTCGCGCATCCTGGTCGAGCGGCCGGTCTACGACGCGGTGCTCGCGCGCATGGCCGCGCGCTACCGCGCGCTCAAGGTCGGCCCGGCGATGGCGAACCTCGACATGGGGCCGCTCGTCTCGGGCCGGCAGCGCGAGATCGTCGAAGGCTTCCTGGCGGTCGCCGCCGCCGACGGCCTCGACATCGCCGCCGAGGGCACGATCGTTCCCGACGCGCCGGCCGGCGGCCACTACGTCAAGCCGACGCTGATCGCCGGCGTCGACCCCGACCACCGCCTCGCCCAGGAGGAGATCTTCGGGCCGGTGCAGGTGGTGATCCCGTTCGACGGCGAGGCGGAGGCGATCGAGATCGCCAACGGCACCGACTTCGGCCTCGTCGCCGGGGTGTGGACCGCCGACGGCGGCCGCCAGCTGCGGATGGCGCGGGCGCTGCGCACCGGCCAGGTGTTCGTCAACAACTACGGCGCCGGCGGCGGCGTCGAGCTGCCGTTCGGCGGCGTGAAGCGCTCCGGCCACGGCCGCGAGAAGGGGCTCGAGGCGCTCCTGAGCTTCTCGACCGTCAAGACCGTCGCGATCCGCCACGGCTGATGAGGCCGGGCGGCAGGAGAGATGAGATGAGACTGAACGGCAAGATCGCGATCGTGACCGGGGGCGGCTCCGGCTTCGGCGAAGGCATCGTCGACACCTTCGTCGCCGAGGGCGCCCGGGTGATCGTCGCCGACCGCGACGGCGCGGCGGCGGAGCGGGTCGCCGGCAAGCACGGCGCCGCGGCGCGGCCGGTGACGGTCGACGTCGCCGTCGACGCCGACGTCGCGCGCATGGTGGCCGCGGCCACCGAGGGCTTCGGCGGGCTCGACGTCCTCGTCAACAACGCCGGCGTCGGCCACGTGCCGCAGCCGCTCGACGGGCTGGACGAGGCGACCTTCGACCGCCTCTACGCCGTCAACATGAAGGCGATCTACCTCGCCGCCCGCCACGTCGTGCCGCTGTTCAAGGCGGCGAAGGCCGGCACGATCCTCAACATCGCCTCGACCGGCGGCGTCAGCCCGCGGCCGAACCTCGCCTGGTACAACGCCTCAAAGGGCTGGGTGATCACGGCGACGCGCGCCATGGCGGTGGAGCTCGCCCCCTTCGGCATCCGCGTCAACGCGCTGAACCCGGTCGCCGGCGACACGCCGCTGCTCAAGACCTTCATGGGCGGCGACACGCCGGAGATCCGCGCCAAATTCCTCGCCTCGATCCCGATCGGCCGCTTCTCGACCCCGGCCGACCTCGGCGCCGCCGCCGCCTTCCTGTGCGCCGACGAGGCCGGGATGATCACCGGCGTCGCCATGGAGGTCGACGGCGGCCGCTGCATCTGAGCCCGCCGACGACGAGACCCGAAACCCGAGACAACACGCGGATCGCACATGAAGAGATATTCGGTCGCCACGGTCCACGGCGACGGCATCGGACCGGAAGTGTGCGCGGCGGCGATCGAGGTCGTCTCGGCGGCCCTCGACGGCCGCAGGGCGATCGACTTCATCGACTACCCGGCGGGCGCCGAGCTCTACCGGCGCACCGGCGTCGCCGTGCCGGCGGAGACCTTCGAGGGTTGCCGGCGCGCCGACGCCATCCTGCACGGCGCCGCCGGCCTGCCCGAGGTCACCTACCCGGACGGCACCGAGGCCGGGCTCGACTTCACCCTCAACCTGCGCACCGAGCTGCAGCTCTACGCCAACGTCCGGCCGATCCGGCTCTATGACGGCGTCGTCTCGCCGCTCGCCCGGGCGCGCGCCGGCGGCATCGACTACGTGATCGTGCGCGAGAACAGCGAGGGGCTCTACGCCGCGCGCGGCGCCGGTTCTCTCCTGCGCGACGAGGTGGCGGTCGACACCCTGGTGCAGACCCGCAAGGGCATCGAGCGCGTCTCGCGCATGGCCTTCGAGATCGCCCGGCGGCGCAACGGCGCACCGGCCGACGGAGTGCGCCGGGTGACGCTCTGCGACAAGGCGAACGTGCTGCGGAGCTACGCCTTCTTCCGCCGGGTGTTCACCGAGGTGGCGGCCGAGTATCCGGACATCGAGTTCGAGTACGCGCTCGTCGACGCGATGACGGTCTACCTGATCAACCGGCCGGACCACTACGACGTCATCGTCACCGAGAACATGTTCGGCGACATTCTCTCCGACCTCGGGGCGGCGACGGTGGGCGGCATGGGCATGGCGCCGTCGGCCGAGCTCGGTGCCGAGCACGGCTTCTTCCAGGCGGCACACGGCTCGGCGCCGGACATCGCCGGCCGCGGCGTCGCAAACCCCTATGGCACGATCCTCGCCGCCGCCTCGATGCTCGACTGGCTGGGCGAGCGCCACCAGGACCGCGAGCTCGTCGCCGCCGCGCGGCGCATGGAGGGCGCGGTCGCCCGGACGCTGGCCGGCGGCCGTACGCTGACGCGCGACATCGGCGGCACGGCGTCGACGGCCGAGGCCGTGCGGGCGGTCTGCGGCAGCCTCGTCGACGCCTGAGGCGTCGGCGCCGCCTCGGCGGTGCCCGGCCGGCCTCAGCGGTGCTTGAAGGCGGGCTTCCGCTTCTCGACGAAGGCCCGCATGCCTTCCTTCTGGTCCTCCGTCGCGAACATCGCGTGGAAGACCCGGCGCTCGAAGCGCAGCCCCTCGGCGAGGCTCACTTCCTCGGCGCGGGCGACCGTCTCCTTGGTCATCATGGCGATCGGCAGCGACATGCCGGCGATCGTCTCGGCCGTCTTGATGGCGTCGGCCATGAGGTCGGCGGCCGGCACGACGCGGGCGACGAGGCCGGCGCGCTCGGCCTCGACCGCGTCCATCATCCGGCCGGTGAGGCACATCTCCATCGCCTTGGCGCGGCCGACGAGGCGGGTGAGCCGCTGGCTGCCGCCCATGCCCGGCATGACGCCGAGCTTGATCTCCGGCTGGCCGAACTTCGCCGTGTCGGCGGCGAGGATGAAGTCGCACATCATCGCGAGCTCGCAGCCACCGCCGAGGGCGAAGCCGGCGACCGCCGCGATGGTCGGCGTGCGGCAGGCGGCGAAGCGGTTCCAGTCGGCGAACCAGTCGGCGGCGTACATCTCGAGCGCCGAGCGCGCCTCCATCTCCTTGATGTCGGCGCCCGCCGCGAAGGCCTTCTCCGAGCCGGTGACGACGATGCAACCGATGCCGGGATCGCGGTCGAACGCCTCGGCCGCCGCGACGAAGGCCTGGGTCAGCTCGAGGTTGATGGCGTTGAGCGCCTCGGGGCGGTTGAGGGTGATGAGCCCGACGCGGCCACGCGTCTCGACGAGAACCGGTTCGGCTGCCATGGCGTGCTCCTCAGCGGCCGTCGGCGGAGAGGCCGCGGACGAAGTTGACGATGCCGGAGAAATCCTCGCCGGCGTGGCCGAGCCCGGCGAACAGCGCGTAGAGCTGCGCCGCCTCGGCGCCGAGCGGCGTCGACGCGCCGGCGGCGAGCGCCGCCTCCTGGGCGAGGCGGAGGTCCTTCAGCATCAACGCCGTGGCGAAGCCCGGCTTGTAGTCGTTGTTCGCCGGCGAGGTCGGCACCGGACCCGGCACCGGGCAGTAGGTGGTGAGCGACCAGCACTGGCCCGACGAGGTCGAGGCAACGTCGAACAGCGCCTGGTGCGACAGCCCGAGTTTCTCGGCGAGCACGAAGGCCTCGGCGACGCCGATCATCGAGACGCCGAGGATCATGTTGTTGCAGATCTTGGCCGCCTGGCCGGCGCCAGCCTCGCCGCAGTGGACGACGCGCTTGCCCATCTTGGAGAGCACCGGCTCGGCGCGGGCGAAGGCGGCCGCGTCGCCGCCCGCCATGAAGGTGAGCGTCGCGCCTTGCGCGCCGCCGACGCCGCCGGAGACCGGCGCATCGAGCGAGGCGAGCCCGGCTTCGGCGGCGGCGGCGTGCGCCGCCCTGGCCGAGGCGACGTCGACCGTCGAGCAGTCGATCATCAGCGTCCCCGGGCGGGCGGCGGCGACGAGGCCGGCCGGGCCGCCGTAGACCTCGAGGAGGTGGCGGCCGCTCGGCAGCATGGTGATGACCACGTCGGCCTCGCGGGCGGCCGACGCGGCGTCGGCGACGACGGCGACGCCGCTCGCGCGCGCCGCCTCGAGGGCGGCCGGCACCACGTCGAAGCCGCGCACCGCGTGGCCGGCCTTGACGAGGTTGGCGGCCATCGGGCCACCCATGTTGCCGAGACCGATGAAGCCGACGACCGCCATTGGCGTTCCCTTCCGTTCAGCCGGCGTCGTGCCGAGGCGGGGCCGGGAGGGACCCGCGGCGGCCGAGGCCCGTGTCGTTCAGGACGCCCGGCCGACGAGGCCGCGCGCCACGATGAGCCGCATGATTTCGTTGGTGCCCTCGAGGATCTGGTGGACCCGAAGGTCGCGCACGATCTTCTCGATGCCGTAGTCGGCGAGGTAGCCGTAGCCGCCGAAGAGCTGCAGGGCGTCGTTCGCGACCTGGAACCCGGCGTCGGTGACGAAGCACTTCGCCATCGCGCAGAGCCGGGTGGCGTCGGGCTCCCTGGCGTCGAGGGCGGCGGCGGCGCGCCACAGGAAGGTGCGCGCGGCCTCGAGCGCGATCGCCATGTCGGCGAGGCGGAACTGCAAGGCCTGGAAGCCGTCGAGGGTGCGCCCGAAGGCGCGCCGCTCGGCCATGTAGGCGAGCGCCTTGTCGAGCGCCGACTGGGCGCCGCCGAGCGAGCAGGCGGCGATGTTGAGGCGGCCGCCGTCGAGCCCGGCCATAGCGAACTTGAAGCCGTCGCCCTCGGCGCCGAGCCGGTTCCCGGCCGGCACGCGGCAACCCTCGAAGACGACGGCGCGCGTCGGCTGGATGCGCCAGCCCATCTTGCGTTCCTCCGCCCCGAAGGAGAGGCCGGGCGTGCCCGCCTCGACGATGAAGGCGGAGACGCCGGACGGCCCGTCTGCGCCGGTGCGTGCCATCACGAGGTAGAGGTCGCTGACGCCGGCGCCGGAGATGAACTGCTTCTGCCCATCGAGCACATAGTCGTCGCCGTCGCGGACGGCGCGTGTCTTCAGGGCGGCGGCATCCGAGCCGGCACCCGGCTCGGTCAGGCAGTAGCTGGCGATCTCGTCCATGGCGCAGAGGCCGGGCAGCCAGCGCTGCCGCTGCGCCTCGTCGCCGAAGCGGTCGATCACCCAGGCGACCATGTTGTGGATCGACAGGAAGGCCGCGGTGCACGGGCAGCCGGTCGACAGCGCCTCGAAGATGAGGGCGGCGTCGAGCCGGCCGAGGCCCGAGCCGCCCACGTCGTCGCGGATGTAGATGCCCCCCATGCCGAGCGCCGCGGCGGACCGCAGCGTCTCGACCGGGAAGTGCTTGGCCTCGTCCCAGGCCAGCGCATTCGGCGCGATCTCCGCCGCGGCGAAGTCGCGCGCCATCTCGCGGATGGCGCGCTGGTCCTCGGTGAGGCCGAACGTCATCGCGTCACCGCATCGTCGGGATCGAGAACTCGGCACCCGAGCGGATGCCGGACGGCCAGCGCGAGGTGACCGTCTTCGTCTTCGTGTAGAAGCGGATCGAGTCCGGGCCGTGCTGGTTGAGGTCGCCGAAGCCCGAGCGCTTCCAGCCGCCGAAGGTGTAGTAGGCGAGCGGCACCGGGATCGGCACGTTGATGCCGACCATGCCGACGTCGACGCGGGCGGCGAAGTCGCGGGCCGAGTCGCCGTCGCGGGTGAAGATCGCGACGCCGTTGCCGTACTCGTGGGTGGTCGGCAGCGCGAGCGCGTCCTCGTAGGTCTTGGCGCGGACGACCGAGAGCACCGGCCCGAAGATCTCTTCCTTGTAGATCTTCATGTCCGGGGTCACGTGGTCGAACAGGCAGCCGCCCATGTAGAAGCCGTTCTCGTAGCCCTGCAGTGAGAAGTCGCGGCCGTCGACGACGAGCTTGGCACCCTCCTCGACGCCGGCGTTGACGTAGGACTTCACGCGGTCGAGCGCCTGGCGGGTGACGAGCGGGCCGAAGTCGGCGGTCGGGTCGGTCGAGGGGCCGACCTTCAGGCTCTCGACGCGCGGCACGAGCTTCGCCATCAGGCGCTCGGCGGTCTCCTCGCCGACCGGCACGGCCACCGAGATCGCCATGCAGCGCTCGCCGGCCGAGCCGTAGCCGGCGCCAATCAGGGCGTCGACCGTCTGGTCGAGGTCGGCGTCCGGCATGATGATCATGTGGTTCTTGGCGCCGCCGAAGCACTGCGCGCGCTTGCCGCTCGCCGTCGCGCGCGAATAGACGTACTCGGCGATCGACGAGGAGCCGACGAAGCCGACGGCGCGGATGTCCGGATCCTCGAGGATGCCGTCGACCGCGTCCTTGTCGCCGTTGACGACGTTGAGGATGCCGGCAGGCAGGCCCGCCTCGATGGCGATCTCGGCGAGGCGCATCGGCACGCCCGGATCGCGCTCCGACGGCTTCAGGATGAAGGCGTTGCCGCAGGCGATGGCCGGGGCGCACTTCCACAGCGGGATCATCGCCGGGAAGTTGAACGGGGTGATGCCGGCGACGACGCCGAGCGGCTGGCGCATCGAGTACATGTCGATGCCCGGGCCGGCGCCCTCGGTGAACTCGCCCTTGAGGAGGTGCGGGATGCCGCAGGCGAACTCGACCACCTCGAGGCCGCGCTGCAGGTCGCCCTTGGCGTCCGGAATGGTCTTGCCGTGTTCGCGGGCGAGCAGCTCGGCGAGCGCGTCGTAGTCGCGGTTGCAGAGGTCGAGGAACTTCATCAGAACGCGGGCGCGCTTCTGCGGGTTGGTGGCCGCCCAGCCGGGCTGCGCCGCCTTGGCGTTCTCGACCGCCGCCCGCAGCTCGGCGCGCGAGGCGAGCGCGACCCGGCCGATCACATCGCCGGTCATGGGCTGGAACACGTCGGCGTATCGACCCGATGCCCCCGCGACCTCACGGCCGCCGATGAAATGTCCGATCTCGCGCATCGTCGATCCTCGTCTCGTGCTTGCTTGACGCCTCTATGGCGTGCTGATCTTCGGTATCATAGCGGCAATATCGCCCAGCGGATGTGCGCAGATGCAGAATCCTCGTTCAGCGCTCGACTGGGACGACCTCCGCTACGTGTTGGCGGTCAGCCGCGACGGCACAGTTTCCGGCGCCGCCAAACGGCTGGGTGTCGACCACGCCACCGTGATTCGGCGGATCGACCGGCTGGAGCGCGGACTGAACGCGAAGCTGTTCATCCGCCGCAAGACGGGATACGAGCGCACGGCCGCCGGCGCAAGGATCGCCGCTGCCGCAGAGGCGGTGGAGTCGGCGGTCATCGCCGGCCGCGCCGACATCGGCGGCACGGCGGCGCACATCGCCGGGACGGTCCGCATCGGCGCGCCGGACGGCTTCGGCAGCGTCTACCTCGCCGCCCGGCTCGGCGACCTCGTCGACCGGCACCCCGACCTCGACGTGCAGCTCGTCGCCACCGCGCGGCTGTTCAGCCTGTCGAAGCGCGAAGCGGACATCGCGATCAGCGTCGGCCTGCCGCAGGAGGGCCGGATCGTCGGCCGCAAACTCGTCGACTACCGCCTCGGGCTCTACGCCGCGCCGTCCTACCTCGCCGAGCATCCGCCGATCACCGGCCGCGCCGACCTCGCCCGCCACCGCTTCGTCGGCTACATCGAGGAGCTTCTGTTCACCGACGAGCTCGACTACCTGCCGCAGGTCTCGCCGGCGATCACGCCGCGAATCCGCAGCGCCAACCTGATCGCCCAATTGCACGCGACGCTCGCCGGCGTTGGAATCGCGGTGCTGCCGGCCTTCCTCGTGGCCGACGTGCCCGGGCTCGTGCCGGTGCTGCCGGCCGAGGTGTCGATCCAGCGCGCGTTCTGGCTCCTGATGCACGCCGACAGCCGCACCCTGGCCCACTTCCGGACCGTGGCGGAGTACATCCACGAGATCGTCGAGCGCGACCGCGCGCTGTTCCAGCCGGCGGCCTGAAGGGAGTTACTTCCCTGCCCGCTCCGCCTCGGCGCCGCGTTGCGCGACGGCGGGGCGATAGCCGAGATTGGCGGAAATCTCGCGTCCCGCGGCCGCGATGGCGGCGATCTGCTCCTTCGCCGGCTCGGCCGGAAGATACTGGACCGAGTCGGTGGCGGCGACCGAGCCGGCGAACCGGCCGAGCGCGTCGAACACGGGTACGGCCAGCGTATTGAGGCCGATCATCGCCTCGTTGGGCGCCACCGCCCAGCCGCGCGCCCGGACCGCCTCGACCTCCGCCGCCAAGCGGAGCGGATCGGTGATCGTGTACGGGGTCGCGGCCTCCAGCTGGCTGCCGAGCACGCCTCGCCGCACCGCCGGGTCGCCGAAGGCGAGGCCGATCTTGCCCTGCGCGCTGCCGTGGTAGGAGAGCACCGAGCCCGGCTTCACGCCGATCTCGAAGTTCGACTTGTTGTGGATCATCATCACGATGCGCATGCCCTCGGGCTCGGGTTGGCTGAGGGCGATGGCGTGGCCCTGGGCGTCGCGCAGGTCGAGCGCGATCTGCCGCGCGGCGGCGGCGAGCTCGAAGTTCTCGCCGACCGCCTGGCCGAGCGCCATCAGACGCGCCGAGACGCGGTAGCGCTCGGTGGCATCGTCGCGGCGCAGGTAGCCGGCGGTGACGAGCGTCTGCAGGTGGCGGTGCATCCGGCTCTTGGTGGTCTCGAAGGCGCGCGCGAGCTCGGAGACGCCGACCGAGGCCTGGCAGCGGGCGATGTACTCGAGGATGTCCAAGGCGAACACGACGGCCTGGACCCCGCTGCCGCGGGGCTCGCCGGAGATACGTGGCATGGCAGCCTTCTCTTCCCGTCCCACTCCGCCCGCCGGCCGACCCGCCGGCGGTGTCGTGCCTAGCGCGGCATCGGGTATTCGTCGGCGTTGAGCACCCAACCCGGCTGCGACGAGAAGTCGACCCGCGGCGGCGAGAAGATGTCGACGAGCTGGTTGAGGCCCTCGACCGTTCCCCGCGAGGTATGTATCGCCGGGGGCGGAATGACCGTCAACGACGGAGCGTGGCAGACGGCGTGCTCGTCCTCGCGCCAGGCGTTGAGATCGACCGTCCACGGCCACCGCAGATGGTGGATGTAGCTGCCGGCGAGAGCGAGCGAGCCCTGCTCGAAATCGTCGTGGTGGTGCGGCGACAGCTTGGTGATGTCGCGCGGGCCGATCTGCGGGTCGAGAAAGTTCACCATCAGCGTGGTGCAGCGGAAGATGCGGCCGAAGCGGCCGGGCTGCGGCGGCACGTCGAGCGCGTAGGCGCGGATGCGGAAGCCGTCCGGCGGCGCGGGCCAGGGCTCGAACGGCGGCAGGTTCGGATGCGGCTCGGCATAGGACGCGGCGTTCGCGCACGCCTCGGCGAGATCGCGCGAGGCGGTGGAGAAGATCCGCGTCGCCGGGCCGCCCGCCGGCAGCGTGATGCGGCTGTCGCCAGGCGGCACGATCACGAGGCTGAAGCCCGCGACCTCGCGGCGCTCGCCGTTCGCCTCGACGACCGCGCCCGCCCCCCGCTCCGGCAGCAGGAGGACATACTCGTCCGGCTGGCCGCGGCGCTCGAGCACGGCGCCGGGCGCCGTTTCGCTGTAGGCGACGAGGAAGTTCTGGCCGCGCGTCAGCCAGGTCTTGCCGGCGGCATCGGCGATCTGCGGCTCCTCCGCGTAGAAGCGGCCGTACTCCGCGCCGGCGAACGCCGTCGCCGGCTTCGCCGCGCCGGAGGATTGCTGCTTGGCGAGGACGCTGCGGGGGTCGGACGTCGCATACATGGGGGCGTTTCCGTTGCTGGCATCGCACGCGGCTCGCGGGTCGGAATCCCGCAGGACCGACGGAGGCGGCCCGGCCCGCAGCGCGGGACAATTGTTTCGGTGTTCAGAACAATAGATCGTTCATTGATACAACACATTGCATCGGGACGAGTGTCAAGTGCGCGCTGTTGTGCATCGCAATAGACCCGTTGGGCCGGGAGTGCTTGACGGCCTCCGCAAAACGATCGATGCTTAACAGAACAACGTTTCGATGTACAGAACACTACCGAGGGAAACGCTCATGACCACCCGACGCTCCGTCCTCGCCCTTGCCGGGGCGACCGCCGTCTCGACGCTCGCGATGCCGTGGGTCTCCCGCGGCCGCGCCGCCGACGTCGTCACGATGAAGATGGCGCACGCCGCCGCCGAGAGCCATCCGGCGCACATCGCGTGCCTGAAGTTCAAGGAAGAGCTCGACAAGCTCGCGCCCGGCCGCGTCGACATCCAGATCTTCCCGAACCGCCAGCTCGGCGACGAGAAGCAGAACCTCGAATCGACGATCACCGGCACGCTCGAATCACTGATCGTCAGCAGCGTGATCATTCCGCTCGTCACCGGCCGCCCCGCGATCAGCGCCTATCAGCTGCCCTTCCTGGTGCGCGACTACGACCACTTCACGAAGATGGCGACGAGCCCGATCGCCCAGAAGATTCTCGACGACCTCTCCGGCTCGGATCTCGTCGGCCTGATGACCGTCGACATCGGCCAGCGCCACTTCCTCTCGGCGACCAAGGCGGTGAAGTCGCTGCCCGACTTCGCCGGCCAGAAGACACGCATCGTCCCGATCCCGCTCATGAAGGAAATCTGGGAGACCGTCGGCACGGCGCCGATCGGCCTGCCGTACGGCGAGGTCTACGGAGCGATGGAGACGAAGGTCATCGACGCCGTCGAGATCAACGTCTCCTCGATCGTCGGCGAGAACCTGTGGGAGGTGGGCAAGCACCTCACCCTCACCGGCCACTATCCCTGGCCGGCCGCGGTGCTGATCAACAAGCCGTTCTTCGACGGGCTGCCGGCCGACCTGCAGGCGGCGATGCGCGAGGCCGGCCGTGCCGCGATCGCACCGACCCTCGCCTACACCGCCGAGCAGGACTACACCTCGCGCGACCTCCTGAAGGAGAAGGGCGTCGAGATCATCCCGCTCGAGAACCTCGCGGAGATGAAGGCCCGCGTCGCCCCCATCGTCAGCGAGTGGGCCGGCAAGTCGGAGCTGATCGCCGAGTTCGTCTCGGTCGCCCAGGCGAGCTGAGTCCGGCCGCACGGCCGGGGTGGAGCCCGAAGGCACCGCCCCGGCCGCGCGCCCCCTCGCGCCCCGGAGCCCGCGCCATGAGAGAATCCACGTCCCTGGCCGAGCCGCGCTCGGGTCCGCTCGCCTGGTACGGGCGGGTGATGCGCCTCTTCGCCGGCACCTCGATGGTCGTGCTCGTCGTCGTCATGGTCGTGCAGGTGGTCGCCCGCTACGTCTTCAACGCCTCGCTCATCTGGGCGGAGGAGCTCTGCCGCTACATCCTCGTCTGGCAGACGTTCGTGCTGATCGGCCTCGCCTACAGCCGCGGCGAGTTCGTCAGCGTCGACATCGTCACCGATCTCCTGAAGCCGCGCGCCCGCTACGCCCTGAAGCTCGTCACGGCCGTTCCCGTCGTCGCGTTCCTGGCGCTGCTCACGGCCTACGGCTACCTGTTCGCCGGCCGCTTCGCGCACCAGACGGTGCCGGCGTTCGACTTCATCTGGACCTCGATCACCGGCCACGAGGCCGGGCTGACGGTCTGGTGGATCTACGTCTCGGTGCCGATCGGCTGCGCGCTGCTCATCCTGCACATCGTCGGCTCGCTGGTCGCCGAGGGGCGTGCCCTGTTCGGCCCGGCGCACCGGCTGCCGGACACTCCCCACCACTGGACGACGTGATCGGCATGGCGAGCTTCCTCGGCATCTTCCTCGTCACCCTCGCCACCGGCGTGCCGATCGCGCTCGCGCTCGGCGTCGGCGCGATGGCCTACCTGTTCGTCACCGGCAACGGCGGGCTGCTGCTCGCCTTCCCGCAGCGGATGATCGGCAGCGTCGACCAGTTCGTGCTCCTGACCATCCCGCTGTTCCTGCTCGCCGGCGCGCTGATGAACGTCGGCGGCATCACCGACCGCATCGTCACCTTCGCCCGCGCGATGGTCGGCCATCGCCGCGGCGGCATGTCGTCGGTGACGGTGCTGTCGAGCATGTTCTTCGCCGGCATTTCGGGCTCGGCCACCGCCGAGGCCTCGGCGCTCGGCTCGATCCTGATCCCGACGATGTCGAAGCAGGGCATGCCGACCGCCTACGCGGCCGCCCTCGTCGGGGTGTCGTCGATCCTCGGCCCGATCATCCCGCCGAGCATCACGATGATCATCTACGGCGTCCTGTCGGGCACCTCGATCGGGCAGCTGTTCATCGCCGGCGTCGTGCCGGGCATCCTCCTCACCGCCGGCCTCCTCGTCTACGGCAGCTGGCGGGCGCGCCGCGACGGCTTCCCGATCACCGCGAAGACGAGCTGGGCGGAGCGGGGCACGGCGATCATCCGCACCCTGCCGGCCCTGATGCTGCCGGTCATCATCATCGTCGGCATCAAGGGCGGCATCTTCACCACGACCGAGGCGGCCGCCGTCGCCGTCGCCTACGCCCTGGTGATCAGCGGCTTCTACGGCGAGCTGAAGCCGACGCGGCTGTGGGGCGCCTTCGTCGCCACCGCCGTCTCGACCTCGGCGATCCTGTTCATCGCCGCGATGGCTGGCATCGTCTCCTTCGTCTTCACCCTCGAGCACGTGCCGACCAAGATCGCCACCTCGGTGCTGGAGATCAGCGACGACCCGCTCTTCATCCTGCTGATGCTCAACATCGTGCTGCTCGTGCTCGGCATGTTCCTCGAGCCGATCTCGATCCTCATTCTGACGATGCCGATCCTGATGCAGTTCGCCAAGATGATGGGCATGGACCTCGTGCAGTTCGGCATGATGGTGATCCTCAACGTGGTGATCGGCATGGCGACGCCGCCGGTCGGCATCTGCCTCTTCATCGTCAGCGCGATCTCCGGCCAGCCGCTGATGAAGGTCGCCCGCGAGGCGCTGCCGCTGCTCGGCATCTGCATCCTCGTGCTCGCCCTCGTGGCGCTGGTGCCGGCCGTCTCGCTGTTCCTGCCGAACGCCCTCGCCCCGATGCGCTGACGAGATCCGATCGATGCCACGCTGGAGCCGCCGATGACCGCCGTCCGCCCCGCCCCGTCCGAGTTCCGCCGCCGCTTCGCAGCCGGCGAGCCGCTCGTCGGCACTTTCGTCAAGACGCCGTCGAGCCACGCGATCGAGATCCTCGGCGGGCTCGGCTTCGACTTCGTCGTCATCGACGAGGAGCACGCGCCCTTCGACCGTGTGGCGATCGACCAATGCCTGCTCGCCGCCCGCGCCGCCGGGACGGCCGGCATCGTGCGGGTGGCCGAGCCCACGCCGGCGAAGCTCCTCGCCGTGCTGGACGACGGCGCGATGGGCGTGCTGGTGCCGCACGTCTCCTCCGCCGCCAAGGCGCGCGAGATCGTCTCCGCCTGCCGCTACCGCGGCGGCAAGCGCGGCTTCTCCAACACCACGCGCGCCGGCGGCCACGGCACCCTCGGGCTGTGGGACCACGTCGACGCGCAGGACCGGGCCGTCACCGTCATCGCGATGATCGAGGACCCGGAGGCGCTCGACGAGCTCGACGCGATCCTCGCCGTCGACGGCCTCGACGGCGTCTTCATCGGCCGCGGCGACCTCACCGTCGCCCTCGGCACCGCCGGCATCGAGGCGCCTGAGATCCTCTCGGTCGTCGATCGCATCACCACCGCCGCGAAGGCGGCCGGCAAGCCCGTCGCGATCATGGTCGGCTCCGGCGAGGAGGCCGCCCGCTTCCGGGCGCGCGGCGCGAGCGCCTTCATCGTCTCCTCCGACCAGGGCTTCCTGCGCCAGGCGGCGTCGCGCGCGCTCGCCGACGTCTCCAGGGTGGCCGGGCCGGCGGCCGCCTGACCCTCGATGCCGATCCACCCGCGGCCATGCCGCGAAAACGCCAACCGTAGCGAGTGAGAGCCATGGCCACCGTCAACGCCGATCTGCCCCGCATCGTCCCGGGACCCGAGCTCGAGCCTGCCCGCGCAGCCGAGGTCGCCGAACTCCTCGTCGGCGCCGTCGACCTCCACTGCCACAGCGGCCCGTCCGCGATGCCGCGCATCCTCGACCACCACGAGGCGTTCCTGGAGGCGAACGACGCCGGCTTCGCCGCGCTGCTCTACAAGGACCACTACTACGTCGGCATGCCGCATGCCGCGATCCTGCAGAAGCTCTACCCGGAGGCGAAGACGAAGCTCTACTCCGGCGTCGCGCTCAACAACGCCTCCGGCGGCATCAACCCCTATGCGGTCGATCACGCCATCAAGCTCGGTGGCAAGATCGTCTGGATGCCGACCTTCTCGGCGGCGAACCACATCACCGCCTACGCCTCGAAGTCCTTCCCCAAGACGGCGAAGCCGATGCTCGACCCGACCCCGCTGAGGGTGCTCGACGGGGCCGGCACGCTGATCGACGACGCCAAGAAGATCCTCGACCTGATCGCCGCCGACGATATCATCCTCGCCGGCGGCCACCTCCACGTGAGCGAGCAGCACGTCCTCTTCGAGGAAGCCAAGGCGCGCGGCGTGAAGAAGATGCTGGTCAACCATCCGACCTACGTCGTCGACTTCAGCGACGCGGACATCCGCAGCTTCGTCTCGCTGGGCGTCCACATGGAGCACTCGATCTCCATGTTCACCCCGGGCCGCGGCAAGCAGCACGACGAGCAGGATCTCGCGCACCTCATCGAGGTGGCCGGCGTCGAGCATACCGTGCTCTGTTCCGACCTCGGCCTCACCCAGGCGCCGAAGCCGGTCGACGGCTACCGCTATATCGTCTCGATGCTGCTCGACCTGCAGGTCTCGACCGCCGACATCCGCCGCCTCATCGGCGGCAACGCAGCCCGCCTGCTCGACCTCGCCGCCTGAGCGGGCCGGGACGAGCGCAGCCAGGACACCACCACATGGCCCCGAGAAAAGTCGTCATCACCTGCGCCGTCACCGGCTCGATCCACACCCCCTCGATGTCGCCGCACCTGCCGGTGACGGCCGAGGAGATCGCCGAGGCGGCGATCGGCGCCGCCGAGGCCGGGGCGGCGATCGTACACCTGCACGCCCGCGACCCCGTCACCGGCCTTCCCGACCAGTCGCCGGAGCGCTTCGAGCCGTTCCTGAAGGTGATCAAGCAGCGCTCCGACTGCGTCGTGAACATCACCACCGGCGGCGCCGCGACGATGACCATCGAGGAGCGGCTGAAGCCCGTCGCCACCTTCAAGCCCGAGGTCGCCTCGCTCAACATGGGCTCGATGAACTTCGCGCTCTTCCCGATGCTCGGGCGCTTCAAGGAGTTCAAGCACGACTGGGAGCGGCCCTACCTCGAGGGCTCGCGCGAGCGGATCTTCAAGAACACCTTCGCCGATATCGAGTCGATCCTGACGACCTGCGCCGAGAACGGCACGCGCTTCGAGATCGAGTGCTACGACATCGGCCACCTCTACACGCTGGCGCATTTCGTCGAGCGCGGCCTCGTCAAGCCGCCGTTCTTCGTGCAGTCGGTGTTCGGCATCCTGGGCGGCATCGGCAACCACCCCGAGGACGTGATGCACATGAAGCGCACCGCCGACCGGCTGTTCGGCGACGCCTACCGCTGGTCCGTGCTCGGCGCGGGGCGCCACCAGATGACGATCGCCGCGCAGGCCGCCGCGATGGGCGGCAACGTCCGCGTCGGCCTCGAGGATTCGCTGTGGATCGGGCCGGGCCGCCTCGCCGCCACCAACGCCGAGCAGGTGACGCAGGTGCGCCAGATCATTGAGGGCCTCGGCCTCGAGGTCGCGACGCCGGCCGAGGCCCGCGAGATCCTCGAGCTGAAGGGCGGCGACAAGGTCTCGTTCTGAGCCCAGGCCGAACGCCCTCGACGACGGAGCCCGCGATGGAATCTTCATGCACGTCCTGATCGTCTACGCCCACCCGGAGCCGACGTCGTTCAACGGCGCCCTGAAGGACCGCGCGGTCGCCGCCCTCGCCGGCGCCGGCCACACGGTGACGGTGTCGGACCTCTACGCCGAACGCTTCGACCCCGTCGCCGGCCGGCACGACTTCACCACCGTCGCCGACCCCGGCCGCTTCCACTATCAGAGCGAGCAGGAGCACGCGGCACGGCACGGCGGCTTCGCCGCCGACATCGCCCGCGAGCAGGCCCGCGTCGCCGCCGCCGACGCGCTCCTCCTGCAGTTCCCGCTCTGGTGGGGCGGGGTGCCGGCGATCCTCAAGGGGTGGATCGACCGTGTGCTCGCCTACGGCTTTGGCTACGTCGACGGCCGCCGCTTCGAGCGGGGGCTCCTCGTGGGACGGCGGGCGATGGTGTCGGTGACGACCGGCGGGCCGGAGACCCGCTTCGGGCCGGACGGCGTCTACGGCGAGATCGAGAAGGTGCTGTGGCAGGTCGAGCACCTGTCGCTCGAGTACATGGGCCTCACCCTCGACCCCCGCTTCGTCGCCTATGCCGCGCCGCGGGTGGACGAGGCCGGGCGAACGGCCTATCTCGACGCGTTCGCAGGCCGAGTGCTGGCGATGGCGTCGCGGCCGGTCGTCCGGCCGGCGGTCGCCGAGGATCCCTTCGCGGGGCTCGACGCCGGCGCCTGGGCGCGCCGCGCCTGAGAGGTCCCGAAACGCCGAGGACGCGATGACCGAAGCCCCGTCCCGCGAGCGCTCGCCGGCCGAGCACCGCAGCCACTATCCGCACTTCGAGCACGTGACGACGCGCTGGCACGACAACGACGTCTACGGCCACGTCAACAACGTCGTCTACTACGCCTACTTCGACACCGCGGTGAACGCGCGGCTCGTCGCCAACGGCGTGCTCGCGCCGGAGGCGAGCCCGGTCATCGGCCTCGTCGCCGAGACGCGCTGCCGCTACCTCTCGCCGATCTCGTTCCCCGACCGCGTCGCCGTCGGCGTCCGCGTCGCCCGCATCGGCCGCTCGTCGGTCACCTACGAGCTCGCGATCTTCCGCAATGACGAGGAGACGGCCGCCGCGGTCGGCCACTTCGTGCACGTCTACGTCGACCGCGAGAGCCGCCGCCCGGCGGTGATCCCGGACGACGTGCGCGCTACCCTCGCCCCGCTGGCGCAAGCGCCCGACAGAGCCTGAGCCGTCCGCCGTCAGCCCGGCCCGGGCCTGTCGCTCCGAGCCTCGTCGAGCACGTCCTCGATCGCGCCGAGCTTCAGCGTGAGGTCGGCGTCGGTGAGGCCGAAAACCGCCTTCAGCGATGCCATCCGCTCCTCGAGCTTGAGGAACGTCATGCCGAGATCCTCGATCTGATCGTCGGTCAGGCTGCCCGCCTCGACGCGGCGAACCGCCTGCAGCTCGAGGGTCTTCCGCAGCAGATCGACGATTCCGAGGACGAGGCGGGCAAGGTCGCGCTCGATCGATGCCGGCCCGGTCGCCAAGGACCGCGTTCCGGCCGGACGGCGCGACGACGTCTCGCGGACGAGGGCCTCGACGACCGTCCGATCGGCGGGCTCGTGGAGGATCCGACCGGCGGCCGGGTCGGCGGCCAGATCGGCGGCGAATTCAATGTCGTGCATCGCTCGACGCTCCCGCTGCGAGATCGGCCATCGCGCCGCCGACGAAGGAATAGGCCGGCCACGGGCCCGAGCAGAGCACGGCCCGGCGCGGATCGGCGGCCGCGATCGCGGCGACGGCATTGCGGAACGCGGCGAGGCCGTCGCGCTCCACCAGAAATGCGGACGCGACCGAGTCCACCGGCCCCTCGACGACCTCGGCATGGTGCGCCACGGCGAGCTCGCCGAGGCGCGCCAACGCCGGGCCGACCGCAGCCATCAGCCGGTCGTTCCGCTGCCGCGCGGCCCGCTCGACGGCGACACGGGCCATCAGGAAGGCGGTGCCCTCGCGGCCGGATGGCGCGGTCGCCGCCACGCAGGCGATGCTCGCCGACCTGTCGTGGATGAAGCGGACGGCGATCTCGACACGGCCGGCGACATGGGCGAGACCGGCGACGAGCGCCGCCGACGCCCGCGCCAGCGCCGCGCGCACGGCGGACGCCGTGGGAGCGACGGTGCCGTAGCGAACCGGAAGCGCGGTCCGATCCCGCATCAGCGCCTCGATCACCTCCTCGTGCCGCCACAGCGCGTCCACCTGCATCTCCGTCGGCCGGCCGGCGACCGTGCCGACCACGGCGGCGATCGGGCCGGCTGCGACGATCGCGAGCGCGCCGTCGCCGAGGCCGGGGCAGCGCGGCGGCGGCAGGTCCGGCCGATCGACGACCGCATAGACCCAGATCACGGCTCGACCTCCCCGGCGGCGTCGGCCAATGCCGCGCGGATCGCCGCCGCGCCCGGGTTGCGCAGCTCCTCGGCGGTCTCGACCGAGGCGACGAGCAGCTTCAGGCCGACATAGACGAGGTCGACGCCGGCGACCGAGATCGTGGCGTCGCCCCACAGCACGACGCCCTTGGCGAGGGCGCGGTCGAGGAGTTCAGACAGCGCAAGCTCGGACCTATCGGCCATCGGCGGCCCTTTCGATCACGGCGCCGCCGCCGGCGACGAAGTTGTAGGGCGGCCACGGCCCCGACATCTCGTAGCGGACGCCGCTCGCCGCGAAGGCGGTGCCGAGCTCCGCCAGCCGCTCGCGGAACGCGGCGAGCCGGTCGTCGGCGACGAGGTAGGCGAACTCGGCCGACAGCGCCGCGGAGCGCAGCGGCACGGACGCGCGCGCCGCCGCAGCGAGGCTCCGGTTCGTGCGCTCGACGCAGGCGGCGACGCGCGCCGCGGTCTCGGCCGCGACGATCGGCGCGATGCGCTTGGCGAGGAAGAAGCCGCGCCCCGGCGTCGCCGCGGCGCGCGCCGCCAGCGCCATGCGGGCGGCCGGCAGCTCGCGCTCGACGGCCGCACCGAGCACGTCCGGATCGCAATGCAGCTTCACGCCCCACTCGGTGGCGCCGCGAACATGATCGAGGGCATCGACAAGCACGGTCTGCTGGCGCTCGATGAAATCGCCGATCTCGCCGGGGTCGCGGCAGACGGTGCCGAAGCGCAGCGGAACGATCGTCCGTCGTGGCATCAGGGCGGCGAGCACGCGGGCATGGGCGATCACCCGATCGGTCAGCCAGGCGGGATCGGCCGCCTCGAGCGAGCGTCCGCCGAATTCGTCCTCCCCGACCGGGCTCGCGAAGGCGACGAGCCCGGCGCGGGCGTGCGCCTCGATAGCAACGCCCGGCAGGATCGCCTCGACCGCCGGCAGATCGGCCGGCGCCGGCCCCTCGGCGACGCCGTAGAGATAGGCGAGCGGCCGGGCCGGGCTCACGGCGCCGCCCCTGCCCCGGACGCCGCCGCATCCTGGCGCCGCACCGCGACGATCATCGTCCGCTCGACCGCGGACGGCTCGAAATCCCCCTCCGCGTCGATGGCGTCGGTGGCGGCGAGTCCCCGCCGGGCCTCGGCATAGGCGGCGAGCGAGCGGTAGGCCGCTGTCAGGCAGGCGAAGCGGGCGTCGGCGTCGGGGCCCGGCGCCGTTCCGACATCGGGGTGGCACTGCTTGGCGGCCTGCCGATACGCCGCCCTGATCTCGTCCGGATCGGCGGCGAGCCCGAGGCCGAGCGCCTGTCGGGCGGTCTCGATCTCGGCGACGCTCGTCCTCGCCACCTCCACCATGGCGAAGCTGTAGGGCGGTAGCGGCCCGACCAGGCGGAACGTCATCAGCCCGCCGAACACGACGTCGAGCCGATCGACCGCCTGCTCGAGGGCGGCAATGCCGGCCTGTGGCACGAGCAGCGCCAGGTTGGCGACCATTCGGTCGTCGAGCAGCGCATTTTCGACGACATCGGCGACGAGCGGCGCGACGGCGGCCCGAATCACCTCGGCCGCGGCGGCCCGGCGGCCGTCGAGCGCCGCCTTGACGAACCGCCCGAGGGCGACCCGCTCGTCGACGGTGGCCTGCTCGCCGCGCGCGACGATCGTCGCCTTGAGCCGCCGAACGTCGTCCCCGGCGGCGATCTCGCCGAGCACCGTCTGGACCGGCCACGTCACCGCCAGCTCGATCTGCACGTGACCGGCGAGCGCCGCCAGCCGCGGGCGGAACATGGGCGCGGCCTGGGCGAGCACCCGCACGACCGCGCCCTCGTCCGGCAGCGTCGTGCCGAACTTGACCGGCAGCACGACCCCCTGCCCCATCACGCCCTCGACGATCCGCTGATGGTCGATGAGGCGTCGCACCGCCTCCTCGCGCGAGAGTGCCTGCAGATCGCCGCCTCCGTCCTCGCCGACCAGCGCGGCGAGGCCGCCGTGGCGGACGACACGCGCGCCGTCAATCGCCGCCTGCGGGGCCACCGCGTCGCCCGGCGCGAAGATCGCGTAGAGGGACAACTCGCTCATGACGGCAACTCCGGTTCGCCGGCCTCGGCCAGGGCTTCGTCGAAATGCCGCCGCTCGACCTGGAAGTCGGGCATCGCCGCACCGTCTCCGCCGGTCGAGCGCAGCCGCAGGGTCACCGCCTCGAGGCCGCCCGTCTCGGTCGTGCCGATCGCCTCGCGGATGGCGATCAGCGCGGCCTGGCGGCACAGCCCCTCGATGTCCGCGCCGACCCTGCCCTCCGTCGCGGCGGCGAGCGCGTCGAGGTCGACATCGGCGGCGAGCGGCATCACGCGCGTCTGCACGCCGAGGATCGAGCGGCGGGCGGCGCGGTCGGGCGCCGGCAGCTCGACGTGGAAGTCGAGGCGGCCGGGCCGGAGCAGCGCCGGATCGATCCGGTCGATCCGGTTGGTGGCGGCGAGCACGACGACGCCCTTGAGGTCCTCGATGCCGTCGAGCTCGGTCAGGAGCTGCGCGACGACGCGGTCGGCGACCTGGTTGTCGCCGCCGCCGCGGCGCGGCGCGACGGCGTCGATCTCGTCGAAGAAGACGATGCACGGCGCCGCCTGGCGATCCACATGCTGAGGAGCTGCGGGCCCTTGACCGAAATGAAGTTGGCCTCCGCCTCGCCGGCGAGCGCCTTGGCGAGCAGCGTCTTGCCGGTGCCGGGCGCGCCGTGCAGCAGCACGCCCTTCGGCGGCCGCACCCCGGCCTGGCGGAACAGCGCGTCGTAGCGGAACTGCCAGAGCACCACCTCCGAGAGGAGCCGCTTGACCTCGTCGAGCCCGCCGACGTCCGCCCAGTGCAGCGTCGAGACCTCGGTCGAGACCTCGCGCAGCGCCGACGGTGACACCTCGGTCAGGGCGTGCTCGAAGTCGGCCGCCTCGACCTGGAGGGCGGCGAGCTTGTCGTCCTCGATGTGGGCGGCGCCGAGATCGACGTCGGTGAGCAGCCGGCGCAGCGCGCTCATCGCCGCCTCGCGGCAGAGCGCGGCGAGGTCGGCCCCGACGCAGCCGTGGGTGACCGCGGCGAGCCGGTCGAGATCGACGTCGTCGGCGAGCGGCATGCCGCGCGAGTGGATCTCGATGGCGGCGCGCCGGCCGTCGCGATCGGGCACGCCGATCTCGATCTCGCGGTCGAAGCGGCCGGGCCGCCGCAGCGCCGGGTCGAGGGAGTTCGGGATATTGGTCGCGGCGACGACGACGACGTGGCCGCGCGACTTGAGGCCGTCCATCAGGGCGAGCAGCTGGGCGACGACGCGCCGCTCCACCTGGCGATCGCCGCTCATGTCCTCGCGCTTCGGCGCGATCGCGTCGATCTCGTCGATGAAGATGATCGCCGGCGCGTTCTTCTCCGCCTCGTCGAACGTCTTGCGCAGCTGAGCTTCGCTGGCGCCGTAGAACTTGTCGATGATCTCCGGTCCGTTGACGTGGATGAAGTGTGCGTTCGACTCGTGTGCCACCGCCCGGGCGATCATCGTCTTGCCGGTGCCGGGCGGGCCGTAGAGCAGCACGCCCTTCGGCGGCTCGATGCCGAGGTGCGCGAACACCTCCGGGTACTTCAGCGGCAGCTCGATGATCTCGCGGACCCGGCGCAGTTCCTTCTGCAACCCGCCGATGTCCTCGTAGGTGATGGCGTCGCGGCCACCGCCGGTGCCTTCGCACTCGATCACCGTCCCCGGCCCGACGACCACCGGCCCGGCCGGCTCGGACTTCAAGAGGACGAAGCTGCGCGGCTGGCGGCCGAACAGGCTGACGCGGACGCGGTCGTCCGCGGCGAGCGGCAGGCCGTCGAGCAGGCGGGCGAGATAGCGGCCGTCGAAGCCCTTGGCGGGCGGCGCCGCGCCCTCGACGGGGGCCAGCCGGACGAACCGTGCCGGGCTCGCCTTGACGAGGCGCACGGTGACGTGCTCGCCGATCCCGGTGCCCGCGTTGGAGCGCACGATGCCGTCGATCTGAACCGCGCGCCGGCCGCGATGCTCGGAGTGCGCCGGCACCGCCTTGGCGACCGTGGTGCGCTTGCCGGAGATCTCGACGATGTCGCCGATGCCGATGCCGAGCTCGGCGAGATCCTTCGGATCGAAGCGGGCGAGCCCGCGCTCGACGTCCTTCGGCATCGCCTCGGCGACGCGGAAGCCGGTCTCGCCGGCGGGCGCCGCGGCGCCCGTGTCCTTCACCGCCTTGGCGGTCGTGCCCGGCGCCGCGCCGCCTCTCGTCGCCGGGGCCATCACGCGAACTCCGCCGGCAGCGGGGCGGGACGCGGCGCGGCCGCGGAGGCCGGCCGGCGGCGGCGGGCCGGCTTCTCCGGCGCGAGGTGCTCGAGCGCGGCGACGCGCTCCTTCAGGCGGCGGTTCTCGGTTTCGAGGTCGCTCGCGCGGGCCGACAGATGCGGGTCGACCTCCCACCAGTTGATGCCGAGCTCCTTGGCCTTGTCGACCGAGCAGATGACGAGGCGCACCTTGATGTTGAGGAGATCGATCTCGACCAGCGAGATGGTGATGTCGCCGGCGATGACGATCCCCTTGTCGAGGACGCGCTCGAGGATGTCGGCGAGGTTGGTGGCCTGAAGGGAATGCTGCATGGTGTCACCCGCCGGTTGATGGACGCAGGGTCGTGTCGACGTGCTGCCCGGCGCCCTCGCCGGCAGCGACCGCAGCCCCTCGATCCGCCACGGCAGGCCGGGCGGATGCCCGACCCGCCCCGCGACCGCGCAGTGCGGACGGAACGGTGCTACGAGGCTTCCAGCATCTGGTCGCGGAAGTAGCGGATGGTGCGGTGGTAGGTGAGCAGCCGCCCGCTCTCGTCCAGCGTCGCCTCGTAGGCGGCGAGCACGTCGGTCGACGCCGGGATGCGACGCAGCTCGACCACGTCGACCGTGACGTGCCAGCCGTCGTCTTCGTGCTCGACGGCGGAGACGCGGTCGATCTCGAGGCCGATGATGGCCGCGAGCTGCCGCTTCGCGTCGAGCGCGACATCCGCGGCTCCGAACAGGCGTGGCAGCACCGCGCCCTGCTGCACCACGTCGGTCTCGATGCCGTCGGCGAGCGTCGGACGCGGCGGAACCACGCGCTTCGCCTTGTGCGGATGGGTCTCCTCGGACTTCATCATCGGGCAGCCTCCTTGAGTTTGCGTGCAATCGTGAGGCGGTCGAGCAACGCTTCCTCGGCGCGCTCGTAGGTCGCCTCGTCCATCTCGCCGAGTTCCAGGCGCTGCTCGAGCTCGGTGAGCTCCTTGCGGATGTTGCCCTCGTCGTAGAGCTCGCGCTCCGCATGGTTCGCGATGGTGCCGACGATCCAGAGGACGCCGTCGATCGGGCCGCGCAGCGGCAGCGTCAGCAGCTTGCCGATCAGGCCCATCTCACCGCCTCCCGCGCGCGCCGCCGGCCGTCGGGCGCTCCTTCGCCGGGGCACGCCAGGCGAGCGTGATGCTGACGAAGTTGTAGGGCGCCACCGGCCCGACGCACTTGAACAGGAACCGTCCGCCGAGCGCCGCGTCGAGCTCTTCGATCGCCCCGTCGAATGCTTTGCTCGCCTCGCGCACCACCAGGAACGCCGCGTTGAGCACCATGTTGTCGGTGATGGTGTCGTTGGTGCGGACCTTCTCCGCGAGCGGCCGCAGCCGGACCAGGATCGTCTCCGCGTCTCGGTCGCGCCGCGCCTGCAGCTCGTCCTCAAGCATCCGGCCGAGCCGGACGCGCTCGTAGTAGCTCTGCTCGACGGACTGGCCGGCGAGCGCGTCGCGCAGCCGCCGGATGGCGGCGTTCTCCGCGAGGATCTCCTGCAGGACGATGTCCTGATACCAGAACGCCTTAAGCCCCATCTCGATGCGGCCGTCGATCTCGTCGAGGAGCGTCATCAGCTCGCGGCGGCGGTCGGCGAGGAGCTGCTCGCGCACGGCATGGAGGCTCGGCGCGACGCTGCTGAAGCGGATCGGCAGGATGGTGTGCCCGCTCTGCATCACCTCGTCGAGCACCCGCATGTGGGCCATCATGTTGCGGCGGGTGTTGTCATATTCGAGTGCCGGGGAGGCGCTGACCACCGCGGCGAGCCCGTCGACCGGAACGCTGACGACGGCATCGCCGCGCTCGCCCATGCCGCGCGTGTCGAAGCTGAGCGGCTCGTCGCCGCGTAGGATGCAGTAGAGATAGTGCGGTGCGTCGGGATCGGCCGTCGGCTGGGGCGCGAGGCGCGGTTCGGCGAGCTTCATCGGCTGGATCCTCCTCGGTGCGCGGCACCACCGGCCGTGGCGGCGGCGGCGTTCGATCCGGCAGATGCGGGCGTGGTCGCGATCGTCACCTCGACGGTGAGCCCCGAGGCCTGCAGCGGTGCGACGACATAGCCTGCGGCGCGGCGACACCAGTCGGCGGCGACGGTGGCGGGCATCGTGGCGCTCAGCACGACGTAGTGGTCGCGCAGGTCGTGGTAGAGGGCCGTCAGCACATCGGGCAGCCTCGCCAGGATGCCGTCGACGAGCAGGCTTTCGAGACGCGCCGTCACACCCGGTCGACCGGCACGGGCGAAGGGGGCGATCTCGAGCGCGAAGGGCAGCGTCGTCTGCATGTCGCCGATGAGCAGCAGCCCGGCGCGACGCGCCGGCGACAGACGGCCCTCGGCGACCTGACGGTCGAGCATTGCGACGAGCTCGGGCCGCCGGTCGACCGCGACACGTGTCAAGGCGAGCTGGCGCTCGTCGAGCCGCGCCAGGGCGTCCCCGAGGCCGACGCGGATCGCCGCTTCATTGGCGAGCACCTCCTGCGGCGCGCGGATCGACAGCTTGCCGAGGAGCGCGGACAGGGCGTCGGCGACGCCTGGCGCCGGCGCGTCGACGTCATCCTCGCCGTCGACACGAACGGCGAGCGACAGTCCCCGCACCGCGGCGACGCTCCGGCATTCGGCGAGCGGATGGCCGTGCTCGTGCGCCAGCAATCCGGTCAGCGCGAGCGCGTCCAGCCACAGCCCCTCGCGGACGATCTCGCCGCGATTGACGAACACCGTGCACTCGTCCGGGTCGGCGGCGTCGTAGATGTTGACCATCGGCCGCCCACCGAGCTCGCGGACGACCACCGCCGGAACCGCCGAGAGCCGCTCGATCTGCGCGGCGAGCAATGTGAGGTCGGAGAGCACGAACAGCGTCACGCGCCGATGCGGGAAGCCGCCGGCCGCCGAGAAGGCGCGGATAACCGCGATCTCGGCGTCGACGAGCCGCGACAGCCCCTCCTCCGCGTCGGCGACGACCTGCAGGGTCGTGCCGTTCAGCTTGTGCTGGGAGAAGTGACGGATCGCATCGGACATCGGTCAGGCCTTCTTGACCTTGAGCTCGAGCAGGCCATTGCGGAACGCGCGGGTCAGCGACTTGGCGTCGACCGCGCACGGCAGCAGGATCTCCTTGGCGTAGCGCCGGCCGCCGCCCGACTTGAGCGAGAGCACGTCGCCCTCGATCTCGACCTCGATCTGGTCGTCGCTGGCGCCGGGCAGCTCGGCGACGATCATCACCTCGCCCTCCTCGTCGAAGACGTCGATGAGCGGCTCGCGGACATCGGCGACGTCCGGCCCCCTGGCCGACGGCCGGATGTTGCCGAACGGCTCGACGCGGGTCTGGCCTCCGAGGACGCTGACGCGGACGCCATAGACGCCCTGTGCCTTGTCGCCGAAGCCACGCGGCTTGAACTCGCCGCTCCGCTCCATCACCTGCTCGCCGCTCTCGGCGATCTCGCCGAGCAGCTCGACGAAGTTGCCGAGGCCCTTGAACATCGCCGCGATCCCGGCTTCCGCCGACCCGTGCGCGTGGCCGGCGCCTCGCCCCGGCCCACGCGGCCCACGCTTCTTGTCGGGCATCTCCGTCTCCTCGGTCCTGCCGCCGGACGATGGGAAACCCCGATGGCTTCCCGCCGGCGCCTAATCAGTATTCGAACGACATCGCCTGCTTGGCCGCCGGCGCAGCCTCGGCCGGCCGGTCCGGCGCCACGGTCTCGGCCGCGGCGGCCCGGCGCGGCACCGGCGACCGCCGCAGGCGCGCCCGCTCGGAGAGGGTGCGCAGCTCGGCCTCGACCTCGTCGATCTGCCCGTCGAGCGCGACGATGCGCCGGCGCGTGGTCTCGGCCTTCTCGGTCCAGACCGAGAGCTGCCGCTCCAGCAGGGTGCGCTGGTGGTCGAGCCGCGACATCTGTCCGGTGAGCTGGCCGCGCCGGCCGGCGTCGGTCGTTCCGCGACGGCTGCGCAGCGCCAGAACTTCCCGCATCCCTTTGATTTCACTCACCGTCCACTCCTTCGCTTGCACTGCCGCCGTCCCGTCGGACCTCACGTGCCTTGGGGCAGCGCGGCCGCCGTCGCCGTCGCCGCCTTTGCCGCGGCCGGCCGACGGCCGGCCGGCTCGGGTGGGCAATGGTGCTCGATCAACCGCAGCAGCATCTCGTGGTGGCGCTGCCGCTCCTCGGCCGAGCGCGAGGAGAACGCCTTGCGGGCGCCGAGGATGTCGAGGCAGGCCTGGGTGAAGCGCGGGTCGCGCGAGGAGGTGCTGAGGCGCTGACCGGCGACGATCCTGCACAGCATGATGCTCGCCCGCAGGGTCGGCGCCTGGTCGTACTCGCCGGAGGCGCGATACTCGCGCACCAACTTGACGATCCGGGCGACGTCCGCCTCCGGCAGGCTGGAGCGGGCCATCGCGATGGCGAACTCGGACGGATCGTCGAAATAGTCGACGTCGATGATCACCATCCGGTCGCTGAGGGCATCCTGCGCGTCGTGCACGCCGGCGTATTCCTGCGGATTGCTGGTGAAGATCGCCCGGAACTCCGGGTGCACCCGGATGTAGCTTTCATTCTGGTTCGGCATCGGCAGGACGAGCATGCGCTCCTCGAGCACGCCGAGCAGGATATTGTTCGCCTCGGCGCGTGACCGGGTGAACTCGTCGTAGACGAGCGTGTGACCCTCGCGGCAGGCCGTCGTCAGGCGATGGTCGGTCCAGCTGCGGGTGGCGTCCTCCTGGTACTTCACGACCGAGTGGATGTAGCGATCGACGACCTTGCGGTACTGGTAGCCGTTCTGCGCACCGATCAAGTGCGAGGTGGTCAGCTCCTCGTCGCCGGTGAGGAACATCACCGGCCGGCCGACCTGCGCGGCGATGTGCAGGGCGAGCGTCGTCTTGCCCGAGCCCGCGGGGCCGCGCAGGTGGACCGGCAGCCCGACGGCGAGATAGTCGAGCGCCCGCTGCTTGAGGCTGCGCACGACTTCGGTCTCGACAAAGCTCGCGCTCGGCTTGGCGGCGATCGTCACCGACGACGGATCGATCGGCAGGCGGGTCACGACGGACATTTCGACGCTCTCCAGGAATGCTCGGAGGAGGGACGCGGGGTGATCGTTGCGGCGGCACCGACGGACAGGCCGCGATACCAGCGCTCCCGCGAGCGCTCGTAGCGGTCCGGCTGGTCCTGCCATTGCAGGAACTGGTCGAGGAGCCGGCGGAGCGCCGCCTCGCTCTCGACCCAGAAGGCGCGGTCGCCGGGATCGGCGGCGAGGATGCCGACGCGGAGATCGTGGCGCGACAGCTCGAGGGCCACCGCGCGTTCGAACTCGGCGCCGAACCCGGGCGCCGCCCCGGTGGCGAGATAGGCGACGGCCTCGCCGAAGGCGACCGACGGCCGGTCGGCGAGGCCAATTCCGGCCCCGGCCGCCGCGGCCAAGGCCGCGAGAACGCGCGCCGAGGCCTCGCGGCGCCCATGATCGGAGCCGTCGTCGCCCGCCATGATCAGAACGTCGGCGTAGGCGAGCGTCGGCAAGGCCTGCCAGCGCGCCGACGGCATCAGCGTCAGGACGAAGTCCGACGGCGAGAATTCGACCGGCGTCTCCGGGCCGTCGAGCGCGCCGCGCAGCCCGCGCCACAGCGTCGCCAGGAGCGCCCTGGCGATCGTCAGGTCCGGCTGCAGCACGATCTCCGGCGACAGCCCGTCGCGCACCGTCACCCGGCATCCGAGCCCGGTCAGCGGCTGCAGATCGGGCGGCAACGTGATCTCGATGCTGCCGCTGGTGCGGCCGGCAGAGCGTATCGCCCGTGTCCCGAGGTACATCGTACCGTCTAGCCTTGCGGCTAGCCTCTCCTCTAGCAGACCACTCGACCCGAACACTGCACGAGGGGCGTGCCGAACCTTTCCGGCTAGCATCCCTCTCGCCGCCGGCCCGTCGGGCCGGCGGAACGCGCGGGCTACGATCTCCGTCAGCCTCCGGCGACGACGCGCCGTGCGTGGGCGATCCACGACCCGACGTCGGCGAGACGGCCGACATCGCCGAGCTGGTCACGCAGGCTGTCGGCATTGGCCTCGGCGAGCGCCGCGAAGGTCGTAATGCCGGCCTTGGCGAGGCGCGCCTGCATCACCGGGCCGACGCCTTCGATGCGCGTCAGATCGTCGGCGACGACGGCGGCGGGCTCGGCCGCGGGCATCGGCGCGGCGGCCTTGCCCGCGCCCCCTCGGCCGGACGACCGCTTCGGCGCGGGCGCGGCGGCGTCCGGGCCGGCGGCGAAGCTCGACCAGGCGACATGCGCCTTGCGGAGATCGGCGCGGGTCGCGGCCTGCACCTTGCGCGCCTCGCCGATCATCTCGCGGACGTCCGACTGCAGGGTGTCGACGGACTCGGCGAGCATCGAGGCCTGCCGCGTGGCAGCGGCTCTGCGCGCCTTGGCGAGCCCGGAAATCTCGGCGGCGGTCGCCGAACACATGCGGGCCACTTCACGGCTGAGCGCATCGAGCTGGCGGCGCGTCGCCGCCCGCCCCTTGCTCGCCGCCTTGCGCATGCGGTTTCCCGCGCTGTCTAGGTTGCTGCGGTAGCGGCCGAGGGCCGCCCGCTGCTCGATCGACATGCGGCGCCGTGCGGCACCGAAGTCGGCGAGCGTGGAGCGCGCCGCGTCGCGCACGTCGGCGACCGCCCGGCCTCGGAGGTCCGTCGCCTCGCGGATGTCACCGATCAAACGACTGATGTCGACAGCAGCTGACATGGGGATGCCCTCTCTTGCGCTTCCGCCACGCCCGGCCGCTCCGCGGTCCGGCAGACGGGAGGTTCACGACAGATGGCGGCGCTCTGCGCCCGGTCGTCGGACGGAGCGGCAGCGTGGTCGAGACCGCGCCGCCGCTCCACGCCATCAGGCGGTTTGGGCCGACGACGTCAGTCCGATCGCTTCGGCGTACTTCAGGTAGGTATCGACGCCGGCGACGACGACACGAGCCTCGATCGCCAGCAACTCGATGCCGACCAGCGAGACGCGAGCCCACGCGTCGATGACGATACCCTTGTCGAGAATGCGATCGACAACCTCAGCGAGGCTCGTCGATGCAATTGTCTTTTCGACCGCCATTGCAAACTCCTATGGATCAAGTCGGTTGACGAGTTCACTCAACCAGATCTCTGGTCTGCACGTAAGCTGGGTCGTATACCGCCTATCCGTTGGGCTTTCCCTAGTACGGGAAACTACCGCTCCCAAAATCTAGCAGATTTCAAAGCGGCGATTACATTTAGAAGCCTGCTAATTTCTCTCGCAGGCCTGCAGGCCGGCGCCAGCAGAACTCGGACCGTGACGGCCACCAGGCCACTCCACGCCGGCGGCGAGGGGCGTCATCCCCACAGCGGCGGGCTGCGCCCGCCGGGATGGAGGCATGGTGGGTTGTCGACGAATTGGTGCTCGCCGCACTTGATGCAGCCGACGACCTTCCGCACGAGCTGCACGAAGGTCTTGGCCGCCATCTTCTTCATCAGGTTCGACCGGTACATCTCGATCGCCTTCGCGCTGATCCCGAGCGCGAAGGCCGCCTCCTTGTTCGACATTCCGGCGAGGACGCAGTCGAGCACCTGCCTCTCGCGGCGCGACAGGCTGGCGAGGCGATCCTGAAGCTCCCTGTGGCGCGCGTACTCCTCGTGAAACTTGACGTCGGCATCGATCCAGTGCTGCACCCGCTCGAGCAGGAGGTCGTCGTTCACGGGCTTTTCCAGGAATTCGACGGCGCCGAGCTTGGCCGCCCGCACCGCCGCCTGGGCGCTGCCGTAGCCGGTGATGACCAGCACCGGAATGGTCTTCGTCTGCTCGCGCAGCCGCGTCAGCACCTCGATGCCGTTCAACTCCGGCATCCTGAGATCGAGGATGACACAGCCCGGCCGGACCGGATCGAAGCGCGCGATGAAATCGTAGGGCGACGCAAAGGACTGCACCGTGATGCTCACCGTCGCGAACAGGAAGCGCAGCGAGTCGCGGATCGCGTCGTCGTCGTCCACCAGGTAGACGGTCACTTCGTCGGTCATGTCGTCACCCGTTCGCGGTTCGGGGCGACCGGCAGGCGGATGACGAACGTCGCCCCGGCCGCTGCCTCGAAGCGCACCGCGACCGTCCCACCGAACTCCTCGACGAGGGTCCGCGAGATGGCGAGGCCAAGCCCGGTCCCACCGGGCTTGGTCGTGAAGAACGCCTCGAACAGGCGTACGCGCAGCGGGGGCGAGACGCCCGGGCCCGTGTCGCACACGCTGATCTCGACGTGGCTGTCGCCACTCGGCCGCGTCGAGAGATGCAGACGGCGTCGCCCCGTCTCCATCACAGCCATCGCCTCGGCCGCATTCGTGACGATGTTGAGCAGTGCCTGATCGATCGAGATGCGGTTGACCCGCACCGGCGGCATCGCGTCGGTCAGGTCGACATCGAGAGAGATCTTGTAGAATTTGACGATCGGTTCCGACAGCTCAACGACATTCTTGACGATTACGTTGATATCGATGTCGGCGATCTCGCGCTGCTCCTTGCGAAGGAACTCCCGCAGATTGCGGATGATATTGCTCGCCCGCTCCGCCTGACCGCATATCTTGTCGAGCGCTTCGACGGGGCCGGCGAGATCGTTAACCCCCGACCTCAGCAGGCGGATGGCGCTGCGGGCGTAGTAGAGGATCGCGGCGAGCGGCTGGTTGAGCTCGTGCGACAGCGCGATCGACATCTCGCCGACCGAGACGCGCCGCTCGGCGTAGGCCAGCTCCTCGGCGAGCCGGCGCGCCTCCGCCTCGACCCTGCGCTGGTCGGTGACGTCGATGCCGACCATGCCGATGGCGATCGGATCCTGCTCTGCGACCGAGATCGGGAACTTGATGAGATCGACCTTGCGCGTGCCGTCCGCTCCAGGCACCTCGATGTTGGCGCCGACCTGGTTGCCGCAGTCGATAACCCGTCGGCTGATGTCCGACAGCACACGCGGCGGGTAAGTCCGCTCCGCCGGATGGCCGTCACGACGGCGGCGGCTCGCACGGATGCCGAACAGTTCCGTCGCCTTGGGATTGGCGAGCAGCACGTGACCGTCGAGATCCTCGAGGGTCATCGCCACCGGCGCATGCGCGACGACGGCCTCCAGCCGGACCTCGCTCAACCGCAGCTGGGTCTCCGTCGCGCGCTGCCGCGTGATATCCTGCTCAGTCCACACGACATCCCGCGGCCCCAGCCATTCGGCCGGCAACCGGCGCACGACCGAGCGCAGGATCATCGACGTCGCCGGCCGGAGCCTGACCTCGTGCTCGCGCTCGACGGCCTCGCTTCCGGCGGTCAGGCTGTTGAGGAAGTCGACATAGATCCTTCGGTACGGCTCGGACGCTCGCAGGCGGCCGATGATCGCCGAGAGATCAGCGATGTCGGACGCACCGTAGATCTGCAGCGCCGCGCGGTTCGCATACAGGATCCCGATGCGCTCCACCAAGCCGGCGACGACGCCGTTGCTCGCGCCGATCTCGTCTCTCGAGGACGACTTCTCACGCTCATCGAGCGCCGCCCAAACACTCGAAAGGGAGGAAAAATCCTCGAGCCGCACGGCGATCGGCAGAGCGTCGAGGACGCCGAAGCCTTCCGAAATGGGCGAACCGACGGCACCCGGAGACACGGCCATCCCTTTCGCGCGTCGTTACCCGGCTCGCGTCGTCCGAGATCGGCGGCTTTCGGAGTTTCGTCTCGCCACACACAACGTGTATGGCGGGCGCTGCGTGTGCGGCGTGCGCTGCCACGACCTGTGCTTAGGATCTCACCATCAGCGGAACAATCTAGGATGATCACGTATATTTAACAGTATTAAAGATTTTTGATCGCTGTTAAATATTCGCGCTTCTTCCTCTTTTATATCTCAATTGCTGATGATGAACAGCGCCTTCTTTTCGATTTCGACTTTAAGACCCGGAATATCAGAGGATCTGATCCCCTCGAGCACGCTCTGGCGTCGATCTCGGATCTAGATCTCAGGGCGCAGATCACGCGTCCCGCGGCTCCGCCGAGGCGGAGGTCGACGCCCAGTCGCTTCCTCGCGTGACGCGAGTAGCCCAGCCGGCGGGGACTGCCGCCCCACCCTGATATCAAGGAGATCGCGTCTCATCGCCGATCGACGCCGCGATCTCTTCTACGACTCTACGTCGCTCAGGGGCTCGCTTCGGATGGACGAAAGGGCGCCGCAACGAACGGCCCCCACGACATCGTGGTCCTGCCGACCTCGCACTTTGATGCCCCCCGCTACCCGTCGACCGACGGGCGCTCGGGCCGCTACTTCCCTCGGGTTCACAATTACTACCGGGCGTATCATTTGTCACGCCAAACTCGCGTCATGGTCTGCATTCCGCAGAAGTCGAACTGCCGCGCGCCACGCTGGCCGGTGGCCAAACGTAAATTCCCGGATGACCAGATCACAGACAGGTTCTGCAGACATTCGCCGGTGAATTCGCCCTGATCCTGTCGGGAGCACCAGATCTTGGCGGAGCCGGCTCAGCAATTCACGACAACGCCACGGCGGAGGATCCGCCGTGGCGTATCAGGCGCGGCGGATGGACCCGGCGCCTATGCGGCGTCGGCCGCCAGCACACCGCGACGGATCTGGTCTTCCTCGATCGACTCGAACAGGGCGCGGAAGTTGCCCTCGCCGAAGCCGTCGTCGCCCTTGCGCTCGATGAACTCGAAGAACACCGGGCCGATCATGTTGCCGGAGAAGATCTGCAGCAGGATGCGCGCCTCGCGATCCTCCACCACGCCCTCGCCGTCGATCAGGATGCCGGAGGCCCGCAGTCTGGCGAGATCCTGGCCGTGGCCGGGCAGGCGCGCGTCGACCTTGTCGTAGTAGGCGGCCGGCGGCGAAGGCATGAACGGCAGGCCGTCGGCGCGCAGCCCCTCGACGCTCGCATGGATGTCGCGGCAGCCGGTGGCGATGTGCTGGATGCCCTCGCCCTTGTAGGCGGCGAGGTACTCCTCGATCTGGCTCTTCTCGTCCGCCGACTCGTTGATCGGAATGCGGATGCGGCCGTCCGGGCTCGTCAGCGCCCGGGAGAAGAGGCCGGTCATCTTGCCCTCGATGTCGAAGAAGCGGATCTGCCGGAAGTTGAAGATCCGCCGGTAGAACTCGGTCCACACGTCCATCCGGCCGCGGTGCACGTTGTGGGTCAGGTGGTCGATGTAGTAGAGGCCGCGGCCCTCCGGCCGCGGGTCGCGCGCCCCGAGCCACTCGAACTCGGCGTCGTAGGCCGAGCCCTTCTCCCCGTAGACGTCGACGAAATAGAGCAGGCTGCCGCCGATGCCCTTGATCGCCGGCACGTCGAGGGTCTTAGCCCCGTCGGCCGGGTCGGCGGGCTCGGCCCCGAGCGACACGGCATGACGGAAGGCGTGCGCCGCGTCGACGACGCGGAAGCCCATCGACGGCACGCTCGGGCCGTGCCGGCCGGCGAACGCCGCCGCCTGGGTGCCCGGGCCGGCGCTGACGAGATAGTCGATGTCGCCCTGGCGGTAGAGCGTGCTGCCGTTCATGCGGTGGCGCGCGACGGCGGTGAAACCCATCAGCGCGAAGAGCGCGTGCAGCCGCTCCGGCTCGGGGTGCGTGAATTCGACGAACGCGAAGCCGTCGGTGCCGGCGGGATTGTGCGCGGAAATCTCCGCGGCCGGCGCCTCGTGCGGAAACGGACCCATCTCGTCCTCCTCGTCAGGCTGGGTGGAACCTCAACGCAGGATGCCCGCGCGGACGCGCAAGGGGCTTGCAATGTGGCGCACAGAGCCGCCATCTTCTGCACGAAACACGCATCGATGACCGATCGAGAGCGAGATTCGAGCATGATCGACGTCTTCGACCTCCGCATCCTCGCCGCGCTGCAGGCCGACGGGCGGATGGGCAACCAGCAGCTCGCCGAGGTGGTGCACCTTTCCGCCTCGCAGTGCTCGCGCCGCCGCGCCGCGCTCGAGGAGGCCGGCATCATCCGCCGCTACCGCGCCGAGCTTGACGGCGAGCGGCTGGGCCTCGGGGTGACGGCGCTGATCCAGGTGACGCTCGCCACCCACAACCCGAACACCTCGAAGGAGTTCAAGGCGCTGGTCGACCGGGTCGCGGCGATCCAGGAGGCGTTCGCGGTGACCGGCGACGCCGACTACGTGCTGAAGGTGGTGGTGCCGGACCTGAAGAGCCTGTCGGCCCTCGTCAGCGACGTACTGCTGGCGCACGGCAGCATCGCGCACCTGCGCTCGAGCGTGGTGCTCGACACCCTGAAGTCCGGCGGCGACCTGCCGCTGAGAGCTTGTTTGGAAACTGGAGGCGGTCGTGATGAGGCTTCGACGAGTCGGATGCAAGGAGGAGCGGCGCAGGCGATGCCCACGCATCGATGAGCCGATCCGACGCGGCAGCCGGCCGCCGAAACCTCACCTGCGGCGCGGGCAATTCGCCCGCGTCACGGCCGTCTCCAATTTCCAAACAGGCTCTCAGTGCGACATGAACACCGGCAGTTGCGCCGCCGACAGGATGTGGCTCGTCGCGCCGCCGAAGATGAGCTGCCTGAGCCGGCTCTGGGTGTAGCCGCCCTTCACCAGGAGGTCGACGCCGAGCCGGCCAGCCTCGCGCAGGATGAGCGGCCCCGCCGCGCCGCTCAGGTCGTCCGGCACGATCTCCTCGACAGTGATGCCGTCGCGGGCGAGCGCCTGTGCCAGCATCGCCGCGGACGGCCCCGCCGTGCGCATCGGCACGTCGAATACGTAGACCCGCTCGGCGCGCCGCAGCATCGGCTTGGCGAAGGCGATGGTGCGGGCCGTCTCGGTCGCCCGGTTCCAGGCGATGAGGATCGTCCGACCGATCGTCGCAACCGGGCCCGGCGGAACGATGAGGATGGCGCGGCCGCTCTCGAACAGCACCGCCTCCAGGGTGGCGCGGCGCGGATCGCCGGTGTCGCCGGCCGGCCTGCCGACGACCGTCAGGTCGAACACGCGCGCGTAGGCGCCGATGTCGGCGATCGTCTGGCTCGCCGACCAGCCGTGGGTGACGCCGCCGTCGCCCGCCGCGGCGCGGCCGGCGACGAAGCGGTCGAACAACGCGCGCGCCTTCGTCTCGGTCTCGGCGCGGACGCGCGCATCGAACTCGTTGCTGCCGATCGGCACGTCGGCGACGACCACCGCGGCCGGCGGCGGCGCCAGCGACAGGCCCTCGACATAGCCGCCGTACTGCCGCCCGATCTCCCAGGCGGCCGCGAGCGTCGCATCGCCGCCGCCGTCCGGCTCGAGGGGCACGAGAATGTTGCGCATCCAGAGCCCTCCGGTGGACCTCCCGCCCCGCCGTCGGCGCGTGGGGTCGCGGTTCGGAACCCAACGGCCACGCCGGGCGTCGAACCAACTGTTCCATCGCCGCCGCACCGGGCGTATCCATGCCCTCTGCATCGAGAAGGCGCCGACGAAGTCTATGCTAGTCAGGCTCTCCAATCACCCCTTCTTCCGGATCTTCCCGGCGATCATGCTGCCGATGTTCCTGGCGGTGATCGACCAGACGATCGTGTCGACGGCGCTGCCGGCCATCGCCGCCTCCCTCGGCAGCCCGGAGCGGGTCTCCTGGGTGATCGTCTCCTACCTCGTCGCGACCACGATCGCCGCCCCGGTCTACGGCAACCTCGGCGACAGCTTCGGGCGGCGCCGCATGATGATGATCGGGCTCGCCATCTTCATCGGCGCCTCGCTGCTCTGCGCCTCGGCGACGAGCATCGAGTGGCTGACGCTCGCGCGCATCGTCCAGGGGCTCGGCGGCGGCGGTCTGATGACCTGCGCCCAGGCCCTCGTCGGCGAGACGGTGCCGCCGCGCGAGCGCGCCCGCTACCAGGGCTTCCTCGCCGCGGTGATCGTGTCGGCGACGACCGTCGGCCCGGTGGTCGGCGGCCTCCTGACCGAGACCTTCGGCTGGCGGTCGATCTTCCTCGCCAGCGTGCCGATCGGCCTCCTCGCGATGCTGATCGCCACCCGCCTGCCGCCGCCGTCGGGCACGCCGCTGCGCCGGCGCTTCGACTGGCTCGGCCTCGCCCTCTTCGTCGCCTTCGTGGTGCCGCTGCTGCTCGGCCTCGAGCAGGCGCGCGACTTCGACACCACGGGCACCCTCGCGGTGATCGGATGCCTCGCGGTCTCGATCGCCGCGCTCGTCGTTCTCGTCCGCTGGGAGCGGCGGATCGAGGCGCCGCTGCTGCCGCTGTCGCTGCTGCGCCGGCCGGCGCTCTGGCACGCCAACGCGCTCGCCGTGTTCCACGGCGGCCTGATCGTCTCGCTGATCACCTTCCTGCCGCTCTACATGCGGGTGGTGCGCGGGATGAGCGCCGCCGAGAGCGGCCTCGTGCTGCTGCCGCTCACCGCCTGCGTCGGCCTCGGCTCGATGATCACCGGCTGGCTCGTCACGCGGACCGGTCGGACGGCCGCGTTCCCGTCCTGGGGAATGATGGTGGTGAGCGCCGGAATGATCGCACTCGTCCTCGTCGGCGACCGGCTCGACGTCATGGGCCTGACGATCCTGCTCGGGGTGATCGGCGCCTTCCTCGGAACCACGATGGGGGTGGTGCAGGTGATCGTGCAGTTCGTCGCCGGCCCCGCCGTGCTCGGCAGCGCCGCCGGCTTCGTGCAGTTCTCGCGCTCGATCGGGGCGGCGATCGGCACGGCGGTCGCCGCCGCCGTGCTCTTCACGGTGCTCGAGGCGAACGGCGACCTCGCCGTCCACTCCTTCGGCGTCCTCCTCGCCGACGGGCCGAGCGCCCTCGCCGCCCTGCCCGCCCCGCAGCAGATCGCCGTCGAGACGGCGGTCGCGTACGGCTTCAAGGCGGTGTTCTCGGCGCTGTCGGTGTTCGCGATGGCGGCGACGCTGCTCGCCTGGCTCATTCCGGTCCGGCGGATCTGACCGCGCCGCCACGGGCGAGGAGCTTGGCGAGGATCGTCCGGAACGCCTCCGCCTCCGCCGACGTCAGGTCCGACAGCACCGCGCGCTCGTAGGCGAGGGCGAGCGGCGCGATCTCGGCGAACGCCCGCCGCCCCTTGCGCGTCAGCCGGAGTTCGACGAGGCGCCGGTCGGCGCCGCCGACCGACTTCTCGACGAGGCCGATCGCCTCCAGGCGTTGCGCGGCGCGGCTCACCTTCGCCTTGTCCATGTCGACCCGGGCGTGGATCTCGCGCACCGAGACGCCGCCCTCCTGCGCTAGGTGGGCGATCACCCGCCATTCGGGGATCGAGATGCCGAGCCGCTCCGCGTAGACGGCGGCGAGCTCGCGGCTGAGCCGGCCGGCGAGCACGTTGACGAGGTAGGGCAGGAAGGCGTCGAGCGCGAGCGCCGGCGGGTCGGCGGGTGGATCAGCGGGCGGGTCGATCGGAGCAGCCATTGACATTCATTTCATTTGAAATGATACGATATTGGCCAGTCTAGGACGACGCCGGAACCGGCGCAACGTCGCCGGTGCGGGACGAGCGGGAGGAGGAATCGATGGCGCTCCGCTACATGCCGGGCTTCGGCAACGACTTCGAGACCGAGGCGCTGGAGGGCGCCCTTCCGCAGGGCCAGAACTCGCCGCAGCAGTGCCCCTACGGGCTCTATGCCGAGCAGCTCTCCGGCTCGCCGTTCACCGCGCCGCGCGGATCGAACGAGCGCTCGTGGCTCTACCGCATGCGCCCCTCGGTGAGCCACGTCGGCCGCTTCGCAGCCTTCGACCTGCCCTATTGGAAGACCGCGCCGCACGTCGTCGAGCACGGCCTGCCGCTCGGGCCGCTGCGCTGGAACCCGGTGCCGCTGCCGGAGGGGCCGCTCACCTTCCTGGAGGGCCTGCGCACCATCACCACCGCGGGCGACGTCTACACCCAGGTTGGCATGGCGGCGCACGTCTATCTCGCCACCGCGCCGATGGAGGACGAGTACTTCTTCAACGCCGACGGCGAGCTGATGATCGTGCCCGAGACGGGCCGTCTCTCGATCTTCACCGAGCTCGGCCGGATGGAGGTCGGCGCCGGTGACATCGCCGTCGTGCCGCGCGGCATGAAGTTCAAGGCCTCGCCGGTCGACGGGCCGTCGCGCGGCTACGTCTGCGAGAACTACGGCGCCAAGCTCACTCTGCCCGGGCGCGGCCCGATCGGCGCCAACTGCCTCGCCAACCCGCGCGACTTCAAGACCCCCGTCGCCGCCTACGAGGAGAAGGACGGGACCGCCTGCCGCCTCGTCGTGAAGTGGTGCGGCCGCTTCCACGCGACCGAGATCGGCCACTCGCCGCTAGACGTCGTCGCCTGGCACGGCAACTACGCGCCCTACAAGTACGACCTCCGGACCTTCTCGCCGGTCGGCGCCATCCTGTTCGACCACCCGGACCCGTCGATCTTCACCGTGCTCACCGCCCCCTCGGGCGAGGAGGGCACGGCCAACATCGACTTCGTGATCTTCCCGGAGCGGTGGATGGTGGCCGAGCACTCGTTCCGGCCGCCCTGGTATCACATGAACATCATGTCCGAGTTCATGGGCCTCATCTATGGTCGCTACGATGCCAAGGAGGAGGGCTTCGTGCCCGGCGGCATGAGCCTGCACAACTGCATGCTGCCGCACGGCCCGGACACCACCGCCTTCGAGAAGGCGAGCACCGCCGAGCTGAAGCCTGTGAAGCTGACCGACACGCTCGCCTTTATGTTCGAGACGCGCTTCCCGCAGCAGCTCACGCAGTTCGCGGCGAGCCTGCCGACCCTGCAGGACACCTACGCCGACTGTTGGGCCGGCCTGCCCAAAACCTTCGACCCGACCCGGCGCGAACGGAGCACCCGATGAAGCTCGCCACCCTGAAGGACCGCACCCGCGACGGCATGCTCGTCGTCGTCTCGCGCGATCTGACGCGCTGCATCTCCGCCCGGCCGATCGCCAGCACGCTGCAGGCGGCGCTCGACGACTGGGAACACGTCGCGCCGCGCCTCGCCGACCTCGCCCACGACCTCGAGCTCGGCGCCGTGCCGGCGGAGCGCTTCCACGAGCACGAGGCGCTGTCGCCGCTGCCGCGCGCCTACCAGTGGGCGGACGGCTCGGCCTACGTGAACCACGTCGAGCTGGTGCGGAAGGCGCGCGGCGCCGAGATGCCGGCGAGCTTCTGGACCGACCCGCTGATGTACCAGGGCGGCTCGGACACGTTCCTCGCGCCGCGGGCGCCGATCCGCATGGCCTCGGAGGACTTCGGCACTGACCTCGAGGGCGAGGTGGCGGTCGTCACCGGCGACGTGCCGATGGGCGCGACGCCCGCCGAGGCCGCCGCCGCGATCCGTCTCGTCATGCTCGTCAACGACGTGTCGCTCCGGAACCTGATCCCGGCCGAGCTCGCCAAGGGGTTCGGCTTCTTCCAGTCGAAGCCCTCCTCCGCCTTCTCGCCGGTCGCGGTGACGCCGGACGAGCTCGGCGAGGCGTGGGACGGCGGCAAGGTGCGGCTGCCGCTCCTCGTAGCGCTCAACGGAAAGCCGTTCGGCAAGGCCGACGCCGGCGTCGACATGACCTTCGACTTCCCCGCCCTCATCGCCCATGCCGCGAAGACCCGGCCGCTCGGCGCCGGCGCCATCGTCGGCTCGGGCACGGTGTCGAACCGCGGCCCCGACGGCGGCCCGGGCACGCCGATAGACGACGGCGGCGCGGGCTACTCCTGCATCGCCGAGATCCGCACCGTCGAGACGATCCGCTCCGGCACGGCGAAGACGCCATTCCTCGCCTTCGGCGACACCGTGCGCATCGAGATGAAGGGCCTCGACGGCCACTCGGTGTTCGGCGCCATCGAGCAGGTGGTCGAGCGGGCATGACGACGCCGCGGCTCACCGGCTACTGGCGCTCGAGCGCCGCCTACCGGGTGCGCATCGCCCTCGCCCTCAAGGGCATCGCCGCTGAGCAGGCCTTCGTCGACCTGCGCACTGGCGCGCAGCGCAGCGAGCCGCACCGCCGGCTCAACCCGGCGGGCCTGGTACCGGTGTGGGAGGAGGACGGCTTCACCCTCGCCCAGTCGCTCGCCATCATCGCCCATCTCGACGAGACGCATCCCGACCCGCCGTTGCTGCCGACCGACCCGTGGCCGCGCGCCTTCGCCCGCGAGATCGCCCTCACGGTCGCCTGCGACATCCACCCGGTCGGCAACCTGCGCGTCCTCGATAAACTCACCGCCGACTTCGGCGCCGACGCCGAGGCGCGGGCGGCGTGGAACCGCCACTTCATCGCCCTCGGCTTCGCCGCCGTCGAGGCGCGCCTCGCAGAGAGCGCGGGCCGCCACGCCGTCGGCGACGCGCCGAGCCTCGCCGACGTCTGCCTCGTGCCGCAGGTCTACAACGCCCGCCGCTTCGCCCTCGACCTCGCGCCCTACCCGCGCATCGTGGCGGCCGACGCAGCGGCGACCGCCCTCCCCGCCTTCGCCGCGGCCGCGCCGGAGCGCCAGCCGGACGCCGGCTAGGATCGGCATGGCGGCGCCAGCCGTCGACGCGGGGGGCGCCGAGCCCCTATGCTCGCGTCCACATCGATCGACTCGGGGTGAGACCTTGGCCACGTTCGTCTTCGTTCCTGGCGCCTGGCACGCCGGCTGGTGCTGGGAACGCGTCACGCCGCTGCTCGCGGCGGCCGGCCACCGGGTGGTGACGCCGGACCTCGCCGGCTCTGGCTCTGACCCGACCCCGCCCTCCACCGTCACCCTCGCCGGCTGGGCCGACCAGATGGCGGACATCGTTCGCCGCCAGGACGAGCCGGTCGTTCTCGTCGGCCACAGCCGCGGCGGCATCGTGATCAGCGAGACGGCCGAGCGGGTGCCCGAGCGCATCCGCTCGCTCGTCTACCTCGCGGCGTTCCTGGTGCCGGACGGCGAGACGGTGATGACCACGTCGGCGAAGTTCCCCTACACGCGGGTCGGCGAGGCGCTCGTCGCCGGACTGGAGGGCACGACCACGGTCCGTCGCGAGGAGGTCGGGCCGATCTTCTACAACACGACCGAACCGGCCTGGGTCCGCCGCGCCGAAGACCGCGTCGGCGCCGAGCCGATGCAGGCCTTCGTGACGCCGCTCGCCCTGACGGCCGAGCGCTACGGCGCGGTCGCCCGCGCCTACATCGAGTGCAGCCGCGACACCGCCATTCCGATCGCGCTGCAGCGGCTGATGCGCGAGGCGCTGCCGTGCGACCCGGTGTACACCCTCGAAGCGGACCACTCGCCGTTCTACTCGGACCCCGCAGGCCTCGTCCGCTGCCTCGGCGAGATCGCCGCCGGCTGACGACCCTTCCTGTCCGATCGCCGGCCGTCAGTTGATCCAGGCGGTCGTGGGGTCGACGCTGGCGCAGTAGGCGGCGGCGCTAGCGCGCGCCTGGTCGACGACCGCCTGGATCAGCTCCTGGTGGGTGGTCGACTGGTAGGTGGCGATGATCGGCATCGGCGGGAAGCGCTTCGAGACCTTCACCGGATGCAGCAGCCCCTGGCTCAACTCGCGCTTGATGGTGACGGTCGGGATCGCGCCGACGCCGAAGCCGTCGATCAGCAGGTTGATGATCGCGAACAGCGAGTTCGAGCTCGTCAGCTTCGACGCGAGCACCCGCTCGTCCTGGAAATAGGGGGCGATCTGGCGGTAGGGCGGCGTGTCCTTCGGGAAGGTGATGATCGGCATCTGGGCGAGGTCGTCGACGCTGTAGACGCGGTCCGGGTCGATGAGCTTGCGCGAGCCGGCCCACACCATCTGCAAGACGCAGCTGACGAAGCTGCGGAAACCGTCGCCGACCGCCGGATCGACGGCGAAGATGAGGTCGAACTCGCCCTTCCGCATGCCGCGCACGAGCAGGCTGGTGCCCTCGACGGTGAGCTCGATCCTGAGCGTCGGCAGGATCTCGCGCAGCGCCTCGATCATGTGCGGCATCCAGGTCGACGCGACCGAGTCGATGGCGCCGATGCGCACCACCGCCGGCATCAGGGCCTCCGGCCCTTGCAGCGTCGCGCGCAGCCTGGCGACGCTGGTGATGATGCCCTGGAAGACGTGCAGCGCCTTCTCGCCTTCGGGGGTGAGGCGGAACTCGCGGTCGCCGCGCTCGACGAGGCGGCAGCCGAACTCGTGCTCGAGGGTGGCGAGCCGCGTCGACACCGCCGGCTGCGTCGCGTTCAGCTCCTGCGCCGTGCGTCCGAAATGCCGGTTCCTGGCGAGCACGACGAAGGTCGTCATGTCGAGGATGCGGATGGCGCAGGCCTTGTCGGGATTGCCGTCGTTCTTCCGCATCGCCGCCGGGAGCGCTCCTATGAAGCCACCATCAGGTGGCGGACCTGGGTGTAGTCGATGAGCGACTGCATCGACAGGTCCGAGCCGTAGCCGGAGTTCCGCATTCCGCCGTGCGGCATCTCCGTCGCCATCGAACCATGAGTGTTGACCCAGGTCACGCCATACTGGAGGGCGTTGGCGAGCCGCATCGCGGTCCGCGCGTCGCTCGACCACACCGAGGAGGCGAGGCCGTACTCGGAGCGGTTGGCCCAGTCGATCGCCGTCTCGACCCTGTCGAACGGCGTGATGCTGAGCACCGGGCCGAACACCTCCTTCTGGACGATCTCCGCCTCGACCGGCGCGGCGACCAGCGTCGGCGCATAGAAGTAGCCCGGACCGTCAGGCACCCGGCCGCCGGCCACCACGTCTGCGCCGCCCTGCCGCGCCCGCTCGACGAAGCCGGCGACGCGGTCACGCTGGCGTTCGGTGATGAGCGGGCCGAACTCGACGTCGTCGCGCTCCGGCGCCCCGTAGACGAGGCTGCCGATCATCGCCTCGAGTCGCTGGGTCAAGGTGTCGGCCACGGCGCGGTCGACGAAGATCCGGCATGCGGCGGTGCAGTCCTGGCCGGCGTTGTAGAAGCTCGCCTCGCGCAGCGTCTCGACCAGGCGGTCGAGGTCGGCGTCGGCGCACACGATCACCGGCGCCTTGCCGCCGAGCTCGAGGTGCGTGCGCTTGATCATCGGTCCAGCGGCGGCCTGCAGCACCGCACGCCCGGTGCGGACGTCGCCAGTGAGCGAGATCATGCGCACGGTGTCGTGCGAGATGAGCGCATTGCCGACCTCCGGGCCGTTGCCGCAGACGACATTGACGACGCCCGCCGGCAGCACCTCGGCGAACACCGCGCAGAGGGCGATCAGGCTGAGCGGCGTGTGCTCGGAGGGCTTCACCACCACCGTGTTGCCGGCGGCGATCGCCGGCGCGATCTTCCAGGCCGCCATCAGCAGCGGGTAGTTCCACGGCGCGATCTGCGCGACGACGCCGATCGGGTCGCGCCGCATCAGGCTGGTGAGCGCCGGCGAGCGGTAGTTGTCGGCAGCCGCGCCCGGCATGTTGCGCACCGCCGTCGCGTAGTAGCGGAAGACGTCGGCGACGTTCGCCAGCTCGCCGCCGCGGACATAGCGAAGCGGCTTGCCGGCGTTGCGCGACTCGATCGGGGCGAGGACGTCGGCCCTCTCCTCGATGCGCTCGGCGATCGCCAGCAGCGCGCGGCTGCGCTCCTTCGGCGTCGTGCCGGCCCAGCCGGCGAACGCCGCCTGCGCCGCCGCGACCGCACGGTCGATCTGGGCGGGGCTCGCCGAGGCGACCTCGGCGAGCCGGGTTCCGAGCGCCGGCTCGAACACCGGCTCGGCTGGCCCCTCGCCGGCGACGAACGCGCCGCCGATGAACAGGCGCGTCTCGAACTCACTCATGGCGTCTCCTTTCAAGCGAGCCTCGTTGGCGCGCCAGCCGACGCGCTGGGCCGTCAGCCTTCGATGACACGGATACGGCCTGGATCGATGGCGAGCGACACCGCCGCTCCGCGCTCGAAGACCCGGTCATTGCCGGACAGAACGCGGACCCGGATGCCTGCCGCCTCGACGACGTAGCGGCTGCGCGCCCCGAGATAGACACGGGTGACGACCTGCGCCTCGAGGCCGCCCGCTCCGCGTGGCGCCAGCATCAGGTCCTCCTGCCGCAGCATCAGCGTCGCCGCGCCGCGCTCCGCGATGCCGGCCGGCAGGGCGAGTCGCTGCCCGTCGCCGAGGAGCGCGACCGGCCCGGCCTCTCCCTCCCGGATCATCGCCGGCACGAGGTTGGCCGCGCCGAGGAAGCTCGAGGCGTACTGCGTCGCCGGCCGGGCGTAGATCTCGGCCGGGCTGCCCTCCTGCTCGATCAGGCCGGCATTCACGAGAATGATGCGGTCGGAGAGGCTGAGCGCCTCTTCCTGGTCGTGCGTCACGAACAGCGTCGTCAGCCCGAGCCGCCGATGGATCTCGATCAGCTCGACCTGCATGTCCTCGCGCAGCCGCGCGTCGAGGTTCGACAGCGGCTCGTCGAGGAGCAGCACATTGGGGTTGGAGACGATCGCGCGGGCGAGCGCGACGCGCTGCTGCTGGCCGCCGGAGAGCTGGCGCGGACGGCGGTCGGCGAGGTGGCCGAGCTGGACGGTCTCGAGCGCCGCCCGCACCTTTTCGTGCTGCTCCTCGCGCGAGCCGATGCGGCGCATACGAAGCGGAAAGCGGACGTTTTCGGCGACCGAGAGGTGCGGCAGCAGCGCGTAGGACTGGAACATCATCGCGATGTCGCGCTTCTCCGGCGGCAGGCCGGTGACGTCGCGGCCGTCGATTTCGACGGAGCCGCTGGTGACGCTCTCGAGGCCGGCGACGATGCGCAGCAACGTGGTCTTGCCGCATCCCGAGCCGCCGAGCAGGCTGACGAACTCGCCCGACGCGAGCGAAAGCGACACCCCGCGCAGCACCTCGACGGTGCCGAAGGACTTGCGGATCGAGGCGAGGCGCACGTCAGCCATGGGTCAGGCACTCGCAATGCGGTTGAGGCCGAGGATGCGGTCGATGACGACGATCATCAGGATGGTGAGTCCGATCATGATGGTGGACACCGCCGCAACCGAAGGGTCGGGGCTGAACTCGAGCTGGCCGTAGATCTGCACGGGCAGCGTCGTCAGCCCGGGTCGGCGCAGGAACAGCGACAGCACCGCCTCGTCGAAGGAGATGTTGAAGGCGAAGAACGCGCCGGCGGCGAGGCCCGGCAGGCACTGCGGCATCACCACGAAGAGGAGGCGCTGGATCCGGCTCGCCCCCATCGTGCGGGCGGCCTCCTCCAGGAACGGGTCCGCCTCGGCGAGGACGGCGAGCGTCGTGCGCACGACATAGGGCACGGCGATGACGGTGTGGCTGAGCCACAGCGTGACCACCGAAACGGTGCCGAACAGCGCGCTCCACAGCATCAGCATGCCGATGGCGTAGATGATCGTCGGCAGCACCAGGGGCGACAGGAAGACCGTCGCCAGCGCCTCCGAGCCCGGCAAGCGGCGCCGGTTGAGGGCGATCGCCGCCGCCCCGCCGACGAGCGTCGCCGACACCGTGACGAGGAGCGCGACCTGCAGGCTGATCGCCGCCGACGAGAGGTAGGCGCCGGACGACAGCACCTCGCGATACCAGCGCAGGCTGAGGCCGGCCGGCGGGAAGGCGATGAACTGGCTCTCCGACACCGAAACGCCGATGACGACGACGAGCGGGCCGAGCAGCAGCAGCGCCGCGAGGCCGACGAAGACGACGGCGGCGATGCGAACCCAGATCGGGACGGCCCTAACCATGCCGGCGCGCCGTCATTCGCACGTAGGGCGCGAGCACCAGGAGGATGCCCGCGAACAGCACGATGGCCTGCGCCGCCGCGAACGGCCAGTCGAGCGTCTGCGTCACCGACTTGTAGATCGAGGCGGCGAGCACCTGGATGCGGGCGCCGCCGAGCAGGTTGGGCGTCACGAACGAGCTCGCCGACAGGGTGAACACGAGCAGCGAGCCGGCGACGATGCCGGGCAGCGAGAGCGGCAGTACCACGGTGCGCACGGCCCCGAGGAACCCGCAGCCCATCGTCCGCGCGGCCTCCTCTAGCCGCCCGTCTATGCGGCCTATGACTCCGAGTATCGACAGCGTCATGAACGGCAGCAACACCTGGACCATGCCGATGACGATCGCCGCCTCGGTCTGCATGAGCGAGAAGGTGCGGCCGACGAGGCCGAGGTCGCGCAGCGTGTCCGGCACGAGGCCGTTGCGGCTGAGCACGACCATCCAGCCGAAGGTGCGCACGACGACGCTCGTCATCAGCGGCAGCACCACCATGACGACGAGCCACAGCCGAAGGCGCGGGCCGACGCGCGCCATGATGTAGGCGAGCGGAAAGCCGATCAGCGCCGAGACGAGCGTGATGACGACCGACAGGCGCACCGTGCGCCAGAGGATGCCGAGATAGAACGGATCGCCGAGAAAGCGGGCGAAGTGCTCGAGCGTCGGGCCGTCCGGGCCCGACACGCTGAGGACCAGCATCTTGCCGATCGGCAGGAAGAAGGCGAGCGACAGGAGGGCGAGCCCCGGAACGGCGAGCAGCAGGTTTTCCGTGCGATCGCTCATCGATCCGGGGCTCCAGGCGGCGTGATCAGCGGGCGATGGTCTTGCTCCACTGCTCGACCCAGGCGGCGCGGTTCTTCTCGATCGTCGCCGGGTCGAAGCGGATGAGGCCCTTCACGGCGTCCTCGCCGTAGGCGACGTCGGCGGCGACGTCGGGCGCGAGCTCCGCCTTGGCGTTGGTCGGAGAATAGCGTAGCGCGTCGGCAAAGCACTCCTCGGCGCTCTTCGAGATCGTCATGTCGATGAACTTGAGGGCGAGGTCCTGGTTCGGCCGGTTGGCGACCAGGTTGGCGGTGATGAAGCTCGCCGGCGTTCCCTCGGCGCCCTGCACGAACTTCGCCGGCAGGCCGGCCTTGCGCAGCGTGAAGGCGTAGTCCGAGGCGTAGGGGGCGATCCAGGCGTCGTTCTGGGCGAATTCCTGCTGGATCTCCGGCGAGGTCGACACCACGATCGCGCCGGCGTCGAGCAGCTTGCCGACCGCATCGAGCCCGGGCTGGATGTCGTCGAGGCTGCCGCCTTCGACCTGGTTGAGCATCAGGAAGCCGAGCATGCCGTAGCCGTTCGAGATGTCGGTGAGCACGAGGTGCTCGCCGAACGCCGGGTCGAGCAGGTCCTTCCAGCTCGACGGCGTCTTCGGGGCGCGCTCGCTGTTGTAGACGAGCCCGATGGCGGCGATCGAATAGGCCGGCCCCTGCCCCTTGGCGAGGTTCGCCTTGGCGAAGTCGTAGAGCTCGGCGGCGTTCGGGAGCTTCGCGGCGTCGATCGGCGCGAGCAGGCCCTCGGCGGCGCCGACGATCTCCTGGCCGCCGGAGAAGTGGATGACATCGTACTGCGGCGCGTCCTTCTGCGCCCGGAGCTGCGCGAAGGCGTCGGCCGAGTAGGCCGTCGTCACCTGCACCTTCGCCCCGGTCGCCTGCTCGAACGGCGTGATGACGCACTTGCGGTGCGCCGTCTCGTAGGCGCCGCCGAACGAGTTGATGACGAGCGTCCGCTCCTGGGCGAGCGCGGCGCCCGACAGGAGCACGGCGAGGCCCAGGATCGTCGGGCCGAGGGCGGTCTTCATGGTGGCTTCCCCTTCTGTGTACGAAGCGCGATTTACACGAGGCGGCCGATTTCGACGGTCTTGATGCCTTCGATTCGGATGCGGCGGCACTCCGCCGCGACGGCGTCCAGGCCCTCGGTCATCCGACCGAAGTAGGTGCAGGAGATCCAGCCGGTCGGCCCGAAGGTGCGCCCGCCCTGGCCGTAGAACATGCCGATCTCCCAGAACTCCGTCGGGTCGATCTTGAAGAAGTTCTTCGGCTGATAGAACCACAGGAGCTCGCCGACCTCCGGCAACACGGTCTGGTTCTCGGGCGGCAGCGCGGTCGGATCGAAGTTGCGGGCCTCCTCGGGCAGTCCCATCATGATCTCCGGCCCGGAGAACATGGCATGGCTCGCCGGGACGCGGATCGGCCGCTCCAGTGCGCCCCAGAGCGCCTTGCACGTCTGCGGGGCGGTCTCCCAATAAAGTTTGATGATGCCCTGGACGTCGGCATCGACGAATTTCAGATAGAGCTGCATATCGGTCATCGGGCCCGAACTCGGTTGGAATGCCCAGCATTCGAGGGCTGGCGTGCCCTTGCTGTCCAATTCCGATTGCAAATCCGATCGATAAAAATCCGCTATCGACCGCCTGCCAGTTCGAATGGATTCTCGACGTCGGGCAATAGCCCTCTCGTCGAAACGCCCCGCGATCCACGCGAAGGCGCTAATGAAGCCTCTCTTTCATATATGCCGAATTTTCACCCGGGAGATGGCCGCCGATGGTCACTCCTCAAGCGCGCGTCGAGTAGCAGATTATTCTACAAGATATTGATTTATAATAATATTTTTGAATCTCAAGGAGCCTCTGCTCCAGCGTCGCGAGGGTCTCTGGACACTTGACGAGCGCGACGATATTTTTATGAGTAAGAACATCGTTCACGGCTGAATGAACGCGTCCGACCGATCAAGGTCGAGACCAGGGAGGATATGAATGCTCAGGACCTTCGCGGCGGCCGCCCTCGTTGCAGCCATGGCGTGCAGCCCCGCTTCGGCGCAGGAGTACAACCTGCGCTTCTCGACTTCGCAGGTGAACCCGGACGAGCCGATCGTCCGGGCCATGAAGCTCTATGCCGAGCGCGTCGGCGAGCGGTCCGGCGGGCGGATCGCCATTACCGTGATGACCGGCGACCAGCTCGGGCCGCAGAAGAAGGTCAACGAGATGGTGATGAGCGGAGCGCGCGTGATGAGCGCCACCGACTACGGCCAGCTCGGCCAGTTCGTGCCGGACCTCAGCGTCTTCGCCGGCCCCTACGTCTTCCCGAGCCTCGCGGCGAGCGAGAAGCTGTTCCGCTCCGACGTCTACGACGAGCTCTCCGGCAAGCTCGACGCGCAGGGCATCAAGATCCTGATGCCGAACGGCCTCTTCGGCTACCGCCACATCATCGGCAACAAGCCGGTGCGCACGCCGGCCGACCTCGCCGGCGTGACGATCCGCGTCCCCTCCTCGCCGATCATGATGGCGACCTTCGGCGCCTTCGGCGCGCGGCCGACCGAGCTGCCGTGGGGCGACGTCTACAACGCCTTGCAGACCGGCGTCGTCGACGACGCCGAGGCGCCGTTCGGCTCGATCGTCGGCTCCAAGCTCTACGAGGTGCGCCGCGTGATCTCGCGCACCGGCCACCAGATCATGTTCACCGCCTGGGTCACCTCGGCGAGCTTCTTCGACGGCCTGCCGGAAGACCTGCAGGCGATCCTCCTCGAGGAGGGCGAGAAGATCGCCGGCGAGCTGACCAAGATGACGCTCGAGACCGACGACGCCTACGCCGAGAAGCTGGCCGCCAACGGCGTCGAGATCATCAGCGACGTCGACGTGCCGGCCTTCATCGAGGCCTCGCGCGCCGCCTATGCCGGCGTGCCGAACCTGACGCCCGGCATCTACGAGCGGGTGCAGAAGGCGATGGCCGACTGAGGCCCGCCCGGCCGGCGGGCCCGCGTCCGCCGGCCTTCCCCACGAAACGCATCTGGCACCGGAGGCCGCGATGGCCGGTTCGCACGCGGAGCGCGCGGAAGCGCCGCTGTTCTCGTTGAGGCGCGCCGACGAGGCGGTCGGCGCGCTGGCACTCATCGTCGTCGTCGGATCGATCCTGTGGGGCGTGGTCAGCCGCTACGTCTTCCCGCAGCCGGCGGCGTGGACCTACGAGATCGCCGTGATGGCCTTCGCCTACCTCGTCTTCTTCGGCGCGGTGGCGGGCGTCCGCCTCGGCAGCCACGCCGCGATCGACGTCCTCGTCAACGCGCTGCCGGCGCCGTGGCGGACCGGCGTCGCCTGGTTCAACTACGTGCTGCTGGCGCTCTTCTTCGCGCTGATGGCGGTGCTCTTCGCCTGGCAGACCTGGACCGCGCGCAACGTCCACACCATCGCGCTCGACCTGTCGCGCGCCTTCATCTACGCCCCGCTCGCCGTCGCCTCCGTCGGGATGCTGGTGCAGCACCTCATCGTCGAGCGGCCCTGGATCGCCCGCGCGCCGCACCATGCGGATTCCGTCATATGACCTGGCTCCACCTCGCCGGCCCGGCGATCGTCGTCGTCGTGCTGTTCGCCCTCGCGACGCCGATCACTTGGGCGATGGCGATTGGCGCGCTCACCTTCTTCCTCATCAACATCGACATGATCCCGCTGTCGAACTTCGCGCAGGAGTTCGCCGAGGGCAGCCAGTCGATCTCGCTCTTGGCGCTGCCGCTGTTCGTGCTCGCCGGCTGCATCATGAACGCCTCGGGCATCACCCGCCGGCTGATCAACCTCGCCGACGTGCTGGTCGGCCACCTGACCGGCGCGCTCGCCCAGATGTGCACGGTGCTCGGCACCCTGCTCGGCGGCCTCACCGCCTCGGCCAACGCCGACGCGGCGATGCTGGCGAAGACGCTCGGCAACCAGATGGTCGAGCGCGGCTACAGCCGCGCCTTCGCCGCCGTGATCACCTCCTCGGCGGCGATCATCACCAGCCTGATCCCGCCGTCGATCGGCCTCATCGTCTACGGCTTCCTCGCCGAGACCTCGATCGGCCGGCTGTTCGCGGCGGGCGTGCTGCCGGGCCTGCTGCTCGCCGCCGGCCTGATGCTGACGACCCACGTCATCTCCCGCAAGCGCGGCTACAAGCCGCTGCGCAAGACGCGCGCGACGGCTGCCGAGGGCCGCAAGGCGCTCGTCGACGGGCTGTGGGCGCTGTCGATCCCGGTCGTCATCTTCGCCGGCACCCGCTACGGCCTGTTCACCACCACCGAGGCGGGCGCGGTCGTCGTCGTCTACGTGCTGTTCGTGGCGATCTTCGCCTACCGCGAGTTCACCGTGCGGCAGATCCCCGAGGTGCTCGCCGAGGCGGTGCGCGATTCGGCGACGGTGATGGTGATGATCTGCGCCGCGGCCGCCTTCGGCTTCTACCTCGCCTGGGAGCAGGTGCCGCAGGCGATGTCGGGCTGGCTCGGCGGGGTGACCGACAACCCGCTCCTGATGCTGCTCCTCATCAACCTCGCGCTGATCGTCATCGGCACGGCGATCGAGGGCTCGGCGGCGACGATCATCCTGACGCCGATGCTGCTGCCGATCATCGACGCGGTCGGCATCGACCGGGTGCACTTCGGCATCGTGTTCATCGCCAACCTGACCATCGCCGGCATCACGCCGCCGGTCGGCGGGCTCATGTACATCTCCTCGATGGTGCTCAAGGTGCCGATGATGGCCTACGCCCGCGAGGTGCTGCCCTATCTCGCGATGATGATGGTCCTGCTCGTCATCCTCAGCGCCGTGCCGCAGATCTCGCTGTGGCTGCCGGGCCTCGTCTACGGCAGCGCGGCGGTGCAATAGGGCGCCGCCCGATCCGGCATCGCGGCCGCGGATTTCCCCCGTCGCCGCGATGCGCTAGACCACCGGCGACGCCCCCGCGAACCCGAGGTGCCGCCGATGTCCGATCACCCCGCCTTCGCCGCCGGCAACGTCGCCGTCATCACCGGCGCCGCCTCCGGCATCGGCCTCGCGGCCGCCAAGCGCCTCGCCGCGGCGGGGCTGAAGGTCTGCCTCGCCGACCGGCAGGGCGAGCGCCTCGACGCGGCGGCCGCCGCGGTGGCGGCGTCCGGCCCGGGCGAGGTCGCGGCGGTTGCGACCGACGTCTCGCGGCGCGAGGAGGTGGTGGCGCTCGAGCGGGCGGCGCGCGAGCGCTTCGGGCGCATCGACGTCGTGATGAACAACGCCGGCATCCAGCCGGGCAGCGCGATCTTCGGCGCGCCGGAGCGCTGGCACGAGGTGCTGGCGGTGAATCTCTGGGGCGTGATCCACGGCTCCCAGGTGTTCGCGCCCGGCATGATCGCGCAAGGGTCACCCGGCCTCGTCATCAACACCGGCTCGAAGCAGGGCATCACGACGCCGCCGGGCGACCCGGCCTACAACGTCTCGAAGGCCGGCGTGAAGGCGTTCACCGAGGCCCTGCAGCACGAGCTGCGCTCGACGCCCGGCTGCAAGGTGAGCGCGCACCTCTTCATCCCGGGCTTCGTCTTCACCCCGCTCGCCGCGGGCGGGCGCACCGAGAAGCCGGCGGGCGCGTGGACGCCGGAAGAGACGGTCGACTTCATGCTGGCGCGCGTCACGGCCGGCGACTTCTACGTCCTCTGCCCGGACAACGACGTCAGCCGCGACATCGACGAGCGCCGCATCCTGTGGGCGGCAGGCGACATCGTCGAGAACCGGCCGCCGCTGTCGCGCTGGCACCCGGACTACGGCGAAGCGTTCGCCGCCTTCCTGAAGGCGCGCTGAGCGGCGCGGCGATCGTGCCGCACGCCGGTCCGTATTTTCGCGACCGGCGTCGCGTGCTACGCCTACAACCGCAGGACGGGGACGGACGGACCGTGAACTTTCGCCGGACGAGATGGGGCTCCCGCGTCGCGCTCTGCGCGGCGTGGCTCCTCGTCGTCCAGGCGCTGCTGACCGGCCTGTCCCTCGGCGCCAGCGCCGCCCCGGTGCAGCGCGACTTCTTCGGCAACGTCATCTGCTCCGAGGCCGCCCGCTCCGGCACCGAGGACGGCCAGCCGGCGAACCCCGCCCACCTGCCGACCTGCTGCGTGCTCGGCTGCAGCATGGCCGCTGCAGCCGCCGTGCCGCCACCCGCGGCACCCGGCCTCCCGGCCGCGCGGCCCGCCGGCCGCTTCGTCGCCCCGCCTTCGGCCGACGAACGCGGCGCGCGAAGCGCCTTCCGCACCCCACGCAACACCCGCGCGCCGCCCGCCTCGGTCTGACCTCGTCCGCCGCGGCCGCGCGCCGCCGGCGGAAGACCCCTCAGACCGGACCGCTCCCCGTCGCCGTTCGCCGGCTTGGGCAGCGGCCATGCGTGGAGCCGCCCGATGCCCCCCAACCTTCGCCCGCGCGTGCGGGTGCTCGCCGTCACGGTCGTGGCGGCGGCGCTCGCCGTCGCCGCCGTGATCTTCGTCCTCCGCCCGTCGAACACGCCCGCCGACGATGCGGCCGCCCGCTCGGTCGCGATCGGCGGGCCGTTCAGCCTGACGACGCAGAACGGCACGCCGCTCTCCGACGCCGACCTGAAGGGTCGGCCTTTCGCGATCTTCTTCGGCTTCACCCACTGCCCCGAGGTCTGCCCGACCACGCTGTGGGAGCTCTCCGAGGCCCTGAAGGCGCTCGGGCCGGACGCCCGCGACCTCGCGGTGCTGTTCGTCTCGCTCGACCCGACACGTGACACGCCGGAGGCGCTGGAGTCGTACATCGCCTCCTTCGACGACCGGATCATCGGGTTGACCGGCAGCGAGGCGGACGTCGCCACGCTCGCCAAGGCCTACCGCGTCTATTGGCAGAAGGTCCCCGGCGAGGGCGACGACTATACGCTCGACCACACCACGGCCGTCTACCTGATGGACCGCACGGGCGGCTTCAGCGGCCTCATCTCCTACGAGGAGGCGGCCGACACGCGCATCGCCAAGCTGCGCGCGCTCGCCGCCAAGTCCTGAGCGCCAAGTCCTGAGCGCCGGCCCGGCGTTCGCCCCCCTGCACCGAAGCCATTCAAAAGACTGGAACAGCCATGTCCGACACCCATTCCACGACCGACGCGGGCACGACACGCCGCAGCGTCGACCTCTATCGCGCCGTCTGGCGCTGGCACTTCTACGCCGGGCTCCTCGTGCTGCCGTTCATGATCCTGCTCGCGGTGACCGGCGGCATGTATCTCTTCCGAGACGAGATCGACGGCTGGTGGCACCGCGACCTCAAGGCCGTGGAGGCCCGCCCCGGCGGCGAGCTCGCGCCGAGCCGCCTGATCGAGGCGGCACTCGCCGCCTATCCCGGTACCGCCGCGAAGTTCATGCCGCCGCCGACGGCGACCGCCTCGGCCGAGGTGACGGTGAAGGCGGAGACCGGCCAGCGCCTCGCCGTCTACGTCGATCCCTATGACGGGCGGGTGCTCGGATCGCTGCCCGATCGCGGCACGCTGATGTGGGTGGTGCGCCGGCTGCACAGCCTCGCGGAGTTCGGGCCGATCGCCAACGGCATCATCGAGATCGTCGGCGGCTGGGCGATCCTCCTCGTCGGCACCGGCTTCTATCTCTGGTGGCCGCGCAAGCAGACGGGCGGCGTCGTGACGGTGCGCGGCGACGTGCGCAAGCGCGTGTTCTGGCGCGACCTGCACGCCGTGACCGGCGCCTTCGCCGGCCTCGTCATCGGCTTCCTGGCGATCAGCGGCATGCCGTGGTCGGTGTTCTGGGGTAACTACGCAAACGAGTGGGCGAACGGCACCAACTACGGCTATCCGGCCGGGCTCTACGTCGACGTCCCGGTCTCCGACGAGCACCTCGCCCACGTGAGCGATACGAGCTGGTCGCTGCAGCAGGCGCAGATGCCGATGTCGACCGCGCCCGCGGGCACGCCCGAGCCTGCCGGCATCGACGCGGCGGTGAGGACGTTCGACGAGCTCGGCGTCACGCGCGGCTACGTCGTCGGCCTGCCCGGCGGTCCGACCGGCGTCTACACAGCCACGGTCTATCCGGACGACCTCGCGCTGCAGCGCGTCGTCCACCTCGACCAGTACACCGGCAAGCCGCTGCTCGACTTCCACTATTCGGACTACGGCCCGTTCGCCAAGGCGATGGAGTTCGGCATCAACGTCCATCTCGGCCAGGAGTACGGCTGGGTGAACCAGGTCGTGCTCCTCGCCGCGTGCCTCGGCATTGTGCTGATGGCGGTGTCGGCCGGCGTGATGTGGTGGAAGCGGCGGCCGAAGGGCTCGCTCGGCGTGCCGCCGGTGCCGACCGACCGGCGGAGGATGGCCGGCATCCTGGCGATCATGGTGGTGGTCGGCATCCTCTATCCGCTCGTCGGCGCCTCGATCATGGTGATGGTCCTGATCGACCTCGTGGTGACGCGCGGCTGGCGCTCCGGCGGCGGTGCCCGACGGTCCGGCCCCTCGGCGGAAGCGGCCGCCTGAGGGCCGCGCACCGGCATCCGTGCCCGCGGGGCAGCGTCCGCCCCGCCGGCTCACCCGAACCGACGACATCCACCATAGGACCCTTCGCCATGCAGTCGATCCGACTGATCCTCGCCGCGGTGGCGCTCGCCGCCGCCCTCGCCTTCCCCGCCGCGGCGCACGACGGCGGCGACGCCGACGCCATCCGCCACCTGATGATGCACACCTTCGACAAGCCGGAGGCGCGGCTCCTCGTCGAGCCGGTGGTCGTCGAGGGCGACATCGCCGTGGCCGGCTGGGCGCAGGGCGACATGGGCGGCCGCGCGCTGCTGCGCCGCAAGGACGGCCACTGGACGCTTGTGCTGTGCGCCGGCGACGCCCTGAAGGACCCCGCCGCCCTCGCCCAGCTCGGCCTCACCCCCGAGGCCGCCGCGCGCCTGGCGGCCGCGGTGGTCGCGGCCGAGGCGGCGGTGGACCCCGCCACGGTCGCCAAGTTCTCGCTCTTCGAGGGCATGGTGATGATGGACGAGCACGGCCACCATCCGCAGTGACGCGGAGCCGGCGCCGCCCAGTGGACAGGGCGCGCGCCGGCGAGCACCATCCGCGCGGCCGGTCCCGCCGGGGCCGGCGACGCGCTGGAGACGCCGATGCCCAAATCGCCCGCCCCGTCGTTCGCCTCCGCCGGCGACCTCACCGAGAAGACGGTCTCGTTCGGCGAGATCGGGCCGGGGCTGTGGGCCTACACGGCCGAGGGCGACCCGAACACCGGCGTCATCATCGGCGATGACAGCGTGATGGTGGTCGACGCGCAGGCGACGCCGGTGATGGCGCGCCGGGTGATCGAGAAGATCCGCACCGTCACCGACAAGCCGATCAAGTACGTGGTGCTCAGCCACTACCACGCGGTGCGCGTGCTCGGCGCCTCGGCCTACGGCGCCTCGGAGATCGTCGCCTCCGAAAAATGCCGGGCGATGATCCACGAGCGCGGGCTGGAGGACTGGGCGAGCGAGCTCGGCCGCTTCCCGCGGCTCTTCCAGGCGGCGGAGAGCGTGCCCGGCCTCACTTGGCCGACGGTCACCTTCAAGGACCGGATGACGATCCACCTCGGCAATCGCCGCGTCGACCTGATGCACCTCGGCCGCGCGCACACCGCCGGCGACATCGTCGCCTGGGTGCCCGACGCCGGCGCGATGTTCTCCGGCGACATCGTCGAATACCGCTCGGCCTGCTACTGCGGCGACGCGCACTTCGGCGACTGGCCGGCGACGCTCGCCGCCATCGCCGCCTTTCGTCCGGCGGCGCTGGCGCCCGGCCGCGGCGACGCGCTCGTCGGCACGGAGAAGGTCGCCGAGGCGATCGAGCTGACCCGCGACTTCCTCGCCGCGACGTACCGGCCGGTCGCCGCGGTCGCCGCCCGTGGCGGCTCGCTCAAGGAGGCGATGGCCGGTTGCCGGGCGGAGTGCGACGCGAAGTTCTCGTCCTACGCCATCTACGAGCACTGCCTGCCGTTCAACGTCGCCCGCGCCTACGACGAGGCGCTCGGCATCGACACCCCCCGCATCTGGACCGCCGAGCGCGACCGCGCGATGTGGGCCGCGCTGCAGCATTAGCGGCGCAGGCGAGCATGGCGCGCCACGAGAGCCGTCACTTCCCCTACCGACCGGCGCCCGAGCTCGCGGGCGGGGCGGCGCAGCGCCGCCCGGTGGCGATCGTCGGCGCCGGCCCCGTCGGCCTCGCGCTCGCGATCGACCTCGCGCTGCACGGCGTCGCCTCTGTCGTGCTCGACGACAACGACATCGTCTCGACCGGCTCGCGGGCGATCTGCTGGTCGAAGCGGACGCTCGAGATCTTCGACCGGCTCGGCGTCGGCCGTCGGATGCTGTCGAAGGGTGTGACCTGGAAGGTCGGCCGCGTGTTCCTCGGCGACCGCGAGCTCTATTCCTTCGACCTGCTGCCCGAACACGGCCACCGGATGCCGGCCTTCGTCAACCTGCAGCAGTACTACGTCGAGGAATACCTCGTGGAGCGCTGCGCCGACTTTCCGGGCCTGATCGACCTGCGCTGGAGAAACAAGGTCGTGGACGCCGCCCCGCGCGCCGACGGGGTGGCGGTCGCGGTCGACACCCCCGACGGACGCTATTCCATCGACGCGGACTGGCTCGTCGCCTGCGACGGCGCCCACTCGCCGGTCCGCGCCATGCTGGGGCTCGACTTCGCCGGCCGCGCCTTCGAGGAGCGTTTCCTGATCGCCGACGTCGAGATGAAGGCGGAGTTCCCGCCGGAGCGCCTGTTCTGGTTCGAGCCGACGTTCCACGAGGGCCGCTCGGCGCTGCTGCACAAGCAGCCGGACGACATCTACCGCATCGACCTGCAGCTCGGCCGCGAAGCCGACCCGGAGGTGGAGCGACGTCCGGAACGGGTGATCCCGCGCATCCGCGCGATCGTCGGCGACCGGCCGTTCGCGCTAGACTGGGTGTCGGTCTACACCTTCCAGTGCCGCCGGCTCGAGCGCTTCGTGCACGGCCGGGTGGTCTTCGCCGGCGACAGCGCCCACGTCGTCTCGCCGTTCGGCGCGCGTGGCGGCAACGGCGGCATCCAGGACGCCGACAACCTCGCCTGGAAGCTCGCGACAGTGATCCGCGGCGCCGCCGGCGAGACGCTGATCGAGAGCTACGACGAGGAGCGCGTGCGCGCCGCCGACGAGAACATCCTGAACTCCGCCCGAGCCACCGGCTTCATGACGCCGCGCAGCGAGGTCGAGGCCGCCTTCCGCAAGGCCGCCCTCGACCTCGCGCGCGAAAACCCGTTCGCGCGGCGGTTCGTGAACGCCGGCCGCCTGTCGGTCGCCTACTCGCTCGCCGGCCTCTCGCTGCAGACGCCCGACGACGCGGCGGGCGGTGTGCGGCCGGGCGAGGTGTGCCCCGACGCGCCGGTCGCGGACGCCGAAGGCCACGCCGGCTTCCTGCTGGACCACCTCGGCGGCGGCTTCCGCCTGCTCGCCGTCAGCGACGTCGCGGTGCCGGACGGGCTGGATCTCCCGGTCGTCCGCGTCGCCGGCTCCGGGCTCGCCGACTGCGACGGCCTCGTCGACCGCGACCGACTCGTCGCCGCGCGCTACGGCGAAGGGGTTCTCTACCTCGTGCGGCCGGACCAGCACGTCGCCGCCCGCTTCCAGGCGCCGACGCGGGCCGCGATCCTCGCGGCGCTCGCGCGAGCGATGGGCAATCGACCGGCGGTGGACGAGGCGGTGGCATGAGCCCGGTCCAGCCCCCCGGCGGCCGCCTCGGCGCCCGCGCCGACGACGTCTACGCCGCCCTGATCGCCGCGCACGAGGGCCTCGACCGCGAGGCGAGCCGCGCCCTCGACGCCCGCCTGATCCTGATCCTCGCCGACCTCGCCGGCGACGCGGACGCGGTCATCGCGGCGATCGCGACGGCGAAGGCCAGCGGCGGCGACTGACGTGTCGCTCACCGCCCCGGAAACAGCCCATCGATCATCGCACGATACCAGTGCTCGCTGTTGGCGGCGTTGCCGAGCCGCACCGCCACGTCCTCGCCGAGGGCGGAGACGAGGCCCGCCGTCTCGGTAATGCGGCCGCCTTCCGGCCGGTAGTCGCCGGAGACCTTCACGCCGTCGTCCACGTCGACGAGGCTCCAGCAGGTGCTGGCGTACTCGGCCGGCGGCGGCGGCGTGCCGACGAGGCCGGCGAGGATCGCCGCGCTTGCGACGCGCGCCTGGCTCCACGCGGCGTAGGCCGACTTCGGCATGTCGCCGGCGACCGCCGCGTCGCCGACGACGAAGACGGCCGGATCGTCCGCCGCCGCCATGCTCGCCGCGTCGACCGGGCAGAACCCCGAGGCGTCGGCGAGCCCGGCCTCGACGGCGATCCGCCCGGCGGTCTGCGCCGGGATGACGTTGACGAGGGCGCAGCCGCGATAGGTCTCGAAGTCGGTCTCGACCGTCATCGTCGCCGCGTCGACGCGCAGAACGCCGCCGTGGATCGAGGGCGGCAGCCACTCGATCATCGCGGGAAAGTGCCGCTCCCAGCCGTCGAGGAAGAGCGCCATCTTCGAGAAGCGCTCCTTGCAGTCGACGATGACGACGTGGCAGTCGCCGCGCCCGGTCGCCTTCAGGGTGTGGGCGATCATCGAGGCGCGCTCGTAGGGGGCGGGCGGGCAGCGCGACGGATCGGGCGGCGGCAGGATCACCACCAGCCCGCCGTTCGGCACCGTGGCGAGCTCCTCGGCGAGGCGGACGAACTGCGCGCGGCCCTTGAAGGCGTGCGGCATCGCCTCGGCCGCCGCGCGCCCCCAGCCCGGCACGCTGTCCCAGACGAGCGCGATGCCGGGCGCGACGACGAGGCGGTCGTAGGCGAGCCGTTCGCCGCCCGTAAGCACCACGTGGCGCGCATCGCGGTCGATCGCGGTCGCCGTCGAGCGGACATGACGGACGCCGAGCGGGTCGACGAGGGCCGCGTAGGGGCGGGCGAGCGCAGCCAGGTCTTCCAGCCCGCCGAGCACGAGGTTCGAGCGGAAGCAGGCGAAGAACGCCGCCTCCGGCTCGACGAGCGTCACCTCGACGGACCCCGTCGCCGCCACCCGGCGGACGATGTTCGCCCCCGCCGCGCCGCCGCCGACGACGACGAGGCGCGGGCGTGGCCGGCCGATCGCCGGCGGTGCCGCGAGCGCCGCTAGTCCCAGGGCGCCGGCGAGGAGGCCGCGCCGGCTCGGGCCGCGTCGTCGAGCGGGGACGGCCACCCCGCCCTCACCCGACCTTGAGATAGGCGAAGCCCTTGGTCTGGAGCGCCGCCACGGTGGCGACACCGGACGGAACGAAGGTGATGAAGTCCGCGCTCCGCGCGCGCGACAGGTCGAGCTTGTTGCGCTTGAAGGTGATCTCGCAGAGCCGGACGGTGAGCCCGTTCTTCGACAAGGCCGTCGCGCGCTCGAACAGCTCCGGCGGCATGGTCTCCTCCGCCCACTGCGTGCCCTCGAGGCTCTCGAGGAAGAACTTGATGCCGCCGGCGTGCACGACCAGCGTGATCTCGAGCGCGAACGGGTCGCCGCCGTAGGCCGAATAGTGGTTGCCGATGTTGTTGAGGGTCTGCGCGAAGCGGTCGTGGTCGCCGTAGTCGCAGTGATAGAGACAGGCGACCTCTGCCTCCTTGGTGATCTCGTCGATCGACACCTGCGCCGGCGCGGCGGCGGCGGACCCGGCGGCGAGCGCGAGCCCACCGGCGGCGGCCGACACCATCAGGTCGCGGCGATTGAGAGCGGCACGCGTCGTCCCCGTCATGACGTCTCTTCCCTCGGTTGGCCGCCCGGCGTTCCGGGCCGGCGGTTCACTCGATTCCCTGGGCGGCCTCCCCCTCCTCGGGAGTGACGTCGAGCACCGCCGCATGGCCGGTGATCTCCACGGTCGCCTTGCAGTCCGTCATGCACGGCTCCGCCTTCCAGAACGCCTTCTCGGCGACGTCGCGGTCGTCGTCGTAGAAGGCGCCGACGTTCGGCAGCGCCACGCTGGCGAAGTTGTCCTTCGACAGCACGAAGTCGGCGGGCACCACGTCGTTGAGGTTGAGCACGTAGGCGACGAGAGCATACACCTCGTCCGGCTGGAGCGACTGGGCGTCGCCGAACGGCATCGCCCGGTGCACGTAGTCGAAGGCGGTCGAGGCGTAGGGCCAGAACGAGCCGACGGTCTTCTCGGGCCGCTCGGAGCTGAGCGTGCCCTGGCCGCCGGCGAGCACCGGCCAGCGGCCGGCGCCCTCGCCGAACTCGCCGTGGCAGGCCGCGCAGCGCTCCTGGAACAGCACCTCGCCGTCGGCAACCGAGCCCTGCCCGGCCGGCAGGCCCTGCCCGTCCGGGCGCACGTCGATGTCCCAGGCCGCGATCTCCTCCGGCAGCGCCGGGCGGCCGAGGCCGAGGCCCTCGCCAGCGAGCGCCGGCCCGGCGGCGAGGACGAGCGCCGCGACGAGGGCGATGAGATCAGCTGACCTCGACATTCTCCGCCTCCCCGTTCGGCCGCACCAGCCAGGTCTGGATGCCGTTGTTGTGGTAGATCGAGTTCTCGCCGCGCACGGCGCGGAGTTCCGCCTTGGTCGGCTGCACGTAGCCGGTGTCGTCCATGGCGCGCGACTGGACGAGCAGTTCCTCGCCGGCCCAGTCGAAGTCGACGTAGAAGCGCGTCATCGCCTGCGCCTCGGCCGCCCCTTCGATGCGGGCGGTGCGCCAGTTGCGGCCGCCATCCAGGGTGACGTCAACACGGGTGATCCTGCCGCGGCCCGACCAGGCGACGCCGGAGAGGACGTTCGGCCCCTTGAAGCGCAGCGGCGCCTGCGGGCTCGGGCTCGTCACCACCGACTTCGCGTCCATGACGAAGGTGAAGCGGCGCGAGCGGCCGTCGGCCAGCAGGTCGGTGTACTTCGACGTTTCCTCGCGCTGCTCCCACGGCTCGTCGCCGAGCTCGAGGCGCCGGAGCCACTTGACCCACATGTTGCCTTCCCAGCCCGGCACCACGAGACGGACGGGGTAGCCCTGCTCGGGGCGGAGCGCCTCGCCGTTCATCGCGAAGGCGACGAGGCAGTCGTCGAGCGCCTTCTGGAGCGGGATCGAGCGGGTCATCGCCGCGGCGTCGGCGCCCTCGGCCAGCACCCACTTGGCGGTCGGGCGCACGCCCGCCGCCTCGAGGAAACTCCTGAGCGGCACGCCGGTATAGACGACGTTGTGGATCATGCCGTGGGTGAACTGGCAGCCGTTCAGCTGCGCGCCGCGCCACTCCATGCCCGAATTCGCCGCGCATTCGAGGAAGTAGGTCCGGTTGACGCGGCCGGGCATCCGCTTGATCTCGTCCATGGTGAAGACGAGCGGCTTCTCGACGAGGCCGTGGATCATCAGCCGGTGGCGGGCCGGGTCGATCTCGGCCTCGCCGCCGTGGTGACGCACGAAGCAGAGCCCGTTCGGCGTGATGGTGCCGTCGAGGGCGTAGAGCGGGGTGAACGACACCGAGCTCTCGCTGCTCGCCGTCAGCCAAGTGACCTCGCGGCGCACCACATCCTTCTCGAACGGCGACGGCACGCCGTAGGGGTGGGCGTTGACGCCGGCGCCGAGATAGCGCGTCCAGTCCGGAAGGTTGACGATGTCTGGGTCGGGCACCGCCGGCGCGGCGCCGGCGGTCGCCGGGCGCAGGCCGATGGCCGCCGTCCCGGCGAGGCCCGCGGCCCCGAGGAAGCGTCGCCGGCTCAGCCCCGGCGAGGGGTCACGGTCGCTCATGGCTCCTCCTTGCGAACTTCGAACCGACGATGCCGGCCGCTCAAGCACCCGTCACCGTGACGGTGGCGGTCGGCTCGATGCGCACCGTCTTCGCCGCGGCGACGTAGTTCTCGACGACCTCCCAGATCGGCGGGCCCTCGACGCCCTCGCCGACGCTCGCCCAGCCGGCCACGGTGTAGGCCTTGCCGGCATCGAGCGGCGCGCCGGTCGCGAGGTTGGTGAGGGCCGAGATGCGGGATCCCATCGGCTTGGCGACGTCGATCGCGTAGCCGACGCCGCCGAGCCGCACCATGTCGCCACCGCCCTGGAAGTAGGGGTCGGGGTTGAAGATGTTGTCGGCGATGTCCTCGAGGGTGTCCTTGAGCTGCGCGCCGGTCATCGTGGTGCGGTAGCAGGCCGGATAGGTGATCGCGGTGGCGTTGCCGATCGCCTCGAAGGTGATCGGATCGCCCGGCAGCAGCGTGCCGCCCCAGCGGAAGCCCGGCGACAGCGAAATCTCGGCGTCGCGCTCGGCCCGGATCGCCGCGCAGATCAGGTCGTCGAAGGTGCCGTTGAAGTTGCCGCGCCGGTAGAGGACGCTCTCCGTCACGCCGACCTGGCGCCCGAGCTCGGCGGCGTAGGGCGCGCGCAGCTCGCCGACGAGGGCCGCCATCGCCGGGTCCGGCGCGATCGCGTCGGAGAACACCGGGATGAGCGCGTAGCGATAGCCCTTCACCGCCTTGTCGGCGATCTCGAGATCGAGCCGCGAGACGAACTTGCCGTGCGAGCCCGACGCGATCAGCAGGGTCTTGCCGACGACGACCGGCGCCGGCATCGCGTCGTGGGTGTGCGCCGTGAAGATCACGTCGAGCCCGGTGACGCGCCCCGCGAGCTTGCGGTCGACGTCGAAGCCGTTGTGCGAGAGGAGGACGACGACGTCGGCCCCCTCGGCACGCGCGGCATCGATCTGCTTCTGAAGCTCCTCCTCGCGGATGCCGAACTCCCAGTCGGGGATCATCCAGCGCGGGTTCGAGATCGGCGTGCGCGGAAACGCCTGGCCGATGACGGCGATGCGGGCGCCGCCGCGCTCGAAGGTCTTGCGGGCCGGAAACACCGGCTCCTGCCATTCGAGGCTGCGGATGTTCTGCGCCAGGAAGGCGAACGGCGCGCTCTCGGCCATCTCCTGCACCCGATCGGCGCCGTAGGTGAACTCCCAGTGGCCGACGAGCGCGTCGATCTTCAGGGCGGAGAGCACCTGGGCAACGTCCTCGCCCTTCGTCTGCAGCGCGCTCCAGCTCCCTTGCAGCGCATCGCCGCCGTCGAGGAGGAGCACGTTGTCCTCGCCGCGGCCGGCGCGGATGGCGGCGACGAGCGCGGCGATGCGGTCGACGCCGCCCATCCGGCCGTAGGTACGGGCGAGTGCCACGAAGTCCTCGCTCGTCGTCGCGTAGGCGCCCGGGCTGTCGGCGGCGATGTCGAAGTAGCGCCGGAAGGCCGCCTCGGTCAGGTGCGGCGGCAGCCCCTTCGCCTCGCCGACGCCGATGTTGATCGACGGCTCGCGAAAGTAGAGCGGCATGAACTGCGCATGCAGGTCGGTGATGTGCAGCAGCGTCACCGTGCCGAGCGGGTCGAAGCGAAGCAGATCGTCGGCGGTGAGCGCCGCGGCCCCGGCGGCCCTGGCGAGCGAGCCGCGGCCGGCGAAAAGCGCCGCGGCGGCGGTGGTGGCGGTGAGGAAGTCGCGCCTCGAGATCATGGGCTCATTCGTCCTGTCGAGCGGAGCCGCGCCGGCGGGCGGCGGCGGCGGCATGTCACGCGGGTGCCGGCACGATCGGCGACCGATCGCGGCGCGGCAATCCGGCGGCGGCGAGAGCGAGACGGGTGGACGGCCGGCGCTGTCATCGCGCCGCGGCGGATCAGGCGACGGTCAGCTTCGCCTTCGCCGTCTGCACTTCGCCCGCGTCGTCTTTCCAGGTGAAGACGAACTCGCCGGACTTCACCGCCTTGTAGCCGAATGACTGGTACGGATTGGCCGAGATCGACGGAAACCAGTCCGCCGCGAACACCAGGTCGCCGTCGAAGCTCGCCTCGAACCGGTTGATGATGTTGCGCGGCACGGTCTTGCCCGCCGAATCCTTGCGCTGGCCGCTCTCCATCTCGTGCGAGATGAGCGTCTTGATCTCGATGATCTCGCCGGCCTTGGCCTCGGCCGGCACGCGTACGCGCGGCTTCGCGGTGATCGCCATGGTGAAGTCCCTCCCGGTCTCTCTTGGTCGGCGGCGTTCCCGCCGCCCGTTGCTCGACGCGGCGCGGTCGCCGGCTCAGCCGCCGCAGCCGCCGATCGTCACCTTCACCTGCGCCTTCGTCGTGAAGAGGCTGCCGTCCGACATCTCGGCGACGGCGATCACGTTCTGCGTCTGGGCGAGGCGCATGCGGGTCGAGGCGGCGGCCTCGCCGCAGGCGGGCGTGAAGTGATAGCTCACGACCTGCGGCAACGGGTTGCCGTCGGCGAAGACGTGGACCGACTTCACGTAGTCGGCCTCCGTCATCGGGCTCTCGACGGAGATGTTGATCGGTACCACGAGACCGTTTTCGGCGATCTCCGGCATGTCGAGCTTGATCCGGCCTTCGGCCATCGACTTTCCGGCGTAGAGCTTCTCGAGCTCGGTCGCGACCGCTTCCTCGGTGGCGACGGCCATGCGCGGCGCGAGCACTGCCGCGAAGGCGGCGAGCGCGGTGAACCGCAGCGCCTGTCGACGGGTCGGGGCGAGCCCTTGGGACGTCATGCACTTCCTCCCGGAAAGAGACGGGCGCCATCCGGCTGACCGTCGAAGCATTCTTCCGCCGGATCTGCGTCCGGTTCAATTTCACATATTGTGATATCGAATTTTTTGAATGTAAAGTGGTTCCGATCTACGGGCTTCCGTTTCCCTTCGGAGCGGCGGCGGTGGTGGTCGGCTCGACCGGCAGCAACCCGCGCAGACGGGCAGCCGGCGGGCATTCAAGAGATCGGGGAGAAACATGCGACCCAAGGAACTTCTCGTCATGGCCTTTGCGGTGCTCGCGGTCGCCGCGGCCGCGAGCGGCCCGGCCACCGCCCAGGAGACCGACGACGCCGAGAAGGAGATCGAGCGCTATCGACAGATGATCGAGGACCCGTTCGCCAATCCGGGCTACCTCAACGTCGATCGCGGCGAGGTCCTCTGGCAGACGCCGCGCGGCGCGAAGAACGTCTCGCTCGAGACCTGCGATCTCGGCGAGGGCCCCGGCGTCGTCGACGGCGCCTATGCGCACCTGCCGCGCTACTTCGCCGACGCCGACAGGGTCATGGACCTCGAGCAGCGCCTGCTCTGGTGCATGGAGACGATCCAGGACTTCGACGTGAAGCCGATCCTGGCGAAGCCGTTCTCCGGCCCCGGCCGCACCTCCGACATGGAGGACCTCGTCGCCTTCATCGCCAACAAGTCGACCGGCGTGAAGATCGAGCTGCCGCTCGAGCATCCGAAGGAAAAGGAGATGTACGCGATCGGCGAGGCGATGTTCTTCCGCCGCTCGGCGATCATGGACTTCTCCTGCGCCACCTGCCACGGCGAGGCAGACAAGCGCATCCGCCTGCAGGCGCTGCCACAGCTCGACGTGCCGGGCGAATCGGCGCAGCTGACGATGGCGTCCTGGCCGACCTACCGCGTTTCGCAGAGCGCGCTCAGGACGATGCAGCACCGGCTGTGGGACTGCTACCGCCAGATGCGCATGCCGGCGCCCGACTATGCGTCCGACGCCGTCACCGCGCTCACGCTCTATCTCGACAAGCAGGCGGAGGGCGGCGAGATCAACGTCCCCTCGATCAAGCGCTGAACCGGGGAGGACGACGTCATGAACGGCACGACCAGACTGTTCGCCGCGGCCGCCTTCGCGCTTCTCCTGCCGGCCGCCGCCGGCGCCGACGACATCGCCCCCGCCGATCCGGCGACGGTCGACGCGATGATGCGCGCGAGCTTCACCAACCTGCCCGAGGGCTGGGCCGCCCGCCTGGAGCAGGACGAAACGCAGCGCGAGTGCTCGGAGGTCCGCAACCATCCCTCGCCCGATATGGCGGCGGCGATCGAGGCACGCGAGACGGCGCGCCTCGTCTATCCGGCCGACGGCGTCCTGATGGGCGACTGGAAGGCCGGCGAGAAGATCGCCCAGAGCGGGCGCGGCGGCCAGTTCACCGACAAGCCCGACACGGTGAACGGCGGCAACTGCTATGCCTGCCACCAGCTTGCCCCGCAGGAGGTGAGCTTCGGCACGCTCGGGCCGAGCCTCACCGGCTACGGCCGCGACCGCGGCTACGCCGCCGAGGACGTGAAGGCTGCCTACGCCAAGATCTACGACGCCGAGGCGGCGTTCGCCTGCTCGACCATGCCGCGCTTCGGCGTCAACGGCGTCTTGAGCGAGCAGCAGATCAAGGATCTCGTCGCCTATCTGTTCGACCCGGACTCCCCGGTGAACAAGTAGTCCGCGCGTGGCCGGCGGCCCCGGCGGCCGGCCACGCCTTCCTTCTCCCGCTCACCCGCGGCCCGCTTCCTCGCGGGCGAGCCAATCCTCGAAGCCGAGCGTGCGCCAGCCGTCGGAGGCGACGTAGCGGAACATCGCGCTGAACGTCTCAGGCTCGAGCAGCCCCGGCATCCGCGCCACCTCGGCGACCGCCCCGTCACGCACCGCGAAGAACTGGAAGGTCGGCGTCAGGCGAATGCCGGAGCGTGCGGCGAGCGCCTTCTCGGTCGATCGCGTGCCGTCGATCGCCGTCACCTCGCGGGCGCCGTTGAGGTCGAGATGCACGATCTCGAAGTCCCGGCGGATCGGCGCCTCGATCGCCGGGTCGGCGAAATAGACGGTGTGCAGCCGCTTGCAGAACGGGCAGCCGCGCTGGCCCCAGTCGACCGCGAAGTGCTTGCCCGCCGCCTCGGCCGCGACCACGTCCTCGGCGAGGTCGAGGAAGCTGTCGAGATACCAGTCCTCGGTGTAGAGGCCGTCGTCGCCGAGCCGGTAGGCGGCGGCCGCGGGCAGCGCCGCGAGCGCCAGCGGCGCGCCGATGACGGCGCGGCGCGTCGGGCCGGCGGCGGTCGGTCTCGTGCGGGTCATCCTCGATCTCCCCATTGTCGTCGCTCGGGCCTCGACGAACCGTCAGGTCACCTCGGCGAAGCCCGGAAAGGTCTCGAGCAGCCAGCCCGACAGGACCGGCATCCAGCCGGACAGGAAGGCGATGCCGGTGAGCACAAGGAGGCCGCCGGAGACCTTCTCGATCACGTCCAGCCGCCGCCGCGCCTTCGCCGCCCAGCGCAGGAAGGTGCCGGTGAACGCCGCCGCCGCCACGAACGGCACGCCGATGCCGGCGGCATAGGCGGCGAGCAGCGCGCCGCCGCGCCACAGCGAGGCCTCGGCGCCGGCGAGCATCAGGATCGCCGCCAGCATCGGCCCGACGCAGGGCGTCCAGCCGAAGCCGAAGGCCGCGCCGACGAGGACCGCGCCGATCGGTCCCGCCGGACGCCGGGCGGGCTCGAGGCGCAGCTGCCGGTAGAGCACCGGAATGCGCAGCACGCCGAGGAAATGCAGCCCGAACAGGATGAGCAGGATGCCGGCCGCGACCGTCAGCACGTCGGCGTAGGCGAGCAGAAGCCGGCCGAGGCTCGACGCCGTCGCGCCGAGGAGCACGAACACCGCGGCGAACCCGGCGACGAACGCGAGCGCGAGGCCGATGGTCCGGCGCCTGAGCGCCGCCGCGTCCATCCGCGGCGCGTCGTCGCCCGCCCCGGCGCCGCTGAGGAAGCCGAGATAGGCCGGCACCAGCGGCAGCACGCACGGCGAGGCGAACGACAACAGCCCGGCGACGAACGCCCCCGGCAGCCCGACCTCCAGCGACACGCGTCGTCTCCCTTCGTCCGGGCTTTGGCGAGGCCACGCCCTTCCTTGTCACCTAGTCCTTCCTTGTCGCATTCATATTCGAATTCGTTTATATCTTTGACAAGTCCCGTCGGAGACGCACCGATGCCCGCCTTCCGCCGCTTCCCACGTCGGTCCGCAGCCGCTCTCGCGGTCGTGATCGCCCTCACCGCCCCCGCGGTCGCCGAGGCGGCCGAGCTCCTCGTCTTCGAGCGCCGCGGCTGCACGTGGTGCGGGCGCTTCGAGGCGGAGATCGCACCGGTCTACGAGAAGACCGACGAGGGCCGGCAGGCACCGCTGCGCCGCGTCGACATCGACGCCGACGGGCCACCGGCCGACGTCGCGCTCGCCGCGCCGGTGCGCCTCGCGCCGACGTTCGTCCTCATCGACGCCGGGCGCGAGATCGGCCGGATTACCGGCTATATGTCGGATGAAGCATTCTGGGGCTTGCTCGGCACCTTGACCGAGCGCCTCGCCCCGGCATCGTGACCCGCCGGTGGACCGGCAGGACGGAGACTGACCATGGCGGGAATCGTGTCGTCGCGAATCGAGGACGAGCTCCGGGACGGCCCGGAGATCTCGCCCGAGCTCGACGAGCTGATGCGCAACGCCCGCGCGGCGAGCGACTTCCTCAAGGCGCTGTCGCACGAGAACCGGCTGCTGCTGCTCTGCCTGCTGGCGGAACGCGAGCGCTCGGTGACCGAGCTCGAGAACATTCTGTCGCTGCGCCAGCCGACGGTCTCGCAGCAGCTCGCGCGGCTGCGGCTCGACGATCTCGTCACCACACGGCGCGACGGCAAGACGATCTACTACAACCTCGCGAGCGACGACGTGCGCCGGGTGATCTCGGTGATCTACGACATCTTCTGCGAGACGCGGGCGTCCAAGAAGGAATGATGTGCGGCGACTGACCGCGCGAAGGCGCCGGGCCGGCGACGGGGCATCGACAAGCCCCGCTTCGGCCGAGGGACGGGAGGACCGGGCGCGATGGAGATGACGGGTCCCTGGTGGGCGGCCGCGGCCGGCCTGATCGTTGGCGCCGCGGCGGGCTTCGCCGTCCGGCGCGCGCGATTGTGCACCTTCGGCGCGTTGGAGGACGCCCTCGTCGGCGGCGACACGCGGCGCCTCCGCGTCTTCGGGCTAGCGCTCGCCACCGCGGTCGTCGGCACGCAGGCGCTGGTGCTCGGCGGCCTGCTGCGACCCGAGAGCACGACCTACGTCGCCGCGGCCCTGCCGTGGTTCGGCGTCCTCGCGGGCGGCCTGCTGTTCGGGCTCGGCATGGCCCTCGTCGGCACCTGCGCCTTCGGCTCGCTCGTCCGGCTCGGTGGCGGCGACCTGCGCAGCCTGGTGGTTCTCCTCGTCTTCGGCGCGGTCGCCTACGCGACGCTGCGCGGGGTGCTCGCCACCACCCGGCTCGTCGTCTTCGAGTCCGGCCCGCTGGTGCTGCCGGTCACCGGCGGCACCGATCTTCCCGCCCTGCTCGACCCGGTCGTCGGCATCGCGACCCGGCCCTGGCTCGCTGCGGCGCTCGCCGCCGTCCTCGCTGCCGCGGCGCTCGGCGACCGGCGGCTGCGCCGTGCGCGCCGGCTGATGGTCGCCGGCGTCGTGCTCGGGCTCGCGGTGACGGCGGGCTGGGTCGCCACCACCTTCCTCGTCGACGAGTTCGCCGAGCCGGTGGCGCCGCAAAGCCTCACCTTCGTATCACCGGTCGCCCGGGCCCTGTTCGGCCTGCTGCTCGACCCGGCCGGTCTCGTCGAGTTCGGCATCGCCAGCGTGCTCGGGGTGGTCGTCGGGGCGGCCCTCGCCGCCCGCGGCGCCGACGAGTTCCGGTGGGAGGCGTTCGACGACCCGCGCGAGATGAAGCGCCACCTGACCGGCGCCGTGCTGATGGGCGCCGGCGGCGTCGTCTGCGGCGGCTGCACCATCGGCCAGGGACTGACCGCCGGCTCGCTGATGGCGTTGTCGTGGCCGCTCGCCGTCGTCGGCATGGCCGTCGGCGCCCGCCTCGGCATCGCCTTCCTGGTCGAAGGATCGGTGATGGGAATGGCGCGGGGAGTCCTGCTCCCTGCGCTCGACTGGCGGGCGTCGCGCCTCAGGTCCGCCGGGCGCGACAAGCCCTGAGCGGTGTCAGCCGCCGGCCTCGATCTCGGCGAACATCGCCGCAGCCGCGGCCTTGGCCTTGCCGGGGTACTTCAGCGCCTTCACCTCGGCGAGGTTGGCGGGATCTCCGGCGACGATCGCCCCGACCATGCCCATGCCGAAGTGCGGCGTGCACTGGTAGACGTAGACGCCGGGCGTGGTGAGCGTGACCGTGATCTCCTCGTTGACCTTGCCCTTCCACTCGGCCGCACCGGCCGGAACGCCGCCCTTGATCGCGGCCGAGTTGTGCCCCTTGTCGACGGCGACGAAGGTCACCGTGTCGCCGACCGCGACCTTCAGCACGCGCGGCGAGAACGCCATCGCCGCGCCGTCGGGCCCCTTGTTCAGCATCTCGATCCGGTGGTCGGCCGCCCAGCCGGCCGCGGGTACCGAGACGACGAGAGCGAGCGCGGCGGCGGACATCTTGGCGAGTTTCATGGCGTTTCCTCCTCTGGGACCGGCTGGCCGACGAAGCCGCCGATACGTCTTCGACGCCCGGTCTTCGGGCGCGGGCATGGCCGCCCGCAATTCCCGCGGGCGGGCCGGGGCGACGTCCACGCCACCGACATATCGATAAATTGCAATTTTAGAATATGAAGTCAAACCACGACTCCCCTCCAATCCCGCCGCCTTCCCCGGCTGCCTCGTCGAACGGTCGCCGCAGGGGTCCGCGGGCGACTTGACTTATATATTCGAATGTTCGTATTTAAGAACTGAGCAGTGGTCCCGCGCCGAGCGGCGAGGCGCTGCCGACCGAAACGCCGGGCACGACGGCCCCGGCGACCCGCCCGTGCGGTGGCTCCGAGGACGACGGAGCCGCTGCCTCGATCGACGATCGCTCCCCGGACCACGCAGCGATGAGCTTTCCCCTGACCGACTTCACGCCGGTCGCGTCCGCCCTCGGCGGCGCCATGATCGGCCTTTCAGCGGTGATCCTGATGGCGGGGCTCGGCCGCGTCGCCGGCATCTCCGGCATCATCGGCGGCCTCCTGCCCGGCCTCGGCGACAGCGACTGGGGCTGGCGGGCGGCCTTCGTCGTCGGCGCCGTCGCGGCGCCCGCCACGATTCTCGCCCTGACCGGCGCGTGGCCGACGGTGACCGTCGCCGCCGGGCCGGCGGCGCTCGTCGCGAGCGGCCTGCTCGTCGGCGTCGGCGCGGCGCTCGGCTCGGGCTGCACCTCCGGCCACGGCATCTGCGGCATGTCGCGGCTCTCGGTCCGCTCGATCGCCGCCACCCTCACCTTCATGGCGACGACGGCGGCGACCGTCTTCGTCGTCCGCCACGTCGTCGGAGGCTGACACCATGCCCATCGTCATCGCCGCCCTCGCGGGCCTCCTCTTCGGCGTCGGCATCCTGGTCGCCGGCATGGCCGACCCGGCCAAGGTGCTGAACTTCTTCGACCTCGGCGGCATCCCGGCCGGCACCTGGGACCCGAGCCTCATCTTCGTGATGGGCGGCGCGCTCATCGTCACCGCCATCGGCTACCGCCTCGTCTTCGTCCGCGGCCGGCCGTTCGCCGCCGAGCGCTTCCAGCTGCCGACCCGCAAGGACCTCGACCTGCCGCTGATCGGAGGCTCGGCGATCTTCGGCGTCGGCTGGGGGCTCGCCGGCTTCTGCCCCGGCGGCGCGGTGCCGGCGCTCGGCCTCGGCCGCCTCGAGCCGGTGATCTTCGTCGCCGCGATGATGGCCGGCATCGCCGCCGTCCGCCTCGCGCGCGGCCTCGCCCGCCGGCAGGCGACCGCCTGACCGGCCGCCGCGCACGAGCGTCGGCCGAGAACCATAAGAACCGGAGGAACGTCATGGATACGAAGCGCCTCACCGCAGACCTCACGGTCTCCGCGCAGATCCGGCCGGAAGACGTCGCCGCGCTCGCCGCCGCCGGCGTCCGCTCCCTCGTCGTCAACCGGCCGGACGGCGAAGGGGCCGACCAGCCCTCCTTCGCCGAGATCGCCGCCGCCGCCGAGAGCGCGGGGCTCGCCGCCCGATACCTGCCGGTCACCGCCGGCAAGGTGAGCGACGCCGACGCCGCCGACTTCGCCGAGGCGCTCGCGGCGCTGCCGAAGCCGATCCACGCCTTCTGCCGCACCGGCACCCGCTCGGTGACGCTGTGGGCGCTTGCCGAGGCGGGCCGCCGGCCGCTGCCGGAGATCCTGACGACGGCCCAGGCCGCCGGCTACGACATGTCCGGCATCGTCCGCCGCGTCCTCGCCGGCGGCAAGATCGCGACCGACGAGCCGGTGGCCGCGCACGACATCGTCATCGTCGGCGGCGGCGCGGCCGGCATCGCCGTCGCCTCGAGCCTGCTCGCCCGGCGCCCCGACCTCGACATCGCGATCATCGAGCCGGCCGACATCCACTACTACCAGCCGGGCTGGACGCTCGTCGGCGCCGGGGTGTTCGACCCGCTCGTCACCCGCCGCGACATGGCGCGCGTGCTGCCGCGCGGCGTCCACTGGATCAAAGCCGCCGTCGCCGCCTTCGAGCCCGAGGCGAACGTCGTGCTGCTCGAAGGCTGCCGGCCGGTGCACTACGAGCAGCTCATCGTCTGCCCCGGCCTCAAGCTCGACTGGGGCGGCATCGAGGGTCTGACCGAGACCCTCGGCCGCAACGGCGTCACCTCGAACTACCGCTACGACCTCGCCCCCTACACCTGGCGCCTCGTTCAGGACATGACGCGCGGCCGGGCGCTCTTCACTCAGCCGCCGATGCCGATCAAGTGCGCCGGGGCGCCGCAGAAGGCGATGTACCTCTCCTGCGACCACTGGCGCCGCACCGGCCGCCTCGGCGACATCGAGGTCGGCTTCCACCCGGCCGGCGCCGTGCTGTTCGGCGTCGCCGACTACGTGCCGGCGCTGATGGAATACGTCGAGCGCTACGGCATCGGCCTCAACTTCGGCGAGACGCTCGTCTCCGTCGACGGTCCGGCGAAGACGGCCCGCTTCCGCGTCGCGGCGCCGGAGGGCGGCACCACCGTCGTCGAGCGCGGCTTCGACATGCTGCACGTCGTGCCGCCGCAGACCGCGCCCGACTTCGTGCGCGTGAGCCCGCTCGCCGACGCCGGTGGCTGGGTGGAGGCCGACGCCGCGACCCTGCGCCATCCGCGCTTCGCCAACGTGCATTCGCTCGGCGACGTGGCCGGCACGACCAACGCCAAGACGGCGGCGGCGACGCGCAAGCAGGCGCCGGTGGTCGCCCAGAACGTGCTCGCCACCTTGGGCCTCGCGAAGGGCTTCGCCCGCTACGACGGCTACGGCTCCTGCCCGCTCACCGTCGAGAAGGGCAAGATCGTGCTGGCCGAGTTCACCTATGGCGGCAAGCTGGCGCCGAGCTTCCCGAACTGGCTGATCAACGGGCGGCGCCCGACTCGCGCCGCGTGGTGGCTCAAGGAACGCATCCTGCCGCCGATGTACTGGCAGGCCATGCTGAAGGGCCGCGAGTGGATGGCCAAGCCCGAGATCGACGGCTAGAGCCTGACCATCGAGACGACCGGTCCGCGCGGCGCGCGGCCGGCAAGCGAGAGCAGAGATGACATCGAACGACCGGGACGACGGCGGCGCACGCGGACCTTCGGCCGCGCCGCCGTCCGGCCTCGCACGCTTCCTGCCGGTCCTCGGCTGGGCGCCGCGCTACGGCCGCGACGAGGCGACGAGCGACCTCGTCGCGGCGACGATCGTCACCATCATGCTGATTCCGCAGAGCCTCGCCTACGCGATGCTGGCCGGCCTGCCGCCGGAGATCGGGCTCTATGCGAGCGTGCTGCCGCTCGTCGCCTACGCGGTGTTCGGCACCTCGAGCGCGCTGGCCGTCGGCCCGGTCGCCGTCGTCTCGCTGATGACCGCCTCGGCCGTCGGCGGCATCGCCGCCGTGGGAACGCCGGAGTACGAGGCCGCCGCCGTCGCGCTCGCCCTCCTGTCCGGCCTGTTCCTGCTGGCGCTCGGCATCTTCCGGCTCGGCTTCCTGGCGAACTTCCTCAGCCACCCGGTGATCGCCGGCTTCATCTCCGCCTCCGGCATCCTGATCGCGGCGAGCCAGCTGAAGGATCTCCTCGGCGTCAAGGCCGGCGGCCAGACGCTCGTCGAGATCGCCGGCTCGCTCGTGCCACGCCTCGGCGAGATCAACCTGCCGACCGCACTGATCGGGGCGGGTGCCCTCGCCTTCCTGTTCTGGGTGCGCAAGGGCCTGAAGCCGCTGCTCGTCCGCCTCGGACTGCCGGCGAAGCCGGCCGACCTCATCGCCAAGGCCGGCCCGGTCGCCGCCGTCGCCGCCACGATCCTGATCTCCTGGGGCTTCGACCTCGCCGCCCACGGCGTCGCGATCGTCGGCGCGGTGCCGTCCGGGCTGCCGCCGTTCGCGCTGCCGCCGATGGACCCCGCCTTGTGGCTCGACCTCGCCGGCGCGGCGGCGCTCATCAGCGTCGTCGGCTTCGTCGAGTCCGTGTCGGTGGCACAGACGCTCGCCGCCAAGCGCCGCCAGCGCATCGACACCGACCAGGAGCTCGTCGCCCTCGGCGCCGCCAACCTCGGCGCAGCCGTCTCCGGCGGCTACCCGGTGACCGGCGGCTTCGCGCGCTCGGTCGTCAACTTCGACGCCGGCGCCGCCACCCCCGCGGCCGGCGCCTACACGGCCGTCGGCATCGGCGTCGCCACCCTGGTGCTGACGCCGCTGCTCCACATGCTGCCGAAGGCGACGCTCGCCGCCACGATCGTCGTCGCCGTGCTCTCCCTCGTCGACCTCTCGGTCCTGAAGCGCACCTGGGTCTACTCGAAGGCCGACTTCGCCGCCGTCGCGGTGACGATGCTGGTGACCCTCACCGTCGGCGTCGAGCTCGGCGTCTCGGCCGGCGTCGGGCTCTCGATCGCCCTCTTCCTCTACCGCACCAGCCGGCCGCACATGGCCGTCGTCGGCCTGGTGCCGGGCACCGAGCACTTCCGCAACGTCGACCGCCACCCGGTGGCGACGAGCCCGACCGTGCTCGGCGTGCGCGTCGACGAGAGCCTCTACTTCGCCAACGGCCGCTACCTCGAGGACCGCGTCACCGCGCTCGCCGCCGCGCGGCCGGAGCTCGCCCACGTCGTGCTGCAGTGCTCGGCGGTGAACGAGATCGACGCGAGCGCCCTCGAGAGCCTCGAGGAGCTGAACCACCGCCTCGCCGACCTCGGCGTCGGCTTCCACCTCTCGGAGGTCAAAGGCCCGGTGATGGACCGCATCGCCCGCACCGACTTCCTGAAGCACCTGAACGGCCGGGTCTATCTCAGCCACTACGCGGCGATCGCCGACCTCGACCCCGCGGCCTGCCGGCCGCCGCCGGGCGAGCGGGCGGTGGCCGCCGCCGGCAACGTCGTCGCCTTCCCGCCCTGAGCGCCCGCCTCACGCGGCGAGGAACGCCGCCACCCGTTCGTTGAAGCGCTCGGGGTTCTCGACGAACATGAAGTGGCTGCCGCCGGCGTCGGCCTCGAAGATCTCGACCTCGGCGCCCGGGATCTGCGCCGCGATCCAGCGCTGCGACTGCGCGGAGAAGATGCTCTTCTCCGCGCCAACGACGAGCGTCGGCAGGCGGATCGAACGGATCACGTCGCGCCAGTCGAGGTAGCAGTGGTCGTGCAGCAGCGCAGCGGCGTCGGCGCGCGGCAGCTTCAGGTTCTCGGCCGCGATGCCGTGCAGCGCCTCGGCCGGAAAGCCCGCCGTGAACATGCCCGCCAGCAGGGCGGCGGTGCCGCCGACGTCGCCCGTCGCGGCGACCGCGCCGACGAAGCCGCCGAACGCCGCGCCGTCCGGGAACAGGCAACCGTGGTCGGCCCGCTCTGCTTCTCCCCACTCGGGCTTGGCGATGGCGCACGGCGCCTGGTCGACGATGACGAGCTTGCGCACCCGTTCGGGTCCGTAGAGGTCGAGATAGGACCAGATCACCGACGAGCCCATCGAGTGGCCGAGGAGGTCGGCCCGCTCGAGGCCGAGCACATCGAGCGCCGCCGCGAGGTCGGCCGCGAGCCGCGACACCCGGTAGCCGCCGGCGGGCTTCTCGCTCTCGCCGTGGCCACGCATGTCGAGGGCGATCACCCGCGCCCGCTTCGACAGCGGCCCGATGTTCGGCTCGAACTCGGCCGCGCTCTGCGACCAGCCCGGGATCATCACGAGCGGCGGACCCTCACCCGCCTCGAGCGCCGACAAAGTGGGCCCGCCGGGCAGCGGGATCGATATGCGCCGCATCACGCGTCCTCCAAATGGGGATGGCCGGCCGGAGACCCGCCCGCACCGTTCAGCCCGCGACCACCGCCTCGATCAGCCGGTTGACCTCGGCCGACTTCTCCATGTGCGGCAGATGGCCGGCGCCCGCCACGCGATGGACCGCGACCGCCGCCGGCAGATCGTCGGCGCCCGCCGGCGGCAGCACCCGGTCCTCCACCCCGACGATCACCTGCACCGGCACGCCGGCGCCGGCGAGCACCTCGCGGATGCTCGTCACCTGGCGCCCGGCGGCGAAGTTTGCGGCCGCCACCTGGGCGAGCGCCTCGGCGGCGCCGTCGAGGCGCTTGAACTTCAGCACGTCCTCGACCATGTCGGCCGTCACCATCGCCGGATCGGCGACGATCAGTTCGATCACGCCGCGCAGCTTGCGGGCCCGCGTCTCCGAAACGAAGCCGTCGATGAAGGCCTGGTTGATCTCCTCGGCGATCCCCGCCGGCGCGATCAGCGACAGCGAGGCGGCGCGGCCCGGATGGCGGGCGGCGATCGTCGCGGCGATGGCGCCGCCGAGCGAGTGGCCGACGAGGTGCGCCCGCCCGACCTCGGCGGCGTCGAGGAAAGCCACCACCGCGGCCGCGAGATCCTCCACCGAGCCGCCGCCGACCACCTTGGTCGAACCGCCGTGGCCGGGCAGATCGAGCGCGTAGACCGGCCGGCCGGTCGCCAGCGCCTCGTGGTTGAACATCCAGGCCGCATGGTCGGATCCGAAGCCGTGGATCAGCACCACAGGCGTTCCACCGCCCTCGCCGAGCTTCAGGTAGCGGATCCGGCCGGCGGCGGTGTCGACGAGCTGCGGCTCCGGTGCGGCGACGCTGTCGTCGGCCGCCACGGCCATGGTGCGCTGGAACTCCTCGACGAAGTCGTCGATCTCCGCATCACCGACGCCGGGGTCCGCCACGACCGCGAGGAGCGCGCCGACCGGCACGATATCGCCCTCGGCGATCACCCGGCGGCGCACCACGCCCTCGACCGGGCTCTCGAAGGCGTTGGCGATCTTCGTCGTCTCGATGTCGGCGATCTCCTGGCCCTTGGCCACGCGGTCGCCCTCGGCGACGTTCCATTTCGACAGGGTCCCCTCCTGCATGGCGAGGCCCCACTTCGGCATGACGATCGGCTCGATGGACATGGCGGTTCTCCAGGAGGTTGGGCACCGATCGGGCGGCGCGGCGATCAGGGCGGGACGCGGGACGAGCCCATTGGACGCGCGTCCTCGCGGACGGCGCAGCCGCACCCCTGCGGTCGGCGAACTGCTCCGCCCGGCCCGGTGGCTCGCGCCGTTGGGCCGGGCGGGATCGGCTACTCGGCGGCGACGGCGGCCGGGCGGCCGACGACCTCGCGCACCGCGGCCTCGATCTTCGCCTGGCTCGGCACGTAGAGGTCCTCGAGCACCGGCGAGAACGGCACCGGCGCGTGCGGCGCGGTGACCATCCGCGGCGCCGTCTTGAGCGAGCCGAACGCCTTCTCGGTGACGAGCGAGACGATGTCGCTCGCCATCGAGCAGCGCGGATGCGACTCGTCGACGACGACGAGGCGGCCGGTCTCCTCAGTCGTCTCGAGGATGGTGTCGAGATCGAGCGGCGAGGTGGTGCGCGGATCGACCACGGTGCAGGTGATGCCCTGCTTGGCGAGCGCGTCGGCCGCCTGGTTGGCGAAGTTCACCATCCGCCCGAGCGCGACGATGGTGCAGTCGTCGCCCTCGCGGGTAATGTTCGCCTCGCCGAAGGGGATGGTGTAGGGCTCGTCCGGCACCTCCCACTCCTCGTCGTACATCACCTTGTGCTCGAAGAAGATCACCGGGTCGTCGTCGCGGATCGCCTGGATCAGGAGCCCCTTGGCCTCGTAGGCGTTCGAGGGAACCACCACCTTCAGCCCGGGGATGTGGGTGAACAGCGAGTAGAGGCACTGCGAGTGCTGCGAGGCTGCGCGGAAGCCGCCGCCGTACATGGTGCGGATGACGAGCGGGGTGACCGCCTTACCGCCGAACATGTAGCGGAACTTCGCCGCCTGGTTGAAGATCTGGTCGAAGCAGACGCCCATGAAGTCGACGAACATCAGCTCGGCGATCGGCCGGAGGCCGGTCGCCGCGGCGCCGGCGGCGGCGCCGACGAACGAGATCTCGGCCAGGTGGGTGTCGAGCACCCGGTCCGGCCCGAACTGCGTGTAGAGGCCCTTGGTCACCCCGAGCGGGCCGCCCCAGGCGTCCTGCTGGCCGGGCGCGCCGGTGCCGCCGGAGACGTCCTCGCCCATCAGGATGACGCGCGGATCCCGCTCCATCTCCTGCCGCATCGCCTCGTTGATCGCCTGGCGATAGCTCTTCTTCGGCATCGTCGCCTCCCTCAGTAGCGCACGTAGACGTCGGTCAGGAGATCGGCCTCGGTCGGCGTCGGCGCCGCCTTGGCCTCGGCCATCGTCCGGGCGATGTCCGTCACCACCTGCCGATCGACCGCGTCGAACTCGTCCGTCGAGATCAGCGAGGCCTCGCTGACGCGCTGGCGGAACAGCTTCAGCGGATCGGAGTTCTGCCGCAGGTTGGCGACCTCGTCGGGGGCGCGGTAGGTCATCGCGTCGCCCTCGAAGTGGCCGTAGTGCCGGCCGATCTTGACGTGCATCAGCGACGGGCCGCCGCCGGCGCGGGCGCGCTCGATCATCTCGCCCGCCACCTCGTAGACGGCGAAGAAGTCGAAGCCGTCGACCACCCGCGAGGGCAGCCCGAAGCCCGTCGCGCGGCCCGACTGGCTGCCGCCGACCGACCAGGACGAGGCGGTCGACTCGGCGTATCCGTTGTCCTCGGCGACGAACACGACCGGCAGGTTCCAGATCTTGGCGAGATTGTAGCTCTCGAGGATGGCGCCCTGGTTCGACGCGCCGTCGCCGTAGAAGCAGACCGAGACGCCGCCAGTCTTCAGGGTCTTGGCGGTCAGGGCCGCGCCGCAGGCGAGCGGGCCGCCGGCCCCGACGATGCCGTTGGCTCCGAGCATTCCCTTCGACAGGTCGGCGATGTGCATCGAGCCGCCCTTGCCGCCGCACAGCCCGTCCTTGCGGCCGAAGATCTCCTTCATCATGCCGTCGACGTCGCAGCCCTTGGCGATGCAGTGGCCGTGGCCGCGGTGCGTCGAGGCGATGGCGTCGCGGTCGGTCAGGTGCATGCACACGCCGACCCCGGACGCCTCTTCGCCGGCATAGAGGTGCACGAACCCCGGAATGTTGCCTGCCGAGAACTCGTCATGCACGCGGTCCTCGAACTCGCGGATGGTTCGCATCCGCGTATAGGCGGCTAGCAGCGTCTCGCGCGGCAGCTGTAGTGCGCTGGACATTCTTTTCCTCCACCAGATATTCGCCGACTGCTTGTTTCGTCACAGCCCGACCTTGGCGCGGCCCGGAACGGAGGGCGCGCCACTCGTCTTCTTCTCTTCTCTCCGAAGGCTGATCTCGTTGCCTCACCTCGTCAATAGGGCGACCACGCAACACCTGTTGCGACAGTGGGGTCCGCGGACGTCCCCGCTCACGTCAGCGCCCGGCCGTCGCCGCTGTCGAAGAGGTGCAGCTTGGTGCGGTCGACCGAGACGTAGATCGGGTCGTCCATCGCGCCGACGAAGTCGGCCGACGTCTTGGCGAGCACCCGCCCGCCCTGGAAGGCGACCTCGACCAGCGTGTCGCCGCCGAGCGGCTCGACGGCGTAGATCGTGCCCGCCGTCCAGTGCGGCCCGTCGGCCGTGCCGGAGACCTGCAGCGCCTCCGGCCGGATGCCGAGCCGCGCGCCGCCGCGCGCCCCGTCGAGCGCCGCCCGGTGCACGTCGGTGAGCGCCACCTGCATCCCCCCGCAGCGCACGACGACCTCCGTCTCCGATCCGCCCGTGCCGATCTCCACGTCGAGGAAGTTCATCGGCGGCTCGCCGACGAAGCTCGCCACCCACTCGTTCGCCGGGTGGTTGTAGATTTCCTGTGGCGTGCCGATCTGCTGCAGCACACCCTCGTTCATCACCGCGATGCGGTCGGCCATCGAGAGGGCCTCGAGTTGGTCGTGCGTGACGTAGATCGTCGTCGTCGCGAGCTCGCGCTGCAGGCGCTTCAGCTCGCCGCGCATGTGGCCGCGCAGCTTGGCGTCGAGGTGGCCGATCGGCTCGTCGAACAGGAAGACGCGCGGGTTGCGGACGATCGCCCGGCCGATCGCGACACGCTGCTTCTGGCCGCCCGAGAGCTCCTGCGGCCGGCGGTCGAGAAGGGCGCCGATCTGCAGGAGGTCGGCCGCCTTCTGCACCCGGCCGCGGATCTCGTCCGTCGCCATGCCGCGCAGCTTCAGGGCGTTCGCCATGTTGTCGAACACCGTCTTGTGCGGATAGAGCGCGTAGTTCTCGAACACCATCGCGATGTCGCGGTCCTTCGGCGGCAGGTCGTTGATCCGCCGCTCGTCGAACCGGATGTCGCCTGCCGAGATGTGCTCGAGCCCGGCCAGCATCCGGAGCGTCGACGACTTGCCGCAGCCGGACGGCCCGAGGATGCAGAGGAACTCCCCGCTCTCGCACTCGAACGACAGGTCGCGAACCGCCGGCACCTTGCCGTACATCTTCCAAACGTCGACGAGCTTCACCTTCGTCATCGAAACAGCCACTCCATCTCGCTCATCGGAGCCACCCGCCCGCGCTCTAGCCGCGGACAGCCCCCATCGTCAGCCCGGTCACCAGATAGCGGCGGATGACGAGGCCGAGCAGCATCATCGGCATCGTCGTCACCACCCCGGCGGCCATGATCTTTCCCCACTGGATGTTCTGCGGCTGCACTAGGCCGCTGGTCGCCACCGGCAAGGTCTTCGCCCCGCCCGAGCCGATGATCGACGCGAACAGGAAGTCGTTCCAGGCGAACAGCACGCACAGCACCAGGAAGGCGCCGATGCCCGGCGAGACGAGCGGGATGATGCCCTTGAACGCCTGGAAGCGCGTCGAACCGTCGACCATCGCCGCCTCCTCGATCTCGTAGGGCACGTTGTCGAAGAAGCCCTTCAGGATCCAGATCGCGAACGGCAGGTTGAAGGTCGTGTAGGCGATGACGAGGCCGGGCAGCGTGCCGACGAGGCCGGCGTAGCGGAAGATCGCGAACAGCGGCACCATCACGGCGACGACCGGCGCCATGCGGGTCGAGATGACCCAGAAGAACAGGTCCTTCTTGCCGCGGAACTCCGCGCGCGAGAGCGCGTAGGCCGCCATCGACCCGAGCACCACCGAGATCGCCGCCGAGCCGAGGGCGCTCACCACGCTGTTGAAGAAATAGGTGCCGAACTTCTCGTCCTGGAACAGGTCGACGTAGTGCTTGAAGGTCGGCGTGAAGTCGAAGAACACGCCGATGCCGCTCCAGTCGCCGACGGCCGGCAGCTTGAACGCCTCGAGCAGGTCCTTGATCGAGGAGACGAACATGATGAAGAGCGGCAGGACGGTCCAGAGCAGAAAGACGACGACGAACACGACCGACGCCACGGCGGCGAGGACCGAGGCGGGGGTCCGGTAGGTGACGATATCCTTCGAGGCCATCGGGCGGCGTTCCTCTGGTCGAGCCGACTGTCAGTCTTTCTGGCGCAGGCTGGGCTGGGTGAAGGCCCGCACCAGCACGAGGCCAATAAGGATCGTCACGACGAGCAGCGTGAAGGCGATCGCCGCGCCGTAGCCGAGGTTGAAGTTCGTGAACGACACCTCGAACAGGTAGACCGGCAGCACCTTGGTGGCATCGGCCGGGCCGCCGCCGGTGAGGCGCAGGATCGCGTCGATGAAGCGGAAATTGTCCATGAACCGCAGCAGCACCGCGATCAGCAGGAACGGGTAGAGGTTCGGCAGCACGATCGAGAAGAAGTTGCGGATGCTGCCGGCGCCGTCGACCATGTGCGCCTCGATCTGGTCCTGCGGCACGCGCTTCAGCCCGGCGAGCACAATGAGCGTGATGAGCGGCGTCCATTGCCAGGTGTCGACGACGACGATGCCGATCATCGCCGTATCGGCGCTGCCGAGGATCGACTTGCCGCTCAGGATACCGAGGCTCTGGAGCGCCCAGTTGTACCAGCCGAAGGTGCCGTTGTAGAGGTAGAACCAGACGAGCCCAGCGATCACCGGCGCCATCATCATCGGCATCAGGAACACGGTGACGAGCGGCTTCTCGTAGCGCGAGTTGTTGAGCACCAGCGCGAGCAAAAGGCCGAGGCCGAGCTGCAGCGTCATGCACGAGGCGCTGTAGATGGCGAGGCGCCGCCAGCCCGCCAGGAAACGCTTGTCGCCGAACAGCTTCATGTAGTTCTCGAGGCCGATCCAGACGTCGGGCTGGTTCGGCGACAGCGAGACTTGATGCAAGCTCATGTAGATGAGCCAGAAGAACGGATAGAGCGAAATCAGCGCAAGCAGGATCACCGCCGGAGCGAGCAGGTAGAAGTAATATCTCTGCGACGCCGCGGGGTTGAGTCGGGCAGGCATCGAAGTTCGAGCGAGAGCGCCACTCGGCGAAGACTGAAGCATCGGACGATCCAGCAGGCGGTGGCCACGGGATGCGGGGGCCGCCGCTTGGCGGCCCCCGATCGACGTCGGGCGAAGCTCAGACGCCGTTGAGCTCGTTGAGCTGGGTCTCGATCGCCTTGCAGGTCTCCTCCGCCGAAGCCTCGCCGGACAGGCACTTCTGCAGCTCCGAGGCCACGATCTGGTGGTACTCGTTCGACTTCGGGATCTTCGGGCCGAGCACGAAGTTCGGGTCGAGGATGCCGTAGTCGTAGACCGCGTCGAAGGTGAGCGCGTTCGGCATCGACGTCGGCCGCTCGCGCGCCGCGCCGACCTCCGGAATCTCCAGGACCGCCTTGCGGGTCGGCGTGCCGCCGAGGCCCTTCAGCACGGCGAACTGGTTGTTGGTCGACACCGCCCAGCTCGCGAAGATCCACGACGCCTTCTGCAGCTGCTCGGAGGCCGAGGCGTTGATGCCGATGCCGCCGATGCCGCAGTTGGTGCCGTTCACCGCCTCGCCGCCATTGACGATCCAGGACGGCTCGCCGCGCGGACAGGGCGCGTAGGCGGTCTTGCCGCCGGCCGCGGCCGAGGTCTTCGGGTCCTCCACTGAGGCGGCGAACTCGTGATACTGCACCTGCATCGCGATCTGCCCCGCCTGATAGACGGTGTTGAGCTGCAGCGTCGCGTTGGCGAGATTGTCGGGGTGGGAGTTGTCCGCCTGCTCCTTGTACTTCTCGATGATCAGGATCGACTGCGGATCGCCCCAGTTGGTCTTGCCGGGCTCGCGGCTGCCGAGCTTGTCGTCGATGTTGAAGTCGATCCAGCGGCCGTGCGCGAACATCATCCGCTGCACGTCGAGCTGCGTCGTCCACGCGAACGAGCCCTGGTGCTGCGCGTAGCCGTACGGGACCGACGCGTCCTTCTCGTGCATCGCCTTGAAGAACTTGGCGAAATCGTTGACCTGCTTCCAGGTCGTCTCCTTGTTGAACTCCATCCGGTAGCCGAACTCGGACTCGAAGTCCTTCGTGTACTGCTCGAACAGGTCCTGGCGGTAGAAGGTGCAGGCGACGGCGCAGTCGTAGGGCAGCGCCACCAACCGGTCCCGCGTGTAGTAGTAGCCGCACACGTCGAGGAAGTTGTCGAACCAAGCCTCCGCGCCGTAGCCGTCCTTGTCCTGCGGCAGCGTGTCGTCGCCAATGAACTTCGACATGTCGGCGTAGAACTCGGCGAACGGAGCGCCGATCGGCTTGTCCTGCACGTAGTTGAGATGGAAGTCGGCGCTGCCGCCGCGCAGGTCGATGCCCACCTTCTGCTGCACCACCGGCAGGTCGTCCGTCAAAATCTCGACCTCGATGCCGGTGAGGTCGTAGAAGGCCTTGAGGTTGTCGCGGATGGCGAAGGACGGCGGCGTGTTCTCCGACATGAACACGAGCTTGGAGCCGGCGAACTGCTTCCACTTCGCCTCTTCGGACGAGGCCGCCTGCACGCGCGTCGAGACGAGGCTCGAGCCGCCGCCGATGATGAGACCGCCGGCGCCGAGGCCAGCGGCGAGCTGTCCGCCGCGCTGCAGAAACTCGCGCCGGCTGACCTTCCTGTAGACGAGACCCTTGGCTGGACCGAACATCGATTTCCTCCGCTCCCTACGGTTGTTGTTCCGGTCGCCGCGCGGCCTCTGCCCGCTCACGGCCGGCTTTTTGTCCTCAGGCTCAGCACGGGGGCGGCCCCGCCCCCTCCGCAGACGCCGGGCACCCGGCCCGGCTCTGCAACGGCTCCTCCGATCGGCCGCCCGCGGCCGTCGACCGGGACAGACATGCGGCACCCCGCTGCGGCGCGTCCCAAGCGTCGACAGCTCCCCGTCTGGATGATGCACTGCACAAATCGAACAGCGAAGTCGCTGCCAATTCGCGATGCCGGTTCTTCAGATTTCGGTCGAGGGACAAGCCCTCGCGAGACCGCCGTGCTGGCTGTCGACTTGTCCGCCCGCTCGGTGGCCTCTCGTTGTTCCCTCTGGCTCTTGCTCTCTTCTGTCCGGCGACGATGGTCCGATCGCCCGGGCACGTCAATTGTCGCAGCGCGCCACACCTGTTGCACGCCCTGCGACATCGACCCTGTTGCACATCGGGGCCCGGCATCACATTCTGAGGTCGGGCAGAGCAGAACGGCGACGTGCCGAACCACCCATCGAGACGTGGCGCCTGCCCAGGGGAGGAAGGCCATGGCAGTCCGCGCGACGCTCGAAGCGGCGCACGTTCGGCATGTCGTCTCGAATCTCGAGGGGCCGACGCGGGCCGGCTCGCAGGCGCGGGCGCTCATCGTCGATTCCTGGAAGCGCTGCGCCTCCCAGTATCGGCTCGATCCGTCTCAGAACGGTCGCACGCGAATCCTGACGTCTTCGGAGTTGAAGGATTTCAGCGAGCCGATGTCGCCGCTGATGCACATCGCGCGGCCGATCCTCGAGGATCTCTACAGGCACCTCGAGCCCATCGGTTACTGCGTGCTGTTCACCGACCTGCACGGCGTCGCCTTCGATTTCCTGAGCCACCCCTCGCTCGACGAGGAGCATCGCAGCGCCGGGCTCTATCTCGGCTCGGTGTGGACGGAGGAGACCGAGGGCACCAACGGCGTCGGTACCTGCATCATCACCGGCCGACCGCTGACGGTGCACCGCTCCGAGCACTTCCGCTCGAAGAATGCCGACCTGTCGTGCACCGTTTCTCCGGTCATCGACCCCGGTGGCAACTTCGCCGCGGTGCTCGACGTCTCGACCGCACGCCCGGACCGGGGTGGGGCGACGCGCTACGCCGAACACCTCGTTCGCCTGACGAGCTGCCGCCTCGCCAACGCATGGTTCCGCGAGCAGCACCGCGACCGCTGGGTGCTGCGGCTCTTCCCGGACGCCGAGAACCTCGACCCCTCCCGCGAGGGGTTGGTGGCGCTCGACGGCGACGGTGCGGTCGTCGCGATGTCGGCCACCGCCCGCAGACTGCTCGCCGACGGCGAGGCGCCCGGAGGCGCGCCTCGCGGCGGAGCGGCGGCCGGACGCAGCGCCCCGGCGCCGCAGTCGGACGAGGCGATCCTCGCCCGCCTGTCGGCGGCCGGCAACTTCCTCGATGGGCCGCGCTTCCTGCCGAAGCCCGCCGCCGCCGGCGCCCCGCTGTACCTCATCCCGGTCGCGCCGGCGCGCCGCCGCGGCGGCCGCGCCGAACCGGCCGCGACGTCGATACCGTGCGCCCGCGACGCCCGCCCCCGCCGCTCGAGCCAGGGCCCGCTCACCCTCGAGCGCATCGCCGGCGGCGACCCCCGACTTCTCGAAGCCGTCCGCCTCGCCAGGCTCGCCCGCAACGGCGGCATACCGCTGCTCGTGACCGGAGAGACAGGCAGCGGCAAGACGGCGTTCGTGCACGCGCTGCACGCCGACGCGCCGGCCGGCCCGCTCATCGAGCTCGATCTCGGCGCGCGCGACGGCGGCGCCATCGAGCGGCTGGTGTCCAAGGCGCTCGGCGAGGCCGGCACCCTCGTCCTCGACGATATCGCCGCGCTGCCGGAGGCCGCGCAGTCGGGGCTGCTGCGCGCGCTCCGGGTGCTCGACGGGCGCACCGGCACGCGGCCGACCCTCGTCTCGACCGCGCAGGTCGAGCCGGCGGCACTGCAGGCCGGGCTGCGGCCCGACCTCTATTTCCGGCTCGCCGGCCTCGGCGTGGCGATCACGCCGTTCCGCAGGCGGCCGGATCGCCGGGAGGTGATCGAGACGATCCTCGCCGAGATCGCCGCCGAGATCGGCTGCCCAGACGAGGCCTTGTCCGGGCCCGCGCTGGAAGCGCTCGCGGCTTCGCCGTGGCCGGGCAACATGCGCGAGATCCGCTCCGCGGTACGGCTCGCCCTGATGGCATCGGGCGCGGAGGAGCGTGGTCTGGCCGACCTCGTCCACCTGGCCGGGCGCGGCGGCGCGATCGACGCGCCGGTCTCGGCCCGGGTGCCGTCCGGCGGCGGCCCGATCGTCGACCAGGCGGTCGAGGATCTCGAACGGCAGCTCGTCGCCAACCAGTGGTGCGTCTCGAAGGTCGCGCGCCAATTGTCGGTCGACCGGTCGACGATCCACCGCCGGATGAACCGCTTCGGCCTCGTCCCACCCCAGCGCCGGACGTGAGCCCCGGCGCCGGGGGCTGGATCGGCGTCGCTAGTACTGGACGCCGCGCGTCAGGGCCCCGTCGACGACGAGGTTGGTGCCGGTGATGAAGCTCGCCGCCGGGCTCGCCAGGAAGGTCGCGGCGTTGGCCATCTCCTGCGGCGTGCCCATCCGGCCGGTCGGATTGAGGGCGAGCGCCGTGCGGTAGAGCTCCGGGTTGCCGTCCTTGATGGTGTTCCAGATGCCGCCCTCGAAATAGGTGTTGCCGGGCGAGACGGTGTTGGCGCGGATGCCCTTGGCGGCGAGCTGGTGGGCGAGGCCCTGGACGTAGTGGATGATCGCCGCCTTGAAGGCGCCGTAGGGGCCCGCGGCGAAGTCGATCTCGCGCCCCGAGACGCTGGAGATCGCCACGATCGCCGGCGCCTTGCTGCGCTCCAGATAGGGCATCGCCGCATCGACGAGATGGACCGTGCCCATCATGTCGGTCTCGAAACCCTTGCGCCAACTGTCCTCGTCCTGGCCAACCGCCAGCGCGCTGACATTGGCGACGACGATGTCGATGCCGCCGAGGAACTCCGCCGCGTTCTCGACGAACACCCGCAGTCCGCGCCCGTGCGAAACGTCGACCGCGTCGCCGGTCGCCCGAACGCCCTTCAACGTCAGCGCCGCGACCGCCTCCTCGACGCCGGCCCGGTTGCGCGCGCAGATCGCGACGTCGACCCCCTCGTCAGCGAGCGTGTCGGCGATCGCCCGCCCGATTCCCTTCGTGCCGCCCGTGACGACGGCGCGCAGACCCTTCAACCCGAGATCCATCTTGGAAGTCCTTCATGCTGTGGAGATCGGCGCCGCCGCGCACTTCCATAGAGGAAGGCGCCTTGCGAAGGGTCGGCACGCCGTTGGGCCGGCCCGGCCCCATGTTTTCGGAGCCCGGCCCGCGACGCAAGCCGCTTGACAACCGGGTGAATACGCGACAGCCTACAAAACGTGCGCGGGGCAATGATGCTCAAATTCGCGCCACGATACCCGCGTCATTGAATCGGCACCGTCGCCCGCAGCTGTCCCGCTGACGGGCGATTTTTGTTTGAGGATCCGGGTGACCCGCGCAGCGACCCGCATCGGCGTGATGTTCTCAGAGACCGGCCCCTATTCGGTGGTCACGCGGTCGATGCTGAACGGCGCCCGCCTCGCCTTCAGCGAGTTCGCTGAGCAGGGGATGGTCGCGCTCGAGCCGGTCGTCGTCGATCCGGGCGGCGACCTCCGACGCTATTCAGAGCTTGCCGCCGGTCTCCTCGGTGACGGTATCCGCCACGTCGTCGCTTGCTACACCTCCTCGAGCCGCAAGGAAGTCATCCCCCTCTTCGAAAAGCACGATGCCCTCTTGTGGTATCCGTCGCACTACGAGGGATTCGAGAGCTCGGACAACGTCATCTATACCGGCGCCTCGCCGAACCAGCATATCCTGCCGCTGATCGACCACCTAATCCGGGCGGTCGGCCGCTGCGGCTTCTGCGTCGGCTCGAACTACATCTGGGCTTGGGAAAACAACCGTATCCTGCGCGAGGGGCTCAACGCCCGCGGCGGCCGGCTCATCGCCGAGCGCTACCTGCCGGTCGGCGAGACCGACGTCGGCAAGGTCGTCGCGGAGATCGTGGCGGCACGGCCGGACTTCGTGTTCTCCACGCTGATCGGCGACAGCGCCTACCAGTTCTTCCGCGACTTCAGGGCGGCCTGCGCCGCGGCCGGCATCGACCAGATCCGGCAGATCCCGGTGGCGAGCTGCAGCCTGTCCGAGCCCGAGCTCGAGGCGATCGGCCCGGCCGCGGTCGACGGCCACCTCAGCGCCAGCGTCTACTTCTCCTCGCTCGACACGGCCGAGAGCCGCGGCTTCGTCGCCCGCTACGCGGCCGCGTTCCCGGACGGCCCGGCCGTCTCGGCCGACGCGGAGGCCTCCTATATCGCGGTGCGGCTGCTCGGCGAGGCGCTGGCGGCCGTCGGCGACGACGGCGTGCCGGCGGTCAAGGCCGCCGTCTCGGGCCTGCGCATCCTCGCGCCGCAGGGCCCGGTGTGGATCGACCCGGAGACCTGCCACGCCCATCTGACGCCTCGGATCGGCCGCTCGAACGCCGCCGCCCGTTTCGACGTGCTCGCCGAGGCGGCGGCGCCCGTCGCCCCGGACCCCTATCTCGTGCGCACGGCGCCGCGCTTCGCGCTGGCGACGCGCGCGCCCGGACTGAGGGTGGTCTGATGCTGGACCCACGCCTCCTGCAGAACTTCAACGGATTCACCGCCCACCTGGTGGTCGCCGATCGGCATCCCGTGGAAATGCTGGAGACGACGCTGCGAAAGCTCGGCGTCGACGTCGAATGGCTGCCGCTCGCCGGCGGCAGGGCCGTGCTGCCGGAGCGGCCGCTGTCGCCCGAGCGAGACATCCTCGTCGTCGACGGCGATCTCGACGCGCCGCTCGGCACGGCCGGAGATCCGTCGGCCCGCCTGCTCGTTCCGGTCATCGGCCTCGTCGGCGTGGAGACGCCAGGACGCCTCAAGGCGCTGATGCAGATCGGCGCGACGGCGGTGCTGCGCAAGCCGGTGCACGGGGCGGTCGTCTACTCCGCGCTGTTCGTCGGCATGAACGGCTTCCTGCATCGCCGGCGCCTCGAGGAGCGGATCGCCGACAGCGCCCGGCGCCGCCACGGCCGCCGCTTCGTCATCAAGGCGATCGTCGCGGTGATGCGGCAGACCGGCGTCGACGACGACGAGGCATACGCGATCCTGCGCCGCACGAGCATGCGCGAGCGCCTCAGCCTCGAGGACTATTGCGAGGCCTTCGTGGGGAGGTCCGAGGCGAAGCAGGCGCGCCCGGACGGACAAGGCCGGCAGGTCGCCGGCACGGACTAACCAGAGGAGAGAACCATGTTCAGCTTCGACAAGGGAGGGCTGCGGCACGCAGCCCTCGCGGGATTGCTTTGCCTGGCGTCCGGTCCGGCCCTCGCCGCCGATCCGATCAAGATCGGCGTCCTCGAGGACCAGTCGGGCGACTTCGCGGCCGCGACCATCGGCAAGGTCCACGCGATCGAGCTCGCCACCGACGAGATCAACGCCGCCGGCGGCATCGCCGGCCGGCCGATCGAGCTCGTCGTCTACGACACCCAGTCGGACAACACCCGCTATCAGGAGTTCATGCGCCGCGTCCTGCAGCGCGACAAGGTCGACGTCGTCTTCGCCGGCTTCTCGTCGGCCTCGCGCGAGGCCTACCGCCCGATCGTCAACCAGTTCGACGGCTTCGCCTTCTACAACAACCAGTACGAGGGCGGCGTCTGCGACGCCAACATGGTGGTCACCGGCGCCGTGCCGGAGCAGCAGTTCTCGACGCTGATCCCGTGGATGATGAAGACCTACGGCAAGAAGGTCTACACCATCGCCGCCGACTACAATTTCGGCCAGATCTCGGCCGAGTGGGTGCGCAACATCGTCAAGGAGAACGGCGGAGAGATGGTGGGCGAGGAGTTCATCCCGCTCGGCGTGTCGCAGTTCTCTCAGACCATCCAGAACATCCAGAACGCCAAGCCCGACTTCGTCGTCACCTTGCTCGTCGGCACCGCGCAGGCGTCGTACTACGAGCAGGCGGCGGCGGCCAACGTCGGCCTGCCGATGGCCTCCTCGGTCAACGTCGGACAGGGCTACGAGCACAAGCGCTTCACCCCGCCGTCGCTCGCCAACATGTACGTGACAACCAACTATATCGAGGAGGTCGACACGCCGGAGAGCAAGGCCTTCCTCGACAAGTTCCACGCCAAGTTCCCGGACGAGCCTTACGTCAACCAGGAGGCCGCCAACTCCTACATCGCCATGAACCTCTATAAGATCATGGTCGAGAAGGCGGGCGGCTCGACGGACCGGGAGGCGCTGCGCAAGGTGATCGCCGGCGGCGACGTCTGCTTCGACGGCCCGTCGGGCAATGTCTGCATCGACCCGAAGAGCCAGCACATGTCGCACACGATCTTCCTCGCGAAGGTCAACGACGACCACTCGATCTCCTTCCCGGAGGTGTGGAAGAACATCAAGCCGTACTGGCTGGGCGAGGCGGGCTGCGACCTGACCAAGTCGGACCCGAGCGCGCAGTACACGCCGTCGAACCCGCCGCCGAAAGGATGAGGCGTCAACCGGCCTTCCCCCTGACGGAAGGGAGAACGGCCCTGTAGCCAGCGGATGGGGACTGGCGCTGCGGCGTCTCGGTTCGCAGTGGCCGGCCCACCCTGACCGCCTTCGGCGGCCTGTCCCTCCCCCTGACGGGGGAGGGACTGCGCCAGAAGCCAACCCGGAGCCGCTCCGCCCGATGACCCTCTTCGCCGCCCTGTTCGCCGCCCTCTACCAGTTTGGCGATGCGTTCGCCTTCCTCGTGCTCGCGGCGTGCGGGCTCGCGATCATCTTCGGCATGATGGGGGTGATCAATCTCGCCCACGGCGAGTTCATCATGTGCGGCGCCTACGTCACGGTCGCCGCCGGCCGTGCCGGGCTGCCGCTGCCGATTGCGATCTGCGTCGGCGCGCTCGCCGCCGGCGCCATCGGCATGGTGGTCGAGCGTCTGGTCATCCGCCACCTCTACGACCGCCCGCTCGACACGATCGTCGCTACCTGGGGCATCAGCCTGATGGCGACGCAGGGCACGCTCATCGTGCTCGGCTCGACGATGCCCGGCCTCGGTACGCCGCTCGGCAGCTTCGAGGTCGCCGGCGGCTCCTACTCCGCTTACCGGCTGGTGCTGATGGCCGCCGCGATCGGCGTGCTCGCCGGGCTCTACCTCGTGTTCAACCACACCCGCTTCGGAGTGGTGGCGCGGGCGACGATCCAGGTGCCACACATGGCGGCGGCGCTCGGGGTCGACACCGGCCGCGTCTACGCCCTGACCTTCGGCATCGGTGCGGCGCTCGCCGGGCTCACCGGCGGCCTCTACGCCCCGACCATGACCCTCGTCCCGACGATGGGGACGACCTTCATCATGGAGGCGTTCGTCACCGTGGTCGTCGGCGGCTCGGACGTGCTGCTCGGCACCGCCCCCGCCGCCTTGGTGCTCGCCCTCGTCAAGGCGACGCTGACGTCCTGGTACGGCCAGCTGTTCGGGCAGATCGGGCTCCTCGTCGCCGTCATCCTCGTGATCCGGGTGCTGCCGCGCGGCCTCTCCGGCTTCATCCTGCGCGAACGCGCCTGAGCGAAGGGGCTTCGCATGTCGCTCTCCCGCCTCCTCGCCCGCCTCGAGGGTCCACAGACCGCCGGCAGAGGCCCGCTGTTCTGGGCCGGCTTCCTCGTCGTCCTGGCCGGCGCCGCGGTCTATCCGCTCATCGCCGACGGCTACACCGTCGGCAACACCGTCTACTTCTTGACGTGGACGTTCATGGCGCTCGGGCTGAGCCTAATCTGGGGGTACGGCGGTGCGCTGTCGTTCGGCCAGACGGCGTTCTTCGGCCTCGCCGGCTATGCCTACGGCGTGCTGACGATCAACGTCGGCGACGCCTACGGCTTCACCCTCGTCGCCGTCGTGATCGCCCTCGCCTTCGCCGCAGCCTTCGCCGCGGTGCTCGGTTACTTCCTGTTCTTCGGCCGGATCTCCGGCGTCTTCCTCGGCATCGTCACCCTGTCGGTGACGCTGGTGCTGGAGCGCTTCATGGCGCAGACGGCGGGGCCGGAATGGCGGATCGGCGCCGCGAGGCTCAACGGCTACAATGGCATGAGCGGCATGCCGCCGCTGACGATCCCCTGGCTCGACGGACCGATCGTGCTCTATCCCGACGTCGCGCTCTATTATGTCGTCCTCGGGCTCCTCGTGCTCGTCTATCTCGGCCTGCGCATCCTGGTGAACTCGCGCTTCGGCAACGTGCTGGTGGCGATCCGGGAGAACCCCGAGCGCGCCGAGATGCTCGGCTACGACATCCGCAAGTATCAGCTCGCCGCCTTTGTCGTCGGCGCGGCGCTCGCCGGGCTGTCGGGGGTGCTCTATACCTCGTGGGGGCAGTACATCACGCCGTCGAGCATGGGCATCACCGCGGCGGCGCTGCCGATCGTCTGGGTGGCGGTCGGCGGCCGTGCCGACCTGACGGCGACGCTCATCGGTACGCTGGTGGTGCTCGCCGGCTTCCAGGCCCTCACTATCTACGGCAGCCAGTATGCCCTCGTCGTCATGGGACTCCTGCTCGTCGTCACCGTCCTCGTCGCGCCGCAGGGCCTGATCGCCGAGCTGATGGACCTGCCGGCGCGGCTGCGCCGACGCCGCGCCGGCGAGGAGGCGCGCTGATGGCGGCGATCCTCGAGACCGTTCACCTCGACAAGCACTTCGGCGGACTGCACGTCACCAACGACGTCAACTTCACCGTCGAGGCCGGGGAAATCCACTGCCTGATCGGGCCGAACGGCGCCGGCAAGTCGACGCTGTTCCGCCTGATCCTCGGCGAGCACACCCCGGCGAGCGGCCGCATCCTCTACGCCGGCGAGGACATCACGGCGCTGAAGCCGTTCGAGCGGATCCGCCGCGGCATCAGCGTGAAGTTCCAGGTGCCGGGCATCTTCAAGGCACTCGCCGTGCGCCAGAACCTGGAGATCGCGCTGCAGCGCCGGCACGAGGGTTCGGCGCTCGCCGCGGAGATCGAGCGCCTGCTCGCCTTCCTGAACCTCGCGGACGCCGCGGCGGTGCCGGCCGGCAACCTCAGCCACGGCCAGAAGCAGTGGCTGGAGATCGGCATGGCGATGGCGCTCGCGCCGAAGCTCCTGCTCCTCGACGAGCCGACGGCGGGCATGTCGCCGGAGGAGACCCACGCGACCGGCGAGATGGTGAAGACGCTGCGCGCCGGCGGCGTGTCGGTGCTCGCCGTCGAGCACGACATGGCCTTCGTCCGGCAGGTCGCCGACCGCGTGACGGTGCTCCACTTCGGCCGCGTCTTCGCGCAGGGCACCATCGACGAGATCGTCGCCGACGAGCGCGTGGCGGCTATCTATCTCGGGGAAACGCATCATGTCTGACCCCACGGTCTCCTCGCCCGTCGCCGGCGGCGCGTCCGGTCGGACCGAGCGCCGCGAGGTCGTTCTCGAAACCGTCGGCCTGCGCGCCGGGTACGGCGGCAAGCCCGTTCTGCAGGGTGTCGACCTGACGGTGCGCGAAGGCGAGATCGTCGCGGTCATCGGCCGCAACGGCGTCGGCAAGTCGACGCTGATGAAGACGCTGATCGGCCTTCTGCCGGTCGCCGGCGGCACGATCGTGATGGCAGGTGCCGACATCGGCACCCTGCCGGCCCATCGTCGCGCGCGGCTCGGCATCGGCTATGTGCCGCAGGGTCGCGATGTCTTTCCACGCCTCACGGTCGAGGAGAACCTCAAGGTCGGCGAGACGGTCCGCGGCGGCGCCGCGGCGGCCGACTACGAGGCCGTCTACGGCGCCTTCCCGATCCTCGCCGAACGGCGCCGCCAGCGCGCTGGCACCCTGTCGGGCGGCCAGCAGCAGCAGCTCGCCATCGGCCGCGTGATGATTGGCCGGCCATCGCTGATCCTGCTCGATGAGCCGTCGGAGGGCATCCAGCCGTCGATCGTCCAGGACATCGCCCGCACCATGGTCGCCCTCAACCGATCAACCGGCATCACCGTGGTGCTGGTCGAGCAGAATCTCGACATGATCCGCGCGATGGCGGAGCGCTCCTACGTCATGGACAAGGGCCGCATCGTCGCCGAGATCGGCCTTGAGGCCCTCGACGACCGCGAGGTGGTGCGCCGCCATCTGGCGGTCTGAGGCGCGGCTAGACCACGGCATCCGGACGACACTTTCGAAGCCGACCAGAAACGGCATCATGCGTGAGGAGACGACAAATGACCTGGCTCGAAACGTCCATCATGGCGCGTCGGGGCCTCGCCAAGGGCGAGGCCCGCGCCAGCCAAACCATCACCGAGGCCGAACAGGGCAAGTACCACTACGTCTACGGTCCCTACGTCGACCCTGTACTGACGGTGAAGCCCGGCGCCGTCGTCGCGTGCGAGACGCACGACGCCTTCGAGGGTGCCATCAAATCGGAGACCGACGTTCCCTCGAAGATTCTCAACTTCCCCTACCTCAACCCGCAGAACGGCCCGATCTTCGTCGAAGGCGCCGAGAAAGGCGACACGCTCGCCGTCTACATCCAGTCGATCGTCCCACGCGGGCCACAGCCGCGGGGTACCACGGTCCTCCTGCCGGAGTTCGGCGGACTCGTCGGCACCGGCGACACCGCCCTCCTCAACCCGCCGCTGCCCGAGCGGGTGAAGAAGGTGGAGATCACCCTCGAGCACGGCACGAAGTGGAACGACAAGATCACGCTCCCCTACGAGCCGTTCATCGGCACCATCGGCACCTCGCCGGAGATCGAGGCGATCTCGTCGCTCGTCCCCGACTACTACGGCGGCAACATGGACCTGCCCGACGTCGGCACCGGCGCGGTGATCTACCTGCCGGTAAACACCAAGGGCGCCTATCTCTATCTCGGCGACTGCCACGCCGCGCAGGGCGATGGCGAGCTCTGCGGCGTCGCCATCGAGCACCCGACGGTCACCACCGTCCAGGTCGACTTGATCAAGGGCTGGGGCTTCAAGTGGCCTCGGCTCGAGACGTCGGAGTTCATCATGACGATCGGCTCGGCCCGGCCGATGGAAGACGCCGCCCGCATCGCCTATCGCGAGCTCTGCCGCTGGATGGCGGCCGACTACGGCTTCGACGAGCTCGACGCCTACATGCTGCTGACGCAGGCCGGCCGCGTCCGCCTCGGCAACATGGTCGACCCGAAGTACACCCTCGGCGCTTCGATCCTGAAGCGCTACCTCGTCTGAGGCGACCGCGCGGACGGGCCGCCCGTCCGGATCGTCAGCGCCGGCGCTCGCCGGCTCCGTCCGGCGAGCGGGAGACGACGACGTCGACCGCCATGTCGCGGAAGGCGCCGGTCATCCCGACGAAGCTGCCGGACACCGGCATCACCTGGCCGATGTCGCGCGCGACGGCGACCGGGATGAGGTTGAAGCCGCCGACGCTGCGGTTGGTCGGGTCGAAGGTGATCCAGCCGGCCCCCGGCACGTAGACCTCGGCCCAGGCGTGGGTCGAGCCGGCATCGGCGGTGCCGGCGAGCGCCGCATCGGGGTTGTAGAGATAGCCGGAGACGATCCTGGCGCCGAAGCCGAGGCTGCGCGTCGCCTCGGCGAACAACACCGCGAAGTCGCGGCACGACCCCCAGCCGCGATCGAGCGTCTCGATCGGCGACTGCGTGCCCTCGTCGTCGCGGCTCTGGTAGAAGATCCAGCCGGAGATGCCGGCGCAAAGGTCCTTCAGGAGCGCCAGGGTATCGGTCGGCGTGCCGCGCACGAACGCCCGCGCCCAGCCGGCGAGGCGGCCGTCGGGATCCGGATATTGCTGCGCCGCGAGGGCGCCGAGATCGATCCAGGCCGAATCGGCATAGCGGAACGGGTACTCGATGGCCGAGGCGGCGATGTCGAACACCGGCCATGCCGCCGCCGAGAGCTCGAGCTCGGTGGCGCTGTCGATCATGAGATGATCGGCCATGCCCTGGAAGGTCGCCATCGCGACCGCGTTGCCGAACACGTCGTGCGCCCAGGTCACCACTGCGGCCGGCGTCACCCGCACGTCGCTCGCGAGCACGCTGAGCTCGCGGCTCTCGCGCGGACGCAGCATCAGCCGGTGCGGCCCGAGACGCACCGGCTGGTGGTAGCGGTAGACGGTCCGGTGACGGATGCTGAGCGTGACCACGGCGGCGCGCCTAGACCGCCAGCGCCCGCGCGTCGCGGAAGGAGACGAGGCGCTTCGACCGCTCGTCCCACAGCACAAGCCGCACGCAGCGGAAGCTCTGCAGCAGGGTCAGGCGGCCGACGCCGCGCAGTTCCGGATGGTCGCGCAGCACCTCCGGTAGCCGGTAGTAGGGAATCCGGCTCGACAGATGGTGGACGTGGTGCACGCCGATATTGGCGGTGAACCACCGCAGGACGGCCGGCAGGTCGTAGTGCGAGCTGCCGTTGAGCGCCGCGTCGTGCACGTTCCAGTCGCCGGCGCGATCCCACCGCGTCTCCTCGAACTGGTGCTGGACGTAGAACAGCCAGACGCCGGCGGTGGCGGCGAGAACGACGATCGGCAGATGGACGAGCAGGAACGGCCAGATCCCGACGGCCCAGATCGTCAGGCCGGCGGCGACGGCGATCCCTACGTTGGTCGCCATTGTGCTGACCCACGGCATCCAGCCCTTGCGCATGAAGCCGAGCGGCAGGCGGTGCTGCAGCAGGAAGAGGTAGAACGGTCCGATGCCGAACATCACCGCCGGGTGCCGGTAGAGCCGGTAGCGCAGGCGGCCCCAACGGGAGCGCGCCCGATATTCCCGCACCGTCAGGGTGTCGACATCGCCGATGCCGCGCCGGTCGAGGTTGCCGGAGCTCGCGTGGTGGATCGCGTGGCTGCGCCGCCAGTGATCGTAGGGCGTCAGGGTGAGGACGCCGATGGCGCGGCCGATCCAGTCGTTGCCGCGGCGGCTCGGCAGGAAGGCGCCGTGCCCGCAGTCGTGCTCGATCATGAACAGCCGGACGAGGAGGCCGGCGGCGGGCAGGATGAGCAGCGCATAGAGCCAGAACAGCCCGAAGCTCAGCGCCGCCAGCATCGCCGCCCAGGCGAGCACGAACGGGCCGAGGGTGATCGCGAGCTCGGCGACGCTGCGCGGTGTGCTCGGCGCTCGGTAGCGGACTAGGGCCTGCAGCCAGCCGCGGGCACCGTCCGCCAGGTCGTCATCCGCCGGGCGAAGGCGCTGTGCTGCTGTCGTCATGCTCAAGGGTCGTCTCCATCCGACCCAGCGCGCAGTCGCGCTGCGACGAAGCGGTTCGCCGAGGTCGACGGAGGGGTCTGCATGAGGGCCGGGTCGCGACGCTTCCAGATCCGAAAGCATGCACGCGAGGGTGATTTAATGCTCTGGGAAGGTGTCCGAATTGCGGTCCTCGCCCACCGCGCGGCAACGTAGAGGGTCGAATTTTCCGCTCTCTCGCCGGTCGAGGCCGCCGCGAGGCCGAGGAAATCCGCCATTCGCGAAATCGTCGTGGCCGCGCGCTTGCGTTTTTTCCACGCCGTGCGCATAGTCCTGTGATCGTTTGACGGCCAGATGACTTGGCCTTTCGCTGAAAAATTTTCGCGAAATTCCGATAATCTTCTTACCCGAGAATGCGATCGAGACGGCCCGCAAGCCTGCGGGCCAGCTGAAACAGATATGTGAGAGGGGATTCCCATGGCTACGGGAACCGTGAAGTGGTTCAACGCCCAAAAGGGCTTCGGTTTCATCCAGCCCGATGGCGGCGGCAACGACGCCTTCGTCCACATCAGCGCCGTCGAGCGCTCCGGCCTCGGCGACCTGCGCGAGGGCCAGAAGGTGAGCTTCGAGCTCGTGCCGGATCGCAAGAGCGGCAAGATGTCGGCCGAGAACCTCAAGGATCTCGGCTGATCTCGTGCCGGGGGCGCGGGCCGACCCCGCCTCCCCGGCATCCGGCATCGCCGGCCGAGGCGTGCAACGCCTCGTGGCCCCGCGCCTCCCCGGAGGCGGCGGGGCTTTTTACATTCGCCGACCGCGCCGACAGTCCCGTACACAGGAGAGCGTCATGGCCAAAGGGCAGAAAACCAGCAACCGCGAAGTCCGCAAGCCGAAGGCGGTCAAGCCGGCGGTGACGGAAACCCCGTCCTCGCTGTTGACGCGCGGGATGACGACCCCGATCGGCAAGCCGAAGAAGAAGAAGTAGCGCGACCCGCGCCCTTTCGCGGCCACCCGCCGGCCCGCGGCCGGCGGCCGGCCGCGGGGGCTCTCGGTCGATCGTGCCGTCTCGTCGGCCGCGCCTATTCGTGAAGGATGAAGTCGGCCGCGAGGTCCGGCTTCAACGTGAGCCCGAGGCCCGGCACGTCGTCGGCGAGCCGGACGAAGCCGTCGACGGCGACGGGCTCGCCGTCGAAGATGTACCAGAACAGCTCGTTGCCGACCTCGACCGGCACCTTCGGGAAGTACTCGGCGAGCGGCGCCGACACGTTCGCCATCACGACGTGATAGTTGTGCATCTGGCCGGCGTGCGGCACCACCGCGAGACCGAAGGCCTCGGCGAGCGCGGCGATCTTCTGCGCCTGGGTCGGCCCGCCGACGCGGTTGGTGTCGAACTGCAGGATGTCCATCGCCTTGCGCTCGGCGATCTCGCGGAAGCCGCGCAGGGTGAACTCGTGCTCGCCGCCGGCGATAGGCACGATGTTCATGGCGCGCAGGTCGGCGTAGCCGTCGATCTCGTCGGCGACGAGCGGCTCCTCGAGCCATTTGAGATTGAACGGCGCGAGCAGCGGCAGCATCCGCCGGGCGTAGTCGAGCGTCCAGCCCATGTAGCAGTCGCCCATCACCTCGACGTCGTCGCCGACCGTCTCGCGAACGGTGCGCAGGAGGTCGATGTTCTTCCGCATGCCGGCGGCGCCGTCGCGCGGGCCCCAGCCGAAGCGGAGCTTCACGCCACGGAAGCCGGCGTCGCGGTAGGCGGCGGCCTCGCGGGCGAGGTCGTCGAGGGGCTGCGCGTAGAGCCGGCTCGCATAGACCTCGATGCGGTCCTTCACCCGCCCGCCGAGGAGGCGGAACACCGGCTGGCCGAGCGCCTTGCCGACCGCGTCCCAGAGCGCGAGGTCGACGGCGGAGATCGCCGCCATGCCGGCGCCCTTGCGGCCGAAGGGCAGCGTCTGGCGGTACATCCGCTCCCACAGCCAGGCGATGTCGAATGCGTTCTCGCCGAGAAGGATCGGCTTCAGGTGGCGGTCGATGACGAGCTTCGTCACGTGCGGCGCCAGCGCCGCATTGCCGAGGCCGACGACGCCGGCGTCGGTCTCGATCTCGACCACGAGCCAGCCGAGGAAGCTGTAGGCGCCGACGCCGACCGTGTCGCGCGCGACGAGGTCGGAGGCGGTGGTGCAGAAGTTCGGCGGCGGCCTCACCACCGGGCCGTTCCATTCGAGGACGCGGGTGCGGACGTCGAGGATGCGCATGGGCTGGCTCCAGTCGGTCAGGCCGGCAGCGGGGGAAGAGCGGCGGCCAAGCGCGACGCCCAGGCGAGGCCGAGCTCGGTCGGCGCGAGGGCCGGCTGGCGATCGTGAACCGCGCCGAGCCCGAGACGGGCGGCAGCGATCCGCTTGCCGTAGCAGAGGAAGCTGTCGAGCGACTGGATGACGAACACCGTCATCGGCAGGATCGAGGCGTAGAGCCGCTCGGCCTCGCGCTCGCCCTCGGCGTCGCCGCGCCGCATCAGGTCGAACACCGCCGCCTGCACGTCGGCGCTCTCGACCGCCGGGATCATGCCGCTGCACCCGGCCCGCAGGTTGTCGGTGAGCTCGAGCCCACAGCGGCCGTTGAAGACCGCGACGCGGCCCTCGGTCGCCTCCACCACCTGCCGGGCGTAGAGGGCAGAGCCCTCGGCCTTGATCATCGCCACGTTCGGGTGCCGCTCGGCGAGGGCGCGAATTCCGGCGAGCGACAGGCCGATGCCGATGTAGTCGGGCGCGTTCTGGACGCCGACCGGGACCCGCGCGGCGTCGGCCACCTTGCCGAAAAAGCGGATGTAGTCCTCCTCCGGCAGCCCCTTGATGCTGGGCGGCTGCAGGATGACGTATGCCGCGCCCGCCGCCTCGGCCGCGCGGACGGAGGCGATGGCGGCCTCCGCGGTCTGCTCGGCCACCGTCACCGCCAGCGGCAGCCGCCCGCCGAGATCCTCGCCGACCCAGTCGAGGAGCGTGCGGCGCTCGTCCGCGGAGAGCTTGCCGACCTCGGTGCCGAGCCCGAGCATGGCGACGCCGTGCGCGCCGCTCGCCACCACCGCCTGGACCTGCCGCCGCATGGCGCCGCGATCGAGCCGGTTCCGCGCGTCGAAGAAGGCGTAGAGCATCGGGTAGATGCCGGGGGAGATCGCGGGCACCGGGTTCCTCATGCGTAGTGGCGCTCGGGCAGCCCGACGCGGGCGCGCAGGGCCGGATCGCGGATCGAGAGCTCGCGCCCGGCGAGGTCGGCCGCCTCGGGACGCATCAGCCAGGCGACGACGCGCGCCGGCAGCGCCGGCGGCAGCAGGTCGTCGGCGGAGAGGCGGCTGACATAGCCGAGGCCGGCGTCGCGGATCTCGTCGAGCATGCCGGTGTCGACTGCGCCCGGCTGGAAGCCGTAGACGCGGATCGCGGTCCCGGCCGTCTCGAGCGCGAGGCTGCGCAGGAGGCCGAGGGCCGCCGCCTTGCCGGCGGAGTAAGCCGACCAGCCCTCGAGGGCGAGGTGCGCGGCGCCCGACGACAGGTTGACCAGGACGCCCTGCCCGCTCGCCCGGAAGGCGCGGAGCGCGGCGCGGCTGCCGTTGTAGGTGCCGACGAGGTTGGTGCGCACGCTCGCCGCCCACAGCGCCGGATCGGCCTCGGCGAGCGGCATGATCGGCCGGATGAGCCCGGCGTTGTTGACCACGTGGTCGAGCCGGCCGAAGCCCTCGACCGCCTGCGCCGCGGCCCATTCGACCGCAGCAGCATCGGTGACGTCGCAGGCGACGGCAACGGCCCGGCCGCCGGCGTCGCGGATCTCGCCCGCGACCGCCTCGACCGCCGGCAGCCGGCGTGAGGCGACGACCACGGCGGAGCCTTCGCGCGCCAGCGTCCGTGCGATCTCGGCGCCGATGCCCTGCGAGGCGCCGAGCACCAGCGAGACGGTGCCGCCGAGCGTCGCCATGTCAGTTCAGCACCAACGACGGCAGCCACGTCGTCAGGAACGGCACGTAACCGACGAGCAGGGTCGCCGCCGCCCACCAGACGATGAACGGCATCAGCATGCCGAAGGTCTTCGAGTATTCGACGCCGGCGATCCGGCAGGCGACCATGGCGAGGATGCCGACCGGCGGCGTCAGCCCGCCGAGCACCAGCGCCATCAGCGTGAACACGCCGAACTGTACCTGGTCGTAGCCGTAGTGGACGACCACCGGCATCAGGATCGGCACGATCAGGATGAGCGCCGACACCGTCTCGACGAACATGCCGAGCACGAACAGGATCGCGAAGATCAGCAGCAGCGCGAGCTGCGGATCCTCGGTGATCGCCAGGAGCACGTCGAGCGCGCCCTGGGCGAAGCCGCTCGACACGAGCACGTAGCTGAACAGAGACGCCCCGGCGAGCGTGATGAGGGCGCTCGACGTGGTGACGCCGGCGCTGAGGAGCAGGTGATAGACGCCGCCGGCGGTGTGCTTGCGGGCGGCGAAGCCGTAGAGCAGCGCATAGGCGACGGCGACGGCGCCGGCCTCGGTCGGCGTGAAGACGCCGGAGAGGATGCCGCCGACGATGATGACGGGCACCGCCATCGCCGGCAGCGCGCTGCGCGCCGCGCCGCCGAACTGCCGCCAGCTCTCGCGCGGCATCGACGTCGCGCCGCCCTTGGTGGCGAGGAGGCGCGCCAGGATCATGATGCCGACGCCCGCCAGGATGCCGGGAACCGCGCCCGCCAGGAACAGGGCGCCGATCGATACGCCGGTGATCGACCCGTAGATCACGGCGATGACGCTTGGCGGGATGATCGGCGCCATCAGCGCGGCGCAGGAGGTGATGGCGACGGAGTAGGCCTTCTTGTAGCCCTCGCGCGTCATCGCCGGGATCATCATCGAGCCGATCGCCGACAGGTCGGCGAGCGAGGAGCCCGACAGCGCCGCCATGAACATGTTGGAGAGGATGTTGGCTTGGGCGAGCCCGCCCTTGAAGTGGCCCATCGCCGAGCGCGAGAAGCGCACGATGCGCTCGGTGATGCCACCCGAGTTCATGAGCTCGCCGGCGAGGATGAACAGCGGCACCGCCAGCAGCGCGAAGCTGTCGAGCGAGGCGTTCATCCGCTGCGGCACGACGAGAAGCGACTGCCCGCTGCCGAAGGCGATCGCCGCGATGGCCGAGATGCCCATGGCGAAGGCGAGCGGCACTCCGATGACGAGGCAGGCCGCGAAGCAGAGGAAGAGGATCGCGATCATCATGCTCCGCGCTCCTTCACAAGGTCGCTCTCCAGCATGTCGGTGCCGGACGTGTAGGTTCCGGAGACGAGGTGGACGACGACGAAGAAGCCGATCAGCGCCGCCCCGACGGGAATCGCCGAATAGACGTAGATCATCGGGATCTGCGAGGCCGGCGAGGACATGAAGCGGATGCGGTAGACGTAGTCCCAGCCGTACCAGAAGCAGACCGCGCAGAAGGCGAGGACGACGAGGCCCGACAGCCAGGCGAGCACGCGGTAGGTATTCGGCGATACCGACTCGCGCAGAGGATCGAGGGCGATGTGAGCGCCGCGGTCGCTCGCGAGCGCGGCCCCGAGCATCACCCCCCACAGCAGCCCGTAGCGCACGAGCTCCTCCGACCAGACGAGCGAGGAGTTCAGCACGTAGCGGTAGAACACCTGTGCACAGATGATCGCCGCGTAGAGAAGAACGACCGCGGCCACCACCACTTCGAGACCGTGACGGACGAGGCGCACCGGCCAGGACTGGTCGAGCGCGGTCTTCTTCGTCGATGGGCTTCTGGCGGACATGTGACCCTCATCCTGCCGATCGAATTCAGATGCGCGCGAAGTCTATTCCGAGATGGCGCGCGACGAGCGCCAGCCGGTCTCCGAGCCTGCCCGGCGACAGGCAGCCGTGATGGGTGGCGCCGGCCTCGGCCCAGGCGGCGAACGCCTGCCGCATCGGCCGGCGGTCGCTCCGGAACCAGGCGGAGGTGACCGACAGCGCGACGTCGGGGCGCTCCAGCGTCTCGCCTTCCATGGCGATCAGCGTGAAGCCGCCGCGGGCGCCGGCCCTCGGCGAGAAGCCGACCATCGTCGCCGGACCCGGCCGCAGGGTCTGGCACACCGAGCAGCCCTCGGCGCGCCGGCCGGAATCGGCGCCGGTGGCGAAGACGTGGCAGTCGGGCGGCTCGCCGGCCCAGCCGTAGTCGCCCTCGCCGGTGTTGGACAGCAGGAAGGCGTCGCGCCCGGTGTCGATGGCGTCGAGCTCGCAGTAGAACGCCGCGCCGCCGAGCGCGCGGCCGATCGCCATCGCGATCGCGGTGACGAGATCGCCGGTGCAGGCGAACGGCACGCCGCGGCTCGTCAGGTGCGTCACCGCCAGGCAGGCGAGCGAGGGATGCTCGGCGCCCTCGACGCCGAAGGCGCCGCGGCAGTTGATGGCGCCGGCGGCGAGCCCGTGCCGATCGGCCGTGGCCTCCAGCGCCGCCGCCATGCGGGCCGCCGCCGCCACGCTCGCCGGCCGGCCGCGATCGTCGAGCCGCGCATGGCGACGGACCGCGGCGAGCACCCGCTCGATGTCGTCCGCGCCGACCGCCGCGAGCGCGCCGCTCCATTCCTCGAGCGACACGTCGACGATCTCGATGCCGATCGCGGCGCGCAGCGCCTCGGGGTCGACGTCGACGTTGGCGTAGCCGTCGAGCGGCCCGCCGAGGCGGCCGATCCGCGCCGTCTTCAGGCGCCCCGCGACCGCGGCGGCCCCGACCGTGCCGACGACCTCGGCGCGGACCGCCGGGTCGTCGCGCTCTCCGGCAACGACCGAGAACGGCCGGCCATGTCGCGACAGCATGTTGCCGACCATCAGCGCGCCGACGTTCTGGCTGTGCCGGCAGAGGTCGACCATGTCGTAGTCAGCCGAGACGGTACCGGTCTCATGCGCCGCCCAGACGACGACGGGAACGCCGGGGTTCGGCGCGACGGCGCTCCACAGATAGGTCGCCGGCGTCGCCATGGTCGGCACCAGCAGCACGGCGTCGGGCGCGAGGGCCGCGATGCGGTCGCCGGCGGCCCGGCCGCCCGCCTTATCCGCCATCAGGCCGAGATAGCTGACGCGGCCGACGGCGCCGACCGCCGCCGCGGCGGCGCGGCCGTAGTCGTCGCGGTCCCGCGGGTAGCCGGGCGGCATGATCTCGTCGAAAAACGGCATGTAGCCGGCGACGACCGCGACGTGGAGCGGCGCGGCCGTCATCGGGCGGCCGCCGCCGTCGCGGCCTCCCGTTCGGCCCGGCCAGCGCTGCCGAGCGGCGCGCCGGGTGGCGGCTTGCAGAGGCCGAGGCGCTCGTAGACGGCCTCCGGCACCAGCTCGGGCGCCCGGTAGACCGTCCAGCGGCACACGGCGTCGCCGCCGTTCGGATAGAGCGGCGGGTCGACCACGCGGATCGGGTAGCCGAACGTCTCGATCGGCAGCTTCTCGGTCAGCACGCAGCAGTGGGCGCAGTAGGTGCAGACGCCCTTGGTGTTCCAGGCGAACGGGTGCTCCTCCTCGAGCACCTTGAAGCGGTAGGGCGGCTCCATGCGCGGCGGCGTGCCGTCGAGCGGCTCGCCGACCACCGTCCGGCCGCCGGAGCCGCAGGGCGCGAAGGTGAAGACGACCCGATCGTCGAAGGATTCGAAGGTCACGTCGCCGAGCCGTCCCGGACCGGCGAGATGGCCGTGCATCGACTCGAAGGTGAGGTAGACGACGAGCGGGAACGCCTCGTCCCAGGCGAAGCGGCTGACGTCGAAGCGCTGGTAGCGCTTGGCGAACCAGTCGCCGATCACCCAGCCCTCGTACATCTCGCCGAGGGCGGCCTCGCCGAAGCGGCGCACCACCACGTCGAAGAGGCCGGAGATGTGGTCGACCTGGCCGTCGTGCAGGTGCCGCCAGAGCTCCTTCATGCGCGCCGCCGCGGCGGGCGCGTCCCGGTCGGCGGCGACGTCCTCGGCGAGCGCCGCGACGGCGTCCCAGGCGGCGTCGCGGTCCGCCGTCACCGCCGGCCGGCCGGCATATGCGAGGGCGCGCACGCGCGCCTCCTCGGCGGCCAGGTCGTCGGGGGCGAGGCCGTGGTCGGCGAGGTAGCGGCGGGTGTCGACGAGCCACTGCGCGTAGATGTCGTGGATGACCCGCGCCTCGAGCACGAAGAAGCCGGCGAGGTCGGCGCGCGCGGCGCCGTCGCCCCGCTCGATCGCTTCGACGAGCCTCGGGTAGGTGCCGACGGCGAGGCCGTCCCAGTCGTCGGCCCGGATCGGCCGCTTAAGCTCCGGGTGCTCGGTGAGGACGGTCATCGGACCCTCTAGCGCATCAGCTGGCCGCCGTTGACGTCGAGCGTGTGGCCGGTGACGTATGACGACCAGTCGCTGGCGAGAAACAGGCAGCAGTTGGCGAGTTCGACGGGCTCGGCGACGCGGCCGAGGGGCACCATCGTCATGAACCTGGCGAGCGCTTCCTCCGACACGTCCTTGCGGATCATCGGCGTGTCGACGAGACCGGGCGCCACCGCGTTGACGGTGATGCCGTCGGCGGCGAGCTCGCGGGCGAGCGACTTGGCGAGGCTCACCACCGCCGCCTTCGACATGGCGTAGGCGGTCGATCCGACATAGCCGCCGGTGTGGGCGCCCTGGCTCGAGAACAGGATGATCCGCCCGAAGCGGTTCGCGCGCATGGCATCGGCGGCGGCGCGGGCGATGAAGAACGGGCCGGCGAAGTTGACGCGGTAGGTCGTCTCGAGGCTCGCGGCGGTGACCGCGGCGAGCGGCTCGCGCACGATCACGGCGCCGGCGTTGACGAGCACGTCGAGGCGGCCGAAGCGGGCGACCGTCGCGGCCACCGCGGCGGCGCACGACGCCTCGTCGGCGAGGTCGAGGCGAACCGGCAGCACCGCCTCGCCGAGCGCCGCGGCGACGGCCGCGAGGCCCTCGCCGTCGATGTCGGCGATCGCCACCCGCGCGCCCATCGCGACGAAGCGCTGGGCGACGGCGCGGCCAATGCCGCTGGCGGCGCCGGTCACCAGGGTGACCCTGCCGTCGAGCCCGAGATCCATGGCGGACACCTTCCCTGCCGCGCGTCGCCGCGCCGGAAGACTGGATGCGGCGGACGTCCGGGGCCGGACCGCGCGGAGGCGCGGCCCGGCTCCGGGCTCACTTCGGGGTGGCGGCGACGACCTTGTCGATCCACGCCTTGCCGGCACCGTCGGTCGCGGCGTCGAACTCGTCCCAGACCGGCGCCATGGCCTTCTGGAACGCCGCCCGATCCGGGTTCTCGACGGTCTCGAGCTTGGCGGCGAGCTGCGCCCAGTACTTCTCGCTGGCGGCCGCCGTGGCGGTGTTGAACTCGGCGACGGCGGTCGCCGCGGCGCTGCGGATCGCCTCCTGCTGCTCGGCCGGCAGGCCCGCCATCAGGGCCGCGTTGGTGAACAGGTTGACGTCGGTCATGATGTGGTAGGTGCGCGACAGGTGCTTCGTCACGTCCTGCATGTTGCCGACGGCGAGGCCTTCGGCCGGGTTCTCGACGGCGTCGATGACGCCCGTCTGCAGCGCCGTGTAGACCTCGCCCCAGGCCATCGGCGTCGGGTTGGCGCCGACGCTGCGGAAGGCGGCGATGAAGATCGGCACTTCCGGCACGCGGATGCGCACCCCCTTCATGTCCTCCGGCACCTTCACCGCCCGGTCGCGGGTGGCGATGACGCGGAAGCCGGCATTGCCGTAGCCCAGCACCTCGACGCCGAGGTTGTCGGCGACGCTCTTCGCGAGCTCCTTGCCGACCTCGCCGCCGAACACCGCGTCGAAGTGGGCGTTGTCGCGGAAGAGAAACGGCAGGCTGACGAAGCCGTACTCGGGCCGCCAGTTGGCGAGCGTGCCGAAGTCGCTCCACACGACGTCGACCGTGCCGACCTGGACCGCCTCGGCGCCCTGGCGCAGGCCGGCGATCTGGCCGGACGGGAACACCTCGACGGTGATCGCGCCGTTCGTCTTCTCGGCGACGAGCTCGGCGAAGCGCTTGGAGGCGACGTCGACGAGGTGGCCCGGTGCCAGATGGTGCGACAGGCGCAGCGTGCGGGTCTCGGCGTCGGCCGCGGTCGGCAGGCCGGCACCGACGACCAGGGCGGCGCCGACGGCGCCGGCGACGAGGGTCCGGCGAGTCAGATCGAATCTCATGCTTATCCTCCCAATGGTTCAGCTGAGAAATCAGTCGGGTCGATAGGGTCTCTTCAGAGAGATCTTGTCCCGGTTCAGAACCAGGCCGAAGCCAGGTGCGTTCTCGATGGAGATCGTTCCGTTCACCGGAAGCTTCTCGTTGCAGAACATCTCGCCGAACACCGGCACGATCGAGCGACCATCCGGGCTGATGTTGATGTACTCGGAGAAGTGGGCCTGCGGCTGGGTGATGCAGAAGTGGTAGCTGTAGGCGCCGGAGCCGTGCGGGACGACGGGGATGTCGTAGGCGTTGGCGAGCGCGGCGATGCGGACGAGCTCGGTCAGGCCGCCGACCCACATCACGTCCGGCTGCACGATGTCGAGCGCCCGCGAGACGATGAGATTACGGAAGCCGTAGCGGGTGTACTCGTGCTCGCCGGTCGTCCAGCGCACCCACGGACAGGACGACTTGAGGATCCTGTGCCCGTCGTAGTCGTCCGGGTGCAGCACCTCCTCGAGCCAGTAGACACCGAACGGGCGCACCGCGTTGGCGAGATCGATCGCGTAGGGCACGTCGAGCGCCATGTAGCAGTCGATCATGATCGGGAAGTCGGGCCCGACGCTCTCGCGCACCGCGGCGACGCGCTCGACGTTGCGCTTCAGCCCGGCGGGGCCGGCGGCCGGCCCTTCGGGGAGCGGGATCTTGCCGCCGAAGAAGCCCTGCGACTGGTAGACCGCCGGCTCCGGGCCGGTGCAGTAGAGCGGCATCTCCTCGCGCACCGCGCCGCCGATCATCTTGTAGACCGGCTCGCCGCGCAGCAGGCCGAGGAGATCCCACAGCGCGAGGTCGACGACGCTGATCGCCGTCATCGTCAGGCCCTTGCGGCCGTAGAACATCGAGGCCCGGAACATCTGGTCCCAGAGCTTGGCGGTGTCGCGCGGGTCGGCCCCGACGAGGAAGCGGCGGAAGTGGCGCTCGATCAGGTAGCAGGCGGGCTCGCCGCCCATGCCGGTGGCGACGCCGATGGTGCCGTCCGCCGCCTCGATCTCGACGACGACGCTGCCGAGGGCGCCGATGCCCCACGAGGTGCGGCTGTCGCGATACTCCGGATAGGCCGACATGGGGTTGGCGATCAGCGTGTCGGTGATCCAGTGGCCGCCGGCACGGCGATGGTAGTCGCCGCCGATGTCGTCGCCGCCGACGACGTAGGCGCGCACGCCGACGATCCGGAACCGATCACGCATCATGGCCGCAGCCGCCTCCCTGAGCCCGAGTGTCAGGCTTATTAATTGGCTAGACCAATTATCGACTGATCCGGCCACTGTCAATCCGCGCGCCGCCGCGGCGGCCGCGACGCACCATCAGGCGCTGCCGGGCACCGGCCGGCGCGGCCGCCGGCCGGCGAGAGCGGCGGCGACATCCTCGGCGACGAGCCCCTGCAGGCGGTCGATGGCGGCCTCGGAGTACCAGGCGGCGTGCGGCGTCAGGACGAGGTTCGGCGCGCCGCGCAGCGGCGACTCCGCCGGCAGCGGCTCGACCTCGAACACGTCGAGGGCCGCCCCGGCGACGCGGCCCGCGGCGAGCGCCTCGGCGAGCGCCGTCTCGTCGACGAGCTTGCCGCGCGCGGTGTTGACGATGACGGCCCCAGGCCGCATTGAGGCCAGCGTGTCGCGGTTGACGATGTGCACCGTCTCGGCCACCGCCGGCGCGTTGAGGGACAGCGCGTCGGCGTCGCGGAACAGCGTGGCGATGTCGCACCGGCCAACGCCGAGGCGAACGGCCTCCTCGTCGGCGAGCGCCGGATCGGCGACGAGGAAGCGGAAGCCGAAGGGCCGCAGCCGGGCGCAGACCTCGCGGCCGATGCGGCCGAAGCCGAGGAAGCCGACGGTCGTCTCGCCGAACGGCCGCAGCGGCTTGGCGGCCGCCACCGCCTCCCAGCGCCCGGCGCGCACCGAGGCGTCGAGCGTCGGGATCTTGCGCAGCAGCGTGAGCAGCAGCGAGACCGTGTGGTCCGCCACCTCCTCGATGCAGTAGTCCGGCACATATCCGACCGGGATGCCCCTCTTGGCCGCCGCGGCGACGTCGATGTTGTCGTAGCCGATGCCGTAGCGGATCAGCGTCGCGCCCGGTGCGAGCCGCCGCACCGCCTCGGCGTCGCAGGGCGCGAACTGCACGACGGCGACGGTGGCGCAGGCGACGGCGTCCGCCACCTCCTCCGCCGTCCGGCACTGGAACGCCTCGAACGTGGCGCCGGCCGCCTCGGCGGCGGCCCGCTCGCGGTCGAGCGCGGGAAAGGTGTAGTCGGTGACGACGACGCGGCGTGGTGCGGTGCTGCTCATGGCTCGCGGCTCTTGTCTTGCGAGTCTTCTAGGTGCCGGCTGCCGGCGACGGATCGAGGTAGTCGTGGATCACGGTGCCCGGCACGAGGGTGAAGTCGGCCCGCCAGTAGAACCCCTCGAGCGGCTCGATCACCGGCAGACGGAACACCGGCGCCTGGACGTTGGCGCGCAGTTCCACCGAGCACGGACCGCCCCAGCACTCGTGCACCTTGACGTCGGCGAGGCGGCGCGAGGTCAGCTGGCGGATCGCCGGACGCCCGTCGATGTGATCGACGGCCTTGAGGTTGATGTTGGTGGCGAAGTCGAAGTGCGCGGCGATCTCGGCCGGGTCGCGCCGCCGCTGCTTGTAGGCGAGCGTGGCGGTGACGATGTCGATGCCGTTGCGCTCGACGGTGCCGACCATCAGGTCGCCGCGGACATCGAGCTTCGGATTGGCGAGCTTCTTCGGCTGGCCATGGATCTCTCTGCCGTGGGCGACGCCGATCTCGGTGCTGAGGAAGAAATAGGGCGAGTAGGCGCCTGACGGTCCGCCGGGCAGCGCCGCGCCGAACATCACGTTCGCCTCGCCGTAGGGGCCGATCCAGTCGGTATCGTTCATCCGGTAGATGTGGATGGCGACGACGTCGCCGGTCGGCACCAGCGGCGGCGGCAGCAGGAACGCCATCGCCGCCGGGTCGCTGCGGTAGAACAGCGTCAGCACCTCGGCATTGCGGAAGGAGAACGGAAACGGCGGGATGGTCGGCGCGTCCCACGGCGTCGAGAAGCCGCCCTGGACGATGTCCGCCTCGCTGGGGCGCCGCAGCCCGGTGCGCACGCCGTCGGTCACGACGCCTCCCGGCGGCTCTCGGCCCTGGGCGTGGTCTTTAGAACATTCTCCATGTGCTCCCTCATCGCCTGCCGCGCCGCCCCGGCGTCGCCGGCGCGCACTGCGGCGAGGATCCGCTTGTGGTCGCGCACCGACCCCATGATCACCTCGGCCGTCTCCGACGCCGTCTTGCGGAACTCGAGCCCGAGGATGTTCAGGCTTTCCGCGGCGCGCGACAGGAAGGCGTTGCCCGAAAGGTCCGCCAGCACGCGGTGGAACTTCGTGTCGACCAGCCGGTAGGCGTCCGGGTCGCCCAGCACCGCCTCCTGCTGCTCGATCAGCGCGGCGAGCCGGTCGGCGTCGGCGCCGGTCGCGGACGTCGCCGCCAGCGCCGCGATCTCGCCCTCGATCAGCGAGCGGGCCTCGTAGAGGCGGGCGACCTCGACGTCGCGCAGCGTGAGGAAGAACGTGAGCGGTCCGAGGAGGTCGGCCGCCTCGAGCGGCGAAACGTAGATGCCGCCGCCGTGCCGCGACTTCAGCACGCCGAGGACGGACAGCGCCTTGACGGCCTCGCGGATGGTCGGGCGGCTGACGTTGAAGAGCTCGGCGAGCTCGCGCTCGCCCGGCAGCCGGTCGCCCGGCTTCAGGTCGCCGGCGGTGACCATGCCGAGCAGGCGGTGGACCAGCCGCTCCGAGGCACCCTCGCGGACGATCGGCTCGATATCGACCTTGTTGATCGCCATGACCGTTCGACCGCTCCCTCCCACAGGCGACGGTATCGGTATTGTAGAGCCATTAATTGGCCTGACCTCTTGTTGACATAACAGCGGCCCCTGCGATAGTCAACGCACCGACCGGCAGGCCCGAATCCGGGCTCGCCGCGCACATCTTGGAGGCGCCGGCGGGGAAATCCGATCGGCGGCGGCATCGATCCCCTTGCCTTCGCCGCCGGAGCGGTGGCTGATCCGGTTCGCCAGGAGGCGCGAGGAGACTGCGTCATGAAGAAGCCGGTCAGCGGCGCGGGCGCCTTCGCCGCGATCGCGCCCGAGCCGAACGAGCGGGTGTCGGTGGCCGAGCAGGTGGCGAAGCGCCTCCTCGAGCTCATCCGCTCGGGCAACCTCCGGCCCGGCGAGCGGCTTCCCTCCGAGCGCGACCTCGCCACCATGATGGACGTCAGCCAGCCGAGCGTCCGCGAGGCGCTGCGCGGCCTGCAGATCCTCGGCGTGGTGCGCCTCGTCTACGGCGGCAACGCCTACGTCACCTCGCTCGACGTCGCCGAGCTGCTGGCCCCGATGCAGTTCTTGGTGACGCTCAACCTCGACAACATCGAGACGCTCTACCAGGCGCGCGTCTTCGTCGACGGCGGCATCGCCCGCATGGCGGCGCCGCGCATCGCCGACGAGGCGATCGAGCGGCTGCGCCATCTCGCAGCGGTGCAGGCGGCGCTGGTCGACGACCCGGTCGGCTTCCGCGTCTCCGACCTCGAGTTCCATCAGATCATCCTCGACGCCTGCGGCAATCCCTTCCTCGACCGCATCGCCCGCTCGCTCTACGCCCTCGGCATGGAATACCGGCGCGTCGCCTCGGAGACGCCCGGCGTCATCGAGCAGAGCGTGCGCGACCACCTGGCGATCATCGAGGGGCTGGCGGCGCACGATCCGGAGCGCGCCGCGGCGGCGATGGAAGCCCACATGGGAAACGTCGACCGATCGACCCGGGCCGCGATGGCGCGGCTCGCGGGGAGCCCGGCGGCGTGACCCCTTCCGGCCGAAACGGCGCGCCCCGCGCGGGCGCCAACTGGGACTGAGCGCATGGCGGAACTGAAGGACAAGGTCGTCATCATCACCGGCGCCGGCCGCGGCATCGGCGCGGCGACGGCGAAGGCGTTCGCCGGCGCCGGCGCCGCCGTCGTCGTCTCCGCGCGCACGGTCGAGGCGGCGCAGGCGGTCGCCGACCAGATCGCGGCCGGCGGCGGCCGGGCGGTGGCCGTCGCCTGTGACGTCACCGACTACGGCTCGGTGGCCGCCCTCGTCGAGGAAGCCGGGCGCCGCTTCGGCCGCGTCGACGTCCTCGTCAACAACGCCGGCGTCATCGAGCCGATCGGCCGCGTCGCCGACACCGACCCGGCCGCCTGGGCGCAGGCCGTCGAGATCAACCTCGTCGGCGCCTACCACGCCGTCCGCGCCGCCCTGCCGGCGATGCTCCGGGGCGCGGGCGGCACCATCGTCAACCTCCTCTCCGGCGCCGCCTTCAAGGCGATGGAGGGCTGGTCGGCCTACGGCTCGTCGAAGGCCGGGCTCGCGATGCTGACCCGCTCGATCGCCCACGAGTACGGCGAGCAGGGCATCCGCGCGATCGGCTTCGCGCCGGGCCTCGTCGACACGGCGATGCAGGGTCAGATCCGCACCTCCGGCATCAACCCGATCAGCCGGCTGCCGCGCGGCACGCTGACGCCGCCGGAAGAACCCGCCGGTGTAATCGTGTGGCTGTGCACGCGCGCCGCGGACGGCTATGTCGGGCGGGTCGACGTCGACATCCGCGATCCGGCGCTGCGCCAGGCGGCCGGTCTCGCGGCGCTGAAGTCCTGAAGAAGACGGAACCCATCGCCATGAACCGCATCGATCTCGAAGGCCGCACCGCCGTCGTCACCGGAGGCGCGCAGGGCCTCGGCCGCGCCGTCGCCGAGCGACTCGTCGCCTCCGGCGCCCAGGTCTCGATCTGGGACCGCGACGGCGAGCTCGCCGAGAAGGCCGCGCAGGAGCTCGGTGGCGGGACGATCCACGCCGTCGTCGACCAGGTCGACTTCGCCGCCGTCCGCGACGCGGCCCGCGAGACCGAGGCGGCCCTCGGCCGGATCGACATCCTCGTCGCCAACGCCGGCATCGCCGGCGCCAACGCCACGGTCGTCGACTACCCGGTCGACGAGTGGCAGCGCATCATCGACATCAACCTCAACGGCGTCTTCTACTGCTGCAAGGCGATCGTCGCCGGCATGATCGAGCGGGACTACGGCCGCGTCGTCAACGTCGCCTCGATCGCCGGCAAGGAGGGCAACCCGAACGCCGCCGCCTACTCCGCCTCGAAGGCCGGCGTGATCGCGCTGACGAAGTCGCTCGGCAAGGAGACCGCCGGCAAGAACATCTCGGTCAACTGCGTGACGCCGGCCGCGGCGCGCACCCGCATCTTCGACCAGATGTCGCAGCAGCACATCGACTACATGCTGTCCAGGATCCCGCGCGGCCGCTTCCTCGAGGTCGACGAGGCCGCCGCGATGATCGCCTGGCTGGTCTCCGAGGAGAACACCTTCACCACCGGCGCGGTGTTCGACCTCTCCGGCGGCCGCGCCACCTACTGACCCCCACGCCGCGGCGGCTCGCGTCAGCCGCGGCGCCCCCCGAGCACGACGCGGCGGACGTCGTGGTCCGGCTCGGCCCAGGCGAGGTCGCCGCGCACCAGCATGCGATTGACGTGCGCGTGCACCTCGCTGAAGGCGAAGCTCAGCTGGTGCGGGTCGAGCGGCCGCGGAAAGACGAACGGCACCAGCTCGGCGACCGACTTCGACCCCGCCGCGCACGCCTCGGCGATGATCCCGCAGCGATCCTCGTGATGGTCGGCGAGCTCGCGGCACCGCTGCAGCAACCCGTAGAACGGCAGCTGGTGGCCGGGCAGCACGAGCGTGTCGTCGGGCAGGCCGTGCTCCAGCGCGGCGAGCGAGCGCAGGTAGCGGCCGAGCGGATCGCCGTCAGGCTCGACCGCCCAGACGCTGACGTTCGGCGAGATCTTCGCCAGCACCTGATCGGCGGCGAGCAGGATCCGCTCCTCGGCCGCGTAGAGCATGATCTGCTCCGGCGCGTGCCCCTCGCCCGACATCACCGTGAAGCGGCGCCCGCCGATCACCAGTTCGTCGCCGGCGACGAGGCGCTCGAAGGTCATCGGCAGCGGCGACACCATCCGCAGGTAGCCATGCCCCTGGGTGCTGACGAGCGTCGCCGTCTCCTCAGACATGCCGTGCCGGCGGTAGAAGTCGAGATAGGGCTTCGCCTCGAACGCCGCCGGGCTCAGCGAGATGTTGAGGCAGCCGAAGTAGCAGGTGATGCTCGTGAGCAGCGGCAGCCCGAAGCGCTCGCACAGCCAGCCGGCGAGACCGATGTGGTCCGGGTGGAAGTGCGAGACGATCATCCGCGTCAGGCGGCGGCCGGCGAGCGGGCCGGCGACCAGCGCCTCCCAGACCGCCCGCGTCGCGTCGTCGGCGACGCCGGTGTCGAGCACCGCCCAGCCGTCGCCGTCCTCGATCAGGTAGACGTTGACGTGGTCGAGGCGGAACGGCAGCGGGATGCGCGCCCACAGGATGCCCGGCGCCACCTCGATGACGGTGCCGGTCGCCGGCGGCGCCTCGAACGGATAGCGGAGCGTATCGGCAGGGGCGGCCATCGAGCTCGGCCTCTCGCGGTGCTGCGGCACTGGTGTCACGTCCCGATTGCGCCCCGCCGCGGCCCTGCAGCGGAACGGTTCTCCCCAACCCGATCCACCGGAAAGGCGGTCGACCGGTGCGACGGCGTCGCGCCGACGCACGAGCCCGGACCGCTCCGCCGCCTGGGCGCGACGCCACGGCGGGCCGGAGGGCCCGGACCCGTTCTGGTCCGCGGCGCCGAAAAGCGCAAGTCGCCGACCGAGCCGCCGCGTGACGGCGGCGTCCTCTATCCGAGGGCGGCCGCGGCACGCAGATCGGCCGCCGTGCCGATCGGCGCCCCGCCGGCCGCGATCGCCTGCCGCGCCGCCGCGACGAGGTCGGCGTTCGCCGCGGCGCGCGCGCCGCCCGGCACGAACAGGTTGTTCTCGAAGCCGACGCGGGCGTGCCCGCCGAGGAGGGCGGCGGCCGTGACGCACGCCGCCTCGTGGCGGCCGAAGGCGCAGACGCTCCAGTGGGCGAAGCGCGGCATTTCGGGCGCGAGGAACGGCAACAGGTCGGCCGGCACCGAAGTCTGCCCGGGCGTGTAGCGGCCGAGCACGTAGAGCACGGCGATCCGCTCCCACGGCAAGAGGCCGCGGCGCTGCAGCGCCGCCAGCGCCTGCGCCTCCTCCGGCGAATAGAGGATGATCTGCGGCGTCACGCCTTCGCGCGCCAGCCACTGCAAGAATTCGGCGAACGGGGCCTCCTCGGCGGCATCCGGCACGAGCTCGCGCAGCGCCAGCGACACCGCCTCCGGCCGCACGGCGCGCACGACCGCCCGCTGCTCGGCCGGGGTGTAGATGCCGAGCGCCTCGCTGGTGATCTGGATCACCATCCGGTCGCCGACCGCCGCGCGGATCGCCGCGATCGCCGCCCGGTAGGCGTCGGCGTCGAGCAGGTGCGTGCCGTCCGCTTTGCGCACGTGGGCGTGGATCATCGCCGCCCCCGCCTCCAGGCACTCGGCCGCCGCGCGGGCGAGCTCGTCCGGCGTCAGCGGGATCGCCGGATGGTCCGCCTTGACGCGGCGGCCGCCGTTCGGCGCAACGGCGATCGTCGCCGGGGGAAGAGTCGCGGAGGCGGTCATCGAGGCACCCTTGGCGGACCATGATTCATGTGAATCTTCTAATTCAAATTTATAGTAGAGACGTTGCCGCCGGCACGCGGGCCGAGCCGCCGGTGTCGGTGCCGAGCGCGAACGGCCGATCGCCGAGATGAACGTCGAGTTCCGAGAGCCCGCACCAGATGACCCAGCGCCCACCGCTCGCCGTCGCCGCCCGCACGACCTCGGCCGAGGAGGCGCTCGACGCCGCCCTCGCCCGCATCGCCACCCTCGATCCGCGCCTCGCGGCCTTCGTCCACGTCGACGGCGACCGCGCCCGCATCGAGGCACGCCGGCTCGACGCGCGGGTGCGGCACGGCCTGCCCCGCGGGCCGCTGCACGGCGTGCCGATCGCGGTCAAGGACGTCATCGACCTCGCCGGCGTGCCGACGCGCGGCGGCTCGCTCACCCGCGCCGACGCGCCTGCCGCCGGCCGGTCGGCGGCCGTCGTCGAGCGTCTCGAGGCGGCCGGCGCCGTCGTCGTCGGCAAGACGGCGACGGTCGAGTACGCCTTCGGCGGCTGGGGCAGCAACGAGACGCTCGGCACGCCGCTGAACCCGTGGGACCTCGCGACGCCGCGGGTGCCCGGCGGCTCGTCGAACGGCTCCGGCGTCGCGGTGGCGGCCGGCCTCGTGCCGCTCGCGCTCGGCACCGACACCGGCGGCTCGGTCCGCCTGCCGGCGAGCTTCTGCGGCGTCGTCGGCCTCAAGACCACCGCGGGCCTCGTCGACAAGACCGGCGTGATGACGCTGACCGACGCGCTCGACACCGTCGGCCCGCTCGCCGGCCGCGTCGCCGACGCGGCGCTGGCGCTCGCGGTGATGGCCGAAGCCGGGCGCCTGCTCGGCGGCTCGCTCGTCCCGCTCGTCGAGGGCGCCGTGCCCTCGCTGAGAGGCCGGAGGATCGGTGTCGTCGGCGACCTCGGGGTCGACCTCCACCCCGGCACCCGCCGCGTCTACGAGGCGGTGCTCGGCCGGCTCGAAGAGGCGGGCGCCCATCTCGTCGAGGTGGATCTCGGCCGCTCGCTCGCCGAGTTCGCGGCGCCGTGCGGCCGGCTCCTCGCCGTCGAGGGCTACCTGCGCTATGCCCGCTTCGTCGAGGAGGAGCCGAACCGCCTCGGCGCGCCGGTGCGCCGGCGGATGCTGGCCGGCAAGACCCTGCCGGCCCCGGCGCTCCTCGAGACCCTCTTCGCCCGCGAGGAGGCGAAGCGGGAGATCGCCGCGGTCTTCGAGACCGTCGACGCGATCATCTCGCCGACCACCGCGGCGCCGGCCGCGACGCTCGCCGAGCACGACGAGGATGCGAGCCCGGCCGTCTTCACCCGCTTCGCGAACTTCCTCGACCTCGCCGCCGTCTCGCTGCCGGGCGGCCTCACCGACGAGGGGCTGCCGGTCGGCATCCAGATCAACGTGCCGGGCTTCCACGAGCCGCGCGCGCTCGCCATCGCCGCGGCGATCGAGGCGGCGGCCGGCGGCCCGATCGCCTGCCCGCTCGCCGCCGCCTGAGCCGCGCCGTCAGGCGCGCATCGCCGCGCGCCTGGCCTCGGTCGCCGCCCGGTCGACGGCGTAGCCGTAGCCGTCGTCGACGCGCTCGAAGGCGACGCCGTAGACCGTCTCGGCGTGCTCGAGGGTGATGAACTCGTCGAGCAGGTCGTCGAGCACCTTGGCGGGATCGCGCTCCAGCGGGTCGCCGAAGCCGCCGCCGCCGGGCGAGAAGTAGGAGACGACGTCGCCCTCGTTCATCCGCGCGCCGGAGAACTTGGCCGGCAGGTCGGTCACGCTCGCCGGATCGGCGGCGCTGTGCACCGTGAGCCGCCCGACGGTGCCGAGGCCGCCGCCGAAGGCGCCCCACGGCGTGTCCTCGTGCCGGTCGGCCTCGTGCGTCATGAAGCCCGGCGTCAGATAGCGCTGCGACTTCACCACGCCGCAGCCGCCGCGGAACTTGCCGGCGCCGGGCATCACGTCGTCGCGGATCTCGTAGCGGTCGCAGATCAGCGGCAGGTGCATGCCGAGGTCCTCGAGCGGGTTGTTGCGCGTGTTGCGCATCAGCTCCTCGACGGTGTCCGGCCCGTCGGAGGCCGGCCGGCCGCCCATCGCCGCCTCGTTGACCTCGAGGAACACCCAGTAGTCGCCCGACGGGCGGACGCCGGAATAGGCGGCGAACGACAGCGTCGCGGCGTTGCCGGCCGTCACCTTGTCGGGGATGACCGGCGACAGCGCCTTGATGATGAGATCGACGACGCGCTGGATCTGGCAGAAGCGCGCCTCGGCGGCCGCCGGCGCGATCGGGTTGAAGATGCTGCCGAGCGGCGCCGTCACCTTGACCGGGCGGAACGAGCCCTCGTTCTGCGGGATGTGCTCCTCGTGCGTGTAGGTGTCGAGCAGCAGGGCGCGGAAGGCGAAGTAGCAGGCGACCTTGGTCGAGCCCTCGAACGGCACGTTGAAGGCCGTCGGCACCTGCGGCGAGGAGCCGGTGAGGTCGACCTCGACGCCGTCGCCGGCGACGCGGACCGTGACCTTGATCGGCAGCGTCTTGCCGCGGGTGCGGCCGTCGTCGTCGAGGAAGCCCTCGGCGACGTACTCGCCGTCGGGGATCTTGGCGATCTCGCGGCGCAGCATCGCCTCGGAATAGTCCATGAGCTGCTCGCACGCGGCGAGCACCGTCGCCTTGCCGTAGGTCGCGAGCAGTTCCTGGAACCGCCGGACGCCGAGCTCGGCCGAGGCGATCTGCGCCTCGAGATCGCCCATCACCAGGCCGGGGACGCGGGTGTTGTCGCGGATGTACTTCCACAGCGCCTCGTTGCGCCGGCCCTCCTCGTAGAGCTTCAGCCCGTTGAGCAGCATGCCCTCGGCGAAGACGTCCGGTACGTCGATGATGAGGCCCGGCGTCGCCGAGCCGATGTCGACGTGGTGGGCGGTGTTGGCGGCGAAGCCGACGAGCACGCCCTCGAAGAACACCGGCATGACGATGGCGATGTCGGGCGAATGGCTGGCGCCGAAATAGGGGTGGTTGTGGATGACGCAGTCGCCCGGCTTCCAGGCTTCGAGCGGCACCGACTTCTCGATGCCGCGCAGGTAGCCCGGCAGCGAGCCGATGTGCATCGGCGTCGAGTCGCTCTCGCACAGCGTGTTGTAGGCCGTGTCGAACAGGCCCGCGCCGAGGTCCTGGCTCTCGCGGATGATCGACGAGTAGCTCATGCGGTAGAGCACGTTGCCCATCTGCTCGGCGATCGAGTGGAGCGCGCCGGAGATGACTTGGAGGGTGATCGGATCGACGGTCGTCGTCATGGGAGTGTCTCCTGCCGCCGCGTGATCAGAGCTTGGTGATGCGGATGTCGCCGTGGCCGAGCACGAGCGCGCGGCGGCCGGGCGGCACCAGCACGGTCGAGTTGTGCTGGACGATGAGCGCCGGGCCGGTGACCACGTCATCGGCCAACAGGCGGCTCCTCTGGTAGCGCGGCGTCGGCACCGCCCGGCCGTCGTCGAAGATCGTCTCGCGCACGTAGAGCCGCGCCTCGTCGGGGTCGGTGCGGCCGCCGTAGGCGAGGTCCGGCAGGCGCAGCGGATCGACGTCGGCGGTCGCCACGACGCGCAGCGTCACGACCTCGATCGACTGGTCCTCGAAGGCGTGGCCGTAGACCTGGCGGTGCGCCTCGAAGAAGCTGCGCGCGACCGCCGTCCAGTTGTCGGCGGCGAGCGGCGCATCGGGCATCGTGGCGCGCAGCTCGAAGCCCTGGCCGACGTGGCGGCACTCGGCGATGCGCTGGAAGCGGCGGCGCTCCGGCGGCACCCCGTCGGCCTCGAGCTGCGCCGCCGCCTCGGCGAGAAGGCCGTCGACGACGGCGTTGAGCGCGGCGCGCTCGTCGTCGCTCATCTTGTCGAGCACGACGAGGATCGAGCGGGTGTACTCGTACTTCACCTCCGTCACGAGCAGGCCCATCGCCGCCGTGATGCCGGGATGCAGCGGCGCCACCACGTCGCGCGCCGCGATGATGTCGGCGAGCGCGCAGGCGTGCAGCGGCCCGGCGCCGCCGAAGCCCATCAGCGTGAAGTTGCGCGGGTCGATTCCCTTGGCGACCGAGTTGGCGTTGATCGCGAGCGCCATGCTGTTGTTGATGATGCGCAGGATGCCGAGCGCCGCGTCGACGGTCGACAGGCCGAGCGGGCCGCCGATGTGGCGGTCGATCGCCGCCTTGGCGAGGCCGGCGTCGAGGCTGAGGTCGCCGCCGAGGAACTGCTCCGGGTCGAGCCGGCCGAGCACCACCTGGGCGTCGGTGACGGTCGGCTCGTCGCCGCCGTTGCCGTAGCAGGCCGGGCCCGGCACCGCGCCGGCCGAGCGCGGGCCGACGCGGAAGGCGCCGCCGGGATCGAGATAGGCGATCGAGCCGCCGCCGGCGCCGATCGCGTCGATGTCGATCATCGGCGCCAGCACCGGCAGCCCGGCGACCTCGGTGTCGCGCAGGTTCTTGATGCGGAGCTCGCCGTTCTGGATCACGCTGATGTCGGCCGAGGTGCCGCCGATGTCGATGGTGATGACGTTGCCGGTGTCGGCCGCCTCGCCGGTCCAGCGGCCGCCGATGACGCCGCCCGCCGGGCCGGAGAGCAGCAGCCCGACCGGCAGCCGCGACGACATGTCGACGGTCGAGATGCCGCCGTTCGACTGCATGATGCGGACGTCGGCGGTGATGCCGCTCGCCGCCAGCCGCTGCTCGAGGTTGCGCAGGTAGAGCGCGGTCTTCGGGCCGATGTAGGCGTTCATCGCCGTCGTCGAGAAGCGCTCGTACTCGCGCATCACGTTGACGACCTCCGACGAGGTGCAGACGAAGGCCTCCGGCAGGGTGGCAAGCACGATCTCCTTCGCCTTCCGCTCGTGCTCGTCGTTGAGGAACGAGAACAGGAAGCCGATCACCACCGCGCCGAGGCCGCGCTTGGCGAAGAGCTCGGCGGCGGCCTTCACCTCGTCGAGGGCGAGCGGCACCTCGACGGCGCCGGTCGGCGGCAGGATGCGCTCGGTGACGGCGATGCGGTTGCGCCGCTTGACGAGCGGCTTCGACTGCCAGGGCACGTCGAACTGGAGCGAGAAGTTGTGCGGCCGCTTGTGCCGCGCCATGTGCAGGATGTCGCGGAAGCCGCGAGTCGTCAGCATGCCGACCTCGGCGCCGTTGCGCTCGATCACCATGTTGGTGGCGACCGTGGTGCCGTGGAACACGAGGTCGATCTCGCCGGGCGCGACGCCGGCGAGGCCGCAGACCTCGACGATGCCGCGCACCACGCCCTCCGACTGGTCCGCCGGCGTGCTCGGCACCTTGTGCACGACGACCCGGCGCTCGCCGTCGCCGACGCGCTCCAGCACGATGTCGGTGAAGGTGCCGCCGACGTCCACACCCACTCGAAGCATGACCCAACCCCTCTCCCGGTCGCCGCGCGGGCGGCGCCCCTCTGCAACGCGATGATGCGAAACGGCCCGGGAAGCGCGTTCCCGGGCCGCAGGGCCGTCAGGCGGCGACGGCCGCGGCGAGCCGCGCCAGCATCGCCGCCCGGTCGTGGCGGGCGGCGAGCGCGTCGACCATCTCGATCGGCTCGAAGCGGGTCGCCTGATGCGGCTGGAGCTGGCCGACGAGGTCCATGTCGGCGGAGATCACGGTGCCGATCATGAAGTAGCCGCCGCCCGACACCGCGTCGCGGTGCAGCACGATCGGCTCGGTGCCGCCCGGCACCTGGATCGAGCCGTAGGGGTAGCAGCTGTCGACGATGTTCGACGGGTCGGAGCCGGCGCCGAAGGGCTGCTCGCGCGGCACGAACTCGAGCGGCCGGCCGCCGCGGAAGCGGTAGCCGATGCGGTCGGCCTCGGGCGCCACCTTCCAGGTGTCCTCGAAGAAGCGCGTCCCGGCCGCTGCAGTGATGCGGTGCCAGTAGAGCCCCGGCAGCATGCGCAGCACCGGCGTCGCCGCGAGCGGCCGCCTGAGCGCCTCGGGCACGGCCGCGCCGGCCTTCGCCGCCCGCTTCGGCGCGCCGACCGGCAGGCTGTCGCCGGCCTTCAGGGGCCGCCCCTCGTGGCCGCCGAGGGCGCCGAGGACGTAGGTCGAGCGCGAGCCGAGCACCACCGGCACGTCGATGCCGCCGGCGACCGCGATGTAGGCGCGCGCGCCCGCCTTGAGGAAGCCGAACGACAGCACCTGCCCGGCCTTGACCGGAAACGCCGTCCACGTCGGCTGCTCGACGCCGTCGACCTTCGGCGGCAGCTCGGCGCCGGCGACGGCGACCGTGGCGTCGGCGGTGAAGCGGATCTCCGGCCCCATGAACACCGCCTCCAGCACCGCATCGCCCTCGTCGTTGCCGACGATCAGGTTGGCGGCGGCGAGCGCGTAGCGGTCCATGCCGCCGGAGAGCGGGATGCCGAGGTGGTAGTAGCCGGGGCGCCCGAGGTCCTGCACCGTGGTGGAGAGGCCGGGCTTCAGGATCTCAAGCGCCATGGAGCACCTCCAGAAGCTTGGCGTTGGTGGCCGCCGGGTCGGCCTGGAAGGCGGCGAGGGAGAAGTCGACCGCGCGGATCGTCGGCGCGAAGCGGCCGGTGTCGACCGCCTCCACGGCGGCGTCGTACTCGTCGCGGCCGACCGGCTTGAACTTCACGATGTCGCCCGGCTTGAAGAAGATCATGAACTCGCGCAGGTAGCTGATCTCCTGCTTCGGGTCGTAGATCGGCATCGGCGTGATCCCGAACATCTGGTAGCCGCCGGCGCCGCGCACCGAGTAGATGCAGCCGAAGCAGCCGCCGTGGCCGACGGTGAGCTTCGGCGTGTCGGTGCGCGGGCGCAGGTACTTCGGCACCTGGATCTGCTTCTGCCGCTCGACCATCTGGTACATGAACGGCAGGCCGGCGACGAAGCCGACCATCGACACGAACCACGGCGAGCCGGCGTGCGCGGCGATGAAGTCGTCGACCGTGCCGTAGCCGTTGATCCGGGCGGCGTAGTCGAGGTCGGTGCCGTTCGGATCCTGGTGGCGCTCGCGGAAGCGCATCAGCGTCTCGTGCGTCCACGGATCGCCGTAGAACACCGGGATCTCGATGATCCGGGTCGAGAGCGTCGACTGCGCCGTCGCGGCCGCGCCCTCGAGGCTCTTCAGCTCGGCCAGCATGTCGTCCGGCGCGATCAGGTCCGGATCGAACTTGATCTGGAACGAGGCGTTGGCCGGGCAGATCTCGGTGACGCCGCGGATGCGGCTCTCCTTCACCGCGTTGGTCATCGAGAGGCTCTTGAAGAAGGCCTCCAGCGACATCTCCTCGTCGACCTCGACGAAGATGTGCTCGTCGCCCCCGAACGAATATCGCGTCTGCATCGCGTCGGTACCTCCGGGTCGGGTCATCGTTGCGGCGGCGGCGCGAGCGGGTTGGCGTCGAGCCACCCCTCGAGCCACCGGGTGTGGAAATCGCCGGCACGCACCTCGTCGTCGGCGGCGAGCGCCTGGTGCAGCGCCACGGTGGTCGGCACGCCGCCGACCTCGAGCTCGCCGAGCGCGCGGGACAGCCGCGCGATCGCCGCCGCCCGCGTCTCGTCCCAGACGATCAGCTTGCCGAGCAGGCTGTCGTAGAACGGCGGCACCGCGTAGCCGGGGTAGAGCATGGTGTCGAAGCGCACGCCCATGCCGCCCGGCACGCGCAGCGTGTCGACGGTGCCGGGGGCCGGCAGGAAGTCGCGCGACGGGTCCTCGGCGTTGATGCGCACCTCGATCGCGTGGCCGCGCAGCGCGACGTCGGCCTGCGCATAGGCGAGCGGCTCGCCGGCGCAGACGCGGATCATCGCCCGCACGAGGTCGATGCCGGTGATCATCTCGGTCACCGGATGCTCGACCTGGATGCGGGTGTTCATCTCGATGAAGAAGAACTCGCCGGTGCCGGCGTCGTAGAGATATTCGAGCGTGCCGGCGCCGCGGTAGCCGACGCTCTCGGCGAGGCGCACCGCGGAGGCGCAGAGCGCCTCGCGCGCCTCCGGCGAGAGGCAGGCGGCCGGCGCCTCCTCCCACACCTTCTGGCGGCGGCGCTGCAGCGAGCACTCCCGCTCGTAGAGATGGATCGCCCGCGCGCCGTCGCCGAGGATCTGCACCTCGACGTGGCGGGCCTGATGGACGAAGCGCTCGAGGTAGAGGCCGCCGTCGCCGAAGGCGGCCGCCGCCTCGGCGCTCGCCTGCGGGATCAGCGCCTCGAGCTCGGACGGGCTCTCGGCGATGCGGATGCCGCGCCCGCCACCGCCGGCCGAGGCCTTGATCATCACCGGATAGCCGATCTCCTTGGCGACGTGGCGCGCCGCCTCGACGCCCTCGACCCGGCCCTCGGAACCCGGCACGGTCGGCACGCCCGCCGCCGCCGCCATCGCCCGCGCCGTCGCCTTGTCGCCCATGGCGCGGATGGTCTCGGGCCGCGGGCCGATGAAGACGAGGCCCGCCGCCTCCACCCGCTCGGCGAAGTCGGCGTTCTCCGACAGGAAGCCGTAGCCAGGGTGGACGGCGTCGGCGCCGCTCTCAAGCGCGCCGCGCAGCACCGCCTCGACGTCGAGATAGGATTTGCGCGCGTGCGCCGGGCCGATCTCCACCACCTCGTCGGCGAGCCGGGCGGCCAGCATCTCGCGGTCGGCCGCGCTCACCGCCTGGACGGTGCGGATCCCGAGCTCGCGCGCCGCCCGGATGATGCGGACGGCGATCTCGCCCCGGTTGGCGACGAGGATCTTGGTGATCGGCATGCCGATCAGGCCTCGATGTCGTAGAGCGGCTCGCCGGCCATCACCGGGTCCTCGTTCTCGACGTGGAAGGCGACGAGCGTGCCCGCCTCCTCGGCGATCACCGGCGTGAAGGTCTTCATCACCTCGATGATGCCGACGGTGTCGCCCACCGCGACGGCGTCGCCCGCGCTCTTGAACGCCGGCTGGTCGGGGGCGGGCTTGCGGTAGAAGGTGCCGGGGATCGGCGCCTGGATCGTCTTGACGGCCATCGGGTCGTCTCCTCTTCGAACAGGGCGGGGTTCAGGCGCGGCGCGCCATCGGCTCGATCAGTCCCTCGGCCACCAGCGTGTCGCGCAGGACGCGGGCGACGTCGTGCGCGCCGGGGGTGTCGGAATGCACGCAGATCGTCTCGGCGCCGACGCGGATGTCCTTGCCGCCGACCGAGCTGACGAGGCCCTCGCGCATCGCCCTGACGGCGCGGCGCGCCGCCTCGGCCGGATCGACCGCCGCGTGCTCGCGGGTGATGATCAGGCCGCCGTCGTCGGCATAGTCGAGGTCGACGTAGAACTCGGCGATGAAGCGGTGGCCGCGCGCCCTGTAGGTGCGCTCGTGCTCGGTGCCGATCATGCCGAGGAGCGGCACCTTGAAGATGTCGGCGGCGTCGCAGACGGCGTTGGCGATCTCGGGGTCGCGCGCCGCCATGCCGTAGAGCGAGCCGTGCGGCTTGATGTGGTTGAGCACCATGCCCTCGGCGTCGAGGAAGCCCTTCAGCGCGCCGATCTGGTAGATCAGGCAGTTGGCGAGCTCCTCGCGGCCGATCTTCATCTCGCGCCGGCCGAAGCCCTGGCGGTCGGGCAGCGAGGGGTGCGCGCCGACGGCGACGCCGTGCCGCTTCGCCAGCCGCACGGTCGCGCGCATGTGGTTGAAGTCGGAGGCGTGGAAGCCGCAGGCGGCGTTGGCGATGTGGATCGACGGCATGATGTGCTCGTCGTCGCCGAGCCGCCAGATGCCGAAGCTCTCGCCCATGTCGCAGTTGATGAGGGTGGTCATGCGGTCGTCCTCGTTCGGATAGGCTCGCGATCCCGCGCCATCAGGGCCGGATCTCGTAGGTCACCCACGGCGTCTTGACGGCGATGCGGTCGTAGAGCGCGCGCGCCCTCGCGTTGTCGGCGGCGGTGATCCAGCGCACGACCGACCAGCCGTTCGCCTTCGCCTCCTCGACGACGCGCCGGACGAGCGCCTCGGCGGCACCGCTGCCGCGCGCCTCCGGCGCGACGAAGAGGTCGTCGAGGAAGCAGCCGACGACGGCGGCGATCGGCCGGTGGTAGGGCCGGTAGTGGGTGATGCCGACGATCCGCCCGTCCGGCCGCCGCGCCACGAACGCCTTCACCGGGTGGGCCGGGTCCATCAGCCACGACCACAGCGTCGCCGCCTTCTCGTCGGTGTCCGGCACCTCGTAGAACGCGCAGTAGCCCGACCACAGCGGCCGCCAGCCGTCGTGGTCGTCCGGCCGGGCGGGCTCGATGGTGACGTCCGGGATCGCCTCGGGGCTCATCGCGAGGTCCTTTCGCTGGCTGGCGGGCGCACCGCCGCCTCGGCGGCGAGCGCGAAGGAGAGCAGGCGCTCGTCGTCGCCCGGCAGGGCGGAGACGAGGAGGCCGACCGGCAGGCCGGCGGCGCCGCTGCCGCACGGGAGCGACACGCCGCACCAATCGAGGAAGTTGCCGACGAGGGTGTTGCGCAGGGTCAGCGCGTTCACGCGCACGAAGAGGTCGTCGTCCGCCTCGAGCGGCGCGATCGCCGGGGCGACGTGCGGCACCGTCGGGTGGACGACGAAGGTGCCGGCGAGGTCGCGGCGCGCCGCCTCGACCAGCCGCGCGCGGGCGGCGAGGAGCGCGATGTAGCCCGGCATCGAGATGTTCGCGCCGAGGCGCGTGCGGGCGACGACCCGGCGGTCCATCGCCGCGGCCGCGGGCCCGGCGAGGCGCTCGGCGTGCAGCGCGTAGGCCTCGGCCGTGACGAGCGGCCCGTGCTCGCGGTAGAGGGCGAAGATCTCGTCGAAGGCCGGGATCGCGCGCCGCTCGACCACCGCGCCGGCCGCCACGAGGCGGGCGAGCGCGGCCTCGAAGGCGGCGACGACCTCGGGCTCGGCGTCGTCGAACACCACGTTGTCCGGCACGACGAGCCGGATGCCCGCCACCGCCCCGCGCAGCACCGGCGAGGCGACGCGCCCCTGCATCGCCGCGTCGACGGCGACCGCGTCCTCGACGGTGCGGCAGAGCACGCCGAGCGAGTCGAGGCTCGACGAGAGCGGGAAGACCCCGTCCATCGGGTAGCGGCCGCGCGTCGCCTTGTAGCCGACGATGCCGTTGAGGGCGGCCGGGATGCGCACCGAGCCGCCGGTGTCGGTGCCGATCGAGACCGGCACCAGGCCGGTCGCGACCGCGACGCCGGAGCCGGACGACGAGCCGCCGGGAATGCGCGGCACGTCGCGGCCGTGCGGGTTCGCCGGCGTGCCGTAGTGCGGGTTGAGGCCGAGCCCGGAGAAGGCGAACTCGGTCATGTTGACCTTGCCGACGGTGACCATGCCGGCGGCCTTGAGGCGCGCCACCACGGCGGCGTCGGCGGCGGCCGGCGGATCGCCGGCGAGCACGGCCGAGCCGGCGGTCGTCACGATGCCCTCGAGGTCGAACAGGTCCTTCCAGGCGATCGGCACGCCGTCGAGCGGCCCGCGCGGGCGGCCGGCGCGGATGCGGCGTGCCGCCTCGCGCGCCTCGGTGAGCGCTCGGCCGGCGGTCGGGCGGGTGAAGATCGCCCGGTCCTCCGCCGTCTCGATCGCCGCCATCGTGCGCTCGGCGACGTGCTCGGCGTCGACCAGCCCGGACTGCACGAGGGCGCCGATCTGCAGGGCCGAACGGGACTTGATGTCGATCTCGCTCACGTCGTCTCGCTTTCCGGTCCGGCGCCACGGGCGCCACCCACCGCACCACGATATATAAATATAGCTGAACTATAAATCAGACATTCCACCAACGATTGGCGGAAATATTCCCTCATAAACTCCTGTTACAACATATCATCTAGATTTCTGTTGTCGATATACCTTTGGACTGTATGATGGCGCGGCCGTCGACCTTGCCGAGACGACCATCGATGGCGAGTGTGCGGCGGCGGCCGATCGCGGTAAAATAGAATTTCGTGGGCGGAGATATCTGACATTCAGATATCGCATCGCCACGGCACCGCGGGCCATCGGAGGTCGCGTGACGGTATCGCTGAAGAAGATCCGCTACTTCATCGCCGCGGCGGAGTCCGGCCAGATCTCGCACGCCGCGGTCGAGCTCAACGTGTCGCAGTCGGCGGTGACGGCGGCGATCCAGCAGCTCGAGACGCTGCTCGGCGTGCGCCTGCTCGAGCGCCATCCCGGCGGCGTGTCGCTGACCCCGGAGGGCAGCCGCTTCCTGCTGCACGCGCGCAACGTCATGGCCGCCGTCGAGGAGGCGATGCGGGTTCCGCGCACCTCGAACGCCAATGTCGCGGGCACCGTGCGGGTCGGCGTCACCTACACCGTGGCGGGCTACTTCCTGCCGCCGCACCACGCCCGCTTCGCCCGCAACTTCCCGAACGTCACGCTCGACCTCTACGAGGCCTCGCGCGCCACCATCGAGCAGGCGCTGATCGACGGCGCCCTCGACATCGCGGTGATGCTGGTCTCCAACCTCGAGGCGCGCGACAGCCTGCAGTCGGAGACCCTGCTGCGCTCGCGCCGCCGCCTGTGGACGCCCGCCGAGCATCCCCTGCTCAGGATGCCGGCGGTCGGCCTCGCCGAGGTCGCCGAGCACCCCTACGTGATGCTCACCGTCGACGAGGCGAGCCAGACGGCCGACCGCTACTGGGCCGGCAGCCCGCATCGGCCGAACGTCATCTTCCGCACCTCGTCCGTCGAGGCGGTGCGCAGCATGGTGGCCGCCGGCATGGGCATCACCGTGCTCTCCGACATGGTCTACCGGCCCTGGTCGCTCGAAGGGCAGCGTCTCGAGACGCGGGTGCTCGAGGACACGATCCCGACCATGGACGTCGGCCTCGCCTGGCGGCGCGGCACGCCGCTCGGCCACGCGACCCAGGCCTTCCACGACTTCCTGAGCCTCGCCTACAGCGGCGGCGGCCAATCCCTCACCGACTGAGACCTCACCCAAGAGTGCATCGAGAAAACAGGAGACGACGCCATGACCGACCGGCCCCAGGCGCAGGCGACCGTGAAGATCGACGATCCCGGCGTGCGCGTGACCGAGTACCGCTTCGCCCCCGGCGCGGAGACCGGCTGGCACCGCCACGGCGCCGACTACGTCGTCGTGCCGCTCGCCGACGGCGCGCTGCTGCTCGAGGAGCCGGGCGGAGGCTCGCGCGTGGCGAAGCTCACCCGGCACGAGCCCTACGCCCGCCTCGAAGGCGTCGAGCACAACGTCGTCAGCGCCAACGACGACGAGTTCGCCTTCCTCGAGATCGAGATCCTGCGGGAGCCGCACGCGCACGACGCCGACGCGACGCTCGAGATGCTGCGCGCCTTCTCCGCCGCCTGGAACAACCACGACCTCGAGACGATCATGCGGCTCTCGACCGACGACTGCGAGTTCTGGGCCGCGGCCGGGCCGGACGTGGTCGGCGGCCGCGCGGTCGGCCGCGAGGCGGTCGCCGCCGCCTACCAGGCGATCTTCGACCTCTATCCGGACGGCCAGTGGACCAACGGCCGGCTGACCGCCCTCGGCGACCGCGCGCTCTCCGAGTGGACCTTCGTCGGCAACACCGTGGACGGCAAGCACGTGGAGCTGCTCGGCCTCGACATCCTGGAGCTTTCCGGCGGCAAGGTGCGGATCAAGAACTCGTTCCGCAAGAACCGCACCGGCTGAGGAAAAGCGCGCGCTCATCGGCCGACGAACTGCGCCCAGCGACGGACGAGATAGTTGTGCTCGTCCATCGTCGTGTTCCAGACCGCGATCGAGCTCGCCCGCTGCCAGTAGGAGCCGCCGCTGCGCACCGCGCCGGCCCGGACGGTGATCGTGCCGTCCGGCCCCGGCAGGTCGGACGGCGCCGGCTCGCCCTCGTACCAGTAGGCCCACTCGGCCGGCGTCAGGTGACCCCTGACCCGGCTCGGGATCGACATGTAGTAGCCCTGGCGCGCCACCACGGCGCCGGCGTAGCCCTCCAGCCACCAGTTCAGGTATTCGTAGGCGACGTCGAGCGTGCGGCCCGCGAGGCGGCTCGACAGGCAGAGGCCGCCGTGCCAGGCGCGATAGCCCTCGTGCGGCACCGCCTCCTCCACCGCGACGCCGCGGCGGCGCAGCGCCGTGATGCCCGGCGACCACATGCTCTGGATCACGGTGTGGCCGTCGGCCATCATCTCCGCCGCCTCGGCCGCGGTCTTCCAGAAGCCGTGGAAGTGACCGGCCTTGCGGCGCGCGTCGAGCAAGTCGAGCAGCCTGTCGATCTCCTCCGTCGACATGTTGCCGATGTCGCGGAAGCTCATCTCGCCGCGCGCCTGCGCCGCGAGCGCGGCGTCGAAGATACCGATCGCCGGCTCGTCGACGAGCGCGGTGCGCCCGTGCCAGCGCTCGTCGAGCAGCGCCGCCCAGGACGAGACCCGCTCGGCCTCGCCGTTCACGATGTCCGGCCGGAAGGCGAAGCTGTCGAGGTTGTGCACCGTCGGCAGCATCGAGATCCAGCGCGAGGCCTCCGGCCCGAGCGACTGGCTCGGCTGCACGAACAGCCGCGTCGCCGGCGCGTCGCCGTGGCCGAACGAGGCGTTGGGGCCGATGCGGCCGGTCTTGGTGAGGTCGGTCACCTCGCCCCAGAGCCGGATGCGGGCGAGATCGATCGGCTGGATCGCCCGCCAGAACCAGACGATGTCGAGGTTGTGGAAGCACTGGTCGTAGACGTCGTAGGCGTCGGGCTGCGTCGCCGCGCGCCGCTGCGCGCTCAGGAAGTCGAGGTTCTCGAACTCGATCTCGATGCCGAGGTCGGCCTCGGCACGCTTCTGGATCTCGTCGAGCGCCGTGATCTCGGTGCCGAGCACCCGGAGCCGCGGCCGCTCCGAGCGCCCGACCGCCGGAGACGACAGCACCTCGGCGCCCTGCCCCACCCGCGCCGCGGCGCCGCCGGCGCGACGGCCCGCCGGCGCGGCGCCCGCGCCGTCAGCGCCCTTCGGCGGGACTGGAGACCTGAACTGCATCTCAGTTGGTCACATCGATTGCGCGGCTGGTGTTCCCAGGCGATTGAACGCGTCGAGCGAGCGCCGGACGAGGTCCGGGTCCAGCCCATCGACGATGAAGACGATTCGCGACCGGCGATCATCGCTCGGCCAGCCGGCCATGTGTACGGGCGTATGGACGAGGTGGCGGACGCCGTGGATCGCGACCGGCAGATCCTCGCCGGCGAGCGCCAGGATGCCCTTCACGCGCAGCACCCGGTCGCCGTGCCGGTTGAGCAGCATCGAGAGCCAGACGCCGAAGGCGGTCCAGTCGATCGGCGCGTCGACGACGACCGAGAACGAGACGATGCGGCCGAGATGGCTGTTGCGGTCGAGCGGCCCATGGACGTGGCCGTGCCCGGCCGGCGCGCCCGCCTCCGCATCGTCGGCGCGGAAGGTCTCGGCGAACCAGGCGCGGCCGGAGACCGCGCCGCCGGCGGCGGCCGCCATGTCGCGGCCGAGGAGGTCGTCGGCCGACGGGGCGGCGGCGGCGTGGAGCACCGGCGCCGCCGGGTTCAGCCGGCGCAGCGCGGCGGCGAGGCGGGCGGCGGTGACCTCGTCGGCGAGATCGGTCTTGGTGATCACCAGCCGGTCGGCGGCGGCGGCCTGGCGGGTCGATTCCGGATGGCCGGCGAGCTGGGCGAGGCCGTTCACGGCATCGACGGTGGTGACGACGTTGCCCGGCCGGAAGTGGTGCCGCAGCACCGGATCGGCCTTGATCGTCGAGAGGATCGGGAACGGGTCGGCGAGCCCGGTGCTCTCCACGACGAGCCGGTCGAAGGCCGGCACGAGGCCGCGCTCGCGCTTCGAGTGGAGGTCGCGGATCGCCTGCGAGAGCTCGCCGCGGATGGTGCAGCAGAGGCAGCCCGACTGCAGCAGCACCACCCCCTCGTCGATCCGCTCGAGCAGGTGGTGGTCGAGCCCGACCTCGCCGAACTCGTTGATGAGGACCGCGGTGTCGGCGAGCGCCGGATCGGCGAGGAGCCTCGCGAGCAGCGTCGTCTTGCCGGAGCCGAGGAAGCCGGTGAGCAGGTTGACCGGGGTGAAGTCCGGCACCGCGTCAGCCACCGGATCGCTCCATGGCCGCGATCACCGCCGGGTCGAGCGGGTCGCACGGGCGGCCGGCGAGCCGCTCGGCCGTCGGCCACAGGTGGCCGAGGTCGTCGATGATCTCGGTCTTGCCGGTCCGCGTCGAAAGCAGGAACGACGCGCCCTGCCAGTCGGAGATGGTGATGCCGAACGGCGCCAGCGCCGCGGCGGCGACCCGCACCCGGGTCGCCCGCTCGCGCCGGCGCGCCAGCCGGTCGGTGTTGCGCGTGAAGACGCCGGGCCGCGCCACCGCGTCGGCCCAATGCTCGTTGCCGCCGAGAACACCGCAGAGAGAGCACATGGCGCCTTGCTCCGGGGAAACGGCCGGGCGACGGAGCCGCCCGGCCGGCCGGTCACTTCTTGCGCGGGAAGCGCTTGGCGAAGTCGTCGGCCATCTCGTCCATGGTGACGAACTTGACGCCCGGGTGCTTGACCATGTGCGCGTAGAGGCGCTCCAGCATCATCAGCACCTGCGGCCGCCCGGCGACGTCGGGGTGGATGGTGATCGGGAACACCGCATAGTCCATCTCGCGATAGACCCAGTCGAACTGGTCGCGCCAGAGCTGCTCGATGTCGTGCGGATTGACGAAGCCGTGGCTGTTCGGCGACTTCTTGATGAACATCATCGGCGGCAGGTCGTCGAGGTACCACGACGCCGGGATCTCGATCAGGTCGGTCTCCTGGCCGCGCTGCAGCGGCACCATCCACTCCTCCGGCTTCTTGGAGTAGTCGATCTTGGTCCACGAGTCGCCGACACGCACGTAGTACGGCGTGAAGTCGTTGTGCATCAGCGAGTGGTCGTACTTGATGCCGCGCTCGAGCAGGAGCTCGTTGGTCACCGGCGAGAACTCCCACCACGGCGCGACGTAGCCGGTCGGCCGCTTGCCGGAGAGCTTGGTGACGAGCCCGATGCACTTGTCGAGGATCGCCGTCTCCTGCTCGCGCGTCATCGCGATCGGGTTTTCGTGGGTGTAGCCGTGAATGCCGATCTCGTGGCCGGCATCGGCCACCGCCTGCATCTGCTCCGGGAAGGTCTCGATCGAGTGGCCGGGGATGAACCAGGTCGTCTTGATGCCGAAGCGCTCGAACAGCTTCAGGAGCCTGAGCGAGCCGACCTCGCCGGCGAACAGGCCGCGCGAGATGTCGTCCGGCGAATCCTCGCCGCCGTAGGAGCCGAGCCAGCCGGCGACGGCGTCGACGTCGATGCCGAAGCCGCAGAGAATTTCCTTCGCCATGTTCTTGTCCTCCAGACAGTCGCGAATGCGTCGGGGTCGGTCGTCGGGTCAGGCGGCCGGAATGACGGTGGCCTCGGCCGGAGCCCAGGCGAGCAGGATGTCGCCACCGGGCAGGAAGGCTCCCGGCGGATACTTGTCGACGTGCGCCTCGAGCGAGACGAGCCGGCCGCCGGGCAGCTCGACGGCGAGGTGCGAGACGTGGCCGACGACGTCGGAGCGGTGGATACGGCCGGCGATGACGTTGCCGCCGGAGCGCGCCGCCACCGTCTCGCGCGTGCCCTCGAGCGCCGCGTGCACCTCGATCGCCTCGGCCGGCACCACGACCTGCGCCCGGCCGCCCTCGCGCACCGGGCCGTTGGCGGCGCCGACGAGCACGCCGAGCGGCGTCTCGACCACCGCCTCGCCGCCCCTGAGGGTGCGGACCGAGCCGTCGAGGATGGTGTTGCGGCCGATGAACTGCGCCACGAACGGCGTGTTCGGGCGCGTGTAGAGCTGGTGCGGCGGCGAGATCTGCTCGATCCGGCCCTGGCTCATCACGACGATCCGGTCGGACAGCGACAGCGCCTCCGACTGCGCGTGGGTGACGAACACGAAGGTGATGCCGAGCGTCTTCTGCAGGAGCTTCAGCTCGTTCTGGATCGCCTTCCTGAGGTTGGCGTCGAGGGCGCCGAGCGGCTCGTCGAGCAAGAGGATGTCTGGCTCGACGACGAGGCCGCGGGCGAGCGCGATGCGCTGGCGCTGGCCGCCCGAGAGCTTGTCGGGGCGCCGGTCGGCGATGTCCTCGAGGCCGAGGGTCGCCAGGATGCGGTCGACCTTGGCGTCGCGCTCGGCCTTCGAGAGGCCCTTGACCTCGAGGCCGTAGCCGACGTTGCGCCGCACCGTCATGTGCGGGAACAGCGCGTAGTTCTGGAAGATCATCGACGTCGGCCGCCGCTCCGGCGGCAGGTCGTTGATGCGGACGCCGCGGATCATCACGTCGCCGGAGGAGATCGCCTCGAAGCCGGCGATCATCCTCAGCGTCGTCGTCTTGCCGCAGCCGGACGGGCCGAGGAAGGCGATGAATTCGCCCTTGGTGACGGCGAGGTTGAAGTCGATCACGGCCGGCGTGCCGTTGTCGTAGACCTTGCCGACCTTGACGAGCTCGAGATCGTAGACCACCGCGGCCTCCAGGTTGAGCGCTCGGTTCGTGGGCGGCTTCCGCAAGGGGGAAGTGCGGAAGCCGCCCGTGGCGGACGGGACGCGCCCGCCCGCCGAACCTTCGGGGCGGCCGCCCGGACGGGCGGCCGCAGGGTGCCTCAGGCGTTCAGGAACTCGTCCCACTTCATGACGAGGTGGTCGTACTCGTCCGGCCACTGGTGCCAGTAGGCGACGTGCGCCGCGCGCTCCGCGAGCGAGCCGCCGTCGCGCAGATCGCCCGGCTTGATGCCCCGCTCTTCCGCGCCGACCCACGGCTTGCCCTCGTACCAGAAGGCGTACTTGTCGGCCGGCATCACGTCCTTGATGTTCGTGGTCGGCGAGTAGTAGCCCTGCTCGGAGACGGTGATGCCCGGCGGGCCGGAGAGCCAGAAGTCGGCGTAGGCGTAGACCGCCTCCTTGTTCTCGGAGCCGGCGATCATCGACGGGCCGATGGCCCAGGCGCGGTAGCCTTCCTTCGGCACGGCGTACTTGCAGGGCCGGCCCTGCGCCTTCACAGCCATCACCGCCGGCTGCCAGGCGTCGCAGACCACCATTTCGCCGGAGGCGAGCAGGTTGACGAGCTCGCCGAAGTCGCCCCACAGCGCGCGGAACTGACCTTCCTTCTTCTTCGAGACGAGGAACTTCGCCGCCTCGTCGATCTCCGCCACGCTCGGGTTGCCCGGGTTGGCGACGTTCGACAGGCCGAGGGTGTTCATGGCGATGATCGCCTGGCCGAAGGCGATCAGCGGATCGGTGTTGAGGCCGGACTTGCCCTTCCACTTCGGATCGAAGATCGCCGCCCAGGTGTTGGCTTCCTCGGCCGACAGCACGTCCGGATTGTAGCCGATCGAGTCGTAGTTGTAGACCGAGGGCACCATCCACAGGGCCGTCTCGGAATCATCGGTCCAGATCTGACCGACGATCTGGGCGCTGCGCGGCCACTTCGGATCTTCCTTGGTGAAGGTGTCGCGAATGTTGGCCCAGTTCTTGAGGGCTGAGGTCGGGATCGGCTCGACGTTGCCCGTCATCACCACCGCCGGCAGACGCTCGCCGATCGTCTCCCAGACGTCGAAGTCCTTCGAGCCGGAGAGGATCTTCGTCTGCGCGTCGGGGAAGGTGGCGGCGGTGCCGCTGGTCGAGCCGACGCCGGAGGCCTTCTTGTACTCGTCGAGGATGCGCTCCTGCACGGTGACCGACAGGCCGATGGTGCGGAGCTGCTGCTTGGCGAGGTCCATCGCCTGGGCATAGGCACGGGTGGACGACAGGAAGTGCGTGCCGCCGCCCATCGCCAGGGCCATCGCCCCGACGCTGCCCTTCAGCAATGTCCGGCGGGACATCTCGTCACGGATAGACATGGTTCTACCTCCGGTTAGGTTCTTCTCGGTACGCCCGTCAGTAGCGGCCGACCAAAAGGCCGCCGTCCACGACCACCGTCTGTCCCGTCAGGTAGCGGGCGCCAGCGGAAGCCAGGAACACGATGACGTCGGCGATCTCGTCGGGCTCGCCGATCCGTCCCATTGGAATGAACGCCCCCGCCGCCTCGGCCCCTTCCGGGCCGAGCGAGTGCTCCTTGGAGAGGAGCTGGGCGGTGCGGATGTAGCCCGGCGCGACGCCGTTGACGCGGATGCCGGACCGGGCGAGCTCGACCGCGAGCCCGCGCACGAGCCCCACCACGCCGGCCTTCGCCGAGGAATAGTGGACGTGCTCGTCCCAACCGTAGGCGACGCCCATGATCGAGGAGACGCAGACGACGGCGCCCTGCCCCCGCGCCTTCATGCCGGCGACCGCCGGGCGGACGATGCGCAGCATGCCCTTGAGGTCGACGTCGAAGGTGAGGTCCCAGTCTTCGTCGGTCAGCGTCTCGATCGGCACCTTGCGGGCGATGCCGGCGTTGGCGACGATGACGTCGACGCCGCCCTTCGCCTCGAGCTCGGCGACGAGCGCGTCCGCCGCCTCCGTCGAGCGCACATCGAGAGGGCGGAACTCGGCCGAGCCGCCGGCGGCGCGGATCGCCGCCGCGACGGCGGCGCCCTCCGCCTCGAGCACGTCGGTGACGACAACGTGGTCGCCCTGCCGGCCGAACGCCTCGGCGGTCGCCCGGCCGATGCCGATGCCGCCGCCGGTGATCAGGACCGTCCGCGGGGTCTTGCCACTCGAGGTCTTGCCGCTCATCGCTGGTTCTCCTTGCGCATCTCCGGCCCGCTCACAGCATCACGTCGCCGGAGTTCGGCCCGAGGGTCTGGCCGACGAACAGCGCCGCCGCGGGCGAGGCGAGGAAGGCGACGACGTCGGCCACCTCCGCCGGCTCGCCGAACCGGCCGAGCGGCAGCTCCGCCGTCTTGCGCGCCCGCCAGTCGTCGGAGAGCGCCATCACGAGCGGCGTGTTGATCGGGCCGGGCGCGACGGCGTTGACCCGCACGCCGCGGCTCGACACCTCGCGGGCGAGCGCCTTCGTCATGCCGATGATCGCCGCCTTGGCGCCGGAGTAGTGGACGAGCTCGATGCCGCCGATCTGGCCGAGCTGCGAGGCGACGTTGACGACGACGCCGGCGCCGCGCGCGAGCATCCCCTCGATCACCGCCCGCATCATCAGGAAGGTGCCGCGGACGTGGACGGCGAACATGCGGTCGAAGTCGGCCGCCGCGAGGCGCTCGAACGGCGCCTGGTGGACGTGGCCGGCGTTGTTGACGAGGAGGCCGACGGGCCCGTGCGCCGCCTCGGCGGCGGCGACGATCGCCGCGACGGAGGCCTCGTCGGAGACGTCGCCGGCGATCGCGGTCGCCCGTCCGCCCGCCACGCGGATTTCCTCGGCGACCACCTCGGCGCGGCCGCCGTCGAGGTCGTTGACCGTGACCGCGAAGCCGTCGTCGGCGAGCCTGATGGCGATCGCCCGGCCGATGCCGGAGCCGGCGCCGGTGACGATGGCGGCCTTCGGAAGGGGGGCGCTCGGCAGGGCGGCCATCACCCCTCCTCCTGCACGGCGATGCGCTTCGCCTTGGCGACGGAGAGCGACATCAGGATCGCGTAGACGGCGAGGAGCGCGAAGGAGAACAGCGTCGTCAGCACGCCGAAGGCGAAGACGTTCGGATGAATCTCGACCGAGAACGTGCCGTAGATCGCGAGCGGCAGCGTGAGGTCACGCCCGGAGGCGAACAGGGTGCGCGAGAACTCGTCGTAGGAGAGGGTGAAGGCGAACAGCATCGCCGACAGGACGCCCGGGAAGATGAGCGGGAATGTCACCTTGCGGAAGGTCTTCGCCGGCGAGACGCCGAGCGACAGCGAGGCTTCTTCGACGCTCGCATCGAAGCGGTTGAAGATCGCCAGCATGACGAGGAAGGCGAACGGGAACGTGTAGACGACGTGGAGGACGAAGGCCGTGCCCCACCAGTGCCGGTCGATGCCGAGCACGTTGGCGACGAGCGCCATGCCGAGGCCGACCAGCACGCCCGGCACCATCATGCCGAGGACGATGAGGTAGAAGGCGAAGCCGGAGCCGCGGATGCGGGTACGGAAGGCCTGCGCCGCCATCACGCCGAGGACCGTCGCCACGATCATCGTCATGAAGGCGAGGACGAGCGAGCGGAACAGGCTCTCCTCGATCGGCAGCGGCGCGATGCGCGAGGGCGGCGTCAGCCCGAACAGGTGCTGGTACCAGTAGGTCGACCACTCGATGATCGGGAACTGCGGCCCGCCTTCCGGCCCGGTCTGGAAGGACAGGATCGCCAGCACCACGAACGGCGCGTAGAGGAAGACCAGGAACAGCGCCGTGTAGACGGCGAGGATCGGCTTGATGACGGTCGAGTGCATCGGCCCCTCCTCACAGTTCCTTGCGCAGGTCGACGACCCGCAGGAGAGCGGCGACGACCGCGCCCATGATCACCGTCAGAACCACGCCGACGACGGCGGCGAACGCCCACTTCAGCGAGCCGACCTGGGTGACGATGATGTTGCCGAGGAGGTTGACCTTGCGGCCCGACAGCGCCGCCGAGGTGGCGAACTCGCCGAGCACCATGACCGAGACGAAGATCGCCCCGACGACCACGCCCGGCATCGACAGCGGCAGGATGATGGTGCGGAAGATGCGGCCGAAGCCGGCGCCGAGATCCTGCGCCGCCTCGATGACGTTCGGATCGATGCGGGCGAGCATGAAGGCGATCGGGCCGACCATGAACACGCAGTAGATCTGCGTCATGCCGATGACGACCGAGAGATCCGAGAAGAGCAGCGCCTCGATCGGGGCGTCGGTGATGCCGAGGCCCTGCAGGATGAGGTTGATGGCGCCCTCCTTGCCGAGCATCGGCCGCCAGGCGAGCACACGGATCAGGAACGAGGTCCAGAAGGGGATGACGCAAAGGACGAGCAGCACGGTCTGCAACGTCTTGTTGCGGACGAACAGGCCGACGAAGAGCGCTGTCGGATAGCCGACGACGATGGTCGCGGCGAGCACGGTCAGCCAGATGCGGATCGTCGTCCAAAGTGCGCCGAGATACGTCTCGCTGGTGAAGAAGTTCACCCAGCTCTTCGTCGTCAGCGTCGGCTCGATGGTGAAGGTGGTCTGCGTCCAGAAGGAGACGTAGACCATCATCAGTATCGGCAGCACCAGGAAGAGCAGCATCCAGACGACGCCGGGGGCGAGGAGCCAGAGCGCGGTGCGCTGCAAGGCCCGTTGCCTGGCGGCGCTCGGCGCCACGCCTTCCGATGCGGTGGTCATCGCCATCCGATCGCTCTCCGTGGTTTCGGTTCGGCCGCGTGGACGGGGCCGGTCATGCGAAGACGAGCGCCGCGTCGCGCTTCCAGACGAGGCCGTAGCGCTGCTGCGGCGCGTAGGTCGGCGGGGCGCGGTGGCTCAGGTGGTCCTCGACCTCGACGACGCGGCCGTCGGCGAGCGAGAAGAACGACAGCACCGAGGCGCCGGTGTACTCGCTCGTGACGAAGGTGCCCTCGATGGCGACCTCGTCCGGCGCGGTCTCGGCCGGCGCCGGGCGGACCTCGATGCGGTCGTAGCGCACCGCGTAGGCCGGGCCGCCGGGCCGCCGGGTCGCCGACGCCGAGAGCGGGAAGCGGCCGGCCGGCGAGACGAACGCATCGCTCGCCAAGCTGCCCTCGAACAGGTTGTAGCAATTGAGGAATTTGGCGACCGCCGGCGATGCGGGGCGGTTGTAGACGGTGTCCGGCTCGTCCATCTGGCCGATCCGGCCGCGGTCGAGCACGATCACCGTGTCTCCCATGGCGAGCGCCTCGGTCTCGCTGCCGGTGACGTGCAGGAAGGTGACGCCGAGCCGCTCGCGGATCGCCCGGAGCTCGGTGCGCATCCGCATGCGGAGGTTGGCGTCGAGCGCACCGAACGGCTCGTCGAGCAGCACCAGCCGCGGCTCGGTGACGAGCGTGCGGGCGAGCGCCACGCGCTGGCGCTGGCCGCCGGAGATCTGCGTGACGCCGCGATCCTCGAGGCCCTTGAGGCCGACGAGGTCGATCACCGCCGCCACCTTGTCGCGCACGGTGCGCGGGTCGAGCGGCGGACCCTCGCGGTTCTCGAGGCCGAAGGAGATGTTCTTCGTCACCGAGAGGTGCGGAAACAACGCGAAGTTCTGGAACACGAAGCCGATGCCGCGGCGGTGCGCCGGCGTGCCGTCGATGCGCCGCCCGTCGAAGGTGACGGTGCCCTGGTCCGGCTCCTCGAAGCCCGCGATCACCCGGAGGAGGATGGTCTTGCCCGAGCCGCTCGGCCCGAGCAGCGAGACGTAGCTGTCGCCCGGGATGGCGAGGTTCACCCCGTCGAGCGCCTTCAGCGGCCCGTAGGATTTCGAGACGTTGGTGAGCTGAAGGACAGTCGTCACGGCTATCTCCCCGCGATGTCGCTCGGCAACCCGATCGATGGGCAGAGCTCCGCCGTCCCTCCGGACGACGCCCGGAAGCCGACATCTGCACGTCATCCATCGCCGTGCGAAGACGCACGGCCGGTCGCCGCGATCGACGATCGTCCAGGACTAGAAGAGTTCCCCTCGGATGCCGTTTCCGGCGCCGATGACCATGACGCTAGTGCAAACGTTTTTTGTATGCAACGTCATTTTTTGAGCATGGCGTGCTCGCTCAGAAGCAGATTGCCGAGCGCCCGTGCAGGCGGCGCGGGCACCCTCGGAAAGCCGTCGCCACGACTCTCGGCGACCCGTTGGCGGCCTCCGCCCAAAACCTGTTGAACTCCGCCGCCTGCCTGACTCTTCGAGGTGTCCGAATCGGAAAAACTGATACTCGGCCTCAGGGAAATTCATGCCGCCGGCGCGACGGCTCGTCGCAGCCGGAGCGACCCTTCGGACCCGTCCGCGCGATCGCCCGTCCGACGCCGCCCGCGCCCGACGGCGGCACGACAATCCAAATATCGTATGCAAAAGTCGTTTTCCCCGTCATGATGGGCGCGGAGAAACAGATGCGGTAAGGAAGGGGCGGCCCGAATGCCGTCGTCGAAGACCGTGTCGCAGAGAGCCTCGCCGGCCATGTCTCCCACGATCCCCACCAACCAGACCGCCCAGCGACGCTACGAGATCGTCGAGAAGGTGCTGCGCGCCAACATCGTGCGCGGCCGCCTCCCCGAGGGACTGGTGCTGATCGAGGGGCCGATCGCCGAGATCATGCAGACCTCGCGCGCGCCGGTGCAGCGCGCGCTGCAGCGTCTCGAGGCCGACGGCCTCGTCCGCCGCTTCGACGGTCGCGGATTTCTCGTCGGCGCGCCGGAGAGTCGGGCGGCGCCGATCCGCACCGACATCAAGAGCCTCGGGCTGGTGGTGCCGCAGGAGGCCGACGAGGCCTTGCAGAGCCGCGCCAGCTGGGAGCGGATCTACGACATCGTCGAGGCCGACGTCGCCGGCTGCGTGGTGTTCGGCCAGTACCGCATCATCGAGACGGCGCTCGCCGATCACTTCAGCGTCAGCCGCACCGTGGTGCGCGACGTGCTGAGCCGGCTCCAGGAGCGCGGCCTCGTCCGCAAGAACCAGAGCTCGCACTGGATCGCCGGGCCGCTCACCGCGAAGTCGATCAAGGACCATTTCGCGCTCCGCCGCATCCTCGAGCCCCCCGCCCTCGTCGGCGCCGCGCCGCACCTCGACCGCAACCGGCTCGAGGCACTCTACCAGCGCTTCCTCGACAAGGAGCGCAGCCTGCCGGAGGCACCCGACGAGAGCCTCGAGGAGTTCGAGACGCTGCTCATCGACACCTGCGTGATGACGACGCCGAACGCCAAGCTGGTCGAGCTCATCCGCGACAACCTGCTGCCGGTTCTCGCCTCCGAGCGGCTGCTGCGCCAGCTCGGCCTGCCGAGCGACCGGGCCGCCGTCACCGAGCATAGGCTGATCGTGGAGCTGCTGCTGCGCGGCGCCGTCGACGCCGCCGCGGCGATGCTCGACCGCCACCTCGACGCCGCGATGAACCGCAACATCGCCCAGATGAAGATCGTCGCCGTGATCCCCGAGCCGCGCTCGATCGCCGCCTACCTGACGCGGGTCGACGACTGACGGGGCGCGCCCTCTACCCCTCGCCGCCGCGGCGGTAGTCGCGCGGCGTCACACCGAAGCGCGCCTTGAACAGCCGCGAGAACTGCGCCTGGTCGTTGAAGCCCCAGGCGTAGACGACCTCGGCCACCGTGCGCTTGCAGGCGGGGTCGGCGAGCATCGCCCGGCAGGCTTCCAGGCGCTGCTCGCGGATCCATTGCCCGAGGGTGCGGCCGGTGTCGCGGAAGAGCGCGTGCAGGTAGCGCACAGAGATGCCGCACGCGCCGGCCACCTGCTCCGGATCGAGGTTCGGATCGGCGAGCCGGCTGCGCACATAGGCCTCGGCGCGGCCGAGATGCGCCTCGCGGATCGAGGTCGCGGCGGAGGTGAGCGTCCGGTCGTCCTCCTTGACGGCGAGCACCATGAGGTCGACGAGCTGCTGGCCGATCGCCGCGCGCGCCTCGCCCGACAGGCTCTCGAAACGCAGCGGCAGGAGCGTCAGCAGATCGACGAACAGGCGGCCGACGCCGGTCCGTGCGTCGAAGCGCATGGTGCAGAAGCGGTCCGGCTGGCGGATCCGGCCGGCGAGCGCCGAGCCCGGAACCTTCAGCACCCACAGGTCGTTGCGGTCGTCGTGGCGGAACTCGTAGGGCTCGTTCGAGCGCTCCAGGATGAAGCCGCCGGGATTGCAGCGCACGTCCTTGCCGCACTGCGAGAAGAACACCTCGGAGAGCACCGGCACCGTCACGAGGTAGTGCTCCTCGCCCTCGTTCACGAGATGGCGGCGCTGGCGCACGTAGGAGAGCGGGTCGGAGGTGAGGCGCGACAGCGACAGCGGCCCGAGCGTCCAGGCCTCGAGCCGCCCGTCGAAGCCCGCGGTGTCGCGGAAGGTGAGGTCGAGCGGGAAATAGGCGCCCGAGATCACCTCGCGCCAGTGCCGGCTCCTCTGGCCGGCGACCTCGTCCGCGGTGGTGGCGATGCTGTGCAGCAACGGGTTCTCCGGTTCCGGCATCCCATAGGGACACGCCGCCTCGCGGCGGAACCTCCGCACGAGACTGGAACCGGGCGCGGGGGCTGTCAATCGGACTGCACGGATTCGCAAGAAATCGCGCACTCCTTCCCAAGACCCCGCCCACGAGGTCGCCTAGCCTCGACAGAACGGCGGAAACTCGCCGGCGCGACCATTTGGGGATCAGCATAAGGCCCGCAGAACCTCCGCCGCCCCCAGGGCGCGCCGCGGAGCGGGCGCTGACGCGCCGGCCGGCCGCGAAGGAGGACGGCAATGGCATCGACGGTCGACCCCATCACGCTCTCGGTGGTCCGCGGCGTTCTCGAGACGACGCAGCGCGAGATGACGTTGTCGCTCGAGAAGACCGCACGCTCGAGCGTGTTCAACCTCGCCCACGACTATTCGACGGCGCTGTTCAACCACGTGCCGGAGATGATCCTGCAAGGCCAGGACATCCCGATCCATCTCGGCTCGTTGATCCCCGCGATGAAGGCCGTCGCCCGCTTCTTCGGCGACGACATCCACGAGGGCGACCTCCTGATGCACAACGACCCGGCCTATGCCGGCAGCCATATCCTCGACACCTGCGTCTACAAGCCGGTGTTCTTCGAGGGCCGGCTGGTGTTCTGGACAGTGTGCAAGGGCCACCTCACCGACATCGGCGGCCCGGTGCCGGCGGGCTACAACCCGAACGCCACCGAGATCTACGCCGAAGGCCTGCGCATTCCGCCGGTGAAGATCTGGGACCGCGGCAAGCCGCGCTACGACGTGCTCAACCTGCTTCTGACCAACATGCGCGCCCGCCGCAGCCAGGAGGGCGACTTCAACGCCCTCATCGGCGCCTGCCAGGTCGGCGAGCGCAACCTCCTCGCGCTCATCCGCAAGTACGGCCTCGACACCGTGCAGGCGTGCATCGCCGAGCTGCAGGACATGGCCGACCGGCACATGCGCAAGCTGATCGCCGCGGTGCCCGACGGCACCTACAGCGGCACCGCGATCCTGGAGGACGCCGGCCACGGCTTCGGCGACTTCGAGATCACCGCCACGGTGACGATCGCGGCCGACACCTGCCACATCGCCATCGAGAGCCCGCCGCAGGTGCCCTACTTCATCAACAGCTACGAGGGCAATTCCTACTCGGGCGTCTATCTCGGGCTGATGATGTTCGCGCAGCTGCCGCCCCCCTACAACGAGGGGCTCTACCGCTGCGTCACGGTCGACATGGGCCCGAAGGGCACGCTCTGCAACGCCAAGGAGCCGGCGCCGCACGTCAACTGCACGACGACGCCGATGGAGACCCTGACCGACGCCGTCCGCCTCGCCTTCGAGAAGGCGGCGCCGGCGAAGGTCAGCGCCTCGTGGGGCCACGCCAACGGCTGCAACATCGCCGGATGGGACACCCGCCACGACGAGGAATACGTGACGATGGTGCTCGCCTCGATCATCTCGGGCGCCGGCGCCACGCCGAGCCAGGACGGCTGGCACGCCTGCGGGCCGGAGTGCTGCTTCGGCGCGCTCACCTCGGGCGACATCGAGCTGCTCGAGTATTCCTACCCGATCATCATCCACCGCTACGCGCTGATGACCGATTCCGGCGGTGCCGGAAAGAACCGCGGCGGCTCCGGCACCTGCTGGGAGGTCGAGCCGCTCGACCGGCCGATGACCTTCATCACCTTCGGCGAGGGCCGCCGCATTCCGGCGGTCGGCGCCGCCGGCGCCGCCTCGGTGCTGGTCGAGAAGAAGGTCGGCCGGCTCGAGGTGACGCGCGGCGGCCGGGTCGACCTCATCAAGACCAACGTCATCGAGACCATCCATCCGGGCGAGCGCGCCGCCAACATGAACCCCGGCGGCGGCGGCTACGGCCCGGCCTTCGAGCGGCCGGTCGAGAAGGTGCTCGACGACGTCCGCAACGGCCTCGTCTCGATCGAGGGCGCCCGCGCCGACTACGGGGTCGCGATCGTCGAGACGCCCGCCCTCGCCGTCGACGAGGACGCCACCAGGCGCCTGCGCGCCCGCGCCGCCTGACCGCACACGAATTCTCGGGGTAGACCCATGCGCACCCGCTTCCGCCTCGGCATCGACGCCGGCGGCACCTTCACCGACTTCGTGCTGGCCGAGGCGACCGGCGAGGTCCGCCTGTTCAAGGCGCTCTCGACGCCCGCCGACCCGACCAAGGCGATCGCCGACGGCCTCGGCCTCATCGCCGCCGAGCTCGGGCTGACGCCGGCCGAGATCGTCTCCGAGTGCGACCTCTGCATCAACGGCACGACGGTCGGCCTCAACGCGCTCATCCAGCACAAGGGCGCGAAGACCGGCCTCGTCTGCACCGCCGGCCACGAGGATTCGATCGAGATCCGCCTCGGCCACAAGGAGGACGGCTTCCGCTACGATCCGGAGTATCCGCCGGCGCGGATGCTGGTGCCCCGCTACCTGCGCCGCGGGGTGCGCGAGCGCGTCGTCTCCGACGGCTCGGTCCACACGCCGATGAACGAGGACGACGTGCGGGCGGCCTGCGCGCTGTTCGCCGCGGAGGGCGTCGAGTCGGTCGCCATCTCGTTCGTCTGGTCGGTGCTCAACCCGGCGCACGAGCGCCGCGCCGCCGAGATCGTGCGCGAGATGCTGCCGGACGTGGTGCTGACCGTCGGCGGCGAGCTCTACCCGCAGATCCGCGAGTACACCCGCACCTCGACGGCGATCACCAACGCCTATCTGGCGCCGATCCTGAAGCGCTACGTCACCGCCGTCGACCGCTACTTCAAGGCGCTCGGGGCGAAGCAGCCGGTGCGCTACTTCCAGTCGAACGGCGGCCTCGCCACCGGCGAGGCGATCACCGACCGCTCGGTCTACGCGATCAACTCCGGCCCCGCCTCGGCGCCGCAGGCCGGCCTCTACGTGACGGCGCCGCTCGGGGCGAAGAACGTCATCACCGTCGACATGGGCGGCACGTCGTTCGACATCACGCTGACCAAGGACGGCGCCACCAACATCGCCAAGGACAGCGACTTCCTGCGCTACCGCATCGGCATGCCGATGATCCAGGTGGAGACGCTCGGCGCCGGCGGCGGCTCGATCGGCTGGATCGACGGCATGGGCCTCCTGCAGATGGGCCCGCACAGCGCCGGCTCCGTGCCGGGTCCCGCCTGCTACGGCCGCGGCGGCACCGAGCCGACCGTCTCCGACGCCAACCTGGTGCTCGGCTATCTGAGCCCCGACGGCCTCCTCGGCGGGCGGCTGCCGCTCGACCGCGACAAGGCGCTCGCGGCGGTGAGGGAGAAGATCGCCGACCCGCTCGGGATGTCGGTCGAGCGCGCCGCCTACGGCATGTTCACCATCGTCAACAACAACATGGTGAACGGCATCCGCCGCGTCTCGGTGGAGCGCGGCTACGACCCGCGCGACTTCGTGCTGGTCGGCGCCGGCGGCGCCACCGCCGCGCACATCACCGCGCTCGCCCGCGAGATGGGCATCGACACCGTGGTGATCCCGAAGCTCGCCTCCGGGCTCTGCGCCTTCGGGCAGATCATCTCGGACGTCAAGTACAACCACATGGCGACCTGCCCGGTCCGCCTCGAGGGCGACGACACCTACGCGCGCATCGACGCGCTGTTCGGCGAGCTCGAGGCGAAGGGCATCGCCGAGCTCGAGGCCGACGGCTTCCCGCGCGACCGCATCTCGGTCGCCCGCAGCCTCGACATCCGCTACGTCGGCCAGGTGCACGAGTGCACGGTCGACATCGGCGTCTTCAAGATCGACGCGCAGTCGATCGAGGCGGTGAAGGAGGCGTTCCACCACCGCCACGAGGAGCTCTACACCTACGCCGAGCGCCACACCCCGATCGAGGTGGTGAACCTCGAGAGCACGATCTACGGGCAGATCGACAAGCCGCCGCAGAAGCCGCTGGCGGCCGGCGGCACGCCCGAGGAGGCGGTGAGCGGGCGGCGCAACGCGATCTTCTCCGCCGACGGCGCGGCGACGGAGGTGCCGGTCTACGACGGCCGACGCCTCCACGCCGGGCACCGCGTCGCCGGGCCGGCGATCATCGAGGAGCCGACGACCACCATCGTGCTGGAGCCGAAATGGACCGCCTTCCTGCACGAGAGCGGCTCCTACGTGCTCACCCACGGCGCCTGAGCGCGCATGCGGCGCCGCGCCGTCCGTCGCGCCTCGGACACGGCAGGGGAGAGCCGATCGTGATCGCGCGAGGGGCGGTCCGGCCCGCCGACGGGCAGGCCTCCGGCCGGACGCCGCGAACGCTCGACGAGCGGATCGCCGACGACATCGGCGTCGCCCGTCTGTTCGGCCCGTTCGCCGTCGACCTCGCCGGCGTCGCGCGTCGCTTCGGCTGCCCGCACGACGCGGCGGAGGCGGCGCTGCGGACGCTCTCCGCCCTCGGCATCGTCGCCGCCCTGCCGTGCGGCGCCTGGCGCGTTCCGCTCGCGACCGCGTCGCAGATCAGGGCCGAGTTCGCGCTCCGCCGCCGCCACGAGCCGGCCGCCCTCGCCGACGCGGCCCGCGTTCCCGCCGAGCGGGCGGCGGCGCTCGCCGGCCCGGCCACGGCATCGTCGGACGACATCGAGGCCTCGCTCCTCGCCGCCGAGCGCGACGGCGCGCCGGTGCGCGCGGCGATCGACGGCACGCGGCGGGCGCTCCGCGGCTGCGGCCTGCCGCCCGACCCGGCGGCGCAGGCGCGCCTCGGGACCATTCTCGGCCACCTCGCCCGCGGCGAGCGCGAGCCGGCGGCGCGGCTCTACGCCGGCCACTTAGACGCCACGGCCGAGGCGATGATCGCTCAGTGCAAGCTCGCGCCGATCCTCGAGCCGTCCTCGGCCGCGGACTTCCTTCGCCCCTTGGCCTGATCGCGGCCGCGCCACACGAGGCGCCACTCCTTCCGTCATCGCAGCCTCAGGCCGGTAGCGTCCCTGCCGGTGCGCGAGGCCCATTCGCGTGCCGACGCCGACGGCCGTCGCGCCTACCCGGCGGGGCCGGTTCATGGCGCGCTCGCTCGTCCATCGCCGCCGATTCCGGACGCCTCGCGCAGCCCCGCGGGGCCCCTGGACTCCATCCGTAAAACCGCCTACGAGTATGCTGTATACAGGATGCGCCAAGGCTCACCCTGTATTGGACGATCGCCGCCACCGGGTCGATCCGCCCCACGTGGCCCCCGCGATCGTCGTTCCTGCCGGTACCTCACTGACTTTCGACAGCGGCCCGTCGAGGCCACATCCGAATGCAACGAGACCGAGGAGAGAAATGCACATGTTGAAGACCGTGTTGGCGGCCGTCTTCGTGGTCGCCGCGAGCGCCGCCTCGGCGCAGGACTTCCAGCACGAGGCGCCGCCGCTGTTCGACAACTGCGGAGACGCCTCCCTGAGCAAGGCGATTTCGGACGGCATCACCCTCGGCATCTCGCCGTCGCCGCCCTATTCCTCGCTCGACCCCTCGACCAAGAAGGCCGCCGGCCTCGACGTCGAGCTCGCCGAGGCGGCCCTCAAATGGGCCGGCATCACCAAGATCAGCTACGAGGTCATGCCCTTCGGGCAGCTCATCCCGGCGCTCCTCGCCGACCGCATCGACGTCGTCGCCTCGAACATCCACGTCACCCCGGACCGCCTGAAGGCGGTGTCGTTCACCGGACCGGCGTGGTGGTACGGCCCGGCGATCGTCGTCGCCAAGGGCAACCCGTCCGGCATCACCTCCTTCGACACGCTGAAGGGCAAGAAGGTTGGCGCGATCGCCGGCTCGGCGGCCGACGAATACCTGCGCAAGATCGGCGTCGAGGTCACCGCGTTCCAGACGGACGCCGAGGAATTCTCGGCGATCAGCACCGGGCGCGTCGACGCGATCCTCGACGACGACGTCAAGATCATCGAGTTCATGAAGGCGAACGGCTCGGCGCCGATCGAGATCGTCGAGGGCGTCGCCATCCCGGACGAGCTGATCTTCAAGTACGGCTACGGCTACGCCCGCTATGCCCTGCGCAAGGAGGACTGCTCGCTCAGGGCCGCCTTCACCCAGGGCCTCGCGGAGGTGCGCGGCAACGGCCATGCGAGCGCGATCCTGAAGGCCTACGGCCTGACGAACCGCAACCTGTTCTTCTTCCCGCTCTGAGCGACCGGCCTCGGCCGACCACCGTCTCCCCGCTCCGGACCGGCCGCCCGGCCGGCTCCGGAGCGGAATCGGTGACCATCGACACAGCGTACGGCGCGCCATGAACCTGTTCGACTTCTCCGTCGTGCGCGACTACGGCCCGGTGTTCCTGCAGGGCCTCGCGGTGACGACCTTCCTCACCGTCGTCGTCATCCTGCTCGCCGGCGTCCTCGCCATTCCGCTCGCGCTCGCGCGGCTCTCGCGCACCCGCTGGATCCGCTGGCCGGCCGACTTCTTCGTCGAGTTCATCCGCGCGACGCCGCTCATCCTGCAGCTCATCTACATCTACTACGTGCTGCCGAGCGCCGGCATCCGGCTCGACCCGATCACCGCGGCGATCATCGGGCTGACGATCAACTATTCGGCCTTCATGAGCGAGGTCTACCGCTCGGGCATCCAGGCGGTGCCGAAGAGCCAGTACGAGGCGGCCCGCAGCCTCGGGCTGAAGCCCGGCATCGTCTTCGTCAAGATCATCTTTCCGCAGGCCTTCCGCGTCGTCGTGCCGGCGCTCGGCAACTATCTCATCGCGCTCTTCAAGGACACCGCGCTCGCCTCGGTCGTCACGGTGCAGGAGCTGATGTTCTCCGGCCAGATCATCGCGGCGCGGAACTACCAGTACTTCACCGTCTACACGGTGACGGCCGTGCTCTATTTCAGTGTCGGCTACCCGGCCGCGCTGCTGGTGCGGCGCCTCGAGCGCTGGTCGCAGCGCGGCTGGAGCTCCGAGCACCAGCGATAGCCGCGACCTCTCGCCGCCCCCGCCCACACGGAGGCGGTGACGACTGGACACCAGGACGAAACTTGTCTATCGGTCTTCTGTATACAGAATGCGATGAGGCGCCCGCGATGCCCACGACGATCGCCCCCGTCCACGAACGCGATCCCCTGGCGCCCCTCGGCGTCGCGGCGCCGCTCGCCGATCAGGTCGCCGACCGCATCGTCGACGCCATCGCCGCCCGGCAGCTCGTGTCCGGCCAGCGCCTGATCGAGACCGAGCTCGCCGAGGCCCTGAAGGTCAGCCGCGTGCCGATCCGCGAGGCGATGCGCATCCTGGCGAGCCAGGGCATCATCGTGCCGGTGCCGCGGCGCGGCATGCGGGTCGCGACCTTCGACGCGGCCTGGGCGACGCAGCTGCACAACGCCCGCGTCGCCATCGAGCGGCTGTGCGCCCGCATCGTCGCCGAGAAGATCGCTGCCGACCCAAGCCTCCTCGGCGAGCTCGAGGCCCGCATCGAGGCGATCGACGCGGCCTCGCGCATCCCGGGCGGCGGCTGGCTCGCCATCAACCGCGCCGACATCGCCTTCCACACGACGATGTTCACCCTCGCGGACAGCCCGCTGCTGACCACCCTGTGGACGGCGATCTCGCGGCACGTGCTGATCATGTTCTCGATCGAGACCTACCGCGACACCGACTTCGCGCGCGTCACCCAGGAGCACCGCGACTATGTCGCGGCCCTCGTCTCGGGGTCGCGGGCGCGGCTCGACGAGGAGATCGACCTCCACGTCGCGGGGCTGCGCACCTTCGAGCGCGCCCAGCCCTTCTCTGAAGCTCCACACGAAGCGGGAGACTGACGATGCCTGACCGGACCACCGGACCCGAGAGCCCGTCCACGCCGTGCCGTGCCACCGCGCCTTCGCTCGCCCTGACCCGCCGGCAGGCGGTCGCCGCCGGCCTCGCGGTGCTGGCGACGCCGTTCGTCGCCCGCTCCGCCCGCGCCGAGGGCGAGCTGCGCATCCTCACCTGGGAAGGATACACCGAGCCCGCGTGGGTGAGGCCGTTCGAGGAGAAGCACGGCGTCAAGGTGTCGATCGTCTATGCCGGCTCGGTGGACGAGATGTTCGCCAAGATGCAGGGCTCGAAGGGCGCCGACTTCGACATCGTCGCCTTCGACACCTCGAGCTTCAAGCGCTACATCGACGGCGGGCTGATCCAGCCGCTCGACATGGCGAAGATTCCGGCGGCGGCGAACCTGTCGCCGGCGTTCCGCGACGTGCCGCCGATCATGCACGACGGCAAGCAGTACGGCATCCCGTTCGCCTGGGGCTCGCTGCCCCTCGTCTACGACAAGACGGACTTCCCCGCCGCCCCGGAGAGCTGGGAGGTGATGTGGGACCCGGCCAACGCCCAGCGCCTCATCGCGCTCGACGACGCCAACAACAACATCACCCTCGCCGCCATGGTGCTCGGCTTCAAGGACCCGTTCAACCTCACCGACGCGCAGTTCGAGGCGGTGAAGCAGAAGCTGATCGACCAGAAGCGGCTGCTCCTCACCTATTATGCCGGCTTCGACGACGGCGTGAACATCTTCGAGCAGTCGGACATCAAGGCGATGTTTTCGATGGGCGAGCCGCAGGTGACGAGCCTCAAGGCGAAGGGCGTCGATGCCGCCTTCACCATCCCGAAGGAGGGGGCGATCGGCTGGCTCGACTGCTGGACGGTATCGGCCGGCGCCAAGCACCCCGAGCTCGCGCTCGCCTGGATCGACGCGACGCTCGATCCCAAGGTCGGCGCCTACCTCTCCGACGAGAAGAGCTACGGCAACACCACTGACGAGGCGGCGAACGTGCGCGCCGGGTTCACCTACGCCGACAAGCTGACCTTCCTCGAGACGCCCGAGAACTTCGAGAAGCGCGTCGCGATCTGGAACGAGGTCAAGGCCGCTCCCTGATCGCCCTCTCCTGACCTCGCGGGGGCCGCCCCATGCGGCCCCCGCCCACCCGCTCGTGATGCCCGTGCCCGTGCCGTGCGCATCCCCGCCCCGCCTGCGTCCATCCAGTTCGAGACCCCACCGATGCGCACCATCTCCCCGGTGTTCGACGGCTCCGCGCCGAAGCTCGCCATCACCAATGTCTCCTGCCATGTGCTGCTCGCGCCCGACTACGACCCGACGTTCACCTCCTCCGCCCAGGACAGCCTCGTGGTGCTGATCGAGACCGACGGCGGCATCACCGGCGTCGGCGAGTGCGACGTCAATCCGTGGATGGCGAAGGCCGTCATCGAGGCGCCGGGCACCCACACGATGGGCCTCGCGATGAAGGACCTGCTGATCGGCGCCGACCCGTTCGCGATCGGCGAGATCTGGCGGAAGATCTACTACGGCACGGCGATGAACGGCCGCCGCGGGCTCGTCATCCACGCCCTGAGCGCCGTCGAGATGGCGCTGTGGGATCTCTGCGGCAAGGCGCTCGGCAAGCCGGTGCACGCCCTCCTCGGCGGCGCGACGCGCGACCGCATCACGCCCTACGCCTCGCTCCAGCCGGCCGGCCACGGCTTCGAGGACTACCGCGACGCCCTGGTGCAGTCCGCGCTCGACGCCAAGGCCCTCGGCTTCACGGCGATGAAGAGCGAGGTGACGATGAACGGTCCCTACGCCCATTCCGGCATGCGCGAGAGCTACGACCGCCACACCGAGGTCGTCGCCGCCGTGCGCAAGGCCGTCGGCCCGGACGTGACGCTGATGATCGACGTGCAGTACCTCTGGGAGGACGCCGCGACCTGCCTCAGCGTCGTGCGCGACTGGGCCGAGTTCGACCTCTACTTCCTCGAGACACCGCTGTGGTCGGACAACGTCGAGGAGATGGCGAAGCTCTCGGCCGAGGCGCCGATGAAGATCGCCTGCGGCGAGTGGCTCGCCACCCGCCACGAGTTCAAGGAGCTGATGGACATCGGCAAGATCCACGTCGCCCAGCCGGACGTCGGCCGCGTCGGCGGCATCGGCGAGGCGAAGATCGTCTGCGACATGGCGGCCGAGCGCGGCCTCACCATCGTGCCGCACTGCTGGAAGACCGGCATCTCGATCTCGGCGACCGCGCACCTCGCCTTCGTCACGAACCACTGCGCCTTCATCGAGTACCTGCCGCCGCAGCTCTGCGTCGAGCGGCTGCGCCGCGAGCTCGCCCACGAGGAGCTCGTGCTCGAGAACGGCACGATCCCGCTGCCGACGCGGCCGGGCCTCGGCGTCGAGCTCGATTACGACGTGCTCGAGCGCTACACGGTGGCCTGAGCGATGGGACTGGAGCTCGACGCGGTCACGAAGTCCTACGGCTCGGTCGAGGTGCTCCGGCCGGTGACGCTCGCGATCGCCGACGGCGAGTTCCTGACCCTGCTCGGGCCGTCGGGCTCCGGCAAGACCACGATCCTGCGGCTCATCGGCGGCTTCACCCAGCCGAGCGGTGGCCGCATCCGGCTCGACGGGCGCGACCTGACGCGGGTGCCGACCAACCGGCGCCCGTTCAACACGGTGTTCCAGGACTACGCGCTGTTCCCGCACCTCACCGTCGCCGACAACGTCGGCTACGGGCTGATGGTCCGCCGGACGCCGAAGGCCGACATCCGCCGCCGCGTCGGCGAGGCGCTGGAGATGGTCGGGCTCGGCCACCTGCCGGACCGCTACCCCGCCCAGCTCTCCGGCGGCCAGCGCCAGCGCGTGGCGCTCGCCCGGGCGATCGTCTGCGAGCCGAAGCTGATCCTGCTCGACGAGCCGCTGTCGGCGCTCGACGCCGGGCTCCGACGCCAGATGCAGGACTTCCTGAAGGACCTGCAGCGCCGGATCGGCACCACCTTCGTGTTCGTCACGCACGACCAGGAGGAGGCGATCGCCCTCTCCGACCGGATCGCGGTGATGAACACCGGCGGCATCGAGCAGATCGGCTCGCCGAAGGAGATCTACTACGCCCCGAAGACGCCGTTCGTCGCCGCCTTCTTCGGCGCGAACAACTGCCTGCGGGCCGAGGTCACGGCGGGCGGCACGGTGCGAATGGCCTTCCTCGACCTGCCGGTCCCGCCGGGCCTCGCCCCTGCGCCGCGCCCGATCCTGCTGGCGATCCGGCCCGAGCTCGTCGGCCTCGCCCCGAGCGCCGACGCGCTGCCGATCCCCTGCACGGTCGAGACCATCGCCTTCGCCGGCGCGACCAGCCACATCGCCCTCAGGCCGGAGCGGGCGCCGGCGGAGCGCCTCGACGCCATGCTGGCGAGCGCCCGCGACGCGGCCGCCCTCTCCCCCGGCGACGCCGTGACGGCCTACGTGCGGCCGGCCGACATCGCCTTCGTCGAGGTCGCGCCGTGACCGGCCGCTCCGACGTCGCCCCCGGCGTCAGGGCGATCGCGTTCGTGCTGGTGATGGCGGCGCCGATCCTGCTCGTCGTCGTGCCGATCGCCGGGTTCTTCCTGATGTCGTTCTGGCAGATGGAGGGGCAGCAGATCGTGCGTGAGCCGACGCTCGCGAACTACGCGGCGTTCTTCTCGAGCCCCGCCTACTGGCTGACCTTCCTCAACACCCTGTCGCTGTGCGCCCAGGTGACGGCGGTCGGCCTCCTCGTCGGCTATCCGGTCGCCTACTTCCTCTGGCAGCGGCGCGGACGGCTGCGCTACGTGCTGCTGCTCCTCTTCGTGATGCCGCTGTTCATGAGCTACATCGTGAAGATCTACACGATGCGCTCGATCCTCGGCCTCAACGGCTTCCTCAACCAGGCCCTCGTCGCCACCGGGCTCCTCGACGCGCCGAGCCTCCTCTTCCTCTACAACCGCACCGCGATCCTGATCACCATGGCGGTGATCTTCCTGCCCTTCGTGATCCTGCCGATCTTCCTGTCGCTCGAGCGCATTCCGGCCAACCTGATCCAGGCCTCGGCCGACCTCGGCGCCGGCGCAGCGACGACGTTCCGACGGGTGGTGCTGCCGCTCTCGCTGCCGGGCACGCTCGCCGGCGCGCTCTTCGCCTTCGTGCTGGCGCTCGGCGACTTCGTGACGCCGCAGATGGTCGGCGGACCGACCGGGTTCACCTTCGGCCGGGTGATCTGGTCGCAGTTCGGCCTCGCCTACAACTGGCCGTTCGGCGCGTCGCTCGGCGTCGTGCTGTTCCTGTTCGCCCTCCTCGCCATCGCCGTCGGCGGCTGGGCGGCGGCCCGGCAGAGGGTCTGAGGCGATGCGCAAGTCCGTCGCGGAACGCCTCGTCGAGATCGGGCTCGCGCTCGTCGCCCTCGCCGCCCTGCTCGTGCTCTACGCCCCGGTCGGCATCTCGGCGCTGTTCTCGATCGTGCCGGTCGACCGGGCCGGCATCCACTGGGACGCCGCGACGCTCGCCTGGTACGGCCGCCTCGCCGAGAACGCCTCGGTGATCTCGGCGGTCGAGACGACGGCCCTCGTCGGCGTCGTCTCGGTGGCGATCGCCACCGTGCTGGCGATCGTGCTCGCCTTCTACGTCGAGTGGGAGGGCGCGGTCGCCCGCCGCCTCGTCGAGATCGTCATCTACCTGCCGTTCCTGATGCCGCCGATCATCACCGGGCTCGCCCTCCTCGTGTTCCTGGACGAGCTCGGCGTGTCGCGCGGCACCGCCACCATCGCGCTCGGCCACACGGCGCTGGTGCTCGCGGTGCTCTACCGGCTGACGCTGACGCGCCTCCGGGCGCTGCCGCGCTCGCTCGCCGAAGCCTCCGCCGATCTCGGCGCGAGCCGCTGGCAGACGTTCCGCTACGTGCTCTGGCCGCAGATGCGCTCGGCGGTCGCGACCGGCGTCGTGCTGGCGCTGACGCTCTCGTTCGACGAGACGCTGATCACGGTGTTCCTCTCCGGCGACGCGACCACGCTGCCGCTGCGCCTGTGGGGCATGATGCGGGTCGGCTTCACGCCGGAGATCAACGCGCTCGTGACGCTGGTGCTGGTGGTCTCGATCGCCCTCGCGCTGGTGGTCGCCGCGCGGATGAAGCCACAAGGACAGATGGAGGAGCCATGACCGCCCAGCGCCTGAAGGACCGCGTCGCCGTCGTCACCGGGGGCGCCCGCGGCATCGGCCGCGGCATCGCCGAGCGGCTCGCCGCCGAGGGCGCGCACGTCGTCGTCGCCGACATCGACGCGGCCGAGGCGGCCGTGGTCGCCGCGGCGCTCGGCGGCGGGGCGATGGCCGTGCCGGTCGACATCGCCGACGCCGCCTCCGTCGCCGCCCTCGCCGGCGCCGTCGAGGCGCGCCACGGACGCTGCGAGATCCTCGTCAACAACGCCGCGATCCTCGACGCGGTCGGCATCGCGGCGATGCGCTTCGAGACCTACCGCCGCGTCATCGACATCAACCAGGACGGCGCCATCCGGGTGACGCTGGCGCTGCTGCCGCTCCTGCGCAAGGGCCGCGAGAGCCGGCGCATCCTCAACATCGCCTCGATCCAGGGCATGCGCGGCGCCCGCGACGCCATCGCCTACTCGACGGCGAAGGGCGCGATCGTCAACTTCACCCGCGCGCTCGCCTGCGACCTCGCCGACGAGGGGATCATCGTCAACGCGCTCTCGCCCGGCTTCATCGACACCCGCATGGCGCTGCTGCCGGACGGCTCGGGCCACGAGCACGAGACCGAGTGGTTCAGGGAGGTCTACCTGAAGCACGGCCGCATTCCGCTCCGCCGCAGCGGCACGCCCGAGGACATCGCCGGCCCCGCCTTCTTCCTCTGCTCCGACGATGCGCGCTATGTCACCGGCCAGATCCTGCTGGTCGACGGCGGCGTTTCCGCCACTTTCTGAGAGATCCCCATGTCGTCATCGCTGAAGATCCGCTCGATCCGCTCCGTGCCGCTGCTCGGCGACAGCCCGAAGGGCGGCTGGAGCAAGGAGATCGAGCCGCAGGACTCGGTGCACGCCCTCGTCGCCGTCCACACCGACGCGGGCATCACCGGCTACGGCTCGGTGTTCACCGACGGACGCCTGGTCGCCGCGGCACTTGCGGTGCTCGAGCCGCTGTGGCGGGACGAGACGGCGCTCGAGCCGGAGCGGCTCAGCGAGAAGCTGCACCAGAACACCTTCTGGATGGGGCGCGGCGGCACCCTCACCCACGCCATCAGCGGCATCGACATCGCCCTCTGGGACATCCTCGGCAAGGCGACCGGGCAGCCGGTCGGCCGCCTGCTCGGCGGCATCCACACGCGCGCCGTGACGCCCTACTGCTCGCTCCTGATGGAGGAGCCGGCCCGCATGAAGGACGTCGTCGCGGCCTACCGCGCCAAGGGCTTCCGGGCCTTCAAGATCGGCTGGGGGCCGTTCGGCCGCCGCGGCGACGCGCGCCTCGACGAGGCGATCGTGCGGGCGGCGCGCGAGGGCATCGGCCCGGACTGCCTGCTCTTCGTCGACGCGGGGGCCAGCGACGCCTTCTGGCCGAACGGCCTCAAGTGGGCGATCCGCACCGCCGAGATGGTGAAGGACTACGACGTCGGCTGGCTCGAGGAGGCGCTGGTGCCGGACGCCCTCGAGGACTTCAAGACGCTGCGCCGCGCGAGCCCGGTGCCGATCGCCGGCGGCGAGGTGCTGACGCGCCGGCAGGCCTTCCTGCCCTTCCTCGCCGGCGGCGCCTTCGACATCGTGCAGCCCGACGCCACCAAGGTCGGCGGCATCAGCGAGCAGCGCCGCATCGCCTGGACGGCGCAGGACTTCGGCGTCCGCTACGTCGGCCACGGCTGGAACACCGCCCTCGGCGTCGCCGCGGACCTGCAGCTCGCCGCCGCCCTGCCGAACGTCGACCTCGTCGAGTTCATCGGCGGCAGCGCCTATGTCGACGGCATCCTCGCCGAGCCGTTCCGCCTCGACGACGACGGCCGCCTCGCCATCCCCGACGCACCGGGGCTCGGCGTGACGCTCGACCGCGACAAGATCGCCCGCTACACCCCCGATACCGCCCCGCTGTTCGAGCCGTAGCCGCGCGTACGCCGGGCGCCGCGGGCGACTACCCCGCGGCCGGCAAGTCCGGCCGCCCGTGGAACCCGATCGCCCTTCCGATCGTTGACGACTTGGCCTGACCGGGGCGACGATCGGGGGAGGAACGGTGGGATCGGCAAGACGGCGTCCGCCTCGGGATGCGGCGTCGGGACACGGCGCCGGTCCACGATTGCCTTTGGGATGGCAGTCGGTCCGGGTGCAGCCGGGGCCGTCGTCGTCCCGTGCATTCGACGACGACCTTCCACGGATCGTCGACGGCCGCGCCTCCGGCCATCCCGCAGGAGCGCCGGGCACGCCCGGCGGCGTGTCGTGACGCCGATCGATTTCGAGGCGCTGTTCGCCGCCTCGCCCAATCCCTACGTTCTGCTCGATCCGTCCTTCGCGATGGTGGCGATGAACGACGCCTACCTGCACGCCACCCTGCGGACGCGCGAGTCGCTGGTCGGCCGCAATATCTTCGACGAGTTCCCGAGCGACCCGTCCTCGGCTGGCTACCGCCAGCTGCGTGCCTCCCTGGAGCGCGCCCGCCGCGACAAGGTGCGCGATCACCTGCCGCTCATCCGCTACGACCTGCCGACTGCCAACGGCCAGGGCTTCGAGGAGCGCTACTGGAGCGCCACCCACACGCCGATCCTCGACGGCGACCGCCTGGCGTTCATCCTCCAGCATACGGTCGACGTGACGGAGCTGCACGGGCTCCGCCGGCTCGCCGGCCTCGCAGACGCGGCGCCCACGCCGGCGGACCCCATCGAAACCGACATCCTCGGCCGCGCCAAGGCGACCCAGGAGGCCAATCAGGTCCTCGAGGAGGACCGTCGCCGCCTGCTCGATCTGTTCGACAGAGCGCCGGGCTTCATGGCGATCCTCGAAGGCCCGTGCTTTCGCTTCGCGATGATCAACGCCGCCTGCGCCCATCTTCTCGGTGATCGGGCGGTTCTCGGCCTCACGATCGAGGAGGCGCTGCCGGAGCTCGTCGAACAGGGCTTCGCCGACCTCCTGCACCGCGTCTTCGATGCGCGCGAGCCCTTCGTCGGCCGCAGCATCCGCGTCCTCCTCGAGCGCAGCCCCGGCGAGAGCCTCGACGAGCGCTTCGTCGACTTCGTATTCCAGCCGATGCTCGCCGCCGACGGCTCGTCGACCGGGATCTTCGTCGAGGGGCACGACGTCACCGACCACAGGCGGGCGGTCGAGGCCTTGACGGAGAGCGAGGAGCGCTTCCGGCTCGTCGCCGAGCGCGCGCCGGTGATGCTGTGGATGGGCGACGCCCATGGCCGCTGCGTCTACCTCAACCGCCTGCAACGCGACTTCTGGGGGCTGTCGCCGGACGACCTCGCATCGTTCGACTGGTCGGCCACGGTTCATCCGGACGACGCGGACGTGCTGGCGGCGCCGTTCCGGGAAGCGATGGAGGCGCAGACCGGCTTCCGCGTCGAGGCGCGGTTCCGGCGAGCCGACGGCGAGCACCGCATCCTCCACACCGATGCGCAGCCGCGTTTCGGACCGCGTGGCGACTTCCTCGGCATGATCGGCGTCAACGTCGACGTGACCGACGCACGCCGCGCCGAGGAGCGCCTGCGCCAGCTCAACGAGACCCTGGAGGCGCGCGTCGCCGCCGAGATCGCCGAGCGCCGCCAGGCGGAGGCCGCCCTGCAACAGGCGCAGAAGATGGAGACGATCGGCAAGCTCACCGGCGGCGTCGCCCACGACTTCAACAATCTCTTGCAGGTGGTCTCCGGCAACCTGCAACTGCTCGCCCGCGATCTGGCGGCCGACGCCCGCGCCGAGCGGCGCATCGCCAACGCGCTCGCCGGCGTCGAGCGCGGCTCGAAGCTCGCGACCCAGCTCCTCGCCTTCGGACGGCGGCAGGCGCTGGCGCCGAAGGTCGTCGACATCGGCCGCTTCGTATCGGGCATGGACGACCTTCTGCGGCGCACGCTGGGCGAGTCGGTCGAGATGGAAACCATCGTCGCGACCGGGTTGTGGAACACCTTCATCGATCCGGCGCAGATCGAAAGCGCGCTGCTCAACCTCGCCCTCAACGCACGCGACGCCATGGACGGCACCGGCCGGCTGACGATCGAGGTGGGCAACGCCGTGCTCGACGAGGACTATGCACGCAGTCACGTCGACGTTCTGCCCGGCCACTACGTCGCCCTCGCCGTCACCGACACCGGCTCCGGCATCGCCCCCGACGTGCTCGACCACGTCTTCGAGCCGTTCTTCTCGACGAAGCCGGAAGGGGCCGGCAGCGGGCTCGGCCTGTCGATGGTCTACGGCTTCGTCAAGCAGTCCGGCGGTCACGTGAAGATCTACAGCGAGGTCGGTCACGGCACGACGGTGCGCCTCTATCTGCCGCGCTCGGCCGCGATGGAGGAGGCTCCCGCGGCGACGGCCGTCGCCGTCGGGCCGGTCGTCGGCGGCAGCGAGACCGTGCTGGTGGTCGAGGACGACGACGCCGTGCGCGCGACGGTGGTCGATCTCCTCGGCGACCTCGGATACCGCGTCCTCAAGGCGCGCGACGCCGCGAGCGCCCTCACCGTCATCGAGAGCGGCGTCGCCATCGACCTTCTCCTGACCGACGTCGTGATGCCGGGGCCGCTCAAGAGCTCCGACCTCGCCCGCCACGCGCGCGAGCGCCGGCCGGGCATCGCCGTGCTCTTCACCTCCGGCTATGCGGAGAACGCCATCGTGCACGGCGGTCGGCTCGATCCCGGCGTCGAGCTCCTGGCGAAGCCCTACACGCGGGAGGCGCTCGCCCGGAAGGTCCGCCAGGTCCTCGCCGACCAAGAGCGCGCCGCGAGCGGCTGGACGGACGAGGCTGACATGGTCGGCGGCGCATCGGCCGTTCCGGGGCGGGACGGGGCCCGGAGGTCGCTCACCATCCTCCTCGTCGAGGACGAGATCCTGATCCGGTTGGACACCGCCGAGCACATCCGCGACCTCGGCCACACCGTCCTCGAGGCCGGCGACGGCAACGAGGCGCTGGCCGCGCTGGCGGCGACCGAGGTCGACGTCCTGATGACCGACCTCGGCCTGCCCGGCATGTCGGGAGCGGACCTCGCCGCCCGGGCGCTCGCGCTCAAGCCGACCCTCGGCATCGTCTTCGCGACCGGCAACGCCGAGGCGCCTCACGTCGGCGCCGGGGCGCGCACGGCGCTGCTGCGCAAGCCCTACGACCAGGCCGACATCGCCAAGGCCCTTCGCACCATCGGCTCCGGCTGACGTCCGCAGCCGCCAAACCGGCCGCCTCCCGACGGCGCCACGCATCCGACAGTTGCATTCGCAGCGCCTCCTGCCGCAAACTCCACAATCATGACGAGTATCTCCGATCGGAACGACGTGGATGCGACCGTCCGGGCGCGCGGTCGGGGCGGCTTCGTGCTGGTGCTGGTGCTCGTCTCGATGGGGATCGTGGCGGCGGGGGCGATCGTGCTGTCCGGGCTCGCGGGGTCGGGCGACCGGGCGAGCCTCGCTGCGCTCGCCGGTGCGGAGGCGCGGGCGGCGGCCGACGCGGGCATCGCGCGGGCGCTCCACGCCTTCGCCAGAGCGCGGGAGGCCGGGGCGAGCGAGGCGGGATTGGGCGGCGCGCCGCTGCCCGCCGGGCCGTGGCGCTTCGCCGGGGCCGCGATCGAGACCGCGGTCGTCTCCGAGGGCGGCAAGGCCGACCTCAACGCCGGCGACGGCGCGCTCGTCGCCGCCTTCCTCGCCGGCGCGGGCGTGCGCGACCCGCTCCTCACGGCGGCGGCGGCGACGCTCGCCGAGCATCGCGCGGCCGGCGCCGCGCTCCCGAGCGTCGCCGCGCTGCTGCCGGCCTGCGAGCGGCTGTCGGCCGACCGCCGCCGGCTCGAAGCCGCCCTCACGGTGCTGACGCGCGCCGCGGGCGTGGCGCCCGGCCGGGTCGACCGCGACCGGCTGGCGCGGCTGCCCGGCGTCGCGCCGGCCGACCTCGACCGCCTCGCCGCCGCCGTCCGCGACGGCCGCTCGCCGCTCGACGACGACCGGCTGGCGCATCTCCACCGGGTGCTCGCCGACCCGGCGCCGACGGACACCCTCACCGTCACCGTCCACCGCCCGGGCACGGCCGAGCTCGTCAAGGTGGTCGCCCTTCGCCACGAGATCGGCCGCCGCATCCCGGCGATCGTCGAGGACCGCGCGGCGCCCGCCGTCGACGTGTCGCTGTGCGGCACCCTGGAGGTCGGCAGCGCGCGCTGAGGCTTCGGGCGGCCGCCGGCCTAGAGGCCCGGCTTGGCGATCATCAGCCACAGGATCGCGATCACCGCGGCGAACGCCGGGACGCCGAAGGCGAACCACCAGCGGAACAGCCGATGATAGGCCGGCGGCAGGGCGGCGCCCTCCAGGCTCGCAGCCCGGGCGAGATCGCGCATCCGCACCTGCATCGCGACGACCGGCAGCCAGAAGGCGCCGGTGACCAGGTAGAGGACGACCGACGCGACGATCCACGGCTCGTCCAGCCGGTAGCCGACGGCGGCCACCAGCAGCGCGCCGGTGACCGGCTGCAGCACCACGGCGGTCGCCGTGAACACGAAATCCGCGATCACCACGATGCGGGCGACCTCGGCGACGACGGCGGCGCGACCGGTCAGGTGCGCCATCAGCATGAAGAAGGCGATGCCGGCGCCGGTGCCGAGGAGCACGCAGGCGCCGATTATGTGAAGAAGCTTCAGGGCGAAGTAGGTCGTCATCGGTCGTCGAGGATCGCGAGCGCCACCATGGCCAGTGCCAGCACCGGCAGGATCTTCAGCAGCGGGCCGAGCGGATCGGCCCACAGCCCCGGCATCAGCACCGTGCCGGCGGCGAGGTAGCCGGCCGCGAGCGCCATGGCCGCCCAGAGGCCGCGCCGCGCGGTCCGCCGAACCGCGATCGCGACGCCGACCGCGATGTCGGCCGCCGCACCCGCCGCCGCGAGAGGTGCCGACAGCGCCCCGGCCCCGGCCGCCTGCAGGAGCGCCACGCCGGACGACCACGCCGGCCCGAGCGAGATCAGGCCGGTCGCGATCCAGAACAGCGACAGCACGCCGAAGACGAGCGGCTTGGCGAGGTAGAGGCCGGCGAACCAGCGCTCCTGGACGGATGCCGGGTTCGCGGCGAGCGCCGCCCGGAGGCTCGTCGGCACGATGCCGGTCATCGCCGTCCAGGCCTCCGCCGATCCGGTCGACCCGACGCGGATCTCGGCGCCGGCGGTGCTGCGGACCGGCACCCGCCAGCCGAGCCGGCCGAGGAGGTCGCCGAGCCCGAACAGCAGCGCCCCGGCAACCCGGGGAACGGGGATGCGGGCGGCGGGGCGCCAGCCGAGCCAGGCGCGATAGGCCGCGATCACGTCGGCGAAGGCGAGCCGCTCCGGCCCGACGAGCTCGAGCGTCACCTCGGCCGGCGCATCGCCCTGCACGAAGACCACGACCGTTCGCGCGAGATCGTCGAGCTGGACGACCTGCAGGAGGCCGGTGTCCGGCAACACGGGCAGCAGCGGAAGCGCCGCCAGCCCGCGAAAAAGGGCGCTGCCGCCATAGGCGGCCCGGCCGACGACGACCGACGGCCGCAGCACGACCCAGTCGAGATCGTGCACGACGAGCGCCAGCTCGGCGGACCGCTTGCTCCGCGAGAACAGGGTCGGCGTCGCATGGTCGATCCCGACCGCCGAGACGTGGACGACCCGCCGCACACCGGCCGCCGCGCAGGCGGCGAACAGCGCCGTGGGGGCATCGCGCTGCGTGCGGGCCACCGACTCGAACGGGCCGTCCTGCAACAGCCCCGCGCAATTGACGACGGCATCGACGCCCGCGAGGGCGGCCCGCCAGTCCTCGGGCCGAAGGGCCTTCTCGATGTCGAGGACGATCCGCCTCACCGGCAGCCGCCGCGCCGCCGCCCCCTCGCGACGGACGACGGCCACGACCTCGTGCCCCTCGCCCGCCAGCGCGGCGACGACCGCCGATCCGATCAGGCCCGTCGCACCGGTGACGAGAATGCGCACGCGCTGGCTCCGAGGCCGACCGTCGGCCGCGATCGAAGGGTGCCAGAGTCGGGCGCCGCCGCCTCGGAGAATCGTCGCGGCCGACCGGCGCGAATGGTCTCAGCCGGCGGAGCCGCCCGGCGTCCTCAGCCCGGCGACGGGCCAGGGTCGGCGAGGCGGCCCTCCTCGGCCTTGTAGCGGTACTGGCTCGCGACGAGCCATCCCTTGAGCGGGCGCAGCGGCGGGATGCAGGTCGCGAGCAGGAACGGCAGGGTGGTGAAGAGGTGCACCCAATAGGGCGCCGAGAAGGCCACCTCGATCCACACACCGAGGGCGACGCTCGGCACGCACACGAAGCAGATGACAAAGAACGCCGGGCCGTCGGCCGGGTCGGCGAAGCCGTAGTCGAGGCCGCACACCTCGCACGACGGCCGCAGCGTCAGGAAGCCGGCGAACAGGTGGCCCTGGCCGCAGCGCGGGCACCGCCCGCGCAGCCCCACCTTGATCGGCGACAGCTCCGGCCACTCGCGCTCGGACGTCATCACGCTCACCTCCATACCCGCGGTGCGTCGCACCGACCACCTGGAATGTATGTTTAATGTATGGATTAATCAACTCGATTGTCTTCGTTCTTGATCGCGATCGCCCGGAGATTGTCCGCATCGCCCGGCGACAGTCCGGGTCGCAAAGCGGCGGCAGCTGCGAAAAGGCGCCCTGCGCGGCCGGCGAGCGCCTTTCCTCACCAATCCGGACATGCTAGGGGAATTGTATGCATGAGGCCCATACAGGGCGATGATTCAAGGAGGGCGGCGGAGTGTCGTGGCGGCCGCGGTTCATCGAGGGGGCCCGGACGAAATCCCTCGGGATCGTCGAGGCGCTCGAAGCCGACCTCCGCGCTGGCCGCGTGCGGCCCGGCGACCGCCTTCCGGCGCAGCGCGCCATCGCGGAGGCGCTCGACGTCGACCTCACCACGGTGACGCGCGCCTTCAACGAGGCGCGGCGGCGCGGCCTGGTCGACGCCCACCCCGGCCGCGGCACCTTCATTCGCGACGCCGGCGAGCCGGACGCGGCCTCCGGGGGCGCGGCGGGCGCGACGGCCCTCGACCTCAGCATGAACATGCCGCCGCAGCCGGCTGCGGCCGCGCTCCACCGGCGGATTCCCGAGGGGATCGCGGCGCTGCTCGCCGATCCCCGCGGCATGCTGCATCTCCACTACCAGGAGAGCACCGGCAGCGAGCCCGACCGCCGGGCGGCGGCGACGTGGCTCCGCAGCCGGGTGGACGCGGTTGCGCCCGACCGCGTGGTCGTGGCCGGCGGCGCCCAGAGCGCGCTCTTCGCCCTGTGCGCGATCCTGCTGCGGCCGGGCGAGACGATCGCCGCCGGCGCGCTGACCTATCCCGGCTTGAAGGCCGTGGCCGCCCAGCTCGGTCTCGCGCTCGCCCCGCTCGCCATGGACGACGGCGGCATCGTGCCCGAGGCCTTCGAGCGGGCCTGCCGCGACGGCGCGCCGCGCGCCCTCTACGTGATCCCGTCGATCGACAACCCGACGACCGCGACGCTCTCGGAGGAGCGGCGGCGCAGGCTGGTCGCGATCGCCCGCGCCCACGACGTCGCGGTCCTCGAGGACGACCCCTATTCGCCGCTCACCCCCGAGCCCGCGCCGGCGTTCGCGGCGCTCGCCGCGGACATCACCTGGCACATCGCGACGCTCTCGAAGTGCGCGACGCCCGCCCTCCGCGTCGCCTACGTCGTCGCCCCGACGAGCGCGCAGGCGCTGCGGCTCGCCGGCACCCTGCGGGCGACGACGCTGATGGCGCCGCCCCTGATGGCCGCCCTCGCCTCGCGCTGGATCCTCGACGGCCGGCTCGACGAGATCACGCGCGCGATCCGGGCGGAGAACGCGGCGCGCCAGGCGCTCGCCGCCTCGATCCTCGGCGGCGCGGCCTTCGCCGCCGACCCGCACGGCCACCATCTGTGGCTGCGGATGCCGCCGCACTGGCGCGCGGGCGCGTTCGCCGAGCACGCCGACCGGTCCGGCGTGGCGATCGTCCCGAGCGCCGCCTTCGCGGTGGCGGCCTCGCCCGTCGAGGCGGTGCGGCTCTCTCTCGGGGTGGCGCCCGACCGCGCCGCGCTCGAGGACGCGCTCACGCTCGTCGCCGGCCTGCTCTCCCAGCCCTCGCCGGCGACCCGCGCCGTCGTTTAGCGGGGCGAAGCAGCGGCGTGGGCGAGAGCGCTTCCGATCCGAACTCCCTCACCGCCAGGCGGTCGGGCCGTCGTGCAGGGCCTCGTCCTCGGCGCGCAGGCGGACGAGGAGGATGGCGGCGTTGAGGATCGAGAAGACGAGGGCGAAGTCGACGAGGCCGAAGGCGAGCGGCAGCAGCGCGATCTCGAGCACCACCAGCGTGTAGTTCGGGTGCGCCATCAGCCGGTAGGGCCCGGCGCGTACCAAGGGCGCGCCGGGCAGGACGATGATGCGCGTTGTCCAGCGTTTCCCGAGCGTCCAGATCACCCAGCCCCTGAACGGCTGGAGCAGCCCGTAGAGCACGACGAGGTCGACGTGGACCGGCCGCCCGGGCGCCAGCCACCAGAGCCCGAGGAGCCAGGCCGCGTGGAGCGCGACCATCGCCGGGTAGTGGCCGGGCGCGACCTCGACCGCGCCGGCCGCCATCAGCCGCCGGGTGTTGCGCCGCGCGAGCACCAGCTCGCCGAGGCGCTGGGCGGTGACGAGAGCGAGGATGACGATCGCCGCGTCCATGGCCGCGCCCTCACGACGGCCGCACGAGCGAGACGCACGAGGCGGTGAAGCCCGGCCCCATCGCCACCAGCACCGAGCGGGCCGGCAGGCCGGCGGCGATCGCCCGGTCGAGGATGAACAGCACCGTCGGCGCCGACATGTTGCCGTAGTCGGCGAGCACCGCGCGCTCGTGGTCGAGCGCCCCCTGGCCGAGGTCGAAGGACCGCTCGATCGCGGTCAGCACCTTGGTGCCGCCGGGATGGCAGACGAAGCGGCCGACATCCTCCCACGCGACGCCGAGGCGGCCGAGGATGCCGGCCACGGCCGGCTGGAGGTTGGCGCTCGCGAAGCTCGGGACGTCGCGGGCGAGGACGACGCCGAAGCCGGCCGGATCGATGGTCCAGCCCATGATGTCGAGGGTGCCGGGCCACAGGTGCTCGCCGCCGCCCTCGATCGCCGCGATGCCGGTCTCGCCGCTGCGCAGCACGCAGGCGGCGGCGCCGTCGCCGAACAGCGCCGTCGAGATGAGGCTCGCCTTGTCCGACCGGTCGAGCCGGAAGGCGAGCGTCGTGAGCTCGACGGTGACCATCAGCACGGTCGAGCCGGGCCGCGCCCGGGCGAGGCGCGCGGCGACGGCGAGGCCGGTGACGGCGCCGGCGCAGCCGAGCCCGAACACCGGCACGCGCTCGACGTCGGGCCGGAAGCCCATCCGCCCGTGCACGACCGCCTCGAGGCTCGGGGTGGCGATGCCGGTGGTCGACACCGTGACGACGGTGTCGACGTCGGCAGCCGAGCAGCCGGCGGCCGCCAGTGCGGCCTCGGCCACCTCGACGAACAGCGCCGTGGCGGTCTCGACGTAAGCCGCGGTGCGCTCGGACCAGCCGTGCGGCTCGAGATACCACGCGAGCGGACGGGCGGCGCGGCGCGTGCGGATGCCGGTCGAGGCGAAGATGCCGGCCATCGTCTCGGAGTGGCGGAACGTGTCGGCGAAGACGTGGTGCATCGCCGACGCCACCTCGGACTGGGCGAGGACGTGGGGCGGCGTCGCGGTCGCGAGCGACAGGAGGCCAACGGGTGGCAGCCCGGCGCCCTCGCCGGCCGGCCACGAGCCGGCGCTCACCACGGGCGCATTCGCGGCGACAAGTTCGGTCGACATGGGCTCCTCCAGAGGCAGCGGCCCGCTCGCACAGGCGATCGGCTCCGATCCGCCAACGAATCTAGTCCCCGTGCCGGCCGCCAAAAATCGCTCGAAGGTTCCGCTGCGATAGTCGAACGATCTCGGCCAGTAATACCCTCGTATAGTGCCCGCTCGCCGGCGCGGATCGCGCCTCTCCTTTCGGGCGACCGGCACGACATCGGCGCTCGCGCCGTGCGATCGGGCAATGCACGCGGCGATCCGGAAATACGGGCGGTCGGCGCCAGGTCATGGTTCGGTCCATGGCGCCGCTGCCGGCCGGGCAAGGGCGGGCGACGACGCCGGAGCAGGCGACCCGGACAGTGACCGTTCCTCCCCTGTGCCTCACTGCCCCGGGGTGGCGGCCGATCGAGGGGCAGGGATCGTTCTCCCCGCCGACCCTTCCTCCTTCGATCGGCCGCCGGCGCCGCCTCGGCCACGGGACGGGAGCCCGCCGACGACGCGGCCCGGTATCATGCCGGGCTGACGATCGCCCCTGTCCGCAGACCCGACACGGGCCGCTCTCCCGCCCGCAGCGCGCCGGCCGTTCTTGCCAACCGTTCTTGCCGGCCGCCGCGGGCGGCATTGCTTGCGCGGGGCCGCCGCCGCCTGTACCGACAATCGAGCCTGCGATGCGCGCATGGACCGATGGGTCCGGAGCCGTGGCGGCTCCTGGCCGGCACCGGGCGGCAGGATGGCACCGTCGAATGTTGCAAGACCCTCGGATGACCTCGTCTCCAGCATCGCCGATGCTGCCGCTCCTGGCGGCCGCAGCCACCGCCGCGATCTTCGTCGTCGACACGCTCTCGCCGCTCGGCCTCGCCGTCGCGGTGCTCTACTCGGTCGTCGTGCTGATGGCGGGAGGCTTCTGCAGGCGGCGCGGCATCAAGCTGGTGGCGCTCGGCTGCGCCGGGCTGTCGCTGGTGAGCTATGCGATCGGACACGGCCACGAGGTCCCGAACGAATCGGTGGTGCGTCTGCTGGTCAGCCTCGCCGCCCTCGGCGTCACCACCCTTCTGGTGTTGCGCTACAAGGCCTCGGCGGAGGCGCTCCGCGACCAGGCGAAGCTCCTCGACCTGACGCACGACATGATCTTCGTGCGCGACATGCGCGACGTGGTGACCTACTGGAGCCGCGGTGCCGAGGAGCGCTATGGCTGGCCGCGGAGCGAGGCCGTCGGCCAGACGGCGCACACGCTGCTGCGCACGGTGTTTCCCGCCCCGCTCGACGAGATCCAGGCCGAGCTGATGGCGACCGGCCACTGGGAGGGCGAGCTCGTCCACCACCTCCGGAGCGGGCGGCAGATCACCGTCGCGAGCCGCTGGGCATTGCAGCGCAACGAGCACGGGCTGCCCGTCGCCGTGCTCGAGACGAACACCGACATCACGAGCCGGAAGCACGCCGAGGCCCGGGCCGAACGGCAGCAGCGCGAGCTGAAGCTCGCCCTCGACACCATTCCGGCGCTCGTCTGGCGCATGGCGCCGAACGGCCACGCCGACTACGTCAACCGCCGCTGGATCGAGTATGCCGGCCTCGAGAGCGGCGCGGTCGCCGGCTGGGACTGGCGCTCCGCGCTCCATCCCGAGGACCGGCCGGAGGCCCTCGCTCGCCTGGCCACGGCGTTCGAATCGGGCGGACCCGGCGAGTTCGAGGCCCGACTTCGGCGCGGCGACGGCGACGTCCGCTGGTTCCTCTTCCGCATCGCCCCTCTGCTCGACGGAACCGGCCGCATCATGGACTGGTACGCGACGGCGATCGACATCGAGGACCGGCGGCAGATGGAGGATTCGCTTCGGCGGATCCAGGGCCAGCTCACCGACGCGCAGCAGCTCGCGCAGATGGGCAGCTTCAGCATCGACGTCGAGACCCGCCGGGTCATCATGTCGGACGAGGCCGCCCGCATCTGCGGCTACCCGCCCGGACACTGTCCGATGATCGACGAGGCGATCCAGCGCACACACCCCGACGACGTCGAGGTCGTGAGGAGCAGCCTGCTGGGAATGATGAGCGGCGGGCGCGCGTTCGACCTTCAGCACCGCCTCGTCCGGGACGACGGCCGCGTGCGTCATGTCCGCGTCGTCGGGCATCGGAGCGTGGGCGCGTCCGGAAGCCCCGAGATCGTCGGCGCGCTGCTCGACATCACCGAGGCGCGGCAGGCCGAGGAGGCGCTGGAGCAGGCCCGCGCCGACCTCGCCCGCGTGACGCGGCTGACGACCCTCGGCGAGCTCACGGCGTCGATCGCGCACGAGGTCAACCAGCCGCTCGCCGCCATCGTCACCCACGGCGAGGCCGGCCTCCGCTGGCTCGGACGCGACGAACCGGACCTGACCGAGGTGCGCCGGGCGGTCGAGCGCATGATCGGCGACGGGCGACGGGCCAGCGAGGTGGTGCGCCGGCTGCGCACGCTGTCGCACAAGGGGGTCGCCCACCACGAGCCCCTCGCCTTGAAGGAGGTCCTGGACGAGGCTATCGTCCTCGTCCAGCGGGAGATCGCACGGCATTCGGTGGCTCTGCGGCTCGACATCGAGCCGGACTTGCCGTTGGCCGACGGTGATCGCATCCAATTGCAGCAAGTGATCATCAATTTGCTGGTCAACGGCGTCCAGGCGATGTCGTCCATCTCCGACGGCGCGCGAGAGTTGACGGTCGGGGCCCGGCGGCAGGATGCCGAGTTCCTGGTCGTCACGGTCGAGGACAGCGGCCCGGGCCTGCCGGCGGAGCACGCCGGCCGCCTGTTCGAGGCGTTCTTCACCACGAAGGCCGACGGCATGGGCATGGGACTCTCGATCTGCCGCTCGATCGTCGAGGCGCACGGCGGGCGAATCTGCGCCGTGTCGCGGGGCGACAAGCCCGGGGCGGCGTTCCACTTCACCCTGCCGGTCAGGGCGGAGGACGCATCGTGACTCCCGGCCGGACATCGGACGGCGAGATGTCGGCGGCCGAGCCGGTCGTCTATGTCGTCGACGACGATGAATCGCTGCGCGACGCGCTCGGCAGCCTGTTCCGCTCCGTCGGCCTGCGGGTCGAGGTGTTCTCCTCGGCGGCGGACCTTCTGCGCACGACGTTCCCCGACGTCGACAGCTGCCTCGTGCTCGACGTGCGGCTGCCCGGTGTCAGCGGCCTCGACTTCCAGGCGCAGCTCTCGCGCGACAACAACAACATCCCGATCATCTTCATGACCGGGCACGGCGACATCCCGATGTCGGTGCGGGCGATGAAGGCCGGGGCGATCGACTTCCTCGCCAAGCCGTTCCGCGACCAGGACATGCTCGACGCCGTCAACGCCGCGATCGAGCGCGACCGCGCCCGGCGGCAGACGGAGCGGTCGCTCGCCGGCGTCCGGGCCCTGTTCGCCTCGCTCACCGCGCGCGAGCGCGAGATCATGGGCCACGTCACCGCCGGCTTGATGAACAAGCAGATCGCCGCGGAGGTCGGCCTCAGTGAGATCACCGTCAAGATTCACCGCGGCAACGTCATGAAGAAAATGAATGCCCGTTCACTCGCCGACCTCGTCCGAATGGCGGAAATTCTGAACGGCGACGCCCGGCTGCGATAGCCGGACAAACCTCAGTATAGTTTTCATCCCCGGTTCGGCGGCGCAGAGTGAGACCGTCGATCGAATCGACCGTCGCCTCGCCCGAGGCGCCGCGCCGCAGTGCCGAGGAAGTGCTCGAGTGTCCGAGCGTGCCGTCATCTCGATCGTCGACGACGACGAATCCGTCCGCGCCGCCGTCGGCAGCCTCGTCCGGTCGCTGGGATACGAGGCGCTCACGTTCGCTTCGGCCGAGGCGTTCCTCTCATCGCCCTGCGTCGACGAAACGACCTGCCTCATCAGCGACGTCCAGATGCCCGGCATGGACGGCGACGAACTGCAGCGACAGCTGGTCATCGAGGGTCGCAACCTGCCGATGATCTTCATCACCGCCTTTCCGGAAGAGCGCATCCGGCAGCGGGTCGAGGCGGCCGGCGCCTTCGGGTTCCTGAGCAAGCCGTTCAACAGTCAGAACCTGATCAGCTGCCTCGACGCCGCCATCGCCAGCCGCGGCGACCGCGCCACCTGACGCCCGCCGCGCCACGCCGGCCTGGCCCGGCCCCTGCGACGCCTCCCGCCACCGTCGAGACCACAAACCGCCTCCGGCTCGCTGCGCGCCGGGGCCGGCGCGGCCGCGCGTCCGGCCCGCCCTCATACCCCCGCCCTCATACCTAGGTATGGGTCCGGTAGACGAACGCGGCAATCACCCAACCCAGCGTAGAATGGCCGCTCTCCCCTCCTGTCGGCAGACTACCTCCAGTCCTCGCCGCTGATCCGGCGCGCCAGCCTGAAGAAGAGCGGACGTCATCGTCCGCATCGACCTTCGAAGGAGCGCAAGGATCGGGTGACCGGCGAAGCAGCAAAGGAGAGGGTCATGCTGTCGACGTACCACATCACCGGCGGACAGGCGGGGATCGGCCGGCACGGCGCGATGAACGACGCGGCCGTGGGAGCAGGCCTCCCCGACCTCGACGCCGACGAGCTCTGGTCGTCGGCGCCCGACGCGGGAGAGTTCCCGCGCCTCGCGATCACCGCACGGTTCGCCGACCGGTTCGATATCACCTTCGGCGAGCACGTCGGCGGGCGCGGCTCCTCGGCCGCCCCGTCCGGTCGGCTGACCCTCGTCCCCATGACGACCGCCCCCGGCGTGTCGCCGCAGCCGGTCATAGCCCCGCCGGCGTCGGAGGCCGATGCCCGCCCCGCTCCGCGGCGGCGCTGCAGCCCGCTGCCGACCTGGCGGCTGAAGCGCACCCTCACCTACATCGAGACGCATCTCGACGGCGCCGTCTCGCTGGCCGACCTCGCCGCCGCCGCCGGGCTGACGCGGATGCACTTCGCAGCGCAGTTCCGCGTCGCCACCGGCCTGCGGCCGCACGAGTTCCTGCTGCGCAGGCGCATCGAGCGGGCGCAGGAGCTGCTCGCGTCACCGAACCAGACCCTCGTCGACGTGGCGCTCAGCGTCGGCTTCCAGACGCAGGCGCACTTCACGACCGTCTTCAAGCGCTTCGTCGGCGAGACGCCACACCGCTGGCGCCGCGCGAACGCCGCCTAGCCGCCGCACCTCTCACCCGGAGACAGTCCGATGACCGCGACCATCATCCCTGTGCCGCCCCGCGACGTGCCGCGCCTCGTCCCCACCGAGGCGAAGACCGCCCCGGTCGAGACCACCGCGGCCACCGAAGCCCCGCCGCACCGCGCCCGCGGTGCCGCGCTCCTCCGCCGCCGCGTGCTCGCCGGCACCGTCGTGGCGATCCTCCTCGTCTCCGCCGGCATCGCCGGCTGGTTCTACTGGAACGTCTGGCGCTTCGAGATCTCGACCGACGACGCCTACGTCCAGGCCGACAGCGTCACCATCGCTCCGCAGGTGGGCGGCTACATCACCGCGCTCGACGTCGACGACAACCAGGCGGTCCGGGCGGGCGACGTGCTCGCCCGCATCGACGGCCGGCCCTACGCCGCGGCGCTGGCGCAGGCGAAGAGCGACGTCGGCGCCGCGACCGCCAACGTCGCCGACCTCGAGGCCCAGCTCGTCGAGCAGCAGTCGCTGATCGCCGAGGCGGACGCGACGATCGACGTCGACGCGGCGGCGCGGACGTTCGCCCAGCAGGACAACGTCCGCTTCGGCACGCTCGCCCGCGAGGGCTACGGAACCCAGCAGAGCGCGCAGTCGGCGAACGCCAACGTGCTCGGCCTCACCGCCAGCGTGACCAAGGACAAGGCCGCCGCCGACGCCGCCCGCAAGCAGGTGGCGATCCTGCAGGCGAAGCTCGACGAGGCGAAGGCCCTGCTCGGCCACACCCAGGCGGCCGCGCGGACCGCGGAGCTGAACCTCGGCTACACCACCATCCGGGCGCCGACCGACGGCGTCGTCGGCGCGCGCACGGCGCGGGTCGGACAGTTCCTGACACCCGGCACCCAGCTGATGGCGATCGTGCCGCTGTCGCGAATCTACATCATCGGCAACTACAAGGAGACGCAGCTCACCGACGTGCGGCCCGGCCAGCCGGTCACGGTGTCGATCGACGCCTTCCCCGACCGGACGGTCGCCGGGATCGTCGAGAGCATCGCGCCGGCGAGCGGCGAAGAGTTCGCGCTGCTGCCGCCGGACAATGCGACCGGCAACTTCACCAAGATCGTGCAGCGCGTGCCGGTGAAGATCCGCCTCGATCCCGCCAACCCGCTCTCGGGCCTGCTGCGGCCGGGCATGTCGGTGACGCCGACGATCGACGTCCGCGACACCGCCGCGCCGCCCGCCCTTCCGCCCACCGACGCCTCGTTCCACAAGGCGGACCGCCTGCCGGTCGGCGCCGCCTCGACCGTGCTCGCGGAGGCGCGTCCGTCATGAGCACGATCGCCGCCGCGCCGCCCGCCGGCGAGGAGCGGGCGAGCCTCACCACCTGGATCGCGCTCTGCGGCTGCATGCTCGGCGCCCTGATGGCGGTCCTCAACATCCAGATCACCAACGCCTCGCTCAACGACATCGAGGGCGGCATCGGCACCGGCACCGACAACGGCGCGTGGATCTCGACCGCCTACCTGATCGGCGAGATCATCGTCATTCCGCTCACCGACTATCTGAGCCGGGTGTTCTCCTTCCGGCGCTTCCTGATCGTCAACACGGCGCTGTTCCTCGTCTTCTCGGCCGCCTGCGCCTTCGCCCAGACCCTGCCGCAGATGATCGTGCTGCGCGGCTTCCAGGGCTTCACCGGCGGCGTCATGATCCCGATGGCCTTCACCTTCGCGCTCACCAAGCTGCCGCCGAGCCAGCGGCCGGTCGGCATCGCCATCTTCGCCATGACGGCGACCTTCGCGCCGGCCATCGGCCCGACGATCGGCGGATACCTGACCGAGACCTACGGCTGGCAGACCATCTTCTTCGTCAACATGGTGCCCGGCGCGGCGATGCTCGGCCTCCTGTTCTTCACCCTGGAAAAGTCCCCGCTCCGCCTCGGCCTCCTCAAGGAGGGCGACTGGCTCGGCATCGCCTGCATGGCGATCGGGCTCGCCTGCCTGCAGACGGTGCTCGAGGAGGGCAACCTGCACGACTGGTTCGGCTCGACCTTGATCGTCCGCCTGTCGATCGCGGCGGCGGTGTTCCTGGCGATCTTCGTGGTGATCGAGCTCCGGTCGGAGAAGCCGGCGGTGAACCTCCGCCTCCTCGCCAACCGCAATTTCGGCTTCGGGACGCTCGCCAACGTCCTCGTCGGCTTCACCCTCTACGGCTCGATCTACGTGCTGCCGCAGTACCTGGCGCTGGTGCAGGGCTACAACGCCGAGCAAATCGGCATGGTGCTCGCCTGGGTCGGGCTGCCACAGCTCCTGATCATCCCGTTCGTGCCGATGCTGATCGCGCGCCTCGATGCGCGGGTCGTCGTCGTCACGGGCCTCGTGATCTTCGCGGCGAGCTGCTTCATGAACATCCACATGGACCTCGACTATTCCGGCCCGCAGCTCCTCTGGTCGAACGTCGTGCGCGCGCTCGGCCAGGCGATCCTGCTGACGCCGCTCACCGCCATCGCCATGGCCGGCATCGCCAGCGACCAGGCGGCCGCCGCGTCGGGCATCTTCAACATGCTCCGCAACCTCGGCGGCGCGGTCGGAACGGCGGTGCTCGCCACCGTCATCACCAAGCGCGAGCAGTTCCACTCCAACATCATCGGCCAGTCGGTGACCGAGTACAGCATTCCCGTGCGCGAGCACCTCGGTGCGCTCACGCACTATTTCGAGGCCCACGGTATCACCGATGCGGCGCTCGCCGCGCACAGCGCCATCGTCGCGCTCGGCCAGGAGGTCGCCCGCCAGGCGCTGGTGATGGCGTTCTCCGACACCTTCTACGTGCTCGGCGTGGTGATGCTCGCCGCCGCGACCTCCGTGCTGCTGACGCGGCGTGGCGGCGCCACCGCCGCGCCGGCGCACTGACCGGCGGTCGGTTCCCCCGCAATCGTCCTGCCGCCACCCGCCCGGCCGCCCCTCACCGAACGGCCCCGGACGGGTGGCGGCAGCCCTCCCCCTGTCGTCGGGATCCTCGCCTCCCGGCCCAAAAATTGCGCAAAGGTGCTCAATTAAGCGCTTTACTAAAGCGCTTTACAAAACCAAGCTGGGTCCAACGGAGCGTTCCGAATGACCAAGCGAGTGACCCTCGGACAAGTGGCGACGGCGGCCAACCTCTCGGCTGCGGCGGTGTCGCGCTATCTGAGCGGCTCGCTGACGCTGCCCGACGAGACCCGCCGGCGCATCGACCGGGCGGTCCAGGAGCTCGGCTACCGGCCGCACCACCATGCCCGCAGCCTGAGCCGCGGCCGCTCGGACGCGATCGGCCTGGTGATGCCGGACATCGACAACCCGTTCTTCTCGAAGCTCGCCGCCGCCGTCGAGCGCGCCGCCGACGCGCGCGGCCTCGCCTTGATGCTCTGCTCGACCTCGAACAAGCCCGCCCGCGAGATCAAGTACGTCGAGACGCTCGGCGTCGGCGTCGTCGACGGGCTCCTGTTCGCCACCAACCACCACGACGCCGACGGCGCCCTCGCGACCGCCATCAACGACGCGGCGCGGATCGTCATCGTCGACGAGGACGTGCCCGGCACCACCGTCTCGAAGATCTTCTCGGACAACTGCCAGGGCGGGCATCTCGCCGGGCGGCACATGATCGAGGCCGGGCACCGTCGGCTCGCCTACATCGGCGGCCCGTGCGACTTGATGAGCGCCCAGGAGCGCGCCGAGGGGCTGCACCTCGCGGTCCGCGACGCCGGCACCGACGCCGCCGTCGTCGCCGAGCTCTACGGCGACTACACGACCCAGCACGGCATGCAGGCGATGGACGAGATCCTCGCCATGACAGGTGGGCCGACCGCCGTCTTCGCCGGCAGCGACGAGATCCTCATCGGCATCCTGCGTGTCGCCGCCGCCCGCGGGATCACCGTGGGCGCCGACCTGTCGATCGTCACCTTCGACGACGCCGGCCCTCTCGAGCTGATGGCGCCGCCGATCACCGCCATCCGGCAGCCGATCGAGGCGATCGGCGAGCGGGCGCTCGAGCTGATGCTGGCCGCCATCGAGGGCAACGCCGCGCCGGTCGTCGAGCGGCTGCCGGTCGAGCTCGTCGTGCGCCGGTCGGTGGCGCACCGCGTCTGACGTCCGCCCGCGCGGACCAAGGAGAGAGACAAGTGACCAGGAAGAAAGTGCTTCTCGTCGGCGAAAGCTGGGTGAGCTCGGCGACCCACTACAAGGGCTTCGACCAGTTCGGCAGCGTCACCTTCCACCGCGGCGCCGAGCCGCTCGTCGCCGCCCTCGCCGACAGCGACTTCGCCCTCACCTACATGACCGCGCACGAGGCCGGCGCCGGCTTCCCCTACGACCTGGCGGGGCTCTCCGAATACGCCGCGATCATTCTCTCCGACATCGGCAGCAACACCTTCCTGCTGCCGCAGGAGGTGTGGCTGCACGGCAGGCCGATGCCGAACCGGCTGAAGCTGATCCGCGAGTGGACCCGCGCCGGCGGCGGCCTGATGATGATGGGCGGCTACTTCAGCTTCCAGGGCATCGACGGCAAGGCGCGCTGGCACAAGACGGCGGTCGAGGAGGCGCTGCCCGTCGACTGCCTGCCCTACGACGACCGGCTCGAGGTGCCCGAGGGCTTCGTCGCCGAGCGGCTCGTGCCCGCCCACCCGATCCTCGCCGGGCTCGACGGCGCATGGCCGCTGCTGCTCGGCGCCAACGAGGTGGTGGTCAAGGAGGGTCCCGGCGTCGAGGTGCTGGCGCGGCTGCCGGCGTCCGAGGGCGGCCATCCGCTGCTCGTCACCGGCGGCTTCGGCAAGGGCCGGACGCTCGCCTGGACGTCCGACATCGGCCCGCACTGGCTGCCGCAGCCCTTCGTCGACTGGCCCGGCTACGCGCGGCTCTGGAAGAACGCGCTCGCCTGGGTGACCGGGCAGAGCTGAGACCCCGCACGAGGATCGCGCGATGACCACGCCGCTGATCGAAGCCAAGGCGATCTCCAAGCGCTTCGGGGCCCTGCAGGCCCTGACCGACGTCGACCTCGAGATCCGCAGCGGCGAGGTGCTGGCGCTCCTCGGCGACAACGGCGCCGGCAAGTCGACCTTCATCAAGGTGCTGTCCGGCGCCCATGCGCCGACCGGCGGCGAGCTGCTGCTCGACGGCGCGCCGGTGCGCTTCGCCTCGCCGCACGACGCCGCGGCCGCCGGCATCGCCACGATCTTCCAGGAGCTCGCGCTCTCGGAGAACCTGTCGATCGCCGACAACGTGTTCCTCGGCCGCGAGCTGACGCGGCGCGTCCTCGGCGTGCCGTTCCTCCGGCGCCGGGCGATGAAGCGCCGCGTCGAGGCGCTGCTCGAGGAGCTCGACGCCCACATCTCCGACCCCGAGGCGCCGGTCGGCAGCCTGTCCGGCGGCCAGCGCCAGGCGGTCGCGATCTGCCGTGCCCTCAACCTCAACGCCCGGCTCGTCATCATGGACGAGCCGACGGCCGCCCTCGCCGTCGCCGAGACGCGCAAGGTGCTCCAGCTCGTGCGCCGCCTCGCCGAGGGCGGACGCGGCGTCGTCCTCATCAGCCACAACATGCACGACGTCTTCGAGGTCGCCGACCGCATCGCCGTGTTCCGGCGCGGCCGCAAGATCGCCGAGCTCAGGCGGACCGAGACCGACCCCGAGGAGGTCGTCGCCTTCATCACGGGCGCTCATCCCGACGTGCGGGCGCTCGAGACCCGTCACTGAACGCACGTCCCACAACCAGAGAGGCCGACCCATGTCCAAGACATCGAAACTGGTAATCGCGGCCGCGGCCCTCCTGGCCGCGACGGCGTCCTTCGCGCACGCCCAGGACGCCAAGAAGCGCGTCGCCTTCGTGCCGCAGCTCGTCGGCATCCCCTATTTCGACGCCATGGAGGCCGGCGGCAAGAAGGCCGCCGAGGCGCTCGGCGTCGAGTTCATCTACACGGGCCCGGTCGACACCAACCCGGTCGACCAGCTGCAGATCGTGCAGAACCTGATCAACCAGGGCGTCGAGGCGGTGTCGGTCAGCGTGCTCGACGCCTCCAGCATCGCCCCGGTGGTCGAGGCCGCCAAGGCGAAGGGCGTCACGCTCTTCACCTCCGACAGCGACGCGCCGGATTCCGGCCGCGCCCTCTACGTGGCGCAGGCGACCGACGAAGGCCTCGGCAACGCGATCATCGACGAGATGGTGAAGCGCGCCGGCGACGACGCGAAGATCGCCATCGTCTCCGGCGAGGCGACGGCCTCGAACCTCAACGCCTGGATCGGCTTCATGCAGCAGCGGGTCAAGGACAAGTACCCGAACGTCACGCTGCTCGAGCCGCAGTTCGCCGGCGGCAGCGCCGAGCGCGCCGCCCAGATCGCCGGCGACCTGATGGCCGCCAACCCGGACCTCAAGGGGATCATCGGCGTCGCCTCCACCACCTGCCCGGGCGTCGCCCAGGCGATCGAGACCGCCGGCAAGATCGGCGAGGTGATCGGCACCGGCTACTGCAGCCCGAACACCGCCCGCGCCTACCTGAAGAGCGGCGCGCTCGGCTACACGGTGCTCTGGGATCCGGCCGAGCTCGGCTACCTGACGGTCTGGGCCGGCAAGCAGCTCATCGACGGCGCCGCCATCCCGGCCTCGGTGACCCCCGAGGGCATGAGCCACCCGGTCACCTACGACGCCGCGACCGGCATCCTGCTCCTCGGCGACCCGGCCGTCTTCACCGCCGACAACGTCGACAACTTCAAGTTCTGATCCCCCCGGGCGGCGGGCGCCCGGCCCGCCGCCGCCTCGACGATACGGCCCCCGGCGCCCCGCCGCCGGGCGGCCCACGAAAGGAAAGCGGATGCTGGCGGCCATGCGACGGTTCGGTGAGCGCGAAGCGCTGCTGGCGGCCGCCTGCATCGCCTGCGCGGCGCTCTTCTCGATCCTGTCGCCGCACTTCGCCGACCCCGGCAACCTCTCGACCATCCTGCGCAACAGCGTCGAGCTGTTCCTCGTCGGGCTCGGCATGACGCTGCTCCTCGGCGTCGGCGGCATCGACGTCTCGGTCGGCGTCGTCATGGGCCTCGCCGCGATCGCCGTCGGCCGCCTGCTCGAGGCGGGCGTCGACCCGGCGCTGGCCGGCCTCGCCGGGCCGCTCGCCGGCGCCGCGCTCGGCCTCGTGACGGCCGCCGTCGTGGTGCTCGGGCGCATTCCGGCGATCGTCGCGACGCTCGGCCTCTTCGGCGTCTACCGCGCGGCGATCTTCCTCGCGCTCGGCGGCTCGTGGCTGTCGGGGCTGCCCACGGGGCTCACGGAGCTCTTCGGGGCGCGGCTCCTCGGCGTGCCGGTGTCGTTCCTCGTCATCGCCGCGGCCTACGCCGCCGTCTTCGTCGCGCTCCGGCACACGCCGTTCGGGCCGCACCTCCTCGCCACCGGCAACGCCGCCGACAAGGCCCGGCTCGCCGGCGTCTCGGTCCGCCGCACGCAATTCGTGGCGTTCGTCGTCAGCGGCGCGCTCTGCGGCCTCGCCGCCTCGTTCTACATCGCGACCTATCGCAACGTCGCCGTCACCATCGGCGGCACGCTGGCGCTCGAGGCGATCGCCGCGGTCGTCCTCGGCGGCACCAGCATCCTCGGCGGCCGCGTCAGCCTCGTCGGAACGGCGCTCGGCGTCCTGCTGCTGCGCCTCCTCCAGAACGGGCTGCTGCTCGTCGGCGTGCCGTCGCTGTGGCAGCCGGTGGTGACCGGCCTCCTGCTCCTCGTCGTCCTCGGCGCCGAGGCGGCGCGCGGCAAGCTCGCGATCCCGCCGCTGCTGCGCCCGCGCGACGCCCTCGGCGGCCGGCCGGGAGGCGCCCGATGAGCCGCCGCGGGTCGTTCACCGTCGCCCTCCTCGCCGTGCTGTGGATCGTCGTCGTCGCCGGCCTCGCCGTCCTCCAGCCGGCCGCGATCGCGCTCTCGACGGTCACGACGGTGCTGCAGTTCTCGACCATCCTGGCGCTCGTCGCGCTCGGCCAGGCGGTGGTGATCCTGTGCGGCGGCGCCGGCATCGACCTCTCGGTCGGCGGCACCGTCTCGCTCACCGCCGTCGCCGCGATGATCGCGGTCGGCGCCGGGCTGCCGCCCGCGCTGCTACCGGCCGTGTGCCTCGTCGTCGGGGCGGCCCTCGGGCTCGCCAACGGCGCGCTGGTGACGCGGCTCGGCCTCCTGCCGCTGATCACCACGCTCGGCACCTTCTACGTCTATTCCGGCATCGCCGTCGCGGTGACCGGCGGAGCGGCGCAGGCGGGCGTTCCGGACGCCCTGCTCGGCTGGGGCCGTGGCACGGTCGGCGGCGTGCCGCTCCCGTTCCTCACCCTGGTGCTGCCGCTCTTCGCCGTCGTCGCCGTCGTCCTCCACCAGACCGCGTGGGGGCGCTGGGTCTACGCCATGGGCTTCAACGAGCGCTCGGCGCGGCTCGTCGGCATCCCGGTCGACCGCGTCCGCCTCCTCGCCTACGGCCTCAGCGGCCTCCTCGCCGGCCTCGCCGCCCTCGTCAGCCTCGCCTGGCTCGGCAGCGCCCGGCCGAACATCGGCCAGAACCTCGAGCTCACCTCGCTGACGGCGGCGATGCTCGGCGGCATCGCCATCCTCGGCGGGCGCGGCGGCGTCATCGGCGTCCTCGCCGCGGTGCTGCTGCTCGTCACCCTGCAGACCGGGCTCCTGCAGCTCAACGTCAACAGCATCTGGCAGGTCGGCATCGTCGGCGCGCTTCTCGTCGCGGTGCTCCTCGCCGACACCCTGCGCCACCTGCGGAGACACGCATGACCACGCTCGAAGAGACGATCGCCGCGGCCGTCGAGGAGAGGGCGGACCGCATCGTCCAGACCCTCTGCGACCTCGTCTCCTTCCCCTCGATCGTCAAGTCCGACCCGCGCGAGGCGGGGCCGGGCGAGCGCGACTGCCAGCTCTACCTGCAGAAGCGCATCGCGGCGATCGGCTTCACCACCGACCTCTGGGATCCCGACGGCCCGGCGCTCTACGCCAAGTACGAGGGCCGGCCGGGGGCGAACAAGGGCCGCACCTTCGAGGGCCGCCCGAACCTCGGCGGCGTGCTCGCCGGCTCGGGCGGCGGCCGCTCGATCATGCTCACCGGCCACATCGACGTGGTGCCGCCGGGCGCCCGCGAGCACTGGACGAGCGACCCGTTCGGGCCGGTCGTCGAGAACGGCTTCGTCAAGGCGCGCGGCACCGTCGACATGAAGGGCGGCGTCGCCTGCATGCTGATGGCGATCGAGATCCTGAAGGAGATCGGCACGCCGCTCGCAGGCGACGTCGTCTTCACCACGGTGGTCGACGAGGAGATCGGCGGCATGGGCTCGCTCGCCATGGTCGACCGCGGCTTCCGCGCCGACGCCGGCATCATGACCGAGCCGACGGCGAACCGCATCGCCCCGCTGTGCCACGGCATCCTGTGGGGCCGGATCATCGTCGACGGCATCGGCGGCCACGCCGAGCTGACGCCGAACCACTGGGACGGCAGCGGGCCGGTCGACGCGATCCAGCTCTGCCGCCAGATCCTCGACGGCATCGACATCCTCAACCGCCGCTGGGCCTACGATCCGCGCAAGAACCATCCGCTGATGGACATGCCGAACCAGATCATCGTCACCCAGATCAAGGCCGGCGAGCACCCCTCCTCGACCGCCGGCCGCGGCGAGATCGTCATCGACGTGCAGTACCTGCCGCACGAGAAGGACGAGTTCGGCCTCGGCGGCCATGTCAAGCGCGAGGTCGAGGCGCACCTCGCGGCGGTCTGCCAGGCCGATCCCTACCTGCGCAAGCGGCCGGCCCGGCTCGAGTGGATCCTCGACGCCGACTGCGCCGAGGTGCCGGCCGACCATCCCTTCGTCGGCGTCTTCCAGGAGGCGGCGACCGCCGCCGGCCTGTCGCCGGCGCTCTCGGGCTTCGGCGCCCACAGCGACATCGGCCTGCCGACGGGGCTCGGCGGCACGCCGACGGTCAACTTCGGCCCGGGCGACCCCGCGCAGTCGCACCAGCCGGACGAGCGGGTCTCGATCCGCGACCTCGTCGACTGCACCAAGGCGATCGCCCTCGCGATCCAGCGCTGGAGCGGCCCGCATCGGTGACGGGCCTCCGCAAGCCGTCGCCGAGCCCATAGCCGCGCAAGCTCCGGGCAAGCCTCTTTCGTCACGATGAAAGAGATGACAATGGCAGCCGGAGGTCAGACCTAGCGTTCTACGGTCGTTGCTAGCGAAATGCCATGAGCCGGAAGAAGCGCGCCCATCGACGCTTCTTCTCGCGATGTGAGTTTTCGAACCTGCGCACGTTCGGCATCCGCACCCAGCGGCCGAACGATCGGCATTGCGTGGTGCCGCCGGAATCCGGCCGCTTGCGACGTCCGCTGCCTGTTCTCGACTGGATCCTATCGACCCACACCATCCGATCCGGATCGCAGTCCGCGGTCCGTGGCGGATATCCGTGACGGCAAGGCGCCATGCCTTGGGCCGCCGGCGGACGCATGAAAAGAGGGGGCACCATGGCACGCATGGCTCGACTGAGGCTCGGAATCGGCGGCAAGCTCGCCGTCAGCGGCGCCGTCGGACTCGTTCTGGCGGCGAGCATCATCGCAGTCCAGATGTTCTCGGCCGCGAAGGTCGATGATGCGAGCCAAGCGAGTTCCCGGCTCGCCACGATCCTGCAGGCCGCGCAGGACATCAACATCATCGTCCGCCAGATCCAGGTGAAGGCGAAGAACATCCAGCTCGCCTACGACCCGGCGGCGATCGACAAGCTCCTGTCGGACATCAACACCGATTTCGAGCTCGTCGGCGCCCGGCTGGCCGAGGTCGAGAACGTTTCGCAGAGCGGGGAGACCCGCCAGCGCTTCGCCTACATCGCGTCGAGCCTCGAGACCTACGTCATGGCGACGAAGACGCTCGCCACCGCCCAGAAGCTCGAGATCGAGGCCCTGACGCAGCGCACGGCGATCGACGAGGCCTGGCAGTCGGCCTACTTCGGCGCCCGCCAGCTCGCGAGCCTCAGCGACAACCGCTACGTGGTGGAGAGCCTCGAGACCGCGGCGCTCGCCTTCCAGATGGCGCAGGCGTCGTCGTGGCGCTACATCGCGACCGACGACAAGGCGCAGCTCGTCGTGATCGACGATGCCTTCGCGAAGACGAACGCGACGCTCTCCGGGATGAGCCAGGTCGCGCGCAGCGATCGGCTGATGGTCGAGGCCCTCGGCGAGCTGAAGACGGCCGCCGGTGACTACGAGACGGCGACCCGCAAGGCCCTCGCGCAGCAGCAGATGAAGCGGGACATCGTCGAGAACGAGGCCGACCCCGCCGTCAGCGCGACGCTCGACATCTCTCGGCAGGCGATCGAGGACGCGAGCAAGCGCACGCGCGAGGCGACCGTGGCGTCGGCGGAGGCCGTCGAGGACGGCACCGGCCGCACCTACACCATGGTCGGCATCCTGATCGTCATCCTCGTCGGCTCGGCCGCCTACGCCGTGTTCAAGGTCGGCCGCCCGATCGGCGTCCTGACGGAAGCAATGAAGCGGATCTCCGGCGGCGATCTCGAAACCGAGATTCCCTACGCCAAGCGCGGGGACGAGATCGGCGACCAGGCGCGCGTGCTGGCGGTCTTCCGCGACGGCCTCGCCGAAGCGCAGCGCCTGCGCGAGGAGCGCGCCGTCGCCGAGCGCGAGGCGGAAGAGCGCCGGCGCGAGGAGATCCAGGAACTCGCCGACAGCTTCGAGAAGGCGGTCGGCGGCGTCGTCGAGCGGGTTTCGCAGGCGGCGACCGAGCTGCAGGCGGCGGCCGAGACGCTGACCGCCTCGGCCGAGGAGACGACGGTCCAGGCCTCCGCCGTCGCGGCGGCGGCCGAGCAGGCCTCGGCCAATGTGCAGACGGTGGCGGCGGCGATCGAGGAACTGTCGGCCTCGGCGAGCGAGATCGGCCAGCAGGTGGTGCAGTCGACCGTCGTCGCCGGTCGTGCCGTCGGCGAGGCCGACCAGACCAACGCGCGGATGGTGCAGCTGAAGTCGGCCGCCGAGCAGATCGGCGCCGTCGTCGGCCTCATCGACGACATCGCCGCGCAGACCAACCTGCTCGCCCTCAACGCGACCATCGAGTCGGCCCGCGCCGGCGAGGCCGGCCGCGGCTTCGCGGTCGTCGCGCAGGAGGTGAAGAGCCTCGCCGGCCAGACCGCCAAGGCCACCGCCGACATCTCCAACCAGATCGGCGGCATGCAGACCTCGACCGGCGACGCGGTGACCGCCATCACCGGCATCGGCCGCACCATCGGCGACATCAACACCGTGGCGGCGGCGATCGTCGCCGCGGTCGAGCAGCAGGGCGCGACGACCGCCGAGGTGGCGCGAAACGTCCAGCAGGCGGCGGTCGGCACCAACGAGGTCTCGGCCAACATCGCCGGCGTCACCCAGGCGGCGGAGACGTCGTCTGCGGCCGCGGTGCAGGTCCTTTCCTCCGCCGCCGAGCTCGCCAAGCAGTCGGAGACCCTGCGCGGCGAGGTGATCCGCTTCCTGGAGACGGTCCGCGCGGCATAGCCGGGACGATCGGCGGCGCGAACGACGAAGGGGGAGCGGTTCCGGCCGCTCCCCCTTTCCGCGTCTGCCGTCCCGGCATGCGCCAGGAGCCTGTCACCCCAGGAGCCTGCGGCCTCAGCCGGCCCCCAGGACGACGACGGTCGCGCCGGTCGGCACGCGGTCGTAGAGGTCGATGACGTCCTGGTTGAGCATGCGGATGCAGCCGGACGAGACGGACTTGCCGATGCTCGCCGGCTCGGTCGTCCCGTGGATGCGATAGAGGGTGTCCCGCCCTCCCTCGAAAAGATAAAGCGCGCGGGCGCCGAGGGGATTGTCCGGCCCCCCCGCCATGCCGGTTCCGCTCGGCAGGCTCGTCAGCAGGCGGCGCAGTTCCGGCTGGCGCTCGATCATCGCCCGCGGCGGATGCCAATCCGGCCAGGCGCGCTTCAGCCTCACGGTCGCCCGGCCGGACCAGCCGAAGCCTTCGCGGCCGACGCCGACGCCGTAGCGGATCGCCTGGCCGCCTTCCTGGACGAGATAGAGGTAGTGCGCGGCGGGATCGACGACGATCGTCCCGGGCGGCTCGCTGCTCGCATAGGGCACGATGGCGCGGAGGAAGTCCGGGTCGATGCCGTCGAGCGCGACGGCCGGAACGGGGAACGCCTCGCCGTCGAGGGCGCCATAGACCTGCGCGCCGCCGCCGCCGGCACGCGGCGGCGCCACGTAGCCGTCGTCCATCGAGAACGGCGAGGGCGGCGCCGGCCCGCGCGGCCGCGGCGGAGCGGGAGAAGGCTCCTCGGTGAGCGCTGCGCCCCACGGCACCATCTCGGCCTTCGGGACGATGGAGCCGACCGGCCACGAGTCCCCGCGGACGCCCGTCGCGACGCCGACGAGACCGAAGGTCCAGCCGGCCGTGGCGGCGAGGACGAGGCGCAAGGCGCGGCCGGCCGGCCGGCGGCGCCGCGGACCGCGGACCGGCATCGCGGTATCCGCCGCGTCAGGCGAGGGCCGGAAGATGGACCGCATAGAGACCACGTCGATCGGAAACCGGACGGAACGCTTCGCTGATCCCCACCACCGTCTCCGCCGCACCGAGCACGAGGAAGCCGTCGGCGGCAAGGGTGCGGGCAATCCGCGTCAGCACGTCCGCCTTCGTCTCGAGCCCGAAATAGATGAGGACGTTGCGGCAGAAGACGATGTCGAAACGGCCGAGCCCGACGAACGGGTGCATGAGGTTGAGCTTGCGGAACTCCACCATCGACCGGATCTCCGGCGACACGCGCCAGCTGTCGTCCTGCTTGGAGAAGTATTTCACGAGGTGCTGGATCGGCAGGCCGCGCTGCACCTCGAACTGCGAGTAGACGCCGGCGCGCGCCCGCTCGATGACGTCGCCGGAGAGGTCGGTGGCGAGGATCTCGACCCGCCGCCCACCCGCGGCGCGCGGATGCTCCTTGAGCGCCATGGCGAGGGAATAGGGCTCCTGCCCGGTCGAGGCGGCCGCGCACCAGACGCGGATCGGCTGCCCCGCCGGCCTGGTGGCGTCGATCGCCGGCAGCATGACCTGCACGAAGGCCTCGAATGGCGCCTTGTCGCGGAAGAAGTAGGATTCGTTGGTCGTCATCGCCGCGACCACGGCCTCCTCCAGCACCGGCACATCGCCCCGCCGCAGGCGCGCGACGACGTCCGCGATGCCGTCGAGCGCATGGCGGCGGGCGACCGGCGCCAGCCGGCTCTCGACGAGGTACTGCTTCTCGCCCGAGAGGGCGATGCCGGAGCGCCGCAGCAGGAGACCGCGGAGGAACTCGTAGTCCGCCGGGGCGATCATGTCGCCACTCCGCCGAGCAGCCGGCCGATCTTGCGGCCGATCTCGTCGATCGGCAGCACCTCGGCGCAGGCGCCGGCGGCGACCGCCGCGCCGGGCATGCCCCAGACGACGCTCGACGCCTCGTCCTGCGCGAGGACGCTGCCGCCCGCGTCCGCCACCACCGTCGCGCCGCGGGCGCCGTCGCTGCCCATGCCGGTGAGGATGGCGGCGAGCGTCGCCGCGCCGTAGGTCGCCGCGGCCGCCTCGAACAGCGGATCGACGGCCGGCCGGCAGAAGTTGACCGGCGGGGCGTCCGACAGTCGGATGATCGCTCCCGTGGCCGCCTTCTCGACCAGCATGTGGCGGCCGCCGGGGGCGACGTAGATGTGACCAGGCTCGACCGGCTCGCCATCGCGCCCTTCGGCGGCCGGGCGGCCGGAGGTCCGGGCGATGTGCTCGGCGAGAATGGCGGTGAAGGTCGGCGGCATGTGCTGGGCCACGAGCACGGGCACCCGCGCCATCAGCGGACCGAACGCGGCGAAGATCCGGGCGAGCGCCTGTGGCCCGCCGGTCGACGAGCCGATCAGCAGCACCCGCGGCGGCACGGAGGAGAAGGGTCGCAGCCGCCCGGGGGCTCCGCGCTCCGCCCGCGCCGGCGCGGGGGTCGGCGTGGCGTATCCCGCCGCGCGGCGGGCGAGCGCCGGCCGCGCGGCGCCGGCCTGCTCGGCGCGACGGCGCCGGCGCGCCCGTTGGCCGAGCTCGCGCACCTTGTCGATGAGGTCGACGCGAAATTCGGCCGCGGTGATGAAGCCGCTGCCCGTGCCCGGCTTCGGCACGTAGTCGGCCGCCCCGAGGGTGAGCGCCTTGAGACTGACCTCGGCGCCGCGCCGCGTCAGCGTCGACGCGACGATCACCACGGTGCCCGGCTTGCGCTCGAGGATGAGCGGCAGCGCGGTCAGCCCGTCCATCTCCGGCATCTCGATGTCGAGGATGACGACGTCCGGGCGCGAGGTCGTGACGTCGTCGGCGGCGTTGCGGCCGTTGCGATGGCTCGCCACGACGTGAAAGTCCGGTACTTCGCCGATCCAACTCGAGATCACGCCACGAATGACCAGGGAATCGTCGACGATCATCACCCGGACGCGGTCGTCCATCGATGCTGTGTCGGAAGGCGCGGGGCTCGCGACCGTCATGAGCTGGTTCGACCCTCCCTGGTTGAGCTACTGCGGCGCCAGCAGTCCGACTTCCTCGAGCTTTGCCCGGAGGATGTCCTGGTCGAACGGCTTCATGATGTACTCGTCGGCGCCACCCTCGATCGCCTGGGTGATGTGCTCGACGTCGTTCTCGGTCGTGCAGAAGATCACCTTCGGCGCGGCACCGCCGTCGAGACGCCGGAGCCGCGCGAGGAACGTCGGGCCGTCGGCCACCGGCATGTTCCAGTCCAGCAGGATCGCGTCGGGCATAGCGCGGCCGCAGGCGGCGAGCGCGATCTCGCCGTTCTCGGCCTCCGACACGCTGAACGACAGGTCCTCTAGGATCTGCCGGGCGATCCTGCGCACCACCGTCGAGTCGTCGACCACCAGAAAGGTCTTCATCCTCAAGTCCACCACGGGTAGCAAAGGCGGCGACGCGTCATCCACGGTCAGCGCCCGATCTGCGCCGACACGCGGCCGAGGGCGCGCTCGATATCGATGATCAGCATCAGTTCCTCGTCGAGCCGGTACACGCCGGCGACGGCCTCGGCCCAGCGCCGGTCGAGATTGGACGGCACCGGTTCGCACCGCGCGCCGTCGAGCGCCATTACCTCGCCGACCTCGTCGATGACGAGGCCGTAGAACTCGCCCTTGAACTCGACGCCGATGGCGAGGCTGCGCTCGCCGGTGGCGGTGCGGGCCGGAAAGCCGAGCAGGCTGCGCATGCCGATGGTGGTGACGATGCGGCCGCGCAGGTTGAGCACGCCGTCGATCTCCGGCGGCGACAGCGGCACGCGGGCGACCCGCTCGAGCTCGAAGACCTCGTGGACGCCGAGGATCGGCAGCCCGAACAGCTGCCCGCCGATCCGAAAGGTGACGAACTGCGCCGCGGCGGCGCTCTCGCGGGCGGCGACGGCCAGCGCGCTCATGCCGCTTCTCCCACGCCGGCGGTGAACTCGCGCAGCGCCGCCATCAGGCCGACGCGGTCGAACTTGGCGATGTAGTCGCTGAAGCCGACCTCGCGGCCGCGCTCGATCGCCTCCGGCGTGCAGACGCCGGAGAGCGCGATGATCGGCACCCCTTGCATCTTCGGGCTGCTCCGCACCGCCTCGGCGAGCGCGAAGCCGTCGAGGTCCGGCATGTCGATGTCGCTGACGATGACGTCGAACGCGCCGTCGCCGCGCAGCCGGTCGAGCGCCTCGCTACCGGACGCGCAGGTCGTGACGTCGTAGCCGGCGCCTTCCAGCACCGGCAGCATCAGCGAGCGGAAGAACGAGCTGTCGTCGACGAACAGCAGGCTGCCGGCGGCGCCCTGTCCCTCGGTGTGTACACGATCGAACCAGTCCGCGAAGGCGATCGGCAGGTAGTGGCTGATATCGACGATCTCGGTCGCCCGCTCGCCGACGATCGCCGTGCCGAGCATGCCGGGAACGCTCGAGGCGAGCTCGATGTCGAGCTTGGCCTCGACGATGTCGAGGATCTCGTCGACCACGAGGCCCATGGTGCGGCCGGATTCGGAGAAGACCAGCACCGGCTGGGTGCCGGCCACCCGGCGCTCGACCGCCTCGTTGACCCGCACCAGCGGCATCAGCCCGCCGCGGTACTGCACGATGTCCTGGCCGTTGGCGTGCTCGAACTCCTCGACCGGCAGTTCCTCGATGCGGGTGACGAGGGAGACCTGGACGGCCTTGATCTCGCTCGTCCCGGCCCGGAACAGCAGCAGCGCGACGCGGTCGTCGTCCTCCGCCTTGCGCTCCTCCACGACCGTGGTCGCGGCCTCGGCCACCTCGGCCGAGGTGGCCATCGCCTGCGCGACGCCGTTCGGATCGACGATCATGATGACACGGCCGTCGCCGAGAATGGTGCTGCCCGAGAACAGCGGAATGTGCCGCAGCATCGTCGCCATCGGCTTCACGACGATCTCCTCGGTGTGGAACACCGCATCGACGACGACGCCGTAGGTCTGCCCGCCGACCTGCACGACGGCGATGAAGCCGTCTTCCACCGCCGCCGCCACCTCCGCCTCGGGCAGCATTCCGAGGAGGACGCCGAGGTGGGCGACCGGCAGCAGCTTGTCGCGCAGGCGCAGGACGGGGGTGCCGTTGATCCGCTCGACGGCGTGCTCGGAGTTCCGCTGGATGCGCACGAGCTCGACCACGGCGAGCTGCGGCACGGCGAAACGCTCGCCCGCCGCCTCGACGATGAGCGCCGACACGATGGCGAGGGTGAGCGGGATCTTGATGACGAAGGTGGTCCCCTCGCCGGCCTTCGTCCTGAGGTCGATGGTGCCGCCGATCGCCTCGATGTTGTTGCGCACCACGTCCATGCCGACGCCGCGGCCGGAGATGCTCGTCACCGCGCTGGCGGTCGAGAAGCCGGCGGCGAAGATGAAACGGTAGACCTGCGCATCCGACATCTTGGCGATCTCGGCCTCGGGAGCGAGCCCGTTGGCGATCGCCTTGGCACGGATGCGGGCGGCGTCGAGCCCGCGCCCGTCGTCGCCGACCTCGATCATGATGTGACCGCCGCGGTGGTAGGCGGCGAGACGAATGGTGCCGCGCTCGGGCTTGCCGGCCCGGCGCCGGTCTTCGGGCGCTTCGAGCCCGTGATCGGCCGAGTTGCGCACCATATGGGTGAGCGGATCCTTGATGTATTCGAGGACCTGCCGGTCGAGCTCGGTTTCGGCGCCGACCATCTCGAGGTCGATCTGCTTGTCGACCTCGCGGGCGAGGTCCCGGACGATGCGCGGCAGCTTCTGCCAGGCGTTGCCGATCGGCTGCATGCGCGTGCGCATCACCGCCTCCTGCAGCTCGGCCGTGACGTTGGAGAGCCGCTGCAGCGGCACCTTGTACTCGGACTCCTCGGCGCGGCGGGCGATCTCGAGCAACTGGTTGCGGGTGAGGACCAGCTCGGAGACCATCGTCATCAGGTGCTCGAGCATGTCGACGTTGACGCGGATCGACTGCGCCGACACCGAGACGGCGCCCCCCTCCCCCGCGGACTCGGCGGCCGTCGCCGACGTCTGTGCGGGCGGCTCCTTCTCCCGGACGGCCGCCTTGCCGGCGGCCTTCGCCTTCTTCGGGGCGCCCTTCGGCGCCTTGCCGGCGGGCTTCGAGGGAGCCTCCACCGCCGTCTCGCGAAAGGCGCGCTCGAGCTCGTCGAGCGACACCTCGCCGGGCTTCAGCTCGCGCTCCAGCACCTGCTCGACAAGGGTGCCGCTCGCCCGCCCCGGCGGGTCAACGGCGACCGCCTCGCCGCTCGCCAGCGCCTCGAGCCGGTCGATCAGGTCGCCGTCGGAGCCGGCGGGCTCGGTGCCGCCGCTCGTCTCCAGGCCGGCGAGGATCAATTTGATACGGTCGATGGTGCGCAGTACCGCGTCGACGCCCGCGGTGGTGACCGGGCGTCCCTCGCGATAGGTGTCCATCAGCGTCTCGGCCGCGTGAGCGAGCGCCTCGAGCCGCGACAGGCCGATGAAGCCGCAGGTGCCTTTGATGGTGTGCACCAGGCGGAAGATGTTGTTCAGCATCTGGGCGTTGTTCGGATCCTGCTCGAACTTGACGAGCTCGACGTCGACGACGTCGATGCTCTCGTTCGTTTCGGTCAGAAACTCGCGCAGCAGGTCATCCATGGCTCATCCCCCGCAACTGGCAGGACCGGCGTGGCAGACCCGCCGACGGCGCGCGCCCCTTCGCCGGCGCCGGCGATCTGAACGCCCGCGTCAACTGCCGACGTCCTTCCGCGCCACATAGTTGAGATCCTCGACGAGGATGTCCTGCACGATCTCCGCGGAGAGGCGCTCGTTGACGCTGTCCCGGATCGCGGTCGTCAGGGCCTCCAGGTCGTATTTCTTCAGCTTCTCGAAGTCGATCTTCTCGTTCGTGTAAATCTGACGGAACGCCTCGTCGACGACGAAGATGGCCGGCGTGACCGTGAGATTGCGCAGCGTGCGGGCATCGGCGGTGAAGACGAGGCGCGCGACGACGTACCCCTGAATCTGCCCGTCCTTGATCATCGGAACGGTGAGCGGCTGCAGCTTCTTGTACTCGATGCCTTCGAGATAGGCCTCCTCCTCGCGCTCGGCTCGGGCGCCGGTCACCCACATGACCGCGCCGTAGCTCGACAGCAGCGTGACGAGGCAGACCCAGACGCCGACGACGAGCGCCCTGCTCATCGCCGGCGGCCCACCAGTTCGGCGCCCGCGGAGTAGGTGCCGTCCGACTCGGCCGCCCGCATCGTCTCGGCGATGAGGGAGGCGATCTCCTGGGCCGCCGTCAGGTGCAGCCGGAGCAGGTCGTGGTTGCGCTGCAGCTTGCCGGCCACCCGTTCGAAGTGGGCGCCGAGGTCGCCGCCGACGACCCGGCCCGGCAGCGCCCGCGACAACCGCGTCAGCTCGAGCAGGCTGCGGCTCTTGCGACGGTTGATCTCGTCGAGATCGATCGCGTGGCGGGCGGTGAGCGCGGTGGTCTCCTCGTCGACGATCTGCTCGAGGCGCTGCATCGAGTCGGCCAGCGCGAGCTCGAGCTGCGGATCCGCAGATCGCCCGGCCGCGACCGGCGCGACGACGAGCCCGGCCTCGGCGGGCATGGCCACCGCGTGGGCTTCGTCTGGACGTCCGGCCTTGCTCGGTTCGATCATCGTCGCCGCCCGCGGGTCAAAGGAGAGTGTCGGTGTCCGGCTCGATGGCCGGCGAGAGCCGCAGCGGCGCGGCGATCGAGGATGACGCGGTGCCGGCGAGGTCTGGGACATGCGTGCGCGCCCCGGCGGCGGCGAGGCCGTCCGCCAGTTCGTCGACGGTGCGCGGCGCCGACCGGGCGCTGCTGCGGTCGGCCGCCACGAGGCGATCGGCGATGCCGATGCCCCCGGCGCTCGCCATCTGCGTCGCCACCTGCTCGGCCAGCTGCGACCGCCAGACGTCGCCGGCGAGCCCCTCGCCGTAGACGGCCTCGGAGTCCGGCGGCAGCATCGACTCGATCGTCGTCTTGAGCATCATCGCTTCGAAGTCGTGATAGGCGGCGGCCTTTCGCGGATCGATGCCGTCGGCGGCGCTGCAGCTCGCCGACCGCCCGACCACCGCCGTGGTGCGGAATCGCATCATCGCGGTCGCCGGGTCGAGCGGCGTCGCGGCACGGGCGCCGCGGCCGAAGCCGCCGAACACGTCGTCGAAGCTCGTGGCGCCCTCGGGCCCGCCCAGCCGCTTCAGCTTGGCGCTCGCCTCCTCGTAGCGCATCGGGTTCGCCGCTCTGGCGACGTCGAGCACGATGTCGGAGGGAGGGCGGATCGCCATGTCGAACCATCTCGGCGGATGCGGGGTCTCGACCGGCACCATGCCGGTTCTAGCTTACGGGAGGCTTGCATCCTCACGAGCGGCTGCGATCGCCGCGCACCGCCAGCGTCTCGATGAGCGTCTGCAGGTCGCGCTTCTCCGTGCCGCGACGGTGCGCGGCGGCAGCGTCATCGCCCATGCGCTCGGCCCGCTTCAGACGCCGCGCCTCGTCGAGCACCCGGTCCGCCTGCACCTCGTGCGCCGCGTGCACCCGCTCGGCCTCGCCGGCGAGCGCCTTGAGCCGCCGCGCCATCGCCTCGACGAACAGGCCGTGCAGCTCGTCCTCGTCGTTCAGCGAGGCGATCAGCGCCTCCTGCCGCTCGGCGAGGACGCGCTCCTCGCGGGCGAGCGTCGCGAGGCGCCATTCGGCGAGCCGGTGCAGGTCCTCCTGCACGCGCTGGATCCGCCTGATCTTGCGCAGCCGATCAGCGTCCACGGCCCCCTCCCCTACCCGCTGACCAGCCAGTCGCCGAAGGCGCTGATGAAGGCCGTCATGAACTCCTGGTAGGTCAGCATCAGCAGGATCATCCCACCCGCCATCACCACCGGCGTCAGCACGAAATAGACCGGCAGCGTCGGCGTCAGCTTGTTGACGAGGCCCATCGCGAGGTTGATCAGCATCGAGTAGATGATGAACGGGCTGCTGATCCGCAGCACGATGGCGAACACCGCCGCGATCTGGTCGCCATAGGCCATCAGCGCGAAGCGAGCGGTGATCGGCTGGTCGACCGGCATCGCCGCATAGGAGGCGACGAGGCCGCGGATCAACTCCCAGTGCAGATCGGTGATGAAGATCATCGCGGTGGCCGCGACCGTCAGGACCGAGGAGAGCGTCGGCGCCGCGTCCTCCCCGTCATAGGGGACGCCCGGCAGCGCGCCGAACCCGATCGACTGCGCGATGACGATGCCGAAGGTCTGCAGGGCGAGCAGGAACAGCCGTCCGAGGAAGCCGATCAGCACGCCGGTGAAGGTCTCGAAGACGATGCGCTCGAGGATGAGCGCCGGGTCGGCGCCGGCGACCGCGGGCATCATGTCGTCGACGAGCATCGGCGTCAGCGCCAGCGACAGGGCGAGCGCGAGGAAGAGCCGGACCTGGTTCGGCACGCGCGGCGAGGAGAGCCCCGGCGCCACCATCATGCATCCCCCGATGCGGCAGAAGATGAGGAAGGCCGCCAGCACCACGTCGGCGGTGAGCGCGCTCAAGAGATCGTCCCGAGCGCCTTGATCTCGACGCCGCGGGCGATCTCGGCGTGCGACAGCACCGGCAGCGAGGGGAACATCCGCTCGACGATGAGGCGCACGAAGGCGCGCGCGTCCGGCGCCGTCACGAGCGCGAAGTTCGGATGGTCGATGAGCCGCTTGCGGATCGCCTCGGAGGCCTCGGTGCCGAACTGCTCGACGAGCCGCGGGTCGACGTCGAACTCGATCACCTCGCCCTTGGCGTCGCGCTTGAGGCTCTGGTGGAAGGCGAGGTCCCAGCGGTTGCCGAGGCGCAGCACCGGCAGCACCCCGCCGTCGGCGAAGTCGCCGCAGATCTGCTGGGCGATCCGCATCCGCACATGCTCGGCGATCTGCTCCGACCGGCGCGCGTGCGGCACGATCTCGGCGATCGCCTCGAGGATGAGGTGCAGGTTGCGGATCGACACGCGCTCGGCGAGCAGGAGCTTCAGCACCGCCTGGAGCCCCGAGAAGGAGATGTGCGCCGGGCAGATGTCGTCGATCAGCCGCTTGTACTCCGGATCGAGACGATCGAGCAGCGAACGCATGTCCTTGTAGGAGAGGAGCTGCGGCAGGTTGTTGCGGATGACCTCGCTGAGGTGGGTCAGGACGACCGAGAGGTTGTCGATCGGGACGAAGCCTTCCCGGCGCACCTCGGCGCCGTAGGCCTCGGCGATCCACATCGCCTTCATGCCGAAGGCCGGCTCGCGCACCTCGTCGCCCGGCACGTCCGGACGCGTCGATTCACCGACGACGACGAGCAGCTCGCCGATGCGCATCTCCTGGGCGGCGATGACCGTGCCGTGGATCTTGATCTGGTAGCCCTTCGTCGGCACCGCCAGGCTCTCCGACAGCTTGATCTCCGGCACGACGAAGCCGTACTGCTGGGCGAAGCGCCGGCGCATCTTGCCCACCCGGTTGGCGAGCTCGTCGCGCGAGCGCAGCACCTGGCCGGCGAGCTGCTTGCCGATGACGAGCTCGATCTCCGGCGACTTCAGCGCCTCCTTGACGGAATCCTGCGCCTCGCGCTGCGTCTTGGCCGCGGCGGACTTCGCCTTGGCGTCCTCCTCGCGCTGACGCTGCGCGATCTGCCGCGGGATGGTGTAGCCCATGAAGGCCATGAAGCCGCCGAGGGCGGCGAACGGGATGACCGGCAGACCCGGCACGAGAGCCATGACGAACATCATGCCGGCGGCGACGAAGAGCGCCTTCGGATAGCCGCCGAGCTGGGCGAACACCAGCTTCTCGGTCGACCCGCGGTTGCCGCCCTTCGACACCAGGAGGCCGGCGGCGAGCGAGACGATGAGCGCCGGGATCTGCGCGACGAGGCCATCGCCGACCGACAGGCGGGTGTAGACGTCGGCCGCAGTGGAAAGCGGCATGTCGTGCCGGAACGTGCCGATGATGATGCCGCCGAAGATGTTGACGGCGGTGATGATGAGGCTCGCCACCGCCTCGCCGCGCACAAACTTCGAAGCGCCGTCCATGGCGCCGAAGAACGAGCTCTCCTCTTCGAGCTCGCGACGGCGGGCTTGCGCCTGCTTCTCGTTGATGGTGCCGGCCGCGAGGTCCGCGTCGATCGCCATCTGCTTGCCGGGGATGGCGTCGAGGGTGAAGCGGGCGCCGACCTCGGCGATGCGCGTCGCGCCCTTGGTGATGACGAGGAAGTTCACCGTCAGCAGGATGACGAAGACGATGATGCCGATGACGAAGTCGCCGCTCATCACGAACTGCGAGAAGCCGTAGATGATGTGGCCGGCCGCGAGCACGCCGTCGTCGCCGTTCGCCAGGATGAGGCGTGTCGTCGCGACCGACAGCGCGAGGCGCAAGATCGTCACGAGCAGCAGCACGGTCGGGAACGAGGTGAAGTCGAGCGGCTTCTCGATCCAAAGGGAGACCATCAAGATCAGGACCGAGATGGCGATCGAGAAGGCGAGGCCGACGTCGATGAGGAAGGTCGGGACCGGCAGGAACAGGATCGCCAGCATCGCGACGACGCCGGTGGCGAAGCCGATGTCGCGGCCGCCCATCAGCCCGCGCCGCCCCGTCTCGCCCGCCGGAATTTCGACCATCGCCTACCGCCCAGCATCACGGGTCCGCCGAGGCGCGGCCCGTACCATCGTCACCGCCGGAGCCCCCAGCGGTCAGAAGCCCGTGGAGATCCGCCCGTAGACCTCTTCCGTGAAGGCCAGGATCTGCTGGCCGATGAACGAGCCGGTGAGCGCCGTCACCGCCAGGATGACGACGATCTTCGGGATGAAGGTCAGCGTCATCTCCTGCACCTGCGTCAGGGCCTGCAGCAGCGCGATGCCGATGCCGACGAACATCGCCGCGCCGACCGCCGGCCCGCAGGCGATCAGCGCGGTCCAGATCGCCGACTGGACGATGCCGATGGCGTCCGCCTCGTTCATCGCCCGGCGGCTCAGCTGATCGTCACGCCTTCCTCGATGAGCAGCTTCTCGCCGCCCTCCAAGGTCGCGTATGGCCCATCGGTGGTGATCTGCACCGACACGACCTTGCCCTCCACCTCGCCATCGGCCGACGTGACGGTGCGGCCGATCAGCGAGTTCGCCTGATCGAGCGACGAGGAGGTGAGCAGCGCATCGAGCTTGGCGTTCGTCATGATCGACTGCTCGACCTGCGAGAAGGTGGCGAGCTGCGACATGTACTCGGCCGAGTCCATCGGATCGGTCGGATCCTGGTTGTTCATCTGCGCAATCATCAGCTGCAGGAAGGTGTCGTAGTCGAGCGACGCCTGGTCGGCGGTGGTGGTCGCGGTCGACGTCGTCTTCGTCGCCGTGTTGGCGACCGAGCTGACGGCGGTGATGTCGGTCATGGCCTCTCCTCGACTGTTCGCCCGGCGTGCGGGTGTCCCGCGCCGGGCTCGTGAACTCGCGGCTCACGCCGCCGGCGTCACCGCCCGCTCGCCGCGGCCGAGCACCGCGTCCTCGTCCGGGAACAGGCCGCGGATCGTCCGCAGCGCCTCGAACGCGCGCTCGTCCTCGACGAGCTTTCCGATCCGCACCAGCGCCGCGCGGATCGCCTCGTTGTGGAACGCCTTGACGAGCGTCGCGTGCATTTCCCAGAACATCGCGGTCGCCCTGAGCTCGTTGCGCGGCTCGATGATGATCGTCTGCACGACGAAGTAGAGCTGGCGCAGCGGCGTCGTCGTCTCCGAGGGCTGCATCACGTGGCTCTCGAGCAGGAACGCGGCGTCGTTCAGGAGCTTGATGTTGACCCGCCGGTCCATCTGGAGCACCGCCCCGTTGATGAAGATCTTCTCGCCAGCCCGTAGGCTGAGCTGCATCGACCGCGTCATTGCAGCCCGTCACGAATGGTCTTGTTGACGTCGATCAGGTCGGTGAAGCTGTGCGACCGCTCGCTGATCACCCGGTCGGACTCCTTGATCACCCAGATGCCGATGGAGATGAGGTCGGCGCGCAGCTGCTCGGCGAGGTCGTTGTTGGGGTCGGCCAGATCCTGGATGAAGAAACCCCAGAGCTGCTGGAGGACGCGCACCGCCTCGACGGCTTCGGGCGAGCGCGGCCCGCAGGCCGCCGCGCGTTGAAGGAGGTCGATGGCGCGGTCGAACTCGTGCCGCTCCCGGGCGCGCGCCTCCCCAGCCGCGTCCTCCTGCACTTCCGCATAGGAGAAGCGATACATCTTATTCCCCCGATCTGAAGGTCTAGGCGTAGTCGAGAATGCTGAGAGTCAATAGACGATTGGTCAGCGAATACGACATCTCGAGCTGGGTCGTGAGCATGTCGACGCGGGTCTTCGCCTCCGCGGGGTCGACCCCCTCGTAGGTGTCGATCTGTTGGGCGATGACGTCGATCTTCAGGTCCATCTGGTTGCTGGCCGCGGTGACGCGGTTCTCGGCATTGCCGAGGCGGGCCTCGAGGTCGCTGACGTTGCTGTAGGCGGCGACGATCACCGCCTCGGCCTGCGCCATCACCGTCTCGAGCGCGTCCGTGTTGAGGTTCGCCGTGTCGAGCTTGGCGACCATCGTGTAGGCCATGAGGATCTGGCGGAACGGATCCTCGTTGGCCGAGAGGGAGGTGGTCGCCGTCTCGGTCGGCGAGATCTGGTTCGTCCGCCCCTCGTCGGTGGCCGTCGACCAGGTCTGCGACCAGTTGGTGTCGTCGAACAGCGCGGCGAACTCGTTGTCGAGGAAGCTCTGCATCTGCGCCGCGGTGAGGTCGGCCGTGTCGGTGACCGGCGGGACGAGGCCGGCCTTGTAGGTGGCGAACGCGGTGTCGACGAGCGCCTGCGGCCCCGGCGACACGCCGTCCGCGCCCACCGCTGCGTCGTACTCGACGATCGGCGGCACGTCGCTGTTGAGGCCGGCGAACAGGTAGCGCGATCCGTCGGTGCCGTTCATCGCGCTGTAGAAGGTCGCGAGCGCCATCTCCGCCTCGTCGACGAGGACGGTGGCGTCGCGGTTCTGGCCGGGCACTGAGAGGAGCGAGTCCTTGAAGACGTCGGCGCCCTCGCGCAGCGCGGCGAGGGAGAGCTGCGCCACCGACATGCTGCTGAGCACGATCTCGTTCGAGTCGACCAGCGCCTCGAGCTTGGTGCTTTCGGCACGCAATGCGACCGGCTTGCCGGCGCGGTTGCCGAGTTCCAACCCGACGTCGGCGTAGCGGCCGGTGGTCGCCTCGGTGGTGTTCTTCGCGAGATCCTTCTGGATCTGCGAGAGGATCGTCCGCTGATTGTTGGCCAGGGAATAGCTGGAGATGAAGCTCGTCTTCATGCCTCTCACCCCACCGCCGCGAACAGGGTCTGGTACAGGTCGTCGACGATGCCGATGAGCTTCGCCGAGGCTTGGTAGGTGCGCTCGAGCTGCAGCTGCAACGCGTACTCGTCGTCGGTGTTGACGCCGGTGGCGTTGGAGAGGACCTCGGAGGTGCGGTCGAGCACCGTCTGCTGGTAGTCGAGCTCGCTCGTGGCGCCCGCCCGCTTGCCTTCGAGCCACCCGGCGGAGGCGGTGGCGAGGCCCATCAGCGACAGGCTCGTCGACAGCCCGGTGCTGCCGCTGAAGGTCTGCGCGGTGCCCATCGCCGTGACGACGTCCTGCAGCCTGTCGGCGAAGCTCGCCGCCCCGGACGCGTTGTAGGAGTAGTCGGCGCCGTTGACGCCGCCGTCGCGGATCAAGGTCAGCGTGCCGCCCTGCTCGGGATCGACCGCCGCGTTGACGGAGATGAGCCCGGCGAGGCCCGTCGTGACGCCGGCCGGGATCGTCGAGTCGGTGGCGTCCCACGAGAACAGGCCCGCGCGGTCGACGTCGACGCCGGTGCTGTCCACCTCGGCGAAGGCGGAAATGAGCCCGCGGGCGATCTCGTCGAGCTGCGTCTGGTAGGTGATCGCGACGTCGTCGCGCAGCGTCGTCAGCCCGACCAACTTGCCGGACTGCAGCGGCATCGTGGTGGCGCTGGGCGAGGTCACCGGGACCCCGTCGACGAAGACGGCCTTGCCGACCGTGCCGGCGGCGTAGGCGGTGGTCGGCGCGAAGGTGACCGACCGGGCCGACTTGTCGAACAGCGTGACGCCGCTGTCGGTGTAGATCGCCATGTCGTTGTTGTCGCGGGTCTGCACCTCGATCCCCATCTCCACCGACAGGTCGGCGAGAATGGCGTCGCGGCTATCGAGCAGGCTCGTCACATCGGCACCGGTCGCGGTGCCGGCGACGATCCGCTTGTTCAGCGACTCGAACTGGGTGAGCAGGTCGTTGACCCGCGTGACGGAGGCGGCGATCTCGTCGTCGGCGTCCGCGCGAACCTGCTGCACGGTGGCCGTTGCATCGTTCAGGGCGGACGCGAGGTCGTCCGCGGCCGTCACGACGGCCTGCGCCAGCGCGGCATCGTCCGGCGCGTTGGCATATTGCTGCAGAGCGCTGTCGAGCGACCCGATGAGCGCGGCGGGCGACTGGCCGTCCTCGGTGTCGCCGATGGTCTCCTGCAGCCGGTCGAGACCGGTCAGCAGCGCGTCCTGGCTCGCGGCCGCCGAGGTCGATTCCAGCATCCGGAAGAACACGGCGACGTCGGTAGCGCGGGTGATCGACAGCACCCGCGCCGAGCCGTCGGCCATCGTCGTCGTGACGGCGACCTTGCGCGAGTAGGTCGGGTCGCTCGCCCCGGCGACGTTCTTGCCGGAGACCGCGATCTGGCTGCTCGTCGCGAGCAGCGACGAGCGGGCCGTGTTCATGGCGACCGTCAGGCTCACGAAGGGCTCTCCGAACTGGAACGCGGGTTCAGGCGGGTGGGAAGGTGCGTCAGCGCTTCAGGTTCATCAGCACCTCGAGCAGATCCGAGCCGGTCTGGAAGACCTTCGAATTCGCCGTGTAGCTGCGCTGCGCGATGATCATCTCGGTGAGCTCGGAGGCGAGGTCGACGTTCGACTGCTCGAGCGCGCCCGCCGTGATCGTGCCGAGACCACCCGTGCCCGGCGTGCCGATCTGCACCTCGCCGGAGGTGAGCGTCGTCGAGAACACCCCGCCCGCCTGCTGCTCGAGGTTGTCCGGGCTCGCGACGGTCGCCAGCGGGACCCGGAAGGCGGCGAGCTTCGAGCCGTCCTCGTAGACGGCATAGACCGTGCCGTCCGAGGCGAACTCGACGTCCTCGACGGCGCTCGGTGCGTTGCCGTTCGCCGTCGCGGCCGGCGTGTAGTCGGCGTCGAGCTGCGTCATCTTGGAGATGTCGAAGGTGATGTTCTGGCCGTTGCTGGCCGTGAGATCGACAGCGATGGTTCCTGCCGCCGGCGTCAGCAGCGTCCCGTTGGTCGGATCGAAGGTGAGCGCCGTCGTGGTGCCCGGCGGGGTCGTGGTGAGATCCCACTGGTCGGCACCCGTCTTCTCCATCGAGAAGGTGACGGTGACCGCGCCGCCGAGGTTGTCGTAGACCTTGATCGACGACTCGTAGACGTCGCCGACCGCCGCATCGGACGGCAGGTTTGTCGGGAAGGCGCCTTCAGTCGTCGGCGTCGCGATCATGTTGTAGGAGGAGAGGTTCACCGGCACGAGGCCGTCATAGCCGTTGACCGTGCCGCCGCCGCCGGCGAGGTCGTATCCCATCAGCGTGAAGCCGGCGGCGTTGACGTAGTCGCCGGTCGACCCGTCCTTCACGAAGTTGCCGGCGCGCGTCAGGTAGTTGTTGCCGTTCGCGTCGGAGACGACGAAGAACCCGTTGCCGCCGATGGCGAGGTCGGTGTTCGAGGTGGTGTAGGTGGTCGGGCCACCCTCGGCGACCGACGTGCGGATCGTCGTCTCGACCGCCCCGGAGTTGTAGGTCGTTCCGCTATTTTCGAGCAGAAGCGCCGAGAACTGGGTCGATGTCTTCTTGTAGCCGATGGTATCGGCATTGGCGACGTTGTTGCCGATCGAGCTCAGCTTGTTGGACTGCGCCGTCATGCCGGAAGAGCCGGTCCGCAGTACGCCATAGAGGCTCATCGGATGATCTCCTTCCTGTCGAACTTGGCCGTCGAACGCGCCTTCGCGGATCCGTGTGTGCTCTCAATAGACAGCCGCTGGCTTGTGCGAGGCTGCCCATGCCGTCATACGCCGAGCGGCCGTCACGGCTTCAGGGCCTGAGCCAGTTCCCCGAACGCGTCGCGGCTCGGCGGCGACTCCGGTCCCTGCCGCAGCGCCTCGTAGATGCGCGGCACCATCGTCACCGCTTGGTCGAGCTCGGCGTCGCTGCCGGCGTGATAGCCGCCCATCAGCCGGAGGTCGCGGGTATCCTCGAAGCGGGCGATCATGCCGCGCAGGCGGCGCACCACCTCGCGCTGCTCGCTCGTCCAGACGAGATCGGCGAGGCGCGAGATCGAGCCGAGCACGCTCACCGCCGGATATCGCCCCTGGTCGGCGATCGACCGGTCGAGCACGATGTGGCCGTCGAGCGTGCCGCGGATCGCATCGGCGACCGGATCGTTGTGGTCGTCGCCATCGACGAGCACCGCGAACACCCCGGAGATCGAGCCCTTGCCCTCGACGCCCGGCCCGGCCCGCTCCAGGAGCTTCGGCAGGTCGGAGAAGACGCTCGGCGCATAGCCGCGGGCGACCGCCGGCTCGCCGGCGGCGAGCGCCACGTCGCGTGCGGCATGGGCGAAGCGCGTCACGGAATCGACGATGAGAAGCACCGAGTCGCCGGCGTCGCGAAAATACTCGGCGACGGCGAGCGCGGACTGCGGCGCGAGCCGGCGCATCATCGGGCTCTCGTCGCCGGTCGAGACGACCACGACGGCCCGGTGCAGGTTCGCGGCGAGCGGCCCCTCGAGGAATTCGCGAACCTCGCGCCCCCGCTCGCCGACCAGGGCGACGACGACGGTGTCGTAGCCCTCGGCGCGGGCGATCATCGCGAGCGTCGTCGACTTGCCGACGCCGGAGCCCGCGAAGATGCCGATGCGCTGCCCCTCGCAGAACGGGGTGAAGAGATCGATGACCCGCACGCCGGTGCGCAGCGGCTTCTTGATGCGCGCCCGCGTCATCGCCGGCGGCGGCTCGGCGTCGGTCGCCATCGGCCGCGCCCCGCGCACGAGCGCGCCGCCGCCGTCGATCGGCTCGGCGAGCGCGTTGATCACCCGGCCGCGCCACGAGGCGTGCGGCCACAGCCGGATCGGTCCCATCCGGTAGGCGATGGTGCCGAGGCCGATCCCGATGCGCCCGTCGAACGGCTTCACGGTGGCGCCCGACTCGTCGACCCGCACCACCTCGCCGGTCGCCAAGCCGCCGCCCGTCTCGAAGCCGAGCCGGTCGCCGAGCCGCAGCACGGCCGAGAGGCCCGTCACGCGGTATTGGGTGGGCGACATCTCGCGGATCGGGCCGCCGATGCGAACCAGCGGCAGCTCCGCGCGCGCCGCCTCGATCGCCGCCTCGAGCCGTGCCAGCTCCCGCATGTCGCGACCCTCCCTCCGCTCCCCCGCAGCCGGGGGCCGGACCGCCGTTCGCTCAGCCCGTAGGGCCGAGCGTCTGGATCGCCTTGTCCATGGTCTGCTCGGATTCCTCGATCGCCGCCGCCGCGCTGTCGAAGGCCCGGGTGATCATGATGAGCTTGGTGATCTCGACGACCGGGTTGACGTTGGCGCCCTCGACGAAGCCCTGGTGGATCTGAATGCGGCTCATGTCTTCGACGGCGGCGGCCGGCTCGGTCGACATCACGCCGGTGTTGCCGTAGCGGACGAGGCGCGCCGTCTCGGGCAGGGTGTAGAGCCCGACGGCGCCGATCTCGATGTCGCCCTGGCTGATGCTGCCGTCGGCGCCGATCTGCACCGGACCCGCCTCCGGATCGACCCGCATCGGCGCGCCGCCGGCGTCGAGCACGGCATAGCCGTCGACCGTCACCAGGTCGCCAAGTTCCGTCATCTGCATGCGGCCGTCGCGCGAATAGACGGTGCCCTGCGGAGTCTGCACGCCGAACCACGCATCGCCCTGGATGGCGATGTCGAGCGGGTTGCCGGTGACGGTGAGCGCGCCCTCGCGGCGCGAGATGTAGGTATCGCCCTGCGTCGCGAAGGCGACGTCGCGCGTTCCGCTGCGCGACAGCAGCGTCTCGAACTTCACCTCCTCGCCACGGTACCCGGCGGTCGAGAGGTTGGCGACGTTGTTGGCGACAGTGGTCAGCCGCCGCTCCATGGCGACCTGCCCGGACAGGGCGACGTAGAGGCTGGACGACATGGGCTCAGCCGCCGAGCTTGAGGGTCTGCAGCGTCAGCAGCAGGCCTTCGTCGATCGACGGCTGGCTGCCGCCCGCCGAGAACAGGTTCAGGATCGGGTCCGACATCTCCTCGTTCTCCATGTCGTACATGATCGCGAACCGCTGCGTCAGGTGCTCGACCTCCTCCGGATCCTGCAGGACGCTGAGATCGAACACCTTCTCCAGGATCTTCACCTGCTGGTCGACGTCGATGCTGCTCATCGTCTCCGGCAGGCCGAAGGTGGTCTGGAAGAACGCCGTCAGCGCCTTGTCGCCCAGGATGTCGTAATAGGAGTCGATCTCGCTGACCTTGCGATTGAAGTAGAGCGCGAGGCGGACGCCTTCGTTGTCCTCGCCCGCGTCGGTCTCCAGCGCGAGGCGGTTGAACTTCTCGACGATCTCGGTCGTCGCCTCGGCGCGGACGGTCGTCGCCGTTCCGTAGCCCTTGAAGTCGAACGCGGTCGCGAACTCCTTGAACCGCTCGTCGAGCAGCTTGTTGGCGAAGGAGTTTTCGTCCGTGACCCCCTCCTCCAGCACCTTCCGCATATAGGCCTTGGCGAAGATCATGTCGTCGAGGCCGAAGGCCTTCATCGCGTAGTTGTAGATGCGGGTATCGCCGAGGAACTCGTCGATCGTCTCGATCGACTTGATGTTCTCTTCGAAATAGGCGGTGTCGCGAGCGTTCACCGCCTCGGACGCCTTGAGCTCGAGGGCGCGGTCGACGTCCTTCGCGATCTGGCGATAGCTGGTCAGGGTCGAGAGCATCCGCGCCTCCGCAGGTTGACCCGGACGCTACGCGACGGAGCTTGCGCGAACCTGCCTCCGGAGCCGCCGGCGGGAGGGGCGCCCGGCGGGCCGCTTCCCAGCCTCGCGCAAGCCTTGCCCCATAGGTTTCGGGTCAAGTGGTCCGACTTGCGAAGGAGCCGAGCCGTTGGGCATCCTGTTGGGAATGATCATCGCGATCGGCTCGCTGCTCGGCGGCTTCGTCGCCATGGGCGGCCACGTGGCCGTGATCTGGCAGCCGTGGGAGTTCGTAATCATCGGCGGCATCGCGCTCGGCACCTTCATCATCGGCAACCCGATGAGGACGATCGTCGATACCGGCCGCGGCATCACCGAGGCGATCACCGGCATGGTGCCGCGGCGCGACGACTACATCGCCCTGCTCGGCCTGCTCTACGCCCTCATGCGCGATCTCAGGACCCGCCCGAGAAACGAGGTCGAGGCACAGGTCGACGACCCGATGAACTCCGACACCTTCAAGCACTTTCCGCAGGTGACGAAGAACAAGGAGCTTCTGCAGTTCGTCTGCGACTACGTTCGCCTGATCATCATCGGCAACGCGCGGCCGCACGAGATCGAGGCGCTGATGGAGCAGGAGATCTCGACGATCCGGAAACAGCGCCTGCGCCCCGTGCACTCGATCACCATCGTGGCGGAATCGCTGCCGGCGCTCGGAATCGTCGCGGCGGTGCTCGGCATCGTCAAGGCGATGGGCGCCCTCGACCAGTCGCCGGAGCTGCTCGGCAGCCTGATCGGCGCGGCGCTGATCGGCACGTTCGCCGGCATCTTCCTCTCCTATTCGGTGTTGTCGCCGCTCGGTCAGAAGATGCGCAGCACGCGCGAGAAGCAGTGCGAAGTCTTCATCATCGCCAAGCAGACGCTGCTCGCCTACATGAACGGCGCCCTGCCGCAGATCGCCCTCGAGCACGGCCGCAAGACCATCTCCTCCTCGGAGCGGCCGACGATCGACGAGGTCGAGAACGAAGCGATCTCCAACACGCCGGGCCGGAGCGTCAAGGACGCCGGCCAGCAGCAGGCGGCCTAACCGATGAACGCCCCGCAGTCACAGGCCCAGCACAACGACATCCGCGACATGCTGCTCGACGCGGCCGGGCTGTCGCTCGACCGCCTGCCGATGCTGCACGTCATCTTCGACCGCATGGCGACCTATTGTGCCGACGGATTGCGCCACCTCGCCGCCTCGCCGTCCTACTACTCGCTGAGCCACGTCGAGAGCGGCCGCATCGGCGACCTTCTGGAGATGTACGAAGCGAACGCCGTCGCCGGCGTCTTCCACGTGCCGGTGTGGGACAGCCACATCATCGCCGGGTTCGACCGCGACTTCGTCTTCACCATGGTCGAGGTGCTGTTCGGCGCCGACGGCACGGAGCCGCCCGTCGACGACGAGCGCAGCTTCTCGAACATCGAGATCCGCATCGCGCAGGCGCTGTTCGACCAGGTCGGCAAGGCTCTCCAGGCCTCGTTCGCCCTCATCACCGAGGCACAGTTCAAATTCGAGCGCATCGAGACGCGCATGGACTTCGCGGTCATCGGTCGCCGCAACAACATGGCGGTGGCCGCCAAGTTCCTCTTGCAGGCGCTGAACCGCGGCGGCGAGATGTTCATCATCATCCCGCAGGCCGCGCTGACGCCGATGCGCCAGACCCTGGCGCGCGTCTCGACGGAATCGACGGCGCGCGATCCCGGCTGGACGAAGCAGATCCGCACCGAGGTCAAGAAGACCGAGGTCAAGCTGCGCGCCGTGCTCGAGGAGCACCCCTCGACGCTCGAGGAGGTCGCGAATTTCCAGGTCGGCCAGGTCCTCCACCTGCAGGCGACGCCACGCAGCCGTGTCAAGCTCGAGAGCAACGATCAGCCGCTGTTCTGGTGCCACCTCGGCCAGTCGGAAGGTTACTACACGCTGCGCGTCGACGACTTCATCGATCAGGAACAGGAGTTCGTCGATGATGTCATCAATCGTTAACGTGGTCCTGTTCGTCGCTCTGCTGCTGACGACCGCGTCGGTCGTGCAGATGTACCGCAAGCTGACGAAGCTCGACCGGCTGCACACCGACTACGAACGGATCCTGAGCGATACGGCAGTGGCCCTCGATGCCGCCCGCACGGCGGTGATCGCCTTCCATGCGGAAGGGCGGGACACCGTCGCGCAGCTCGGCCGCCAGATCGACGAGGCGCGGCGGCTGATCGGCGAGATCGACGCTCGCAGGGGGACCTCAGCGGCGCCCCCGGCCGGCGAGCAACCGCCGGCGCCGACCCGATGACGTCGCCGCACGGCCGCCACGACTGCGCCTACGCCACGTCCCCACCGCCGTCGCCGACGGCCCGAACCAGGAAGGAGCACCCCGGTGTCGAACCCAGGCGATGATCCGAGCGACCGCGGAATCAATCACGACAGCGCGCTGTTCTCGCGCCCCGGCGCGGCCGGCGCCGCCGGCGCCGCCGCCCCGGGCGGGGAAGGCGAGCGCTTCGGAAGCCCGCGCAACCTCGACTCGATCCTGCGCATCCCGATCGTCGTTCAGGTGGTGCTCGGATCGGCGACCATGCCCGTCGCCAACCTGATGAAGCTCGGCCGCGGCGCCATCGTGCCGCTCGACCACCGTGTCGGCGAGCCGGTCGACGTCGTCGTCAACGGCCGCGTCATCGCCCGTGGCGAGGTCGTGGTGGTCGAGGACGACAACTCCAGATTCGGCGTATCGCTGACCGAGATCGTCGGCCCGCCGGGATCCGAGTTCAACGCCTGACGTCCACCCCTGGAGCACGAGCCGCGGGCATGAGCGCCAGCACTGCCAAGACCGTTCCTGCCAACGTGTCGCTGCACGGCGTCGACCGCGTCGCGGTTCTGCTGCTCACCATGGGCAAGCCGCTCGCGTCGCGCCTGATGCGCCACTTCGACGCCGACGAGATCAAGATGATCACGCGGTCGGTCGCCGAGCTGCGGCCGGTTCCGGCGACGCAGGTCGAGCAGATCATCGAGGAATTCGCGACCGAGTTCGGCGCCGGCGCGCAGCTCTTCGGCACCGCCCAGGAGGTGGAGAAGCTGCTCAGCGGCGTGCTCTCGCCCGAGCAGGTCGCCGAGATCATGCAGGACGTGCTCGGCAACTCGAACCGGTCGATCTGGGACCGGATCTCGAACGTGTCCGAGAACATGCTGGCGAGCTACATCCTCAAGGAGCACCCGCAGACGGCCGCCCTCATCCTCTCGAAGGTCAAGCCGTCCTGCGCGGCGAAGGTGATGAGCCATCTGCCGCACGACCTGCGCAACGGCCTCATGCGCCGCATGCTGACCTTCAAGCCCATCGTCGACGAGACCATGCGCGTCATCGAGCGGACGATCCACGAAGACTTCATGATGAACTTCTCGCGCAACATGGGCGCCGACACGCACGCGCGCATGGCCGACATCATCAACAAGATGGAGCGCGATCACATGGAGGACGTACTGCAGAACCTGACGGCCGTGCGGCCGAAGTCGGCGGAGATCCTGCGCGGCCTGCTGTTCACCTTCGACGACGTGGTCAGCCTGACGCCGAAGGCCCGCACGATGATCCTCGATCAGATCCCGAACGACCGCATCGTGCTGGCGCTCAAGGGCACCGACCTCGGCTTCCGCGAGACCATCCTGCAGTCGCTCGCCTCGCGCGCGCGCCGCATGGTCGAGCAGGAGCTCGCCGGCGGCGAGCCGGCGGCCCAGCGCGACGTCATCGAGGCTCGTCGGATGATCACCGACCTCGCCCTCGAGATGGCCGGGCGCGGGGAGATCGAGCTCAATTCCGACTCCGAAGAAGACACTTATTTCCGCTGACCCGGAACGGATGAATGTCCGGCGGCGAAGATAAGGACAGCAAAACAGAAGAGCCGAGCGAGAAGAAGATCGCGGATGCGGTCGACAAGGGAAACGTCCCGGCCTCCCGCGAGGCCTCCGTCTTCGCCTCGCTGCTCGGAATCCTGATCGTTCTCGGCTTCCTGACCTCTGGTCAGGTCGCCGCCTTCACCGAGCAGATGGGTCGCCTGCTGGACGACCCCGGAGGCTTTCGGCTTGAGACGGGCACCGATGCGACGATGCTGCTGTCGAGCGTCACCGGCGTGGCCGGCAGCCTTCTGCTGCCGATCATCGTCGTTCTCGCCGTCGCCGGCATCGCTGCGGCGATCCTGCAGAATGCACCCCAGGTGGCCGGCGAGAGGATCCGCCCCCAGTGGTCCCGCATCTCCCTCGTCAAGGGTTGGAGCCGCACCTTCGGCGCCCAGGGCCTGGTCGAATTTCTCAAGACGCTGTTCAAGTTCACAGCGGTCTCCGTGGTCTGCGCGATCCTGCTGCGCTCGGAGCAGGGTGGTGTCGTGAATGCCATGTTCAGCGACCCGACCCAACTCCCCGCCCTGATCCTGTCGATGGCCACGCGGCTGGTCTCGGCGGTGTGCGTCGCGACCATCGTCCTCGTCGCCGCCGACCTCGTCTGGGCGCGCCTACGCTGGCGCCGCGACCTCAGGATGACGCGGCAGGAGCTGAAGGACGAGTTCAAGCAGTCGGAGGGCGACCCCCTCGTCAAGTCGCGCCAGCGGTCGATCGCGCGAGACCGGGCGCGCAGCCGGATGCTCGCCGGCGTGCCGCGGGCGACCCTCGTCCTCGCCAACCCCACCCACTACGCCGTGGCCATCCGCTACGACCGCCAGGAGGGCGGGGCGCCGGTCGTCATCGCCAAGGGGGCGGACTATCTCGCCCTGCGCATCCGCGAGATCGCCGCCGAGCACGATGTTCCGATCATCGAAGACAAGCTGCTCGCCCGCGCTCTCTACGACGCGGTCGAGGTCGACCAGTGGATTCCACCAGAATTCTACCGCCCAGTCGCAAAGATACTCTACTTCATATATTCGCGTGAGAACTATGATCATTCCGCATAGCAGCCGGCTGCTCTTGAAGAACAGCGGAACGGAATACGAGTTCTCCGTTTACGAACGGCTGCTCGCGCGCTCCATCAAGCGCTTCATCTCCGAGCTCTGCCTGACCAATGCGGGAACGATGATCGCCTACATCTGCGCCGACCAGCACGAGAACATCGACGACATCGTTTCCTCGTCGGCCGAGCTGTTCCTGCGGCCGGGCGCCCTGCTCTATGCGCAGCACGCAGAGATCGACTTCGAGTGGGGACAGGCGCCGCTCGTGACCATCGAGATGAAGCTGTGCCACCCGGCGATAACGACGTTCTTCCGCATCGTCTTCGACGACCGCTTCGTCGGCATCGACATCTTCGGCGCGCTGTTTCGCGATGACATCGGCTCGGTGATCGAGAACGCGCAGCGCTTCGTGCGTTCGCTCGCCGACGCGCTCGCGCCGCAACACTGACCCCCGGCCCTCGCCAGCCTCGGGCAAGGTTGAGTTCATAGCCTGACCGCGAACTGGCTACCGGAGGCCCCGTGCACCCGATCCATCTCTTCGATCTCGCCTCGCGCCAGGCGCAATGGGCCTCGGTTCGTCAGGCGACGATCTCCGGCAACATCGCCAACGTCGATACGCCCGGCTACCGGTCGCGCGACATCGAGCCGTTCACCGCGGTGCTCGACAAGACCGCCCTCACCCTGGTGCGGACCGAGCCCGGCCATCTCGACGTCAGCGGGTCGGGGGTCGAGGCGAGCAAGGTCGGCAAGGCCGAGAGCTGGGACATCACCCACTCCGGCAACTCGGTCAGCCTCGACCAGGAGCTCCTGAAGGCCTCCGAGGTGAACCGGACCTACGCGCTCAACACCAACATCGTCCGCTCCTTCCACAAGATGCTGCTCTCAGCCGTGAGGTCTGGATCATGATCGACCCGCTCCAGGCCGCCTCCCGCCTCGCGGCGGGCGGGCTCGAGGCCCAGGCGACGCGCCTGCGCGTCGTGTCCGAGAACGTCGCCAACGTCCGCTCGACGGGCAGCAGCCAGGGCGCCGAGCCCTATGCCCGCAAGACGGTGCTGTTCGAGACCGTGCTCGACCGAGAGCTCGGCGCCTCGCAGGTGCAGGTCAAGGGCGTCGGCGTCGACGACGCGCCGTTCATCATCGAATACGACCCCGGCCATCCGGCCGCCGACGAGGACGGCAACGTCAAGCTGCCGAACGTCAACATGCTCGTCGAGATGGCCGACATGCGCGAGGCGAGCCGCTCCTACGAGGCCAACCTTCAGATGATGAAGCAGACCCGATCGATGGTGTCGATGACCATCGACCTGCTGAGGAGCCAGGGATGATCAATTCCATCTCTTCACTGACCTCCTTCCCCGTCGCGCCGGCCGGCTCGGCCGGCCAGCCGCAGGTGGCGGCTCGGCCGGCGCCGGCCGCCGACTTCGCCGACGTGCTCGCGGAGGTCTCCGGCAACGCCATCTCGACCCTGAAGAGCGGCGAGGCCGCCGCCATCGGCGGCATCGAGGGCAAGGCCTCGGTCCAGCAGGTCGTGGAAGCGATCATGTCGGCCGAGCAGACGCTGCAGACGGCGCTCGCCATCCGCGACAAGGTGGTGTCCGCCTACCAGGAAATCAGCCGGATGGCGGTCTAGGGAGGCGATCATGCGAGCATTGGCCATCGCTGCGACGGGCATGAGCGCACAGCAGACGAACGTCGAGGTGATCGCGAACAACATCGCGAACATCAACACCACCGGCTTCAAGCGCGCCCGCGCCGAGTTCTCCGACCTGCTCTACCAGGCCGAACGCCTGCAGGGCGTGCCGAACCGCGTCGGCGAGGCGGCGATCCCCGAGGGCGCGCAGATCGGCCTCGGCACGCGGGTCGTCGGCGTGCGCAACCTGCACATCCAGGGCCCGCTCGAGGACACCGGCAACTCGCTCGACCTCGCCATCAACGGCCGCGGCTGGTTCCAGATCGTCGGTCCGGACGGCGAGATCCTCTACACGCGCGCCGGCTCGTTCAACAAGAGCGACGAGGGCCAGCTCGTCACCGCCGACGGGTATGCCGTCGACCCGCCGATCCTCTTTCCGGCGGAGACCAAGGACATCGTCATCAACGAGTCCGGCGAGGTGTTCGCCGTCGTCGAGGGCGAGGAGGTGCCGCAGAATCTCGGTCAGCTCACGATCGCCAACTTCGCCAACGAGTCCGGGCTCGAGCCGCTCGGCAACAACCTCTACCGCGAGACCGCCGCCTCCGGTGCGCCGGTGGTCGGGGTCGCCGCCGACATCGGCTTCGGCAAGCTGCACCAGGGCTACCTCGAGGGTTCCAACGTCGACCCGGTGAAGGAGATCACCGAGCTGATCTCGGCGCAGCGCGCCTACGAGATGAACTCGAAGGTGATCAAGGCCGCCGACGACATGTTCGGCACCGTCGCCACCGGCATCCGCTAGCGGCCGCGGGACGGGACGTCGCCATGACGATCCACCGGCTTCTCCGCCTCGCGGCCCTCGTCGCCACGCTCGCCTGGGCGGGCGCGGCGCCCGCGCAGACCGAGGAGCCCCCCCTCGACGAGCCCGCCCTCGAGGACGGCTACCTGCCGGTGCCGGTGGTCACGATCTATCCGGGCGATGCGATCACCCAAGAGATGATCGAGGAGCGACCGTTTCCGAGCGCCGTGCGGGCGCGCCAGGCGGTGGTCGAGGGGCGAGGGCCGCTGATCGGAAAGATCGCCCGCCGGACGCTGTACGCCGGCCGGCCGATCCCGATCAACGCCGTCACCGAGCCGATGCTCGTGACCCGCGGCGTGCCGACCCAGGCCATCTTCCGCTCCGGCGGGATCCTCATCACCACGATCGCCTCCCCAGTCCGCTCGGGCGCCCTCGGCGACTACGTGCAGATGCGCAACATCGACAGCGGCAAGATGATCGCCGGCATCGTCCAGGCCGACGGCACAGTGCTCGTCGGAGGCGGCCGGTGACCCCCCCGCTCGGCCTTCTCGTGCTGGCGGCCATCCTGCTCGCCCCCGCCGCCGCAGCCGCGGCCGACGTCGGCGCGGCGGTGCTGGGCGGCCAGCGGGCCGGAGCGGTCGCCGGCGCTGCGATCGACGAGCCGCTGCCGCCGTACCAGCAGGTCGCGCCCGGCGCGACCCGCATCAAGGACATCGTCTCGGTGCAGGGCGTGCGCGAGAACCAGCTCATCGGCTACGGACTGGTGATGGGCCTGCAGGGCACCGGCGACACGCTGCGCAACGCGCCGTTCACCGAGCAGTCGCTGCAGTCGATGCTCGACCGGATGGGCGTCAACGTCATGGACCGGCCGCTGCGCGCCCGCAACGTCGCCGCGGTCACCGTCACGGCCGACATGCCGCCGTTCGCCGGCCTCGGCTCGCGGCTCGACGTCACCATCTCGTCGATGGGCGACGCCGCGTCGATCAAGGGCGGCACCCTCCTGATGACGCCGCTGCTCGGCGGCGACGGCCAGATCTACGCGGTCGCCCAGGGACCGATCGCCGTCTCCGGCTTCGAGGTGAGCGGCGAGGCGGAATCGCTGACCCAGGGCGTGCCGACCGCCGGGCGCATCCCGAACGGGGCGATCGTCGAGCGCGCCGTCGACGGCGCCTTCGAGTCGCTCGGCCAGTTGGTGCTCGAGCTGCGCAACCCGGACTACGAGACGGCGACGCGCATCGCCGACGCCATCAATGCGTACACGCGGTCGCGCTACGGCATCCGCGGCGCCGCCGAGCGCGACTTCCGCACCATCCTGCTGCGCCGGCCGCCGAAGGTCTCGGCGGCCCGCTATCTCGCCGAGCTCGGAGAGCTCCGGATCGACACCGACATCCCGGCGCGGATCGTCATCGACCAGCGCACCGGCACGGTGGTCATCGGCAGCAACGTGCAGATCTCGACGGTCGCCATGACGCACGGCAACCTCACCGTCCGCGTCACCGAGACGCCACAGGTCTCGCAGCCGGCACCGTTCTCGGAGACCGGCCGCACGGTCGTCGTGCCGCGCACGCAGGTCGACGCCGTCGAGGACGGCGGCCACCTCGCGGTGATCGGCGGCACCGACCTCCAGACCTTGGTGCACGGCCTCAACCGCATCGGCCTGAAGCCGAGCGACATCATCTCGATCATCCAGGCGGTGAAGACGGCCGGCGCGCTGCAGGCGGAGCTCGTGGTGCAATGAGGCGATCGGCGACGTGCTCCGTCCTCGGTCTCGTCTGCGGCCTCGCCGCCGTGCTGCTCCTCGCCGCGCCCGATCCCGTCGACGCACAGACCGCCGCGCCCCAGGCCCCCGCGGCGCCGCAGGCGTCCGCGCCGCCGCAGGTCCTCACGCCGACCCAGGCCGTGGTCGCCCCGCCGGCCCCCGCCGCGCCGCGGGCCCCGGCAGCACCACCGGCGCCGGCGCCGCGTCAGGTCGGCCCCGCCGGCGTGGTTCCCGCCCCGGCCGATCCGCAGGCGACGGCCGAGCCGCGGACCGCCGCCGTCCCGCCGGCGGCCACGAGCCCGCAATCCACCCCAGCCGCACCACCCAAGGCGGCCGACGCCGACGCGGTGCCCGACGACGCGCCGCAGGCGCCGGTCGCGGTCGCAGCGGCCGCCGCGGCCGCCAATCCGGCGCTCCGGCAGACCGCCGACCAATACTGCAGCAACATCGTCGACGCCGCCGCCGATGCCCGCTTCGCCCGACAAGCCGAGACATTGAAGACGATCGAGGCCAGCATCGAGCAGCGGATGATCGAGCTCGAGGCGAAGCGCGCCGAGTTCGAGACGTGGCTCGCCCGCCGCGAGGCGTTCCTGAAGAAGGCGGACGAGAACCTCATCGCCATCTACTCGCGGATGCGGGCGGAGGCCGCCGCGGCGCAGCTCGGGATGATGGACGACGAGACGGCCGCGGCGATCCTCATGAAGCTCAATCCGCGCGGGGCGAGCGCGATCCTCAACGAGATGGACCCCGCCCTCGCCGCGCAGATCAGCAACACCATCGCCGGCGCCGCACGCCGGCCGCAGCCGAAGGGAGTGTCCGGATGAAGCGCGTGGTCGCGATGGCCGGGCTCCTCGCGGTGGCCGGCTGCCAGACGTCGAGCAGCGACGTCACCAAGGATCCGGCGATGACGCCGGTCGGCTACGGCCTCATGACGCCGCGCGATCCGCTGCCGGCGGGCTCGTCCTATCCCGGCCCGCGCTCGCCGGGCTCGACCGCCGGCGGCCTCGGCTACAGCATGTTCCGGGACGCCCGGGCGGGCCGGGTCGGCGACGTCATCACCGTCACCATCGAGATGAACGACAAGGCGGAGTTCGACAACGAGACGGACCGATCGCGCGATTCCAGCATCGACCTCGGTCTCGGCGCGGGCTTCGCGCTGTTCGGACTCGGCGTCGACAACACGGTCGGCCGCGTCGGCGGCGATCTCAACGCGAGCGGCGGCAGCGCGGCGAGCGGCAAGGGCACCATCGACCGCTCCGAGAAGCTGAGGCTACAGGTGGCCGCGGTCGTCACCGAGGTCATGCCGAACGGCAACCTGGTGATCAACGGCTCGCAGGAGATCCGCGTCAACTACGAGATCCGCGTGCTCAGCGTCGCCGGCGTGGTGCGGCCGCTCGACATCTCGCGCCAGAACACCGTCCCGTATGAGAAGATCGCCGAAGCGCGGATCTCCTATGCCGGGCGCGGCCGCATCAGCGACGTCCAGCAACCGAACTACGGCCACCGCGTCTACGACGCGGCCGTGCCCTACTGAGGTCGGCGATGGCGCAGGCCCTTCCCGCACCCGTCGGGCGGCGATCGAGCAACGCCGGTCAGATCGGCGGCTGGCTGGCCGCCCTCCTTCTTCTGACGCTGCTCGCCGGCGGCACCGGCGCCGGTCTCGGCGTCTACCTGAGCGAGCGGGTCGAGGAGGCCGTCAACGAGCGCATCGAGGCGGAGGCGAGCGCCGCTGTGAAGCTGCCGCGCTACAATGGCGACTTCAACCTGACGCAGCTCGGCCCGGTGATCGCCAACCTCGCGGCGCCGTCCGACGTGTGGGTCCGCATCGAGACGTCGATCGTCTACGCCAATGGCGCCCTGGAGCGGCCCGACGTGACCGCCAGCGAGATCCGCCAGGACATCCTCGCCTATGTCCGGACCCTGACGCTCGAGCAGTTGCAGGGGCCGAGCGCCCTCCAGCACCTGCGCGAGGATCTCAACGAGCGGGCCGTCCTGCGCACCGACGGCAAGGTCGACGAGGTCATCATCGAGACGCTGGTTCTGCAGTGACGGAGCCGGATGGTCCCCGCCCGGCCGGCGAAGATCGCCGGCGCGTGATCCGCACCGCGGCCGCGACGGCGCTCGCCGCCGTGCCGGTGTTCGCCCTCGGGATCACGGTCGCTGGCGCGCAGGTTCCCGCCCTCGACGAGCTGTTGCCGGCCAGCGGCGGCGCCGCGAGCGGCCGCATCATCCAGCTCGTCGCGCTGCTGACCGTGCTGTCCGTCGCCCCCGGGCTGTTGATCATGGTCACGAGCTTCACCCGCTTCGTGATCGCGCTCTCCTTCCTGCGTTCGGGCCTCGGCCTGCAGAGCACCCCGGCGAACCTGGTGCTGACGAGCCTCGCCCTCTTCATGACCTTCTACGTGATGGCGCCGGTCATCGACCGCGCCTGGCAGGACGGCATCAAGCCGCTGACCGAGAACGCCATCACGGAGGAGGAGGCCTATGTCCGCATCACCCAGCCCTTCCGCGAGTTCATGCTGGCGCAGGTGCGGCCGAAGGACCTCGCGCTGTTCCGCGATCTCGCCGAGGAGAACTTCCCCGGTCGCGGGCCGCAGGTCGGCCCCCCGCCCGCCGACGCAGTGCCGGCGCCGGACGCCCCCTCCCCGGCCGCCACGGCGGAGCCGGTCGACCTGCGCGTGCTCATCCCGGCCTTCATGATCTCGGAGCTCCGCCGCGGCTTCGAGATCGGATTCCTGATCGTCCTGCCGTTCCTCGTCATCGACATCATCGTGGCGACGCTCGTCATGTCCATGGGCATGATGATGCTGCCGCCGACGGTCATCTCCCTGCCGTTCAAGATCCTGTTCTTCATCCTCATCGACGGCTGGAACATGCTGATCGGCGGGCTGGTGCGGTCCTATTTCTGAGCTCGCCCGCCCTCGCGCAGCCGATGCAAGCCTCGCGCAAGCTTCAGGGCGCATCATCGCATCCATGGTGGATTGGGCAGCCGCTTCGCGCTGGCATCGACGCCCAAAGGTATGAGACCGCTCCACCATGCCGGTGAAAGTCCGGCATGTCCCATCTTCACATCGTCATCTCGCATTGAAGGGACATTCCAATGTCGCTGAAGACCAACACGTCCGCGATGGTCGCGCTTCAGACCCTGAAGACGATCAACACCGACCTCGAAGCCACCAACAACCGCGTGTCGACCGGCTATCGCATCAATGACGCGAAGGACGGCGCCGCGTACTGGTCGATCGCCACCACCACCCAGTCGGACAACGGAGCCCTCGGCGCCGTGAAGGACGCTCTCGGCCTCGGCAAGTCGTCGGTCGACATGGCCTCGACCGGCCTCAATGACACCAAGTCGGTTCTGACCGAGATCAAGAACCTTCTCGTCACGGCCTCCGTCGCCGACGCCGACCGCGGCAAGATCCAGACCGAAATCGAGTCGCGCCTCGCCGACCTGAAGAGCAAGGCCGACTCGACCGTCATCTCGGGTTCGAACTGGCTGTCGGTGAACTCGGAGCTCGGCGGCTACAACGCCACGAAGAACGTCGTCGCCTCGTTCAGCCGCACCGGCGACAGCGTGGCGCTGCAGACGATCGCGATCGACACGAGCTCGATGAAGCTCTACGACGCGAACGACACCGTCCACACCGCCGTCGACACGGCGGCGGCGACCAGCCAGACCGCCTACGACACCGCCCAGGCGACCGCGCAGACGACGTACGACACGGACATCACCGCTGCCGACGACGCCTACGAGACCGCCATCAACACGGCCCAGGCGACCTACGACGCCAGCGCCCAGGACCAGGCCGCTCTCGACGCCTTCAACACCGCGAAGACGACGGCCACCACGACCAAGACGACCGCCTATACGACCGCCTACGACACCCGCAAGACCGCCCTCGAGACCGCCAACACCTTCGCGGCCGACCTCGAAGGCACCGGCAACGTCGGCCTCGGCATCTTCGACAAGGTGCGCGTCGCCTCCAACGCGGCCGGCTTCACCACCGCGAGCTCCATCGCCGACATCGACGTCTCGAACCTCAGCGGTTCGGAGAAGGACCTCGCCACCGTGGCGAACTTCATGTCGATGGTCGACGCGGCCCTGCTCGACATCACCGACGCCGCGACGACGCTTGGCTCGGTGACCAGCCGCATCGAGTCGCAGACGACCTTCGTCGGCGCCCTGATCGACGCCAACGACCGCGCCATCGGCACCCTGATCGACGCCGACATGGAGGCCGAGTCGACCAAGCTCAAGGCTCTGCAGACCCAGCAGCAGCTCGCGGTGCAGTCGCTCTCGATCGCCAACTCCAGCAGCCAGAGCATTCTCTCGCTGTTCGGCAACTGATCGACGATCGTCCCCCGACCATCCATTCGGATGGTGTCCTGGCCACGCTTCTCACCCGGGGAGCGTGGCCTTTTCGTTGCGCAATCCCCAGGCAAGGTTCGCCGCCGACACTGGCCGCGGCCCGAGGGGGCGCATTCCCAAACCCGCGAGCCACCGCAGCGCCGGGCCGCCGGCGGGGTCGCCATCGGGGCGGCTTCCCGCGGTCTTCGGCCGTCGGCCAATCCTCCATCGGCCTCCACCGCCGGGAATAGGAACCAGGGATGACGGGTCGCGAGCAGGCCGAACGGTTGCTGACCAACATCCGCGAGCTCGGCACGCGCCGCCTCGTGGCGCTCGGCCTCATCGGTCTCGCAGTGATGCTCGTTGTCGGCGTCGGCGCCTATGTCCTGTCGACCCCCGAGAAGGCCGTTCTCTACAGCGAGTTGACGCATGACGACGTCAACCGCATCGGCACGGCGTTGCGCGAATCCGGCATCAACTTCGACGTCAGCGCCGACGGGACCACCGTCCTCGTCGGCCATTCGGACACGGCCCAGGCGCGCATGCTGCTCGCCGAGAAGGGGCTGCCGCAGAGCTCGAGCTCCGGCTACGAGCTGTTCAACGAGCTCGGCTCCTTCGGCCTCACCTCATTCATGCAGGAGGTGACGCGCGTCCGCGCCCTCGAGGGCGAGCTCGCCCGCACCATCCAGACCCTGAAGGGGGTCAAGGCGGCGCGGGTGCACATCGTGCTACCCGACCGCGCCTCGTTCCGCCGCGAGCAGCAGCCCGCCTCCGCCTCCGTCGTCATCCGCACGGAGGACGCCGACGACGCCCGCTCGGCGCAGGCGATCCGCCACCTCGTCGCCGCCGCCATCCCCGGCATGAAGGCAGACGCCGTGACGGTGCTCAGCACCGACGGCACGGTGCTCGCGGCCGGCGACGACCTCTCGAACGCCGCGGCCGGCAAGCTTGCCGGCCTCGAGCATCAGGTCAGCCGCGAGATCGAGGAGAACCTCCGGCGCACGCTGTCGCCCTATCTCGGCCTCGGCAACTTCGAGGTCAGCGTCGCGCCACGCCTCAACACCGACAAGACCACGGTGAGCGAGACGACCTTCGATCCGGAATCGCGGGTCGAGCGCTCCATCCGCTCGGTGCGCGAGAACGAGCTGTCGCAGAACCGCTCGAGCGACGCGCCGACCACCGTGCAGCAGAACATCCCGGCCGAGCAGGTGGCCGCCGGCAACGGCAACGACCAGAGCGAAGAGAACACGCGCCGCGAAGATCTCACCAACTACGAGATCTCGACCAAGGTCACGCAGACCGTCCGCGACGGCTACACCATCGAGACTCTCTCGATCGCCGTCCTCGTCAACCGCGACCGCCTGGCCGAGATCGAGGCCGCCGGCGGCGCGCCGATCGAAGCGCAGCTTACCGAGATCGAGGAGCTGTCGTCCTCGGCGGCCGGCTACGACCCGCAACGCGGCGACCAGATCAAGGTTTCGGCCGTCGGCTTCATCGACGGCGGCAAGCCGCTCGAGGCGTCGCCGTCCCTGCCGATCGTCGAGCTGCTGCTGCGCCAGTCCGGCACGCTCGTCAACGCCCTCACCATCCTCGTCGTCGCGGCGCTCCTCATCTGGTTCGGGCTCCGGCCGGCGGTGCGCGCCATCGTGGCGCGACCGGCGGACGAGTCGGCCACCGACGGGCAGCTCGTGACCGATGCCGGCATCGCGGCGCTCACCGCCGAGGAGGCGGCCGCGCTCGCCAGCCAGCCCGGCGTCAACCTCATCGAAGACCTCACGAACAAGATGACGCGCTCGCCGCAGCGGCGGCTCGAGCAGATCGTCGAGCTCAACGAGGAGCAGGCGGCGGCGGTCCTCAGGCACTGGATGCGGCAGGAGGAGCGCGCGTGACCGTCGGCGCCTTCGCGCGGGCCCTTCCGGACTTCGCGCGCGGCGACGATCCTGCGCCGCCGATGGAGATGGAATCGCTCGCCCCGTCGGCGCCCGTCGAGGATCCGCTGAAGGCGCTCGACGAGGCCTACCAGCGCGGCCGGAGCGAGGGCGTCGCCAGCGCCACCGACTCGTTCGAGCGGACGCGCGCCGCCGATCTCGCCCGCTTCGAGGAACGGCTCGTCGAGGAGCGGAGCCGCTGGACGGAGACGGAGAGCGACCGGCTCGCGGGTGATATCCAGCAGGGGATGCAGGCTCTCGAGGCCGGGATCGCGGCCTGCGTCGCCCGCATCCTTCAGCCCTTCCTGGCCGAGAGCGTACGGCGCCGCGCGCTCGACGAGCTCTCGGAAACGTTGACGGCGCTTCTCACCGGCGGGGTGCGCACGCTCGTCGTCAGCGGCCCTGCCGATCTCGTCGGCCCACTGAAGGCGAAGCTCGGCCCATACGCGGCGGCGGTCGAGTTCCGCCCCGCCGACGGACCCGACATTCTCGCGAAGACGCGCGACACCGTCGTCGAGACACAGATCGGCGCGTGGCTCGACCGCCTCGCCGCCGCTGTCGAGTGAGGCTCGCATGGCCGAGGGCGACATCAAGCACGACATCATCATCGTCCGCCGCTACGAGGACGAAGAGCATCACCACGCCAACTCGACGTGGAAGGTCGCGCACGCCGACTTCATGACGGCGATGATGGCGTTCTTCCTCATCATGTGGCTCCTCAACGCCACCGACGAGAAGTCGCGTCAGGAGATCGCCAACTACTTCAACCCGATCCGCCTCTCCGACAACCAGCCGAACAAGAAGGGCCTCCGCGATCCGGCGGAGGGAGAACAGAGCGGCACCGAGAAGGGCGGCAAGGAGCCGGACCAGAAGGCGACGATGGGAATACGCTTCGAGGGGCCCTATCCGGTCACCCTCGGCCCGTCCCTCGGCGACTCCGCGACGCCGCCGCAGGCGGCCGACAACGGCGACCGCGAGCGCGCGGTCTTCCAGGATCCCTACGCGGCCCTCGCCGCGATCGCCGCGGAGGCCGCGCCGGAGGATACCTCGCCGGCGAGCGCCGACGTCATGGTCGGCGCCACCGGGATGTCGGGCGCGAGCGGCAGCGAGGTCGTGCGCGATCCGTTCGACCCGGTCTACTGGCAGACCAAGGCCACGCTGGAGGCGCCGAAGACGGACAGGACCGACGCCGCGACGAGCGCCGCGGGCAGTCCCGTTCCGCCGGCGGACGAGGCGGTCGACGCGACGAAGGCGCTGAACTCGTCGCTCGCCGCCGCCGTCCTCAACACCGAGGTCGCACCGGATCCGGGCGAGGCGGCGGCCGCTGCGGCGGCCGATCCCGCCGATCCGGCCGGCACTGACGAGACGCCGCGACAGGCGGCGGCCGCGCTCGCGGAGCGGCTCGCCGAGGCGCTGGGAACTTCGGGTCTGACGCCGCGCCTCGAGGTCGTCGGCACCAGCGAGGGCGTGCTCATCAGCCTTACCGACGACATCGACTTCAGCATGTTTCCGATCGGTTCCGCCGTCCCCAACCCGCAGGCCGTGGTGGCGCTCGAGAAGATCGGCCGCGTGCTCGCCGCGCAGGCCGGCGAGCTCGTCATCCGCGGCCACACCGACGCCCGCCCCTTCCGCTCGGAGACCTACGACAACTGGCGGCTCTCCACCGCCCGCGCGCACATGGCCTACTACATGCTCATGCGCGGCGGCCTCGAGGAGAAGCGCTTCCGCAAGATCGAGGGCTTCGCCGACCGCGAGCCGCGCGACCCGTCCGACCCGCAGGCGGCGATCAACCGACGGATCGACATCCTGGTGCGTGGGCCGGCCGCATGAGCCCTCCAGCCTCGGGTCCAGTGCGCGGCTTCGTGATCGCGGCGTTCCTCGCCTCGGTCGGACAAGCCGCCGCGCAGCAGTCGCCGATGGTGTTGGACGCGCCGATGCGACTCGTGCGGCCCGCCACGTCGCTGCCGCCCGGCAAGACCTCGCGCGACGGCGACATCGCGGCCGTGCCGCCCGTCGCAGTCCCCACCCCCCAGGCCGCTCCGGCGGCGCCGGCACCCCGCGAGGCCATCGCGGCCGCGGCCGGCCAGCCGCTGGTGATCGCCCCGGTCGGCGCCGAGGCACCTCCCCCGAGGCCCGGCGAGACCCTCGACCAGCCCGCACGCGTCGCCCCGGTCGCTCCCGCGACTGCCCCGACAGGCGACGCCCCGCCGCCTGCACGATCGCCGGTGCCCGCCGCCGCGAAGGAGGCGCCATCGGCCGTCGTCGTCCAGCTTCCACCGGCGAAGCCCATCCTTCCGGCCGCATCCGCTCCGCCGCCAGAGGAGCCGACCGACGCCGCACCGCCGGTCGAGGAGCCGGCAGAAGCCGCTCCGGCACCGCCGGCGTCCGTCCCCGCGGCGACGCCGGAAGCGGAGCCGGTCGAGCTGCGGGAGCCACCGACGGACGAGGCTCCAGGCGAACGGCCGCCCGCCGATGTCGCCGCCGGCCTCCCGCCGGTGATGGCCCCGGTCCCGGCCGACCTGCCGCCGCCCGTGCGCCTCGTCGGGCCGGAGCCGGTGATCATGCCGGGTGAGGTCGGCCCGGACGAGGTCGACGGGTTGGGCGAGCCACCACCCGTCTACCCGCCGGCGGCCGGCGTCGCAGCCGGGTTGCCGCCGGTGATGGAGCCGGTCCAGGCCGACCTTCCGCCGCCGATGCCCGTGGTCGGGCCGGTGCCGATTTTGACGACCGACGATCTCGACGGGATGGACGAACTCGACGAACCGCAGCCCGGCGACCCGCCGCCGTCGGGCGTCGCCGCCGGCCTGCCGCCGGTCATGGCGCCGGTCCCCGCCGACCTGCCGCCGCCGGTGCGCATCATCGGGCCGGACCCGCAGATGGAGCCGGACGAGATCGACCTGCCGGCGCCGCCGTCCGCCGACATGCCACCGACGGGCGCCGCTCCTCCGCCGGAACCGGAGCCGGTTCCGGCCGCGTTGCCTGCGCCGACCATGCCCGTCGCGCCGGACCCCGCGGCGGACGAACCGGATGAGCCGGCCGAGCCCGAGATCCCGCCACCCTCCCCGACCGCCGCTCCGGCACGCTCGGATGCAGCCCCCGTTCCCGCCGAACCGACGCCCGGCGAGCCCAGTCCAGCCATCCCCGCGCTGCCGCCGGCCGACACGACAACCACGGTCGCAGCGCCGCAGACCAGCCCCGCCGATCCTTCGGAGACGGGCGCTCCCGACATCGCCGCCCTGATCCGGGATCTCCTCGGCGATCCGATCCCGCGGCCGGCACCGACGGTCTTCGGCGACCGGCTCGTCGATCCGTCGGTCGGCCTCTCCGGCGGTGCCTCGGGCGACGCCGCGCCAGATGTCGCCGCAGCGGTCGCCGCGAGCGAGCCGCAGCCGGATGCGGCGGACACCTCGCCCGTCCGGCTGGTGCGCCAGCTGCAGCAGTTGCAGGACCAGATGGCGCGCGGATCGGCGGGGGCGCTCCGGCGCCAGCGCGCGCTGCTCGACCGCATCGAGGGCGTATTCCGCTCGGCGAAGCCCGCGGTGTGGCAGGAGCCGGCCAACACCCACGCGCTGGTGACCTTCGTGCTCAGCGGTGGCAACCCGGCCCCGCTGCGCGACGTGCTCGGCCGCACCCCGAAGCCGCCGGTCGACGAGCGGCTGATGGGCGGCGTGCTCGCCTATGTCGAGGGGAAGGAGGACGAGGCCGCCGCGCTCCTCGCCACGATCGACGTGCTCGAGGTTCCGGCCAGCATGGGTGCCCAGCTGGCGCTCGCCAAGGCGGCCCTCGCCGTTGCGACCGACACGCCGCTCGCCGTCGGCATGCTCGACACGGCACGGCTTCTCGCGCCCGGAACGCTCGCCGAGGAGGCGGCACTGCGGCGTGAGATCTTCGTCGTCAGCCAGACCGGCGACATCGACAAGTTCGAGCTCCTGTCGGCCCAGTACCTCACCCGCTTCCGCTACTCGGTCTATGCCGGCAACTTCCGGCAGCGCTTCGCGGCTGCCTTGACGCGGATGGACTTCGTCAACGACCCGAAAGAGTTCGGCCGGCTCGACGACATGCTGGCCGATCTCGACGTCGATAGCCAACGCGAGATCTACCTTCTCGTCGCTCGATCCGCCGTCAACCGCGGCCTGACCACCGCCTCGACGCTGGCCGCCGAGCGCGCGATCGCGCTCTCCGGGCCCGGCAGCATCGACGCGGCCCGCGGCCGGCTCTATCGGGCCGCCGTGCTGGTCGTCACGCCCGCCGGCCTGGAGGCCGGGCTCGAGGACCTCACCGCGATCGACACGTCCCGACTGCCGCCGGACGACGCCGCTCTGCATCAGGCCGCGTCCTCGACCGCGAAGCTGATCCTGACCGCACCCGACCTGCCGGCTCCCACGATGCCGCCGGCCGAGCCGGTGCCGACCGAGCAGATGGACGGCGCGGACGGAACGCCGGCAACCGATGTCGCAAGCCGCGCGCAAGATGCGCTCGCTACGGTCGACGCGTTGCTGAAGGGGGCCCGATGACCCGCCTCGACCTTCTAACTGCCGGCTTGTCGCGCGCGGTCGATGTCCGCAGCACTGGGCACACCGAGACCGCGGACCCCGACGGCAAGGGCGGCGCCTTCGACGCTCTCCTGAAGGATCTCGCGCGCCCTGCGACCAAGGGACGGATCGGCGGAAGCTCGGACGACGACGTCGAGCGATCGACGTCCGGCCGGAGCGCGCGTCAGGCCGATCGCACCCGGCCGGACCCGGCCGACGAGGCGGCGACGCCGTCGGACGCAGTCGCCGCCGAGGCCGGCCTCGACGCGGCGCGGCTTCTTCTCTCCGGCCTCGCCGCCGAGCGCTCCCCGCAGCATCCCTCCGAGCCCGGTGCGGACGCCGACGTCCCGGCATCCCGGCAGGACGCCTCGACGGTCGACCAGGCGGGCAGCTCCGATCGACAGCCACGCACGCTCGCCGCGACCGTCGTCGCCCGCGAGACGCATTTCGAGCCGGTCCGCCGACCGGCGTCGCTGGACTCGGCCTTCGCCGACCCCGGCACCAACACGCCGGAGGCGGCACCGCACCCCGATGATGCGGGCGCCGCCGTCGGAGCAGGGGGCCTGAACGGGCTCGCCGCACGAACCGACGACGCACGCTCCGCGCCTCTGGTTGACGGCCGGCCACGCGGGACGAGCATTGCCGACGCCCCGGCCGAGCCGCCTGCGGACAACCTCTCCGCGAGCGCCGACGAAGCGTCCTTACGGCTCGCCGACCCAGAGGAGCGCCCGACGACCGTGGCGCCGCGAGCAGTTGCGCCACCCCAGCCGACCGCCGGCGAAGCGCGTCCGGCGGATTTGCAGGCCGGGCATGCCGACCCGGATGCCGCCGCGGACGCGACACCGCGTGCGCCATCGACCGCGAGCAATGGCGGCACGTCGGCCGAAAGTGACGGGGACGCACCGTCCAGCGAGCGCCGCGCGGCGATGTCCGCTGCGCCGGCATCGGCCGTCGGCACGGCCGAGCCGACCGAGGCCGCGCTGCCGCCGGCCACGCTGCAGCGACTCGCCGGCGCCATCCTCGCCGAAGCTCGCAGCACGACCACCGCCGCGCCGTCGCAGGCCGCGGCGAGCGGCGAGACCGCGACGACCGGCGGGCCGGTCAAGATCCTCACGTTGCGTCTGCAGCCCGAGAGCCTCGGCACGGTCACGGTGCGCCTTCGTCTCGTCGGCAACGCGCTCGAGATGCAGATCCGCGCCGGCAGCAGCGACACCGCCGAACTCCTGAAGCGCGATCGCCAGGCGCTCGAGGAGATCCTGAAGTCGAGCGGCTACGACACCGACCTCCTGACGATCCAGTCCGCCGGCGACGGTCCCCGCATCGATACGGCGACGACCGTGCCGTCCGCCGGCCGGCAGGACGCGCCGACGGACGGCGGCTTCCGCCAGGGCGGTGGCGGGCAGCCGTCCGGCCGGGAGACCAGCGACGGCGATCGGCCGCGATCGCAGCCGGCGACCACCCAGAAGGCGGAGATGCACGATGAAGCGCCTCGCGGCGGCGATCGTCCTGGCGGCATTTACCTCTAGCGTCGCCGCGACCTCGGCCCTCGCGGGGCAGAACGTCTGCGAGCGCGAGATGACGCGGGCCTCGAAGAAGTTCAACGTGCCGCTCGGCATCCTCTACGCGGTCGGCCTCACCGAGACCGGGGTCAAGGGCTCGCTGCAGCCGCACGCGATGAACATCGAGGGCCGCTCCTATTTCGCGGCGAGCGCCGAGGACGCGATCCGCAAGTTTCAGAGCGCGCAGCGCAAGGGCGCGCGGCTGATCGACCTAGGCTGCATGCAGATCAACCACCACTATCACCGTCAGCGATTTCCCTCGCTGCGGGCGATGTTGGAGCCGCGGACCAACGTGGAATACGCCGCCCACTTCCTCACCGAGCTGAAGGCGCGCGAGGGATCGTGGACCATGGCGGTCGCGCGCTACCACGCCGGCCCCAACAACGACCCGGCCCAGAAGCGCTACGTCTGCGCGGTGATCCGCAACATGGTGGCGACGGGCTTCGGCTCCTGGACGGCGAACTCCCGCGCCTTCTGCCGGTAGCGGGGCCCCGGCCGGGGGGCCCCCGCGCCGGAGGCCGGCACCGGCCAGCGCACGCGGCACCCGTCAGGCGAACAGGGAATCGATGTCGTCCTGCGAGACGACGTTCACGTCCCCGGCGAGCGCCGGGCCGTTCAGGAACGCGGCGTCGCCGGCCCGCTCGGCCGCGTCCTCGCCGCCATTTTCGGCACCACCCCAGATCTCGACCATGCTGGCGACCCTGAGCTCGATGAAGCGCAGCAGCGACACCACCTTGCTGATCCGCTGGCCCGAGATGTCCTGAAAATTGCAGGCCTCGAAGATCTGGATCGCTTCCTTGTGGATGGCCATCACGAGATCGCGCTGTTCGCCCGACAGCTGCGGCAGCAGCTTGCCGGCGGAGGCATCGATGCTCTCCGCTGCGGCGAGGATCGACTCGGTGGCGCTCTCCGTGTCGGAGACGACGGCGTCGAGCTCGTCGGTCGCCCTGAACAGCGACTGCCCCTTGGGCCCGCTGGATGAGAGCGCGCCGATTTCCGCACGGGTCTGAACGATGGCGTCCTGGATGGCGCCGACGCCGCTCCACAGCGCCTTTCCACCGTGCTGCTTGCCGCGATCGCTCTCGCGCACGGCCAGTTCGTGGATGATGCTGCGCAGATCCGCGAGCTCGGCTGAGATCTTGTCGAGGTGGCTGGCGACGCCGCCTCTATCGCTCATATCCGCCCCCCGAACGCCCCTCTCCGACGTCTCGACACGAAACGGCCGCCGGCCTTCCGCCATCAGCGCCTCCTGCAGCATCATCCAGGATCATCCACATGCATCTTCTATAGTGCGGCGACGATGCGACGGCCAAGAGCCCGGCGTCGGCGTCGCAAGCTTCACGCAAGGCTTCCGGAAAAAAGTAGGGCTCAGAGGCCGGTGTCCGGTCGGCAGGCGGCGGAGCGCGGACCGCCCGCGATTTGGAGTGTGAGATGGCGCTTGACTTCTCGATGCCGATCCTGGTCGTCGACGACTACAAGACCATGATCCGCATCATCCGGAATCTCTTGAAGCAGCTCGGCTTCGACGATGTCGACGAGGCATCGGACGGAACCGAAGCGCTGTCGAAACTCAAGGAGCGGAGCTACGGGCTCGTGATCTCCGACTGGAACATGGAGCCGATGACCGGCTACGAGCTGCTGCAGCGCGTGCGGGCGGACGACGCGCTGAACGGCGTTCCGTTCATCATGGTCACCGCCGAAGCGAAGTCGGAGAACGTCATCGCGGCCAAGAAGGCCGGCGTTAACAATTACATCGTGAAGCCGTTCAACGCGCAGACGCTGAAGGGTAAGATCGAGACCGTCTTTCAGTCCAACTGAGTGGCCCGGAGCCCTATCCCGGCCGATCCTCGCCTCCAAGAGGAGACACGGCCCTGACCAACGCGACGATCCGCCGGCCGATTCGCTCGGCGAGAGAGACCGCCATCGCGGCGATCGGGAGCGTCGGCACCCGCGACGCGGCGGGCGGCGAGCCGTGCCCGTCGGCGCGGCGGCCATCGCCTGCCGAGGTCGGGGCGGCGCAGTTCGCGCCTGCGGCGAAACGCAGCATCCACTGGCAAAAGGGTCGGGCGATCCGAGCGGCCGATCACGATCGGACGGCTCTCCGGCTGGCCGCCGCGGCAGCGGCGCTCGACGGCCGGACGACGATCGACGGCAGACGGCAGGGGCTTCGTCCCGCCTACGCCACAAAAGCTTTGCGCGTTGCCTCTAGTTTCGCTTCTAATCTCCGATGGGGGCTTCTCCGCGCTTGACCAGGCCGGACTACTGACTGCGTTCTAACCCTGGGGGGTGGGTAACGGTTGTGTATATCGTGGTCGACCAACGCTCGAGTGTAATCTCTGGATACGTTTCGAGCTTTTGCCGGGAAGGCGTCGCCTCGCTCGGATTCGCCTCCGAGGAGTTCCGGGACTGGCTGCAGACGGCGTCTGACCAGGACCTCGGCGCCGTCCAGAGCTTTCTCCTCGGCGACTTCGAGATGCGGACCAGCTACGCCGAGATCATCCGCAGCCATTGTCGCGCGCCGATCATGGCGCTGAGCGAGGTCAGGTCTCTGGAACAGACGCTCGCGCTGTTCACGGCGGGGATCGACGACGTCATCCGCAAGCCCGTCCACGTGCGGGAGATCATCGCCCGGTCGGATGCCGTCTGGCGTCGCCTGAACGATCCGGCGGGCAAGGCGATCAATGGCCGGCTGAAGGTCTTCTTCGACGGGCGCGACCCCGAGATCGACGGCCAGGTGCTCATGCTGCCGCGGCGTGAGCGGCACATTCTCGAATATCTGGTGAAGAACTCGGGCCGGCGGCTGACGAAGACGCAGATCTTCAATGTGATCTACGGCATCTTCAACGAGAGTGTCGACGAGAGCGTCATCGAAGGTCACATGAGCAAGCTTCGCAAGAAGCTGCGCAACCGCCTCGGCTACGACATCATCGACGCCAAGCGCTACATCGGCTACCGCTTCGTCGGCTGAGATGCTGCACGAGTAGAATTGGATTTTTGCGAGTGACGTGGGAAACGCCCGTGGCTCGGGCGCTACGCTTCAGTTGAGCAGGCCGCCGTTGCCCGGCCGGTTGCCGGCTCCCGTCACGGCACGCGTCGCCGCAGCATCGAACTCGGCGACCGCATGCGCGTGCTGGAGCAGCCATGTCGTCGCCTCGCTGGGCGGCATCGGCGCCGCGAAGAGATTGCCCTGCATGCCGTCGCAGCCGCACTGCTGCAGGAAGCGCAGCTGCTCACGCGTCTCGACCCCTTCGGCGACGACCTGCAGCGACAGACTGTGGGCGAGGTCGGTCACGGTGCGGATGATCGGCTCGCAGGACGGCACGACATTGAGGCCCGCGACGACCGAGCGGTCGATCTTCAGGCGGTTGACCGGCAGGCGCTGCAGCAGCGCGAGCGCGGCATTGCCGGTGCCGAAATCGTCGAGGATGATCTCGACCCCGAGATCGTGCAGCTTGTTCAAGCGGTTGAGCACCAGCGCGCTGTCCGGTCCGAGTGCGATCGCCTCGGTCACCTCCACCGCGAGGTTCTGCGCCGACAGACCGACGTCCGCCAGGCACGCCTTGACGTGGTCGACGATGGCGGCGTTGGTCAACTGCTGCGCACCGATGTTGACGGCGATGCGCCCTGTGCTCAGCCCCTTCTCGCCCCACTCGCGGACCTGGCGGAGCGCCTGACGCAGGATCACGTCGCCGAGCGGCCAGATGAGCCCCGCGGCCTCGACCGAGGCGATGAAGCTGCCGGCCGCCACCATGCCGGTGCGCGGCCGGTTCCAGCGAGCCAGCGCCTCGCATCCGATCACCCGTCCGCCGTCGAGACCGAGGATCGGCTGGAAGAACGCTTCCATCCGCCCACCGTCGATCGCCCGCCGGAGTTCGTCGTCGGTCACACGAAAGCCATTGGGCCGCCGACGCGACGGCGGAGCGTCGGCAGGGCGCGTGGCCGCCACGAGGGCCGCTTCGGCCGACCGCGCCAGCATCTCCGGCGACCGCCCGTCCTGCGGCCAGCGCGCCGACCCGATGTGCACGACGTGGGGAGCGCTCGGACCACTCCCTTCCAGGGGTGCCGACAGGCGCCTCGCGAAGTCTTCGACGCGGCGGGCGAGCGTGCCCGCGTCGGCGAGCCCGGGCATCAGGGCCATGAAGCGGCCACCGATGAGCCGCGCGGCGATGTCCGACGGCCGGATGAGGTCGGCGAGCCGCCGCGCCGCCACCGCGAGGAGGTCGCACCCTGCGGCCTCGCCTCGAGCTTCGACGATCGCGTCGAAATCGCTGATGCCGATCATCATCAGCGCGCCGTACCCCTCGCCGTCGGCGAGCAGGTCCGCGAGGCGCGAGGCAAGCGGGGCGGGCCCCGGTAGCCCGGTGATCGGATCGGTCTCGGTCGTCACCGGGCCGACGCACCCGGCCGCGCCCTGCCGCGCCGGCAGCCGATCGCCTGATGTCGCAGGGCGGCCGGCCGGCAGTTCCTCGACGACGATACAAAGACGCCCGTCACAGACGAGGATACCGATGCCGATGTCCCGCCAGACGTCGCCGTCCGAGGCACGGACTTCGAGGCTGGCGGCGATCGTGGACGGGCGCGTAGCGCCGCCCGCGGCCGAGCGGGTCGACTCCGTCACCGACCGCCAAAGACTCTCGGCCTCCGTCCGGTCGGTGAAATGATCGAGAAAGTGGCGCTCGCCCGGCGCGCTCGCCCTTGCCGCCCGGGCATTGCGCAGAAGCACCACCCCGGTCGCGCCGTCATAGACCGTGACGAGCTCGCCGCGCAGGCCGACCGCCTGCAGAAGGAGGCCGGCGCCGCCATCGGTGAGCCGCGTCGACAGCGCGAGACAGTCGACCGAGCGGGGTTCGTCGCCGGCCGGCGATCGGACCAGCATCGGAACAAGCGCACCGCCACCGAGCCCCGCCGCCAAGTGAGGCATCATCTCGTCGAAGAGGGCGTCGCCCACCGGAGCCGCCGAGAGCTCGTCCAGCGTCGACGCCCGCCAGAGCCGGAGCGCCGCCTCGTTCGCGCCGACGATCCGCCGCCGATCGAGATCGACCAGCCACGCGGGCCCGCTCGCGATCCCGAGATCGGTCGACGGTCTCCCGGTTTCGCCGTCTCCGCCCGCCCCTTTGCCCATGCGGGCACCTCTCCCCGACCGCCCGATCCCGACGTGGCGGTGGCCAACGACTTATGCTTCGCCCCGATCGCGCTCGCCGACAAGCGAAACCGGTCCCCTCGGCGCCATCCGGCAGTCGATGTTCACGGTCACTCTGACCGATCGCCAGTCGCAGCGGCACGGCTTCCGCGCGAACTGGCCGACCTTTTCAATCAAAAGCCCGTCAGACGCAAGCGCACCCTCGGCTGCGCGCCGCCGGATCGCTTCCCCAGTCGAAGGTCCCGTACATTCAGCCGAAATTGCGGCGGCCTGCTCCGGCGCGGGCTCGCCGATCGGCCGCGGTCGGTCTGCAGGCGGAGGGGTCGGCGACGGGTGAGCGCCGGCAGCTTGAAGCCCGGCAGCTTGAAGCCCGGCGTGCAGGAGCGGCGTCGGCACGCTCGGCCGGGCTGCGTCGGCATAAGGGCGGCCGCCCGCCGAAGGAACGATCCTTCGGCGGACAGCCGCCCGATGCCCGAGTGGTCACGACATGGACGAAGCGTCCGGTCGGCGCTCAGCGGTAGGGGTAGCCGGCCTTCTCCATCACCGCCGCGTAGTCCTTGAAGGCCTGCACGACCTTGCCGGCGCGCGGGCTCGAGGCGGCGATTTCGTCCCAGAAGCCCTCGGCGTCGGCGACGACCTGCGCCCACTCCTCCGGCGGCAGGGCGGTCAGCTCCATCTTCTTGCCCTCGACGCGCAGCTTCGCCTCGCCGCCCCAGTACCAGACGTTCCGGTAGTAGTGCGACTGGTCGATGGTGGTGCGGAAGAGCTGCTGCAGATGCGGCGGCACCTTCTCCCAGCTCGCCTTGTTGGCGAAGTAGGAGCCGCACCACGCACCGGTGATGCTGTTGGTGAGGGCGTAGTTGCAGACGTCGGCCCAGCCGACCTCGTAGGCCTCGGTGAAGCCGCACCAGGCGACGCCGTCGAGCTCGCCGGTCTGCAGCGCCACCTCGACGTCGTCCCACGGCACCGTCACCGGGATGAGGCCGTAGCGCGAGAGGAACTTGCCGGCCGTCGGCACGCCGAACACGCGCTTGCCGTTCATATCGGCGAGCGAGCGGATCGGATCCTTGGTGAAGATCTGCAGCGGGTCCCAGGCGCCGGCCGACAGCCACACCACACTGTCGATCTCGCCGTAGGCCTCCTTCCAGATGTCGTTCAGCCCGTAGTAGGCGAACAGCGTCGGCATATCGAGGCTGAAGCGGGTGTTGAACGGGAAGTAGCCGCCGAACACCGCGATGTCGACCGGCGAGGCCATCGTCGCGTCGTCCGACTGCACCGCGTCGATGGTGCCGTTCTGCAGCGCCCGGAAGAGCTCGGCCGTCGGCACCAGCTGGTCGGCGTAGTAGAGCTCGATCTCCATCTCGCCGTTCGCCGCCGCGTTGAAGGCCTCGATCTGCGGCTTGATCACGTGCGCGCCGAGGGGGGCGCCGGAGTAGGTCTGCAGCCGCCATTTGATCGGCGCCTGGGCGCGGGCGACGTGCGGCGCGGCGAGGGTGCCGCCGGCCACCGCCGCGGCGCCGCCGAGACCCGCCGCCTTCAGGAACTTGCGGCGGCTCTCGAGAATGGCGTCCGCCGCCGGATCATGCTTCTTGATGGTCATCTTCGCGGTCCCCTGTTGCTGTTGGAACATTGCACTTCACCGGCACGTCAGAAATGCTCGACCTACTTCGAGTAGACGTAGTTCGGCAGCCATAGCGCGATCTGCGGGAAGGTCATGATGATGCCGATCGTAATCACCATCATCACGACGAATGGCCCGATCGATCGATAGATGTCGACCAGCGTGATCTCCTTCGGCGCCATCGACCGCATCAGGAACAGATTGTATCCGAACGGCGGCGTGATGTACGCGATCTGGCACGTGATGGTGTAGAGGACGCCGAACCAGATCAGATCATAGCCGAGGGTCTTGACCAGCGGCACGTAGAGCGGCGCGACGATGACCAGCATCGCCGTATCGTCGAGGAACATGCCCATGACGATGAACGACGCCATCATCATCAGCAGCACCTGCCAGGGCTCGAGCTCCCAGTTGTGGATGAAGATCGTCTCGATCGCCTTGACCGCCCCGAGGCCGTCGAAGATCGCGCCGAAGGCGAGCGCGGCGAGGATCAGCCACAGGAACATGCAGGAGATGCCGAGCGTCTTGCGCGCGGTCTCGTGCATGAGCCGCCAGGAGAGCCGTCCCTTCACCGCCGCGGCGAGCGTCGCGGCGGTGGCGCCGACCGCCGAGCTCTCGACGAGGCTCGTCACGCCCATCACGAAGAGGCCGGTCATCGTGAAGAAGATCAGGAACGGGATGATGCCGGCCCGCAGCAGCCGCAGCTTCTCGGCGAGCGGCATCGCGAGGTCTTCGTCGGAGACGGTCGGCGCGAGCTTCGGGTTCAGGTGGCAGCGCACCACGATGTAGACGACGAACAGCCCGGCCATCAGCAGGCCCGGGAACACGCCGGCGAGCCACAGCTGGCCGACCGGCTGCCGCGCGATCATACCGTAGAGCACGAGCACGACGCTCGGCGGGATGAGGATGCCGAGCGACGAGCCGCCCTGCACGACGCCCGAGATCATGACCTTGTCGTAGCCGCGGCGGAGCATCTCCGGCAGCGCGATCGTCGCGCCGATCGCCATGCCGGCGACCGAGAGGCCGTTCATCGCCGAGATGATGACCATCAGGAGGATGGTGCCGATGGCGAGGCCGCCGCGCAGACGGCCGAACCAGACGTGCAGCATCTTGTAGAGGTCTTCGGCGATGCCGGACTCCGAGAGGATGTACCCCATGTAGATGAACAGGGGCAGCGTCAGCATCGGGAACCAGTTGAACAGCTTGAACGCCGCGTTGAACGGCATCTCCACGGCTCCTTCGCCGTAGAGCAGCAGCGCCGCGCCCGCCGCGACGAAGCCGATGGCGGCGAAGACCCGCTGTCCGGTCAGAAGCGCCACCGACATGGTGGCGAACATGAGGAGGGCGATCAGTTCGTGACTCATGTCGCCTCGACCCCACGGATGGTCGCGATGTGCTTGAAGACGAGCGAGATGGTCTGCAGGATCATCAGCGCGGCGCAGACCACCATCAGCGACTTGATGGGGATCATCGACGGATTCCACATCGAGAAGCGGCGCTCACCCGTTGCAATGGCGTAGTCGAGGCTCGAGATCGACCCGATCAGCAGGACGACGAGGTAGAAGAGGAGGCACCAGACCGTGGCGAGGTCCATCCACGCCTTGCCGCGCGTGGAGAGGTGCGAATAGATGAGGTCCATCCGGACGTGGTCGTCGTCCTTGAGGCTCATCGCGCCGCCCATGAAATAGTAGGCGGCGAGCGTGAACTGGGCGAACTCGACGCACCAGTGCAGCGGGATATGGACGACGTTGCGCGTCACCGCGTCGAGCAGCAGCACGCCGACCATCGCAAAGATGAGGTACATCGCGACGATGCCGACATAGTCGGACGCGCGATCGACCATCCGCACGTAGAATCTTATCGCCGCGGGCATCGGCGCTCCCCCGCTGTCCAGTCCGTCGATCGATCGTCCAGATGGCTCATCTCAGCTCCACTCCTGCCGTTCGCAGGGCTGCTGCAAGTTCGGGACCGGGCGCCTCGTCGGAGACGAGGATGTCGACCTCGTCGAGCGGACAGACCCGGAAGGCCGCCATCCGGTCGAACTTCGCGGCGTTCGCCACCACGATGACGTGCCTGGAGCGCTCGATCATCGCGCGTGCCACCCGCGCCTCGTCGAAATTCGCGTCCATGATGCCGACGGCGCCGTCGATGGCGGCGACCGAGAGGATCGCGTGGTCGGCCTGGAACTCGCCGATCTGCTCGACCGCCATCGGTCCGATGGTCTCGCCGGCGTCGGCGCTGAAGCTGCCGCCGATCAGATAGACGGCATTGCGCAGTTCCGGCGCACCGAGGATGCGCGCGATGCCGATCGAATTGGTGATCACCGTCAGGCGGCCGACGGCGGCGATTTCCTCGGCGCAGATCAGCGTCGTCGAGCCGGTGTCGATGAAGATCGTGTCGCCTGGCTCCAGCACCTGGACCAGCTTCTTGGCGATCTCGCGCTTCGCCTCGGCGCTCTCGGTCATGCGCTCGGTGAAGCTGCCCTCCGCATGGAGGCGCGCGCGCTTGGCACCGCCGTGGATCTTCTGCACGGCGCCGGTCTCGGCCAGCCGGCCGAGATCGCGGCGGACTGTCTCCGCCGAGACGCCGAACATCAAGGCGAGCTCGTCGACCGAGATTCGCCCTTGCCTGCCGATCAGGCTGGCGATCTCGGCCCGGCGTTCCTTCGGCTTCATGCTTCCCCTCGTTGCCCGGAGGCTAGCGGGCGAAAAGCGACCATGTCAACGGCGGCCTGCCCGAATTGACGAAACTGTGTGGATTTTCACCGCAGAATTGACCGAGTAGGCAATTTGTGCCACTTCTTGCCCCATTGCGACATCGGCTCGCACGCAGGAAGGCAAACTCAGGCCATGTCGCAGCGGGGCGTCGACGAGCGGGACAGCTACGACGTCGCGATCATCGGCGGCGGGGTCGTCGGGTGCGCGATCGCGCGCCGCTTCGCCCTCGAAGGGGCCAGGGTCGTCCTCCTCGAAAAGGCCCCCGACATTCTCGACGGAGCCTCGAAGGGCAACAGCGGCATCCTGCACACCGGCTTCGATGCGCCGCCGGGATCGCTCGAGCAGGCGTGCGTCGCCGCCGGTCACGCCGAATACCTCGAGATCCGCGAGCGGCTGGGCCTTCCGCTGATCCGGGCGGGCGCCCTGGTGCTCGCCTGGACCGACGAGGAGACCGCCGCCCTGCCGGCCCTCATGGAGCAGGCGCACCGGAACGGCGTCGACGATATCGTCCCGTTGACCGGCGCGGAGGCGCGCCGGCTCGAGCCCGGCCTCGCCGCGGGCGTGCGCGCCGGTTTCCAGGTGCCCCGCGAATACCTCATCGATCCGTGGACGGCGCCGCACGCCTATCTGCTGCAGGCGCTCGGGAACGGCGGCATGCTGCTGCGCGACTGCGAGGTGACGACCGGCGTCTTCGACGGCGCCGCCTGGCTGCTCGAGACGACGCAGGGCGCGATCGGCGCCGGCCTCGTGATCAACGCCGCCGGGCTCTACGGCGACATCGTCGACGAGCGGCTGATCGGCCGCAGCGACTTCACCGTCCGCCCGCGCAAGGGGCAGTTCGTCGTCTATGACAAGACGGCCGCGGCGCTCGCCTCGCACATTCTGCTGCCGGTCCCCTCGAAGACCACCAAGGGGATCGTCGTCTGCCGCACGGCATTCGGCAACCTCCTCGTCGGCCCGACCGCCGAGGACCAGGACGACCGCCGCGAGGCCGCCCTGGTGCCGGAGACCCTGCGGGCACTGCAGCGGCGCGGCGAGGAGATCCTGCCGGGACTCGCCGACCAGCCCGTCACCGCCCTCTATGCCGGCCTCCGGCCGGCGACCGAGTTCAAGGACTACCAGATCCGCCACGACCCGGCGCGCCGCTACGTGACGGTCGGCGGCATCCGCTCGACCGGACTCAGCGGCGCCCTCGGCATCGCCCGCCACGTCGCCGGCCTCGCGGCGGCGGCGGGCGCCCGCTTCGAGCCGCCGGCCGAGCCGGACTGGCCGGTGCTCGGGGCGATCGCCGAGAGCGAGGAGCGTGACTGGCAGCGTCCGGACAACGGCGGCATCGTCTGCCACTGCGAGCTCGTCACGCGGCGGGAGATCGAGGCGGCGCTTGCGGGCCGGCTCGCCCCGCGGTCGTTCGCCGGCCTGAAGCGCCGCACCCGTGCCACCATGGGCCGCTGCCAGGGCTTCTACTGCTCGGCCGAGCTCGCCGCGCTCACCCGCGACCGTCTCGTCCACCCGATGCTGGGCGGCGACGATGCGAACTGACCGGCCCGACCACTGCGACGTCGCGATCGTCGGCGGCGGCCCGGCCGGCCTCGCCGCGGCGACCGAGCTCGTGGCCCTCGGCGTCCGCTCGGTCGTCGTGCTCGAGCGCGAGCCCGTGGCCGGCGGCATTCCCCGCCACTGCGGGCACTATCCCTTCGGCGTGCGCGAGTTCCGCCGTGTGCTGCGCGGGCCGGACTATGCCGCACGGCTGGTCGCCCGGGCGCAGGCCGCGGGCGTCACCATCGCGTCGGAGACGACGGTGACCGCCCTGCTGCCCGGCCCGCGCCTCGCGGTCTCGACGCCCGGCGGCGTCTGCGAGTTCAGCGCACGCGCGGTCATCCTCGCCACCGGCGTGCGCGAGGCGAGCCGCGCCGCGCGGCTCATCGGCGGCGAGAAGCCCGGCGGCGTACTGTCGACCGGCGCGCTGCAGTCGCTCGTCTACCTGAAGGGCCTGCGCCCATTCGGGCATCCGGTCATCCTCGGCACCGAACTGGTGTCGTTCTCGGCCCTGATGACCTGCCGCCATCTCGGCATCCGGCCGGCCGCGATGATCGAGCCGGCGGCGCGGACGACGGCGCGCTGGCCGAGCGCCCTCGTGCCGGCCCTCTTCGGCGTGCCGCTCCACCTCGACACCGAGCTCGTGGCGATCCACGGCGAGAGCCGCGTCCGCGACGTCGTGCTGCGCGATCGGGCGGGCCGCGAGCGGACGCTTCCGACCGACGGCGTCGTCGTCAGCGGCAAGTTCCTGCCCGAGGCCTCGCTCGTCCGGGCGAGCCACCTCGACCTCGACCCGGCGAGCGGCGGGCCCGTGGTCGACCAGTTCGGCCGCTGCTCGGACCCCGGCTACTTCGCCGCCGGCAACCTCCTGCGCGCCGTCGAGACCTCCGGCTGGAGCTGGGCCGAGGGCCGGCGGGTGGCCCGGACCGTCGCCGCCGGGCTCGCCGGCCGACTGCCCGATCCGGGCGGCGGCCTTCCGCTCGCGGCCGAAGGCGAGGCGCTGAAATACGTCGTGCCGCAGCGCTTCGTCCCCGCTGGGCCGAGCGACCTCGGCGGCGGCGCCTTCCAGCTCCGCGTCACGCGCGCGGTGCGGGGCCGGCTGACCCTGTCGGCCGGCGGTGCCGAGGTCTGGTCGGAAGCGCTCGACACCTTGCCGGAACGGCGCATCCTGGTGCCCTTCGCCGCCGTCCCGGCCGGCGCCGCGGCGCCGCTCGTGTTCCGGATCGTCGAGGCCCGCCGATGACGACCCTCGCCCTCGACCAGGGCACCACCAGCACCCGCGCCATCCTCGTCGACGACGCGGGACGGCTCTCGACGCTCCTTGCCCTGCCCCACCGCCAGCACTACCCGCGAGCCGGCTGGGTCGAGCACGACCCGGAGGAACTCGTCGCCAACCTCTGCGCCTGCCTCGAGGCGGCCGGCGCGGTCGGCGACCTCGCCGCCGTCGGCCTCGACAACCAGGGCGAAAGCTGCCTCGCCTGGGACGCGGCGACCGGCGCGGCCGTGAGCCCGGTCATCGTCTGGCAAGACGACCGGACGCGCGCGGAGACCGAGCGGCTGCGCGCCGACGGCGCCGAGGACCTCGTCCGCCGCCGCGCCGGGCTGCCGCTCGATCCCTACTTCTCCGCCTCCAAGCTCGGCTGGCTGGTGCGCGAGAACCCGGAGGCGCGCCGCCTCGCCGCCGCCGGCCGGCTGCGCCTCGGCACCACCGAGGCCTTCTTCCGCGACCGCCTGACCGGCCGCTTCGAGACGGACGTGACGACCGCCTCGCGCACGTCGCTGATGAACCTTTCGACCTGCGCCTGGGACGAGGAGCTCTGCCGGCTGTTCGGCGTGCCGATCGAGGCGCTGCCGGCGATCGGCGCCAGCACCGGCGACTTCGGCGGCCTCGGTTGCGGCGGCCGGACCGTGCCGCTCACGGCCAGCCTCGTCGACCAGCAGGCCTCTCTCTATGGCCACGGCTGCCGTGTCGCCGGCGACGCCAAGATCACCTTCGGCACCGGCGCCTTCGCGCTCGCCGTCGTCGACCGCCTGGAAGAGGCGGCGGACGACGGCCCGCTGCCGACGATCGCCTGGCAGAAGCACGGCGAAGCGCCGGCCTACGCGCTCGACGGCGGCGTCTACTGCGCCTCCTCGGCGGTCGTCTGGGCGCGCGAGCTCGGCCTCTTCGCCGACTTCGCGGCGATCGACGACTTCGCCGGCGCGCCGGCGATCGGCCGCGGCCTCGCCTTCGTGCCGGCGCTCGCCGGCCTCGCCTGCCCGCAGTGGGACCGCCGCGCCCGCGGCGCCTGGCTCGGGATGTCGCTCGACACCGCCCCGGCCGACCTGGTGCAGGCGCTCCTCGAAGGCGTCGCGCTGCGCACCGCCCAGGTCGTCGCGGCGGTCGAGGCGCGCCAGCCGCTAGCCGCCACGATCTCGATCGACGGCGGCATGACCGCCAACCGCTACTTCTGCCAGTTCCTCGCCGATGCGCTCGGTCGCGAGCTGATCGTCTCGGCCGAGCCGGAGCTGACGGCGATCGGCGCCGCCGCGCTCGCCGCCGAAGCGGTCGGCCGCCCGTTCCGCTTCGCCCGCGCCGGCCGGCGCATCGCCCCCCGCCCGCTGCCGGCGCGCGACCACGCCGTCTTCGCCGCCGCCTGCGCCGCCGTGCAGTCCTTCGGCACCGCCGCCGCGAGCACCGGCGAGGCCGCCCAGGGCTAGCCGCCGGCCCTGTCCTCGAGGATCATCGCGCTCGCCTTCTCGCCGATCATCACCGCCGCCGCATGGGTGTTGCCCGAGACGAGGCGCGGCATGATCGAGGCGTCGGCGACCCGGAGGCCGCCGATCCCGTGCACCGCGAGCCGCGGACCGACGACGGCGTCGATGCCGATGCCCATCCGGCAGGTGCCGGCGGCGTGGTGGATCGTGCTGGCGACCTGGCGGACATAGGCCTCGATCTCGTCGTCCGACCGGGCGTTCCGGCCGGGGCCAAATTCGGCCGGCCGATAGCCCGCGAGAGCTTTTGCCGCCATCACCCGGCGTGCCATCCCGATGGTCCGCACCGCGATCGCGAGGTCGCCGGGATCGGTCAGGAAGTTCGGCACGATCGCCGGATGCTCGGCCGCCGATGCCGACCGCACCCGCACATGGCCGCGGCTCGCCGGCCGGAGCTGGCAGCCGTTCATGGTGATGCCGGGGAAAGGATGCAGCGGCGCGCCGAGCCGATCGAACGTGAACGGCTGCACGTGGAACTGGACGTCGGCCCGGTCGGCGGCGGCGGCGGACTTGGCGAAGGCGCCGAGCTGGCAGGCGGCCATGGCGAGCGGGCCGCGGCGCGTGAGCGCATATTCGAGCGCGAGCCGCGCCTTGCCGACGAGCGAGCCGGCGCGGGTGTTCAGCGTCTCGGCGTTCTCGAGCCGGAAGAGGGTGCGCAGCTGCACGTGATCCTGCAGGTTCTCACCGACGCCCGGCAGCGCCCGCACCACCTCGATGCCGGCGTCGCGCAGGACCGACGCCGGGCCGATGCCGGAGAGCTGCAGAATCTGCGGCGACCCGATCGCCCCGGCGGCGAGCACCACCTCGCCCTCGGAGCGGGCGATCGCGCGCGCCCCGCCGATCGTGAACACCACGCCCGTCGCGCGCCCGCCCTCGACCACGATCTTCTCGACGAGCGCCCCGGTGATCACCTGGAGGTTCGGACGCTTCAGCGCCGGCCGCAGGAAGGCGCGCGCCGCGCTCCAGCGCAGGCCGCGCCGCTGCGTCGCCTCGAAGAAGCCAACGCCGAGGTTGTCGCCGCGGTTGAAGTCGTCGGTCGGCGGCACACCGGCCTCGACGAACGCCCGCCGCACGCCATCCATCAGCGCCCAGGAGACGCGCTGCGGCTCGATGCGCATCTCGCCCGTCGCGCCGTGCCAGGCGTCGCCGCCGCCGTGGTGATCCTCCGAGCGCCTGAAGAAGGGCAGGACGTCCTCCCACCCCCAGCCGGCGTTGCCGGCGGCGCGCCAGTCGTCGAAGTCGCGCGCCTGGCCGCGCACGTAGATCATGCCGTTGATCGAGGACGTGCCGCCGAGCCCGAGCCCGCGCGGGAAGCCGATCCGCCGGCCGCCGAGCGCCGCCTCGGGCTCGGATTGATAGCGCCAGTCGGTGCGCGGATTACCGATGCAGTAGAGGAAGCCGGCCGGCACGTGGGTCCACAGATAGTCGTCGCGCCCGCCGGCCTCCAGCAGAAGCACGCGGTTGCGCGGGTCGGCGCTGAGGCGGTTGGCGAGGACGCACCCGGCCGAGCCCGCGCCGACGACGACGTAGTCGAAGCGGCCGATCTCCCGCATCGCTAGCTCTGGCTGACGAACTTGGTGACGAGGAACGAGTCCAGCCCCTCGACGCCACCCTCGCGGCCGAGGCCGCTGTCCTTGACCCCGCCGAACGGCGTCTCGGGCACGGTGATCTGAAAATTGTTGATGGCGAGCGTCCCGGTCTCGAGCTCTTCGGTCACCGTCCTCGTCACCGCGGCGGAGTCGGTGAAGAGGTAGGCGGCGAGGCCGTAGGGCAGCCGGTTGGCGAGCCGGATGCCCTCCTCGGCCGAGGAGAAGCGGTCCAGGATCGCCACCGGGCCGAACGGCTCCTTGTTGACGATGTCGGCGTCGAGCGGCACGTCGGTGACGACGGTCGGCTCCCAGAAATAGCCGCTGTTGCCGCGCCGCTTGCCGCCGGTCCGGACCGTCGCGCCGCGCGCCTCGGCGTCGCCGACGAGATCGCGCATCGCGGCGATGCGGCGCGCGTTGGTCATCGGCCCCATCTCGGTGCCGTCGGCGAGGCCACTGCCGACCCTGAGCGCCGCCGCCCGCGCCGTGAAGGCCTCGACGAACGCGTCGTAGACCGGGGTCTCGACGTAGAAGCGGGTCGGCGAGTAGCAGATCTGGCCGGCGTTGCGGTACTTCGCCTTCACCGCCCCGTCCGCCACGCGGTCGATGTCGGCGTCGGCGAACACCAGCACCGGCGAGTGCCCGCCGAGCTCCATGGTCATCGCCTTGGCGTGCGCGGCAGCCTTGACCGCCAGCATCCTGCCGACCGGCACCGAGCCGGTGAACGTCACCTTGCGGATCACCGGCGCATTGATCAGGTGGTCGGAGATCATCGGCGGGTCGCCGAAGACGAGGTTGAGCACGCCGGCCGGCAGGCCCGCTTCCTCGAAGGCGCGGACGAACTCGATCGTCGCGCCCGGCGTCTCCTCCGAGCCCTTGACGATGATCGGGCAGCCGGCCGCGAGCGCGCCGCCGACCTTGCGCGCCGGGGTGTTGAGCGGCGCGTTCCAGGCGCAGAACGCCGCCACCGGGCCGATCGGCACCTTGTAGGCGATCTGGGTCATCTCGTGCGAGCGCGCCGGGATCACCCGGCCGTAGGCGCGCCGGCCCTCCTCGGCGAACCAGTCGAGCATGTCGGCCGAGCCCGCCACCTCGCCGCGGCTCTCATGCAGCGGCTTGCCCTGCTCGACGGTGATGAGCCGCGCCAGCATCTCGGAACGGCCGCGCAGGATGTCGGCCGCCTTGCGCAGGATCTTCGAGCGCTCGAAGGCGCTCGTCCGCCGCCAGCGCGCCGCCTCGCGCGCGACGGCGGCGAGCGCCCGGTCGAGGTCGCCGGCGGTCGCGTGCGTCACATGCGCGACGACCTCCTCCGTCGCCGGATCGATCACCGGCTCGAGGACGCGCCCGCCGCCTTCGATCCATTCGCCGTCGATGTAGAGCGCGCGTAGATTCGCCACGTGGTTCTCCCCTTGCGTTCCCATTGATCGGCTACTCCAGCACGCCTTCGGCGCGCAGGCGCCCGATCTCCGCATCGTCCAGTCCGAGCCGGCCGCGCAGCACCTCGTCGGTGTGCTCGCCGAGGAGCGGCGACCGCCCGCCGAGGCCGACCTCGCCCCGCGCGAAGCGGAACGGCGGCGCGTTGTAGAGCGTGCGGCCCATCTCCGGGTGGTCGAAACGCACCCAGTGGCCGCGATGGGCGAACTGCGGATCCTCGGCGACGACGCCCTTCGCGTCGCGCACCACGCCCGCCGCGACGCCCGCCGCCTGCAGGCGGTGCATCAGATCCTCACCGTCGAGGGCGCGCGTGACGCGGTCGAGAGCCTCGTCGAGCACCGCGCGGTTCAGGGCACGGGACGCCCCGTCGCCGAAGCGCGGATCGTCCGCGAGCGCACCTACCCCGAGCACGCCGAGCAGCGAGCGCCAGGACGCCTCGTCCGGCGCGGAGATCGCGATCCAGCGGTCCTCGCCGGCGGTCGGATAGACGCCGACCGGCGCCGCCGCCGCGCCGCCGTTCGCCGACGGCGCCACCGCCTCGCCGGCCGCCGCCGCCATCAGCGCCGGCGCGAGCACGGCGATCGTCGGCTCGGTCTGCGCGAGGTCGATGTACTGGCCGAGCCCGGTGCGGCGCCGGTGGCGGATCGCCGCCAGGATCGCGAAGGCCGCATGGCACGGGTTCGGAATGTGGTCGGGATAGTTGGTGCCGGTGCCCGCCCCACGCCCGCCGGGCCGGTCGGTCAGGAACTGCAGGCCGCAGAGCGCGGCGATGGTGGCGCCGTAGCCGAGATAGTCGCGCGCCGGGCCGTCGCCGCCCTGCATCGACATCTCGACGAAGACGAGGTCGGGCCTCTCCGCGGCGAAGCGCGCGTAGCCGAGGCCGAGCCGGTCCAGCGTGCCGGGCGTGAAGTTGTTGGTGACGATGTCGCTGTCCTGGATCAGCCGCCGCGCCAGGTCGCGCGCCTCGTCGCGCTTCAGGTCGAGGGTGATGCTGCGCTTGCCGGTGTTGCGGTCGGCGAAGTAGCCGCTCCGGTTCACGCCCTTCACGCCGTCCTTGTAGGGCCGGGCGAGCCGCAGGCTGTCGAGCCGCTTCGAGCTCTCGATCTTGACGACGTCGGCGCCGAGGTCGGCCAGCATCTTGGTGGTGTAGGAGCCGGCGCCGACCCAGCAGAAGTCGGCGACGCGGATGCCGTCGAGCGGCCCCTTGCGGGTCATCGCGCGGCCTCCGCCAAAAAGTGCGGCACGCCGCCGTCGGCTTTGAGCTCGGCCAGGATCTCGCGCGTGTGCTCTCCGGGCAGCGGCGCCCGGTCGCCGGCCGCCCAGGGTGTGAGGCCGAGCCGATAGGGCGCGCCGGGCATCGCGAGCGTCCGCCCGCCGACGGCCCCGGCCACCTCCACGAAGAATCCGCGATGGCGGAGCTGCGGGTCGGCGACGACGTCGGCCGGCGTCTGCACCGGGCAGATCGGGACGCGCCAGCGCTGCCCTTCCACATAGAGCTCGCGCTTCGTCCGCCGCATCGCGAACGGGTGGAAGACCGCCAGGAACGCCGCCTTCGCCGCCGCGGTCACGAGGTAGGCCTCGTCCGACCAGCACGGCTCGCGCAGCGCCGCCACGCCCGCCGCGCCGGCGCCTTCGAGCCAGTCGACGGTATTGAACCAGAAGCGGTTGTCGCCGACCCCGGCCGACATCAGGAACACCGAGCCGTCGGCGCATTCGAAGAGGCCGTTACCGGCGCGCGGCTGCGTGCCCGCCTGGCGCCGCCGGACGACGCCCTCGAGGTCGTAGAACTGCGCCGCGTTCTCGAGGCCGAGCGCGACGCACTCCTGCATCGACACGTCGACGTGCTCGCCCTCGCCGGTCGCTTCCGCCCGCAGCACCGCCGCCAGCGCGGCGACGCCGGCGAACATGTTGGCGGCCGCGACCGCCTGCCCGCCATAGGCCGCGAGCGGCGCCTCGCCCGGGTAGCCGGCGAGGCTCATCATGCCGCCGAGCGCGACCGCGACGACGTCGGCGGCCGCGTAGTCGGCATAGGGGCCGGTCTGGCCGAAGCCGGTGATGCTGACATAGACGAGCGCGTCGTTGAGGGTGCGGAGATCATCGTAGCCGAGGCCGAGGCGGGCCATGGTGCCCGGGCGGAAGGCCTCGATCAGGATGTCGGCGCGGGCGGCGAGCGCGCGGAGCACCGCCGCGTCGTCCGGCAGGTCGAGGTCGAGCACGATGCTGCGCTTGCCGGTGTTCTCGTAGGCGAAGCGGAAGCTGCGATCCGCCCCCGGAACCCCGTCGAGGAAGGGCGCCTCGGCGCGTCCGGGCGCGCCGGCCGGCGGCTCAACGAGCACCACGTCGGCCCCGAGCCCAGCCAGCATCTTGCCGCAGTAGCCACCGAACGGTCCGGCGATCTCGACGACGCGAAGTCCCTGCAGCGCCGTCATTGCGCGTCGTCCGGGCGCCCGTCGCGCAGCAGGCCGCGCGCGATCGTCCAGCGGTGCACCTCGCTCGCCCCCTCGACGATGCGGTAGAGGCGGGTGACGCGGTAGATGTATTCGAGCGGCAGTTCCTTGGAGACGCCGACGCCGCCGTGCATCTGGATCGCGCGATCGACGACGCGGGCGATCATCTCCGTCGCCTGCACCTTGGCCATCGCCGCGTCGCGGCGCACGTCGGCGACGCCCTGGTCGATCTTCCAGGCCAGCCGATAGGTGAGGAGCCGGCACATCTCGAGCTCCTGGTAGCTGTCGGAGATCCAGAACTGCACCACCTGCCGGTCGGCGAGCGCCGCGCCGAAGGTGCGGCGGCTGTTCGCCTGCTCGATCATCAGGTCGATGCAGCGGGCCGCGAGCCCGAGGCAGCGGGCGGCGATCTCCAGCCGGCGGATGCCGAGCCGCTTCTGCAACGGCTCGAAGGCCTGCCCGACCTCGCCCAGCACCTGGGCGTCGTCGAGCACCACGTCCTCGAACGACACCGCATAGGGCGCCCGCTCGCCGACCATCGGGAACACCGTCGGGATGGTGACGCCCGGCGTGCCGCGGTCGACCAGGAAGGCGGTCATGCCGCCGTGGCTGCGCTTCTCCTTGTCGGTCACCGCGACGACGATCATGAAGTCGGCCTGGCGGGCGTTGCTGATCCAGATCTTCTCGCCGTTCAGCACCCAGCGACCGTCGCGCCGCTCGGCCCGCATCGAGATCGCGGCGGCGTCGGAGCCGGCGCCCGGCTCGGTGAGTGCGAGGCACGACTTCACCTCGCCCCGCGCGTAGGGCATCAGGTAGCGCTCGACCTGGTCGCCCCGGCAGCACGACATCAGCCAGTGCAGGTTCGGGCTCTCCGGCGGCAGCACGAACGGCGTGATGCTGTTCTGCAGCTGCTCGACGACGACGCACTTCGGCAGCGCCCCGAGGTCCTGCCCGCCGAGCGCGGCCGGCACGTCGATGCCCCAGAGGCCGATCTCGCGCGAGATGTCGCGCAGCCGCTCCTCGCGCTCGGGCGCGATCAGCGGCAGGTCGCTGAAGCCCCGCTCGGCCTCGCGGCGGATCACCTCGCGCTCGAGCGGCACGAGCTCCTCGGCGGTGAAGCGGGCGACGACGTCGCGGATCATCCGGACGTCTTCGGGAAGGGCGAAGTCCATCACCGCCCCCGCGCCAGCCGGAAGCGCGGGATCGCGACCTCGTCGGTCACGGCGTCGAACACCGCCTCGACCGGGTCGCCGACCGACACGTCCGCATTGGCCACGCCGACGATGTTGCTGAACAGCCGCGGCCCCTCCTCGAGCTGCACCATGGCGACGTTGTAGGGCGCGTCGTTCTTGAAGGCCGGATGGTAGACCTGATGGAACACGACGTAGCTGAACACCGTGCCGCGGCCGCTGAGCCGCGTCCACTCCGCCTCGTCCGACAGGCACTTCGGGCAAACCGGCGCGATCGGATAGCGCACGTGCCCGCAGGCCCCGCACGTCTGCATGCGCAGCTCGCCGCGGCGGGTAGCCTCCCAGAACGGCCGGTTCTCGTCGGTGATCGTCGGCAGCGGCTTGGCGTAGGGTTCGGCGGCATCGGCCATGATGGACACTCTTCGGTCGCGGAGGTTCAGGAGGCCCGGAAGGTCAGGAGGCTTGAGGTCACGAGGCTTGGTGGATCACGAGGCCTGGAGGATCATCGCGTTGGAGCAGTTGAGCGTCATGCCCCGCCCGGTGACGAGGCAGGTCTCGGCGCCGGCGACCTGCCGCTCGCCGCAGCCGCCACGCAGCTGCCGCGTGCCCTCGACGATGTGCAGCCAGCCCTCCATGTAGGATTCCGACAGGTTGCCGCCGGCGGTGTTGACCGGCAGGTCGCCGTCGATCTGGATGCGGCCGCCCTCGACGAACGGCCCGGCCTCGCCGCGGCCGCAGAATCCGGCGTGCTCGAGCCACAGCAGCACGCTCATGCTGAAGTTGTCGTAGAGCTGCGCGACGTCGACGTCTTCCGGCCCGACGCCGGCCATCGCATAGGCGGCCTCGCAGGCGGATTTCTGGTGCGGCACGTACCACCAGTCCTCGTTGCCGAGGTTCTGGGTGGTGTAGCCCTGGCCCATGCCGGCGATCAGCACCGGCTTCTGGCGCAGGTCTCGCGCCCGCTCGGCCGAGGTGACGATGATGCAGACGCCGCCGTCGGAGATCAGGCAGCAGTCGAGCAGCCGGAACGGCTCGACGATGAAGCGCGAGCTCTGGTGCTCCTCGATGGTGATCGGCGTGCGCATCACCGCGTTCGGGTTGAGGCTCGCGTGCCGGCGGCAGGCGACCGCCACCTCGGCGAGGTGCCGGCTCTCGGTGCCGTAGAGCGCCATGTGGCGGCTCGCCGAGACGGCGCTGTTGCCGGCCGCCGCGAACATGCCCCAGATGCCCCAGGAGTCGGTCCAGCCCGCCGCCCGGTTGAAGCGATAGCCGCCGCTCTTCGCGGCGTCGCCGAAGACGCAGGCGACCGTCGTCGCCATGCCGGCGTCGATCGCCATCGCCGCCATCTGCACCAGTGCCCCGGCGGTGCCGCCGCCCATCGTCATGCTGCCGGTGTAGCGCGGGTCGATGCCGAGCGCCTCGCCGAGGCGCAGATAGTTGAGCGAGCCCTCCGGCGACGTGGTGCCCGGCATCGTCAGCAGGCCGTCGATCTCGCCCTTCTCGAGGCCGCAGTCGTCGAGCGCGTCCTTGAAGGCTTCGATCGCGAGCGACAGCGAGGTCGAACCGGGGATCGTGCCCTGGCGCGAGGCGCCGACGCCGGCAATGGCGGTCTTGTTGCGCAAGCTCATCCTGCTCGTCCTCGTCAGCGGCCGCGGAACTGCGGCGGGCGCTTCTCCGCGAAGGCCCGCCGTCCCTCGGCGCGATCCTCGGTGTCGCGGATCAACCCGAAGGCGTGGCGCTCGTGCTCGAGCGCCACCGACAGCGGCGCGTCGCCGCCGATCCGCACCAGCCGCTTGATCGCCCGCACCGACAAAGGCGCGTTGGCGGCGATGCGCGCGGCGATGGCCATCGCCTCGTCGAGAAGCACCGCCGCCGGCACCACCTTGCTGACGAGCCCGAGGCGGAGGGCCTCGGCCGCGTCGATCGCGTCGCCCGTCAGCAGCATCAGCATGGCCGCCGAGTGCGGAATGGTGCGCGGCAGCCGCTGCGTGCCGCCGGCGCCCGGAATGCTGCCGACCTTCACCTCCGGCAGGCCGAAGCGGGCGGTCTCGGAGGCGATGCGGATGTCGCAGGCGAGCGCCAGCTCGAAGCCGCCGCCGAGCGCCGCGCCGTTCACCGCGGCGATCACCGGCTTGTCCATCGAGAGGCCGTCGACGAGCGACGGCACTCCGGCGTCGCCGTAGAAGGCGCCGGCGAAGCTGCCGTCGGCCGTGGCCGTCTTCTTCAGGTCGGTTCCGGCGCAGAAGGCGCGCTCGCCCGTGCCGGTCAGCACCGCCGCCCGGACGGCGCCGTCGGCGGCGATCCGCTGCCAGATCTCGCGCAGCTCGACCCGTGTCTCCGGATCGATGGAGTTCATCGCCTCCGGCCTGTTCAGCCGCACCAGCGCGACGCTATCGAATACACTGAAGTCAATCGACATTTCCGAGTTCCAATGAAACGCAAAGATTTCAATTCAAGATCTTCAACATAAAGATCTTGTCTTCATCTCATTTGACCTGCAAACAATATTACCGTATCGATGATTGATCTTTTCTCATTCGGGTGCGCCGATGTTCCGATTTCCATCCCTGAATGCCCTGCGCGCCTTCGAGGTGGCGGCGCGGCACGAGAGCATGAAGGAGGCGGCGGCCGAGCTGAACGTCACGCCGGGCGCCGTCAGCCGCCACGTCCAGTATCTCGAGAGCGTGCTGAAGGTGCCGCTGTTCGAGCGGCACAATCGCGAGGTCGTGCTGACGCCGGCCGGCCGTGCCTACATGAAGCAGCTCAACGCCGCCTTCGGCGCGATCCACGAGGCGACCGAGCAGGTGCAGCGAACCGAGGAGCGCCGGCCGCTGCACATCTGGTCCTCGATCACCTTCACCATGCGCTGGCTGATGCCGCGGCTGCCGTCTTTCCAGGCCGCCTATCCGAGCCTCGACGTCGTGTTCACCACGTCGCTGAAGCCGATGAACTTCGCCGCCGACCGGATCGACCTCGCGATCCGCAACCACCCGATGGAGGGCGACGGGCTGACGTCGCACCTCATCTTCGAGACGCCGCTGGTGCCGGCCTGCTCGCCCGGCCTCGTCGCGAGCGGACCGCCGCTCGCCACCGTCGCCGACCTCGCCCACCACACCCTGCTGCGGTCGAGCGTGCGCAGCGACGACTGGACGAAGTGGCTCGCCGCCGCCGGCGCCGCCGGCCTCACGCCCGCGCACACCATCCAGTTCGAGACGTCGAGCCTCGCCTACCAGGCCGCCGTGCAGGGGCTCGGCGTCGTCATCGCCCAGCGCGCCCTGATCGAGGACGATCTGGCGACCGGCCGCCTCGTGGTGCCGCTCGACTTCCAGCTCGACGGCGAGGCCTGCTTCTTCCTCACCTACCGGACGGACGCCCGCCGCTCGCACGCCCTCGATCTGTTCTGCGACTGGATCATGTCGCAGACGCCGCCATCGCAGCGCTGAAGGATCCGCGCGCATCGGCTAGCGCCCCGTCATCGTGGTCGGCAGCCAGGTGCTGACGTCCGGGAACGCGATGAGCAGCACGAGGATGAAGAGCTCGATGACGACGAAGGGCAGGATGCCGCGGAAGACCTCCGACGTCTTCAGCTTGCCGTCGGATGCGGCGACCACCGCGAAGAGGTTGATCCCGACCGGCGGCGTGATGACGGCGATCTCGATCATCTTCACGGTGATGACGCCGAGCCAGATCGCGTCGAGGCCGAGCGTCATCGCGATCGGGTAGATGAACGGGATGGTCATCGCCAGCATCGAGATCGGGTCGATGAACATCCCGAGGATGAAGTAGAACACCGTCAGCGCGATCATGAACTGCAGCGGCGTGAAGTCGGCGGCGACGACGAAGGCGTTGGCCGCCGCGATGAAGCCCGAGATCGTCAGGAAGCGGGTGAAGATCAGCCCGCCGATGATGATGATGAACAGGCTTCCGGTGAGGAGGGCCGTCTCGCGCAGCGAGGTCGTCAGCGTGCCGAACGGCAGCTTGCGTTTGGCAAAGGCGATGACGAGCGCGCCCGCCGCGCCGACCGCGCCGGCGGCCGACGGCGGCATGAACCCGCCGTAGATGCCGCCGAGAACGAGGGTGATCAGCAGCATCATCGGCCAGACGCCGCGCAGGCTGGCGAGCTTCTCGCCGAACGAGAAGCGCTCGACCGGCGGCGGCGCCCAATGCGGCCGGAGCCGCACCATCACCGGGATGACGAGGAGGTAGCCGGCGACGGTGAGGAGGCCCGGCAGCACGCCGGCCATCAGCAGCCGGCCGATCGATTCACCCGTCAGGATGCCGTAGATGACGAAGCTGAGCGACGGCGGGATCAGCGCCGCGAAGGTGCCCGCCGCCGCGATGCAGCCGCCGCCGACGCCGCGGTCGTAGCCGAACTTGATCATCTCCGGCAGCGCGATGCGGGTGAACACCGCCGCGTTGACGACCGTCGAGCCCGAGACCGCGGCGAACCCCGCCGACGCCAGCGTCGTCGCGGTGAAGAGGCCGCCGCGGATGCCCGCCGTCCAGCGGTAGGCCGCCGCGTAGACCTCGGAGACGATGCCCGCCGAGGAGGCGATCGACCCCATCAGCACGAACATCGGGATGACGACGAAGTTGTAGTGGCTGGTCGTCTGGTAGGGCAGCGTCGTGAGCGTCGCCAGCATGAAGTCGAGGCCGCCGGTCACCGCCATTCCGACGATGCCGACCGCCGCGATCGCGATGCCGACCGGCACACCGACGGCGGTCAGCAGCAGCAGGCAGGCGATGCCGACGAGCCCGCTCGTGAGCGCCGTCATCAGATCGCCTCCGCATGGTCGGTGAGGTCGGGCGCCGGCGGCCGGTCGATGCCGAGCACGAGCCGCACGAGCTGACGAAGGAATTCGCAGCCGACGAGGATCGAGCCGAACGCCATGATCGCCTTCACCGGATAGATCGGGAAACCGAGGAACGAAGAGGCGATCTCGCGGATGGCGAAGGAATGCGCGGCGAGCTGCGTCGCCCGCCAGGCGATCACCGCGAACACCAGGAGGCCGCAGAGAAGCGCTACCGCCTCGCCGACGGTCCGCATCCGTGGCCCCATCTGCGCGGTGAAGATGTCGACGACGATGTTCTGCCTCCGCTGCTGGATCGCCGCGAGCGCCAGGAACACGAGGAGCACGTGCCCGGCCTCGGTCAGCTCGATCGCGCTCGGGATCGGATAGTTGACGAGGTTGATCAGGACGACGTCGAGCGTCGTCAGCGCGACGAGAAGAAGCAGCACGGCGGCGGAGATCCACAGGCAGATCTCCGACAGCGTACGGATCACCCCGTCAGCGAAGCGCGCGGCAGCGAGAAGCATGGGCCTGGGCTCCGATCGATCGGACGGCGGGACCGGCAGCACGCACGGAGCGCGGCTGCCGGCCGAGCGGCGAAGGGACGGACTATTGCGACGTCGCCAGGGCGGCGCGCGCCTGGTCGCCGAGCACCTTCGCCTCGTCGCCGCGGCCCTGCTTGGCCATCGTCTCGACCCACCGGTCGATCATGTCCGGGACGAGGGCGGCCATCGCCTCCTTGTCCTCGAACACGACGAGGGTCGCGCCATTGTCGAGCATCGCTTGGCGCGCGCGCTCGTCCTCGGCCTGCATGTCGCCGATCGCGATGTTGCTCGCCTCGAGCGCCACCTCGTCGATCATCGCCTGGACGTCCGGCGAGAAGCTCTTCCAGCGGTCGAGGTTCATCATCACCACGTAGGCGTTGATGACGCCGAAATCGATGTCGCTGAGATAGGGAGCGACCTCGTGCCACTTGCGGAACTCGATGCCGGCGCTGTGCATGTAGCCGCAGTCGATCACGCCGCGCTGCAGCGCCTCGTAGGTGTCGGAGAGCGCCGCGTCGACGCCGAGCGCGCCGACGGCGTCGAAGACGACCGGCACGAACTGCCCGTAAGAGAGGATCTTCTTGCCCTTGAGGTCGGCCAGGGTGCGGATCGGCTCCCGGCAGATGATCCGGTAGTTCGGCAGGAAGCGCATGATCAGCGGCTTGAGGTTGGCCGCCTCGAGCTCTTTGACGATCGACGGGTTGGTCTTGTAGAGCTCGCGGGTCACCTCGACCACCTTGCGGCCGTCGAAGAAGGTCATCGGCAGGGCATTGGTCATCGAGGTGAAGGCGAGATCGGACGGGAAGTAGCCGGTGATCACGCCGCCGATGTCGACCGCCCCCGCCGCCGTCAGGCCGAGCAGCTCCTTGATCGTGCCGATCGACTCCTGCCAGAAGAAGGTGGTGGTGATCTTGCCATCGCTGCGCTTGGCGAGCTCTGCGGCGAAATACTTGTCGGCGGCGGCCTGATAGTAGTTCTCGGCGATGAGATGGCCGTACTTCAGATTGACCGTCGGATAGTCGTCCGCCAACGCCGCGGTGTGTGCGGCCGCCACGGCCAGCGAGCCCAGCAGGGCCGCCTTGCAAGCTCTCAGCATCACTCTTCCTCCCTGAATGGAATGGCCGCCCGCTTTCGGGTCTGGCCGTCGGCACGCGGGCGTCAACCGTTCTCGGCGAACACCTCCCGCGCGAGCCGGAACGCCTCGCTTCCGGCCGGAATGCCGCAATAGATCGCGACGTGCAGCAGCGCCTCCTGGATCTCCTCCTTGGAGCAGCCGTTGCGCAGCGCACCGCGGACGTGGAGCTTGAACTCGTGCGCGCGGTTGAGCGCCGCGAGCATCGTGATGTTGATCAGGCTGCGCGTCTGACGCGGCAGCCCCTCGCGCGCCCAGACGGCGCCCCAGCAGTACTCGATGCCGAGCTCGGCCATCGGCCGGGAGAAGTCGTCGACGTTCGCGAGCGCCTTGGCGACATGCTCTTCGCCGAGCACCGCCCGCCGCGTCGCCAGACCCTTGTCGTAGCGGTCCTGGTCCATGGTCCCTCCCCCCTCCGCTTCCCGTCGTCGCGCGGTCAGTCGGCCAGCATGTAGTCGAGTTCCGCCAAGAGATACGGCCGGAACGTCGGATAGTCCTCGTTGATCGGGAAATGTCCCATCTTCGGCATGAAGACGAAGCGCGATCCCGGGATCGCGTCGGCGACCGACTTCGAAACCTCGGGCAGCGCCGAGTAGTCGTACTCGCCGGAGAGGATCGACACCTTGCACTTGGTGGTGTCGATGTCCTTCAGCTGGTCGCGCACGTCGAACTCGCGGCCGAAGGCGGTGTCGCCCGAATAGACGCCGGGGCCGCCCTGGGCGTAGATCCACCAGTTCTCGCGCGGCCCCTCCTCGGGGCTGAACGGCGAGTTGAGCCCGAAGGTGTAGCTCGCGACGAACTCGCCGCCGTGGATCGCCCCGTGGTGCAGGAAGTCGTTGTAGCGCCCGGCGCTCTTGGCGATGCTCTCGAGCCCGATGACGCCCCGGAGCTCGGCGGCGTGGTCGTGCGCCAGCGGCAGCACGATGTAGCCGCCGATCGAGCAGCCGAGCACGACGGGCTGCTCCATCTCGAAGGCCGCCCAGACGGCGCGGATGACGGCGATGTAGAACTTCAGCGACAGCTCGTAGCGCGTCAGCCACCAGTTCTTCGGCGGCAGCGAGCGGCCGTGGTAGGGCATGTCGAAGGCGACGACGCGGAAGCGGCTGGTGATCTCGGCGTCGTTCAGGATGTGCCGGTACTGGCGGCTGTCGGCGCCGGCCGTGTGCAGACACAGCATCGGCACGCCGCTGCCGGCCTCCTCGTAGTAGATCCGGTAGTCGACGCCGTCGACGGTCACCCAGACGTAGCCGCCGCGGATGGGTTCGAAGCTCGTCATGGCCGCCCTCAAACGTCTTGAAAAATGGTCATGATGCGCAGCATGGCGCGGGCGTTCTGCGCAAAGCGCAGGGTGTCGCCCTCGAGCCGGAACTCCGGCACGCGCATGACCATCGCGAACAGGCTGTGATAGATCGCCGGGCGCGCCGGATCGCGGAACTTCGCCCACACCTCCGGCGGCGCGCTGAAGCCGAAGTCGCACCAGCTATCGATCCGCGGACTTGAGTTTATCTCAACGATCTTGCCTGCCCGCACCACGAAATGGACGCGGTAGTTCGTCGACGAAATATAGAACCTTACGTCGCAATGGCGCCCGATTGCCTCCAGCTCGACGTCCTTGTTGACGGCGTCTCGAAGCTTATCTGCCCAATCAAGCTCACTCTTTATTTCCAAGGTGCCCATCCGTTACCGAGTCCGCTTCCCCACGATTGAGTCCCGCTGCTTGTTTTTGTCGCGATAGATCGTTCCAGCGGGGCCACATTGGGCAGCGGGGTGCCAGCAGTCAAACCACTATTGCTCCCCCCCGATTGATCTCAGCGCACTCAAATGCACGCCCCGTCCGAGCGCGACCGGCTCGACGGGGTGGTCGCGCCGATGCCCCGATCAATCTTCCGGGCTCCGCTCCTCCAGCGCCCGGCGCAGGCGGCGGATGATCACCGCCTTGGCGCGCAGGTCCGCGGCCTCGCCGACCGCGTCGCCGATGTCGAGGAAGAGCTTCGTCAGGTCGTTGTGCCAGTCGCCGTGACCAACGAGCTCCGGTTCGAGACGGCGCGGCGTGGTCGGCGCGATCTCGACCGCCTGCGCGCCGGAAAGGTCGAAGGCCGCGTCGAGGCGCGGCACGATGATCCGCTCGGCCGGCATCAGCCGCGCCGCCCGCGCCGCGAGGCCCGCGAGCGCCGGCTCCTCGCCGTGCACCAGGAAGAGGCCGCGGTAGATCGGCAGCCGCTCCTCGAGCCACTCCGCGAGCTGCGGCGCGTCGGCGTGGCCGGAATAGAGGTCGATCGAGCGGATGCGGGCCTTGACCGCGATCTCCTCGCCGTGAATGCGCACCTTCGGCGCGCCGTCCAGGAGGACGCGACCGAGCGTTCCCTGGGCCTGGAAGCCGATCAGCAGCACCGTCGCCTCGGGACGCCACAGCCAGGCCTTCAGCCGGTGGCGGATCCGGCCGGCGTCGCACATGCCGCTCGCCGCGATGACGACGTGGAAGGCGCCCAGCTTGTCGAGCGCCTTGCTCTCCTCGACGCTCTCGGTCACGTGCACGTTCGGCGCCTCGAGGGCGCGGACGAGGTCGCCGCCGCGCTCGAGCTCGCGCGCGTGGGCGGCGAAGATGACGCTCGCCTTCGAGGCGAGCGGCGAGTCGATGTAGATCGGGATCGTCGGCAGGTCGCCGGCCTCCATCAGCCCGACGAGGTCGGTGAGGATCTCCTGCGTGCGCTCGACCGCGAAGGAGGGGATGAGCAGGGTGCCGGACGGATGCGCGGCGGCGAGCACCTCCTCGCGCAGCACCGCCCGCCGACGCTCGTGCGTCGCATCGAGGCGGTCGACGTCGCCGTAGGTCGCCTCGCAGACGACGTAGTCGAAGCCCGACGGCGCCTGCGGCTTCGGGTGCAGCAGCTTGTTGCCGGGGCCGATGTCGCCCGAGAACAGCAGGCGGGTCGTCCGGCCGCCGTCCGGCACCTCGACCTCGACCGACGCCGAGCCGAGCAGGTGCCCGGCGTTCCAGAAGCGCGCCCGCACGCCGCCGGCCACGGCGAACCACCGTCCGTAGGGATGGGCCTCGAACTGCTTCAGCGCGGCGAGCGCGTCGGCGACGGTGTAGATCGGCTCGACGGCCTTGCGGGTGCGGCGTGCGTTGCGGCGGTTGAGCTGCTCGACCTCCATTTCCTGGATGTGGGCGGAATCGAGCAGCATCACCGAGGCGAGGTCCGCCGTGCCGCGGGTCGCGTGGATCGGGCCGTCGAAGCCGCCCTTGGCGAGTTTCGGCACGAGGCCGCTATGGTCGATGTGGGCGTGCGAGAGGATCAGCGCGTCGACGTCGCGCGGCGCGAACGGGAAAGGCCGGTAGTTGAGCTCACGCTCGGACTTCGAGCCCTGGAACAGGCCGCAGTCGATCAGGATCCGGGTGGCGCCGGTGTCGAGCGCGAAGCACGAGCCGGTCACGCTGCCGGCCGCGCCGTGGAAGGTGAGGCTCAGCGTCATCACGGGCAATCCTGTGTTGGCGGAAGCGCCGGCCCCAGGCGGGCGGGTTCGTCCGCGGGCCGCAGCACGACGGTCGCCGCGGCGAGGCGCAAATAGAGGCGGCGCCGGCGCACCAGCGGCCACCAGTCGTAGAGGAAGACCTCCATCGGGCGCCAGTTGGCGACCCAGCCGAGGATCACCAGTCCTTCCTCGACGAACCGTGCGAATTCGCCCGAGCCGAGCCGTCCGGCGACGGCGCGGCTGACGAGGAGGCAGAAGCCCAGCACCGCGAGGCCCGTCGCCAGGGACCGGCGGCCGATCCGGAACAGTTCCTTCAGATCCCGCGCCGCCGCCTCGGCCCGGTAGGCGAAGAAACGGCGGATCGCGTCCTGCAGGCCGTCGGCTGCGCCCGCACCCCCGGCGCTCGCCGGCAGATGCACGACGATGCGGATCGGCCCGTCGCCCGGCAGCTCCCGCGCCCATCCGACGATGTAGTCCTCGGCTTCGTGGTCGAGGTCGCGCTCGCGGAACGGAAACGGGTCGAGCGTGTCGAAGAGCTGCGAGATCTCCTCGACGCGGATCTCGATGGCGTTCTCGTCCGCACGCTCGCCCATCGTCGATTCGAGCCCCCGTCGCCTTCGGCTTCGCCGGCACGCCGCGCCGACCGGGCCCGACCGGCTCAGGGCAGAACCTAGCCTCCGGCCGCGCCGCTGCGGCGAGCCCGCACGATGCCCCTCGCCCCCGGACGGCGCGTTGCGCGATCGCAAGCGTCCCGCCGCTACACCCACTCCGCCATCGGCCGCAGGGTAACGCCGGCCTCTTCGAGGCGGGTGCGCACCGCCCGCGCCATCTGCACCGCGCCGGGCGTATCGCCGTGCACGCACACCGTGTCGACGCGCAGCGGCAGGCGCTTGCCGCCGTGGCTGACGACCTCGCCGCTCTCGACCATCCGCAGCACCCGCTCGGCCGCCGCCGCGGCGTCGTGGATGACGGCGCCCTCGAGCTTGCGCGACACGAGGTTGCCGTTGTCGGCGTAGGCGCGGTCGGCATAGACCTCGCGCGCCATCCGGAGGCCGAGCTCCTCGCCGGCCTGCTCGCAGGCGAGGCCCGGCATCACCACGAAGACGTAGCTCGGATCGACCGCCTTGATCGCCCGCGCGACGGCGCGCGCGAGCTCGATGTCCTCGTGCGCCAGGTTGCCGAGCGAGCCGTGCGTCTTGACGTGGCCGAGCTTGAGGCCGAGCGAGCGGGCGAGCGCCTCGAGGGCGCCGATCTGGTAGATGATCTGCTTCTCGACGTCGGCCGGACGCTCGCCGAGGATCGGCCGCCGGCCGAAGCCCCAGAGGTCGAAGAAGCTCGGGTGCGCGCCGGAGCCGACGCCCTTGGCGCCGGCGGCCGCGAGGGTCTTCGCCATCACGAGCGGGTCGCCGGCGTGGAAGCCGCAGGCGATGTTGGCGGAGGTCACGACGTCGAGCATCGCCTCGTCGTCGCCGAGCTCGTAGACGCCGAAGCCCTCGCCCATGTCGCAGTTGAGATCGATGGTGGTCATGCTGTCTCCGACGGAGTGGCGGCGGTCGCCCGGCTCATGCCGAGACGACGCCGCTGACGAGGTTGGCGGCGAGCAGCCGCTCGGGCGTGAGGTCGCCCATGATGCCGGCGGCGGGCCGGAGGCGGCCGGGGATCGCGTCGAGCAGGGCGCGGTGGCGGGCGGCGATCGCCTCGGCCTCCTCGACCGTCACGCGCTCGAAGCGGATCTCCTCGCCCGGCCGGCGCTGGGCGAGGCGGTGCAGGTCGGGCCCGATCACCGTCGCGATCTTCGGGTAGCCGCCGGTCGTCTGGCGGTCGGCGAGGAGGATGATCGGCCGCCCCTGCCCCGGCACCTGGATGCTGCCGTTCATGATGCCGTCCGAGACGATGTTGAAGCCGTCGGCGTGCTCGATCGCCGGCCCGTCGAGCTGGCAGCCCATGCGGTCGGTCTTCTGCGTCACCCGGTAGGCGGACGTGAGGAAGGTCGCGATGCCGGCTGCCGTGAACGCGTCGTCCTGCGGGCCGAGCACGACGCGGATCGGGCCGTCCGTCGCCGGTTGGCCGGCGGCGTCGAGCCCGAGCGGCGGGCCGGCGGCCGGGGCGGTGCCGAGCGGCAGCCGGTCGCCCTGGCGCAGCGCCCGGCCGTCGAACCCGCCGATGTTCGAGCGCGAGTGGGTCGACAGGCTGCCGAGGGTCGGGGGAACGGCGAAGCCGCCGGCGACGGCGAGGTAGGCGCGCATGCCAGCCCGCGCCGAGCCGACCTCGAGGAGGTCGCCGCGGGCGACGTCGTAGGCACGCCAGGCTTCGGCCGGCCGGCCGTTGAGGGTGACCGGGAAGTCTGCCCCGGCGATGGCGATTCGTGCCCCGGCGGCCTCGACCGCCACCCCGAGGCCGAGCATCGTCATCTCGACCACCGCCGTCTCCGGCGCGTTGCCGACGAGGGCGTTGGCGATCCGCATCGCCACGGTGTCCATCGCGCCCGAGGCCGAGATGCCGTAGCGCTGGTAGCCGAAGCGGCCGAAGTCCTGGAGGGTCGAGAAGAGCCCGCCGCGGACGACGAGGAGATGGTCAGGCATCCGCCGCCTCCCGGACCGCGACGTCCTCGCCGGCCTCGGCGGCGGCGCACAGGTCGCGATAGTCGGACGCCGCCACCGGCTCGAAGCGGATCGCGTCGCCCGCCTCGAACAGGAACGGGCGGTCCGTCCGCCGCGGGTCGTAGGAGCGGACCGGCGTCCGGCCGATCAGGTGCCAGCCGCTCGGGACCTCGAGCGGCGGCGAGATCGCCGTCTGCTGGCCGCCGATCGAGATGCTGCAGGGCGGCGTCTTCATGCGCGGATCGTGGCGGCGGCTGGTGTGGATCGCCGCCGGCAGCCCGCCGAGATAGGCGAAGCCCGGCGCGAAGCCGATCATGTAGACGCGGTAGTCGGCGCCGGCGTGCAGCGCCACCACCTCGTCCGGCGACAGCCCGTGCGTCGCGGCGACGAAGTCGAGGTCGACGCCGGCCTCGCCGCCGTAGAAGACCGGCACCCGCCAGCGCGCGTGCCGGCGCGCCGCCGACGGCCGCGGCGGCCAGAGCGCGAGCACGTGCTCGCGAAGCGTCGTCCGCGGCAGCTCCAGGGGATCGAACAGCACGAGCAGCGAGCGGTAGGTCGGCACGAGCTCCTGCACGCCCGGCGGCGCGAGCGCGCCGAGGGCGTCGCCGAGGGCGATGACGCCGACGTTGATCGCCTCGCTGATCGTCTCGCCGAGCTCGACCACCAGGCCGCCCTCGCCGGCATCGAGAAAGCGAGGGGTGGCGGGCAGGTCCAAGGTCATGGCGGGCAGAATCCATCGAGATGCGGAACGCGTCAAATTCGGCCCGCCTCGGCGCGGGTATTCCAAAGGCATGCCAAGCAGCCACGCGCCCGGCGACCGGCGCCGAAACAGGACGGCATGCGTCGGGTGGTACCGCGCCACACGGCGCGGGCGCTCACCAAATGGGCAGCGCCTGCCAAAAAATTCCACTTGCATGCCCTTGGTATACCAAGCACGATCCAGCCGTCGAGAGGGCGGAGGAACGGTCCGCCCCACCCGGCGACAACGACCGACGACACCGCGGACAGCCCGCCCGGCAGCGCCTTCGATGCACTCCGCCGACGGGGCCGGCGTCCATTTCCTGAACGGTTGGGATCAGCGTCCATGACGTCACAGGTGGCAGACTCCTTCGTCCTCCCCGCGAGCTACGGCAAGGCGGTCCGCCTGTCCGCCGGCCAGCAGCTGCGGGTGACCAATCCCTTCGGCACCCAGGCGGTCGACTTCTGGGCCTTCTCGGCGGACGACCTCGGCGAATACCTGTCGATGGACAACTTCCGCTCCTTCAACAGCATGGTCTTCGTCACCAAGGAGACCGCGCTCGTCAGCAACCACCGCCGCCCGCTGGTGACGATCGTCGAGGACACCTCGGCCGGGAAGCACGACACCCTGCTGTGCGCCTGCAACGCCGACATCTACCGGCAGCTCGGCGTGAAGGGTTACCACCGCAGCTGCGCCGACAACCTGCACGAGGCGCTGGGCGAGCTGTCGCTCTCGGTGCCGTTCACCCCCGCGCCGGTGAACCTCTTCATGAGCGTGCACGTGCACGGCGACGGCACCATCGAGCGCCTGCTGCCGACCTCGAAGCCCGGCGCCTACGTGGTGCTCAAGGCCGAGATCGACGTCGTGCTCGCCTTCTCGTGCTGCCCGCAGGACGTCACCACCATCAACGGGCCGGACCGCATGCCGCGCGACTGCCTGATCGAGATCCTGGCGCCGGTCGCCGCCTGATGGACGCGGCGCCGCTCATCTCGATCCGCGACCTGCGCAAGAGCTTCGGCGCCCACGAGGTGCTGAAGGGCATCTCCGTCGATGTCCGCGCCGGCGAAGTGGTCTCGGTGATCGGCGCCTCGGGCTCCGGCAAGAGCACGTTCCTGCGCTGCATCAACGTGCTCGAGATGCCGAACGCCGGCACGATGGCCTTCGGCGACGTCACCTTCGACTTCGAGGAGGGCGCCCGCCGCCGGCCGACGGCGCGGCAGCTGCGCGAGCTGCGCACCCGCATCGGCATGGTGTTTCAGAGCTACAACCTCTGGCCGCACATGACGGTGCTGGAGAACGTCATCGAGGCGCCGATCCGCGTGAAGCGGCAGCCGCGGGCCGCGGCGATCGCCAACGCCGAGGCCCTGCTCGCCCGCATCGGCCTCGCCGAGAAGCGCCACGCCTACCCCTCGCACCTTTCCGGCGGGCAGCAGCAGCGGGTCGCCATCGTCCGCGCGCTCGCCATGCAGCCGAAGCTGATGCTGTTCGACGAGGTGACCTCCGCCCTCGACCCGGAGCTCGTCGGCGAGGTGCTGTCGCTGATGGCCGCGCTCGCCGCCGAGGGCATGACCATGCTCGTCGTCACCCACGAGATCGGCTTCGCCCGCGAGGTCTCGACCCGCACGATCTTCTTCGACGAGGGCGTCGTCGCCGAGGACGGGCCGCCGCGCGAGGTGCTGCGCGACCCGAGGAGCGACCGCCTGCGGCAGTTCCTGAAGCGCGTGCTGCACGAGCACGTCGCCGAGGACGTCGCCCCCGTTCCGCTGCGCACGGCAGGTGAAGCATGACGATCGCCGCATGGTGGGAGGGCTTCGCGCCCTATGTGCCGGGCTTCCTCTCCGCGTCCTGGCTCGTCTTCGTCATCTCCGTGCTGGCGATCGTGGTGAGCTGGATCTGCGGCCTCGTGGCGGCGCTCGCGAAGTCCTCCCGCTTCGCGGCCTTCCGCCAGGCGAGCGCCTTCTACATCTGGTTCATCCGCGGCACGCCGACGCTGATCCAGATCTTCATCGTCTATTTCGGACTGCCGCAGCTCGGCCTCCGGATGTCGCCGTTCGTCGCCGGCGTGCTGGCGCTCGGCTTCAACGGCGGCGCCTACATCGCCGAGATCGTCCGCGCCGGCCTATCGGCGATCCCCAAGGGCCAGATGGAATCCTCCGCGGCCCTCGGCATGAGCCGCTTCCAGATCATGTCGCGCATCATCCTGCCCCAGGTCTTCCGCATCATCCTGCCGCCCGTCACCAACGAGGCGATCACGATGCTGAAGAACACCTCCCTCCTCTCGACCATCACCGTCGTCGAGCTGACCCTCTACTCGCAGACGATCATCGCCACGACGTTCCGCCCCTTCGAGTTCTACATCGCCACGGCGGTGATCTACCTCGTCATGACGACCGTGCTGTCGCAGTTCGCGATGCGCCTCGAGCGGCACTACGGCCGCTACGCCTGAACGGACCCTGATCGCCATGAGCGCGCTGCCGATCGATTCCCTGGAGACGCCGCGCTTCTGCGGCGTGCCGACCTTCATGCGGCTGCCGCTGGCGACGACGCTCGCCGGCCTCGACGCGGCGGTGATCGGCCTGCCGTCGGATTCCGGCGGGCCCTACCGCACCGGCGCCCGCTTCGCGCCGAACGCCGTCCGGGCGATGTCGGTGATGCTGCGGCCGATCAATCCCTACCGCGGCGGCATCAACGTCTTCGAGCGCCTGCGCGTCGCCGACGTCGGCGACGCCGCGGTGGTGCCCGGCTACCTCGAGGAATCGCTCGCCCGCCTCGAGGCCGCGGTGCGCAGCCTCGTCGACGCCGGCGTCACCCCGTTCGGCATCGGCGGCGACCATTCGGTCACCCTCGCCGCCCTGCGCGCGGTCGCCGCGAAGCACGGGCCGCTGGCGCTCATCCACTTCGATTCGCACAGCGACACCTGGGACAAGTACTTCGCCGGCAAGAAGTACAGCGCCGGCACGCCGTTCCGCCGCGCCGCCGAGGAGGGCATCGTCGATCCCGCGCACTCGATCCAGGTCGGCATGCGCGGCTCGCTGTTCGCCCCGACCGACGTCAGCCAGTCGATCAAGCTCGGCTACGACGTCGTCACCACCGACGAGATGTTCGCGATGGGGATGCCGGCGCTCGCCGCGCGCATCGCCGCCCGCGCCGCCGGCCGGCCGGCCTACGTCACCTTCGACCTCGACTTCATCGACCCCGCCTCGGCGCCGGCCGTGCAGACGCCTGAGATCGGCGGGCCGACGAGCCGCGAGACGCTCGATCTCATCCGGCGGCTCTCGGGCATCCGGCTCGTCGGCTGCGACGTCGTCGAGCTCAACCCGATGTTCGACCAGCCGGCACAGACGACGGCGCTCGTCGCCGCGACCGTGCTCGCAGAGTTCCTGGCGCTTTGCGCCGAGACGCGATCCTGAGACGGGGCGTCCCGCCTCACGGACGGACCGGAACCGCCCCGGCGGCTCCGCCCGAAACGAGTGAAAACCGCAGACGACAGAGGGGACCATCAACATGCGTCTGAAGCTCACCCTGATCGCCGCCGCTCTCGTCGGCGGCATCCTCGCCCAGCCCGCCCTCGCCCAGGAACTCGAGCTCATCGAGCCGGGCAAGATCCTGGTCGCCACCGAGGGCACCTACCCGCCGTTCAGCATGCGCTCGCCGGATGGCCAGCTCGACGGGCTCGAGATCCGCGTCGGCAAGGAGATCGCCAAGCGGCTCGGGCTCGAATACGAGCCGGTCATCATCAAGTGGGAGGCGCTGCTCGTCGGCCTCGCCGCCGACCAGTACGACTTCGCCTCCGACGCCATGGACATCACCGCCGAGCGCCAGAAGCAGGTGACCTTCGCCGACGGCTGGCTCGAGTCCGGCGGCCGCGTCGTCGTCAAGGAGGGCTCGGAGATCAAGACGCCGGCCGACATCAAGGGCAAGACGGTCGGCGTGCTCGTCGCCTCGACCTGGCAGAAGCTCGCCGAGGAGCGCGGCGCCACGGTGAAGACCTACAAGGCGGAGTCCGACGCGCTGCAGGACCTCGTCAACGGCGGCGTCGACGCCGTCATCACCGACTCGATCGCCGCCGCCTACGCGATCCAGGAATCGAAGCTGCCGCTCGTCCTCGTCGAGGAGTACGTCAGCCACGTGCAGAAGGGCTTCCCGTTCAAGAAGGGCAAGCCGAACCTCGTCAAGGCGGTCAACAAGGCGCTCGCCGACATGATCGCCGACGGCACCTACGCGAAGCTGACGACCCCGATCGTCGGCTACTCGCCGGCGCCGAAGGACCCGATCCGCAGCCAGTTCTGAGGCCGGGAGGCGCCCGTCGCCCACCCCCGCTATCGACATCGGCCCCGGCCGCTTTCACGCGGCCGGGTTCGGCAATAGAGAAGCGCCGTAGCCCCGCGGCCCCTGCCAGAGCGCCAACGCCATGAAAGCCGACCTGAAGCCTGCGATGGACACCGCGGACGAGCGCGAGGCGAGCCTCAGCCAGGTGGCCTACAACGCGCTGCTCGACCGGCTGATCCGGCGGCAGATCCCCGTCGGCTCGGTGCTGCAGGAGCGCCGCCTCGCCGAGACGCTCGACATGTCGCGCACCCCGGTCCGCGAGGCCCTCAACCGGCTGGAGAGCGAGGGCTTCGTCACCCGCAAGCCCGGCCGGGTGCTGGTGGTCAAGGAGTTCTCCACCCGCGAGCTGATCGAGACGCTCTACGTCCGTCAGATCCTGGAGACCGAGAGCGTCGGCCTCGCCACCGGCCGCATCCCGGCCGCCGAGCTCGACGCCGCCGAGGCGGCGATCCACGCCCTCCTCGCCAAGAGCGAGCCGAGCGCCGACGAGGACTGGGAGGTCGACAGCCGCCTCCACCGCACCATCGCCGAGCGCAGCGGCAACGCCGTCCTCGCCAAGATGATCCACGACCTCCGCGTCAAGACGCACATGTTCAACATGGACCGCGTGCCGGAGCGCTTCGAGATCGGCCACCGCGAGCACCTCGCCATCATCGACGCGCTGCGCCGCGGCGACCGCGACGCCGCCCGCGCCGGCATCCAGACCCACATCGAGAACGTCAAGCTGAGCATCATCGAGAAGCTCCGCGCCATCTGAGGAACCACGCATGTCGCCGCAAAAAATCAGCGAGAAGACCAGGGGCGTCTACATCATCTCGCCGACCCCGTTCAGCGAGACCGGCGAGATCGACTACGCCAGCACGGATTCGCTGCTCGACTTCTTCTTCGAGAAGGGCGTCACCGGGATCACCATCCTGGGCGTGCTCGGCGAGGCGCCGAAGCTCTCGCCGACCGAGGCGCGCGGCTTCCTCGAGCACGTGGTGAAGCGCGTCGACGGGAAGAAGCCCGTCGTCGTCGGCGCCAGCAACCCCGGCACGGGCAACCTGGTGCGCTTCGCCAAGGAGGCGATGGACCTCGGCGCCGCCGGGCTGATGATCGCCCCGCCGCCCTACCTCACGACCGACGACCAGATCTGGTCCTACTGGGAGACGGTCCTCACCGCCCTCGGGCCGGACGTGCCGGTCTGCTACCAGGACTATCCGCAGAGCACCCACACCGTGACCTCGGTCGGCGCGCTCCACCGGCTGATCGACGCGTTCCCGAACTTCGTCATGCTGAAGCACGAGGAAGGCTCGGGCCTGCCGAAGATCAGCCGCCTGCGCGAGCGCTCGGACAAGGGCGACGGCCGCCGCGTCTCGATCCTCGTCGGCAACGGCGGCCTCTATCTGCCGCAGGAGCTGCGTCGCGGCGCCGACGGCGCGATGACCGGCTTCGCCTATCCGGAGATGCTGGTCGGGGTGTGCGAGCGCTTCTTCGCCGGCGACGTCGAGGCGGCGGAGGACCTGTTCGACCTCTATCTGCCGATCCTGCGCCACGAGCAGCAGCTCGGCTTCGGACTCGCGGTGCGCAAGGAGGTGCTGCGCCGCCGCGGCGCCATCAAGTGCGCGGCCACCCGCCATCCCGGCCCGAAGCTCTCGGCTCGCGACCACCAGGAGATCGGCGAGCTGATGGCCCGCCTCGAGCGCAAGCTCGCCGGCTGACGCCCCCGATCCGCTAACCCGGCAGCGACGATGCGCGACGAGACCACCCCCGACGCGGCCCGCATGCGGCGCGAGCTCGCCGCCCTCGTCGCGGTCGACAGCCAGAACCCGCCCGGCCACGAGGCCGCGGCGGCGGCGCTCGTCGCCGGCTGGCTCGCCGCCGCCGGCTTCGAGGTCGAGGTCGACGAGTACCGGCCGGGCCGGGCGAACCTCGTCGCCCGGCTCGCCAACGGGCCGGGCCCGACGTTCGCCTTCAACACCCACCTCGACGTTGTGCCGGCAGGCGGAGGCTGGTCGTCGGACCCGTTCGTGCTGCGGGAGGCGGACGGGCGGCTCCAGGGGCGCGGCGCCTGCGACTGCAAGGGGCCGCTCGTCGCCATGGTCGAGGCGATGCGGATGCTCGCCGCCGATCGCGCCGAATGGAGCGGCACCTTGCTCGGCGTCTTCGTCGCCGACGAGGAGGTGGCGAGCGAGGGCGCCCGGCGCTTTGCCGCCGGCCGGCCGGCGATCGACTTCGCCGTCGTCGGTGAGCCGACCTCGAACGCCACCGTCACCGCCCACAAGGGCAGCCTCCGGCCGCTCGTCCGGGTGCACGGCGTCGCCGCGCACTCCGGCGCCCCGGACCGCGGCGACAACGCGATCTACCGCGCCGCGAAGCTCGTCGGCCTCGTCGAGGCGATGCACGAGACGGTGGTCAGCCGGCGCACCCACCCGTTGCTCGGCGCGGCGAGCCTCACCGTCACCCGCATCCACGCCGGTGTCGCCGACAACGTCCTGCCCGACCGCTGCGACCTGCTGCTCGACCGGCGCACGCTGCCGAACGAGGACGAGGCGGCGGTGAAGGCGGAGATCGCCGACCTGCTGCGGCAGGCCGAGGTGCGCTTCGGCGTCCGCGCCGAGATCGTCGAGTGGCGACCGACCACCGGCGGGGCGACCGAGACGGCGCCCGACCGGCCGCTCGTTCGTGCGGCGCTCGCCGCCTCAGCGGCCAACGGCGCGGCAGCCGCCGGCCCGTTCGGCTTCCAGGGCGCCTGCGACCTCGTGCACTTCCGCGCGCTCGGCGCCGACGGCGTCGTCATCGGCCCGGGCTCGCTCGCCGTCGCCCACAAGCCCGACGAGTTCGTGCCGGCGGACGAGTTCGTCGCCGCGAGCCTCGTCTACCGCGACGTCGCCCGCGCCATGCTGCGGCCGGCGAGATGACCATGCGACCCCGCGGCACAACGGAGACGGTTCGATGACCCTCGTCGGCGGCATCAGCCAGGGCGCGCAGTCGGCCTTCCCGCAGGCCGAGTACGACGGGCGGATCGCGCGCGCCCGCCGCGCGCTCGCCGCCCGCGGCCTCGACGTCATGGTCGTCACCGGCCCGGAAAACATATTCTACCTGACCGGCCAGCAGACCCCCGGCTACTTCGCCTTCCAGGCGCTGGTGCTGCCGGTCGACGGCGAGCCGGCGTTCGTGCTGCGGCAGCTCGAGGTTTCGAACTTCCGCGCCAACACCTTCGTCTCCGACGCCGAGACCTACCAGGACGGCGACGACCCGGTCGACGTCCTGATCCACCTCGTGCGGCGGCGCGGCCTCGCCGGCCGGCGGGTGGCGATCGACAAGCGCGGCTGGTTCCTGCCGATCGCCGTCTACGAGCGGCTGCAGGCGGCGCTCGGCGCCCTCCACGACGCCGCCGGCGTCGTCGAGGACCTGCGCGCCGTCAAGTCGCCGCTGGAGATCGCCAAGCTCGAGACGGCGGCGGGCTACGTCGACGCCGGCCTGCGCGCCGGCCTCGCGGCGATCGCCGTCGGGGCGAGCGAGAACGACGTCGCCGCCGCGATGCTCGGCGCCGCCGTCGCCGCGGGTTCGGAATATCTCGGCATGGAGCCGCTCGTCGCGAGCGGGCCGCGCAGCGGCGTGCCGCACGGCACCTGGCGGCGCCGCCGCATCGCCGACGGCGACCCGGTGTTCGTCGAGATGGCGGCCTGCCACGACCGCTACCACGCCGCGCTGATGCGCACCGCCTGGGTCGGCGCCTTGCCCGCCGAGGCGGCGGCGATGATGGCCGTCTGCGAGGAGGCGCTCGACGCGACGCTCGACGCGATCCGCCCCGGCGAGCCTTGCGAGGTGCCGCACCTCGCCTGCCAGCGCGTGATCGACCGGCACGGCTACACCGAGAGCTTCCGCAAGCGCGCCGGCTACGGCATGGGCATCGCCTTCGCGCCCGACTGGGGCGAGGGCGCGATCCTCGGCCTCAACATCGGCATCACCCGGCCGCTCGAGCCCGGCATGGTGTTCCACGTCTTCCCGGCGCTGCGCGTCTTCGGCGCCTTCACCGTCGGCGTCAGCGAGACGGTGGTGGTGACGGAGGGCGGCTGCCGGGTGCTCGGCACGCTGCCGCGCCCGATGACCCGCATCGCCGCGTGAGCGAGGCGGCGCGCATGGACCGCTGCCTGATCCTCCAGCCGATCCATCCGGCCGGCCACGCGGCGCTGCGGCACGGCGGCGTCGAGCCGTGCGTCGCCGCCGGCCTCTCGCCCGAGGCGCTCGTCGCCGCCATTGCCGACGTGCGCGCGATCATCACCCGCGACGCCCCCGTCGGCGCCGACCTGATCGCCGCCGCACCGCGGCTCGAGGTGATCGGCGTGCACGGCGTCGGCGTCGACCCGATCGCCATCGACGCGGCGACCCGCCGCGGCGTCGCCGTCGTCAACACGCCCGGCACCAACGCCCGCTCGGTCGCCGAGCATGCCCTCGCCCTCACCTTCCACCTCGCCAAGGCGATCGGCGCCGGCGACCGTGCGGCGCGGGCGGGCGACACCGCATTCAAGTACCGCACGCGCCTCGTCGAGCTCGAGGGCGCGACCTTCGGCGTCGTCGGCTTCGGCGAAATCGGCCGGGCGACCGCCCGGCTCGCCCGCGGCCTCGGCATGGACGTGGTCGCCTGGTCGCGCAGCCGGCCCGACGTCGCCGTCGAGGGCGTGCGGCGGGCGCCCGACCTCGCGGCGCTCCTCGCCGAAAGCGACGTCGTCTCGCTGCACCTGCCGGCGACGCCCACGACGCGCGGCCTGATCGGCCGCGCCGAGATCGCCCGGATGAAGCCGGGCGCCTTCCTCGTCAACACCGCCCGCGGCGCCCTCGTCGACGAGGCGGCGCTCGCCGAGGCGCTGCGATCCGGCACCCTCGCCGGCGCCGGGCTCGACGTCTTCGCGACGCCGCTGGCCTCGGATTCGCCGCTGCGCGGGCTCGACACCGTCGTCCTCACCCCGCACGTCGCCGGCTCGACGGAGGCCGCCCTGCGGCGCACCGCCGTCGCCGTCGCCGAGGCGGTCCTCGACGTGCTCGCCGGCCGCCGGCCGCGGCACCTCCTCGACGAAGACGCCTGGCCGCGCCTCCGCGCGCGCCGCGGCGATGCGGAGGCGATATGACCGTTCTTCCCCGCCCGGCGGCCGATCTCGCCGCCCGCCTGTTCGACGAGCTGCGGGCGCGCACCACCGAGGCGCCCGGCATCACCCGCGCCGCCTTCGGCGAGGGCGAGGAGATCGCCCACGCGATGATGAAGCGGGAGGCGCAGGCGCTCGGCCTCGAGGAGCGGGTCGACGCCGCCGGCAACCTCTACCTCACGCTGCCCGGCCGCGAGCGCGAGCTGCCCGCCTGGATCGTCGGCTCGCACCTCGATTCGGTGCCGCACGGCGGCAACTTCGACGGCGCCGCCGGCGTGCTCGCCGGCCTCGCCGCCGTCGCCGCCCTGCGGGCCGCCGGCACACAGCCCCGCCGCGACGTCACGGTGATCGCGATCCGCGCCGAGGAGAGCACCTGGTTCCCGGTCTCCTATCTCGGCAGCCGGGCGGCCTTCGGCATCCTTCCGGCGAGCGCCCTCGACGCGCGGCGGGCCGATACCGGCCGCACCCTGCGCGAGCACATGGCCGACCTCGGCCTGCGGCCGGACGCGGTGGCCGCCGGCGAGGCGTTCCTCGCGCCCGCGCGCATCCACGGCTTCATCGAGGTGCACATCGAGCAGGGCCCGGTGCTCGAGCGCGAGGACGCGCCGATCGGCCTCGTCACCGGCATCGCCGGCAGCTTCCGCTACCGCGAGGCGCGCTGCCTCGGCCGCTACGGCCATTCCGGCGCGGTGCCGCGGGCCTACCGGCAGGACGCGGTGGTCGGCCTCGCCGAGCTCGTCACCGGCCTGGAAGAAGTCTGGGACGCGCTCGAGCGGGACGGCGAGCGCGCCACCATCACCTTCGGCCAGGTCGCCACCGATCCGGCGCAGCACGCCTTCAGCAAGGTGCCGGGCGAGGTGACCTTCTGCCTCGACGTGCGTAGCGAGAGCACCGCCTGCCTCGACCGCATCCACGGCGAGCTGGCGCGCCTCGTCGCCGCCATCGAGCAGCGCCGCGGCGTCCGCTTCGATCTCGGCGAGCGCACCGGCAGCGACCCGGCGGTCCTCGATCCCGCGCTCCGGGCGCGCCTCGCGGCGGCGGCGCGCGCCCTCCCGGTCCGCGCGGTCGAGATGCCGAGTGGCGCCGGCCACGACACCTCGGTGTTCGCCAACCGCGGCGTTCCCGCCGCGCTGATCTTCGTCCGCAACCAGAACGGCAGCCACAACCCCGACGAGGCGATGCACCTCGAAGACTTCGAGGTCGCCGCCGAGATCGTCCGGCGCTGCCTCGCCGACGACTGACCTCCCTCCGCCCGACGCTCCGCGACCGGTCCTCTCCCCACGTCCGGTCGTCACGACGCGCGTCCGGGCTTGATATGCAAACGTTTGCAGCTAGAATGCCGGGCATGCGTGCTCGACCGTCGGGGCTTCGTGCCGGGCGGATCGTCAAAAGATGCGCACCCGACATGGACCTCGAGGGAGGACAAACGTGCTCAACGGAAAGATGCTCGCGGCTGCGGCCGCCCTGTGGATCGCGCCGCTGCTGCCGGCCTCGGCCGTCGAGACGATCAATCTCACGATCGCCTCCAGCCACCCGTTGACAATCCCCTGGGTCGGCCCCCTCAAGACGATCGTCGTCGACAAGTCGAACCAGCGCCTCGAGGCGATGGGGTCGAACTACCGGATCAACTGGACCGAGGCGTTCGGCGGCTCGCTCTACGGCTTCAACGACACCCTCGAGGCGGTCGCCGACGGGCTCGCCGACATGGGCTGGATCGGCTCGCTGTTCGAGCCGGCCAAGCTGCCGCTCCAGAACATCATGTACTCGACCCCGTTCGCCACCGACAACGTCGGTATGACCGTCGAGGTGATGAACAAGCTCAACGCCGAGAACTCCGCCCTGAAGGCGGAGTGGGCGGCGAACAACATCGTCTTCCTCGGCGTCTGCGTCTCCGACGGCTACCACCTCTTCACCAAGAAGCCGATCAACACGCTCGACGACCTGAAGGGCCTGAAGATCCTCGGCGTTCCGACGACGGCGCCGTGGCTCGAGGGCACCGGGGCGACGCTGGTGCCGACCGGCCTGCCGGCGCAGTACTCGCAGCTCCAGACCGGCGTCGGCGACGGCTCGCTCCTCATCGCCACCGGCGCCTGGCCGCTGAAGATCCCCGAGGTCGCGCCCTACGTGACGCTGATCGACACCGGCCCGCTCACCTTCGGCGGCTTCGGCGTCAACAAGGACAAGTGGGAGAGCCTGCCCGACGACGTGAAGAAGGTGCTGACCGAGCTCGGCAACGAGTACAGCCTGGAGAACGCCCGCCTCATCGAGGAGCGCACCGCCGCGGCGTTCGTCGCCATGAAGGAGGCCGGCGCCACCGTCGCCGAGCTGCCGGCGGCCGAGCGCAAGCGCCTCGTCGAGACGATGCCGAACGTCGCCCTCACCTGGGTCGAGACCAACGAGAAGGGCGGCGTGCCGGCCCGCGACATCATGAAGGCGTTCATGGCCGAGGTGCGGGCGCACGGCGGCGAGCCGCTGCGCGCCTGGGACGAGGGGCTCTGAGGACCGCGGGCCTATGATCGGGCGGGCGGCCCTGTCGGCCGCCCGCGGCTTCGCGGGGTGATGCGATGAACCAGCCGTCGAGAACCGAGGCCGCCGCCGCGGACGGATGGTCGCCGCTGCGTCTCTATGCGCGCGTGCCGCTGGTGCTGTCGGCGTTTGCGTCGTTCGCCATCCTGTTCATGATGGCGCTGATCTGCACCGACATCGCCCTGCGCTTCTTCTTCAGCCGGCCGATCAACGGGGTGACCGAGATCATCTCGATGCTGATCGTCGCCTGCGTCTTCCTGCAGCTCGGCGCCAGCATCCGCGACGGCCGCCTCGTCCGCGCGGAGTTCCTGCACGGCGCCTGGGCGAGCACGCGGCCGGGCCTCGCCGCCGCCGTCGACCTGCTCGCCTACGGCGTCGGGGCGATCATCCTCGCCAAGGGGCTCGCCTGGCTCACCCACGACTTCCTGAAGTCCTACGCGTCGGGCGAGTTCACCGGCGCCGTCGGCGCCTTCACCATCCCGGTCTGGCCGTTCTCGTTCGGTGTCGTCGTCGGCTGCGCCGTCGCCCTCGTCGAGACGCTCCGGATCGTCGTCGAGCGGGCGATCCTGCTCCTGCGCAAGGCCGCCCCGGCCGGCGGCGCCGCCCGCCGCCCGCTCGTCCGCGACGCGCTGCCGATCGGCATCCTCGCCGTCGGCGTCGCGGCCTTCCTCGTCGCGAACTTCGGCCTCGGGCTCGGGCCGCTCGGCGTCGGCCTGCTGTCGCTCGCCGGCCTCCTCGCGGCGGTTGCCCTCGGCGTGCCGATCGCCTTCGCGCTGCTCGGGCTGTCGTTCATCGGCATCTGGCTCGCCCGCGGCAACCCGGCGATCGCCGACAACACCCTCGGCATCTCCTTCGCCGGTGCCATCCGCTCCTACGAGTTCGGCGTCGTGCCGCTGTTCGTGATGATGGGCCTCGTGCTCGACAAGGCCGACGTCGGCCGCGACGCCTTCCAGGTCGCGGTGACGCTCTTGCGCCACGTCCGCGGCGGCCTCGGCATCGCCACCGTCGGCGCCAACGCGATCTTCGCCTCGATCACCGGCTCCTCGATCGCCTCGGCCGCCGTGTTCAGCCGCATCGCCGTGCCGCCGATGATCGAGAACGGCTACACCAAGCGCTTCGCGGTCGGCGTCGTCGCCGGCTCGTCGGTGCTCGGCATGCTGATCCCGCCGAGCCTGCTCCTGATCATCTACGGCCTTCTCGCCGAGGTCTCGATCGGGCGGCTGTTCGTCGCGGCGATCGTGCCGGGCATCGTGCTCGCGGTCGCCTTCGCGGCGCTCAACTTCGCCCTCGCGACCTTCTGGCCGAGCTTCGTCGGCGCGGCGAAGCCGGTCTCGGTCGTGCCGCTGTCGGCCGCGCAGATGGCGCGCCGGCTGCTGCCGGTGGTGGCGATCATCGCCATCGTGATGGGCGGCATCTACGCCGGCGCCTTCACCGCCACCGAGGCCGGCGCCGTCGGCACGCTGCTCGCGCTCATCGTGGCGGCCGCGCGTCGCAAGCTGAGCTGGTCGACGATGCGCTCGGTCGTGCTCGAGACCGGCTACATCTCCACCACCATCCTCTTCCTCATCATCGCCGCCAACGTCTACGCGCGGATGCTGACGCTCTCGACCATCCCGATGCAGATGACCGCCTTCCTCGGCGAGGCGAACATCGGCATGGGCGCCTTCCTGGTGCTCTATCTCGGCATCCTGCTGGTGCTCGGCATGCTGCTCGATTCCGTGTCGATCATGCTGATCATGCTGCCGATCGTGGTTCCGGTCGTCACCGCCCTCGGCGGCGACCCGATCTGGTTCGGCATCGTCACGGTGGTGGCGATCGAGATCGGCCTCATCACGCCGCCGTTCGGCCTCTCGGTGTTCGTCGTCAAGGGCTCGCTGCCGAAGGACTTCATCTCGCTCGGCGAGATCTTCGCCGGGGCGGCGCCGTTCGTCGTGGTGATGATCCTCGTCACCATCCTGCTGATGGCCGTGCCGTCGCTCAGCCTCGTCTTCAACTGACCGCCGAACGGGAGCGCCGCATCATGGCGACGACGCTGATCAAGGGTGGCGCGATCCTCTCTATGGACCCGCGGATCGGCGACCTCGCCGTCGGCGACGTGCTCGTCGAGGACGACCGCATCGCCGCCGTCGCGCCGTCGATCGCCGTCCCCGAGGGCGCGGCGGTGATCGACGCCGAGGGCACGATCGTCGCCCCGGGCTTCGTCAACGCCCACATGCACACCTGGCAGACGGCGCTGCGCGGCATCGCCGCCGACTGGACGATCTCGCAGTACATGCGGGCAATCCACGCCGGCCTCGCCACCCACTTCCGTCCGGACGACGTCTACGTCGCCAACCTCGTCGGGGCGCTCGCCCAGCTCTCCGCCGGCACCACGACGCTGGTCGACTGGTGCCACAACAACCCGACGCCGGAGCACACCGACGCCGCCGTCGACGGCCTCGTCGACGCGCGCATCCGAGCGCTCTTCCTGCACGGCTCGCCGAAGCCCGACGCCAAGGCCGGGCAGCGCCACTTCAGCGAGATCCCGATGCCGCGCTCCGAGGTCGAGCGGCTCGCCAAGGGCCGCCTCGCGGCGCGCGACGGCCGCGTCACCCTCGGCCTCGCCATGCTCGGCCCCGCCTACGCGCTCTACGACGTGGTGCGCACGGACATGGCGCTCGCCCGCGAGTTCGGCCTCGTCGCCAGCATGCACGTCGGCGGCGGCGCGTTGAAGGAGCCGGACGGCTTCGACCGCCTCGTCGCCGAGGGCCTCGTCGACGAACGCTGCAACATCGTGCACGGCAACAACCTCGCCGACGACGTGCTCGCCCGCCTCGTCGAGGCCGGCGCCTCGTTCACGGTGACGGCCGAGGTGGAGCTGCAGATGGGCTTCGGCTGGCCGCTCACCGGCCGGCTGCGCGCCCTCGGCGCGCCGGTCTCGATCGGCTCGGACATCGAGACCGCGATGGCCGCCGACATGTTCGGGGTGACCCGCGCGACCCTGCAGGCGCAGCGCCACGCCGACGGCCTCGCGGCGATCGCCGCCACCGGCTTCGCGCCGCCGGCGATTTCCGTCACCTGCCGCGAGGCGCTCGGCTGGGCGACGCTCGACGGCGCGCGGATGGCTGGGCTCGCCGACCGAATCGGCTCGATCACCCCCGGCAAGCAGGCCGACCTCGTGCTGCACCGGGCCGACGGCATCGGCGTCTTTCCGGTCAACGACCTCGCCGCCACCCTCGTCCTGCACGCCGGCCCCGGCACCGTCGACACGGTGATGGTGGCCGGCGAGATCCTCAAGCGCGGCGGCCGGCTCGTCCACCCGGGCATCGGCGACCTGCAGGCCCGCCTCGCCGCCTCCGGCCGGCACATCCTCTCGGCCTTCGCCGCCGCCCGGAGCGGCGCCGCGGCCTAGCCCCGCGCGAGCAGCCGGGCGCGCGCCGCGCGGTACTCGGCCTCGAGCTCGGCGACGATCTCGGCCACGGGCTGCACCGCGTGGATGCCGGCGACGCTCTGGCCGGCGCCCCAGATGTCGCGCCAGGCCTTGCGCTCGGTGTTGCCGCCGCTCGCGAAGTTCATCTTCGACTTGTCGGCGCGCGGCAGGTCGTCCGGGTCGAGCCCGGCGGCGACGAGGCTGCTGCGCAGGAAGTTCGCTGCGACCCCGGTGATGAGGTTCGTGTAGACGATGTCGTCCGCCCCGGCCTCGATCAGCGCCTGCTTGTAGCGGGGATCGGCGTTCGCCTCGGCCGCGGCGATGAAGCGCGTGCCCATGTAGGCGGCGTCGGCGCCGAGCGCCTCGGCGGCGAGGATGCCGGCCCCCGTCGAGATCGCCCCGGAGAGCACCAGCGGGCCGTCGAAGAACGAGCGCAGCTCGGTCGCGAGCGCGAACGGGCTGAGCCGCCCGGCGTGGCCGCCCGCCCCGGCGCACACCGCGATGAGCCCGTCCACCCCCTCGGCCAGCGCCTTGCGCGCGTGCCGCACGTTGACGACGTCATGGAGGACGACGCCGCCGTAGGAATGCACCGCCTCCGCCACCCGGCCGGGCGCCTGCAGCGAGGTGATGACGATCGGTACCCGGTGGCGCACGCAGACCGCGAGGTCGTCGTCAAGGCGGTTGTTGGTCGGGTGCAGGATGTGGTTCACCGCGAAGGGGGCGGCCGGCGCCTCCGGGTGGGCCGCGTCATGCGCGGCGAGCGCCGCCTTGATCGCCACCACCCAGCGCTCGAAAGCGCCCGGCTCGCGCGCATTGAGCGCCGGGAAGGAGCCGACGATGCCGGCCGTGCACTGCGCCACCACGAGCTCGATGCTCGAGACGATGAACATCGGCGAGGCGATGACCGGAAGTCGCAGCCCGGCCAGGGCCGGCAGCCTGTCGTGCATGGTGGGATCGATCCTCTGCTCGGCGTCCTCGCGCGGGATGCCGGCCGCGCCCGTCACTCGCCGGTGAAGGTCGGCGCGCGCTTCTCGAGGAACGCCGCCGTTCCCTCGGCGAAGTCGCGGGTGCCGAACAGCATCGACTGGGCGTCGACCTCCGTCGCCAGCACGTCGTCGAGCGGCAGCAGCCCGCGGGAGAGCGCCTGCTTGGTGACGGCGGTGGCGATCGGCGCGCCGGCGGCGATCTCCTCGGCGAGCGCGAGGGCGTGGGCGACGGCCTGGCCGGGCACCACCAGCTCGTCGGCGATGCCCCACGCCGCCGCGGTCTCAGCGTCGACGGCGCGGCCGGTCAGGGCGAGCCAGCGGGTGCGGCCGATGCCGATCCGCGCCGGCAGGGTGTGCAGCACGCCGAGATCCGGCATCAGCCCGATCTTCCCGAACGGCATCGAGAATCGCGCGTCGCTGGCCGCGATGACGATGTCGCACGCCACGGCGATCGAGAGCCCCGCCCCGACCGCCCAACCCTCGACGGCGGCGATCACCGGTTTCGGCCCGTCCGTCATCGCGCGCACCAGGCGGTGGACGTTGCGCAGCCGCTGGCGGCCCTGGCCGACGGTCGTACCGGCCATGCCGCGGATGTCGCCGCCGGCGCTGAAGCAGCCGCCGGCGCCCGCGACGACGACGCAGCGCACGGCCGGGTCGTCCATCGCCCGGATCATCTCGGGGATCGCCAGTTCGCGCATGGCGAGCGAGAGCGCGTTGCGATGGCGCGGGTTGTTGAACCAGATCAGCTGCGTCGCGCCGCGGCGCATGGAGACGCAGATCGGATCGTCCGGGCCCGGCTCGACGATCGGTTCCATCGGGGTCACCTGCTCCACCTCCGCCGCCGCCGGCGATGCGCGCCGGCCGCCGCTCCGTGGAGACCGGCATGGCCGGCCTCCGTCCTCGCCGCTGTCTCCTGCCGCCTCGGCCGGGCACGGTCAAGTACGCCCGACCCCAAAATCAGATTGTCCGAACCGCGGGGCGAACCTATCGTCCGCGCGCTTCGCGCGTCGCCGCCGGATGCCGGGACGCGCGCGAGCGGGATGGCGGGAGAAGACCATGTCAATTGGCCTCGACGATGAAACCTTCGCGCAGATCGCGGCCGAGGTCCGGCGCTTCACCCACGAGCGCCTCATCCCGGCGGAGCGGCAGGTCGAGGAGGCCGACGAGGTTCCCGAGGCGATCGTCGACGAGATGCGCGCGCTCGGCCTGTTCGGCATCTCGATCCCCGAGGAATACGGCGGCTTGGGGCTCAGCCTCACACAGGAGCTCGAGGTGATCGCCGAGGTCGGCCAGGCCGCCCTCGCCTTCCGCTCGGTGTTCGGCTCCAACGTCGGCATCGGCTCGCAGGGCATCGTCATCGACGGCACCGAAGAGCAGAAGCGCGACTGGCTGCCGCGCCTCGCCACCGGCGAGGCCGTCGCCTCCTTCGCCCTCACCGAGCCGGAGGCCGGCTCCGACGCCGGCAGCCTGCGCACCAGCGCCGAGCGCGACGGCGACCACTTCGTGGTCAACGGCGCCAAGCGCTACATCACCAACGCCAGCCGCGCGACCATCCTGACCCTGATGGCCCGCACCGACGCGACGAAGCCCGGCGCGTCCGGCATCTCCGCCTTCATCGTGCCGACCGACCTGCCCGGCATCACCATCGGCAAGCACGACCACAAGATGGGCCAGCGCGGCACCCGCACCTGCGACATCACCTTCGACGACGTGCGCGTGCCGGAAAGCGCCGTCATCGGCGGGCCGGCCCGGCTCGGCGCCGGCTTCAAGACGGCGATGAAGGTGCTCGACCGCGGCCGCATCCACATCGCCGGCATGGCCATCGGCCAGGGGCGGCGCCTCGTCAACGAGGCGCTCGGCTACGCGACCGAGCGCAAGCAGTTCGGCAGCCCGATCGCCGACTTCCAGCTCGTCCAGGCGATGCTCGCCGACAGCAAGACCGAACTGTACGCCGCGACCGCGATGGCGCGCGATGCCGCCGCCCGCTTCGACGCCGGCCAGCCGATCTCCGAGGAGGCCGCCTGCGTCAAGTATTTCGCCACCGAGGCGGTCGGCCGGATCGCCGACCGCGCCGTGCAGATCTTCGGCGGCGCCGGCTACATGGCCGAGTATCCGGTCGAGCGGATCTACCGCGACGTCCGCCTGATGCGGATCTACGAGGGCACCTCGCAGATCCAGCAGCTCATCATCGCCAAGTCGATGCTGCGCGCCCACGCCGCCGGCGACCGGCTCTGATCGCCGGAGCGCTTTCCGACCAGATGGATTCATCTGGTCGACCAGAAATCGCTCCAGATTCAGAACCCAGAGCCGCCGTTCACTCCGGGGTGAGCAGCGACAGCCCGAGCTGCGCGCGCCGGCGCAGCCACGGGCTCGGGCGGTAGCGCGGGTCGCCGTAGACCGCCTGCATCTCCTCGAGGATGCGCAGCACCGTCGCCGCCCCGAGCATGTCGCCGAGGCCGAGCGGTCCCTTCGGGTAGCCGAGCCCGAGCCGCACCGCGAGGTCGATGTCCTCGGGCGTCGCGATCCTCTGCTGGGCGATGTCCGAGCCGATGTTGACGATCATCGCGACGATGCGCTGGGCGATGAAGCCGGCGCTGTCGTTGACGAGGCTGACCGCCCGCCCGGTCGCGGCGAGCACCGCGCGCGCCGCCTCCCGCACCGCCGGCGCGGTCGCCGGCGTCGCCATCACGGTGAGCCGCTTCGAGAGGTCGAACAGCATGTCGACGGCGAGCGTGCGGGTGGGGTCCAGCCCCTCGCGCAGGGCGGCCGTCGTCGCGTCGGTGCCGACCGGGGTGACGAGGCAGAGGCTCGCCGCGCCGGGGCGGTCGCCCGCATCGAGCGCGACGCCGGCCTCGGCGAGGAGCGCCCGCAGGCGGTCGGCGAGCTCGGGTTCCGCCCGGCCGATCCACACCGTCGCCGCCGCCGCGTCGGCGGCCGCCGGCGCCTCGGCCGGCTCCTGCTTCTGGCCGCCCTCGTAGCGGTACCAGCCCTCGCCGGTCTTCCGCCCGAGCATGCCGCCGGCGATCCGCTGGGCGACGACCGGTGCCGGGCGGAAGCGCGGCTCCTGGTAGAACTGCCCGTAGATCTGCTCCATCACCGGGCCAGAGACGTCGAGGCCGGTGAGGTCCAGGAGCTCGAACGGCCCCATCCGGAAGCCCGCCGCCTCGCGCATCACCCGGTCGATGGTGACGGTATCGGCGACGCCCTCCTGCAGGATACGCAGGCCCTCGGTGTGGAGGCCGCGGCCGGCGTGGTTGACGAGGAAGCCCGGCGTGTCCTGCGTCGCCACCGTCTGGTGGCCGCAGCGGCGACCGAGGGCGTGCAGGAACTCCAGCACCTCGGGGGCGGTGCGCAGCCCGCGCACCACCTCGACCACCTTCATCAGCGGCACCGGGTTGAAGAAGTGGAAGCCGGCGACGCGCTCCGGCCGCGCGCAGCCGGCGCCGATCGCCGTCACCGACAGCGAGGAGGTGTTGGTGGCGAGGATCGCCTCCGGCGCGACGATCGCCTCGAGGTCGCGGAACAGGCCCTGCTTGGCGTCGAGCCGCTCGACGATCGCCTCGACGACCACCGCCGCGTCGGCGAGCGCCGCGAGGCCGCCGACCGCGCTCATCCGCGCCGTCGCGGCGGCGGCCTCCCCGGCGGTCATCCGGCCCTTGTCGGCGAGCATTCCGAAGGTGCCGGCGACGCTCTGGCGCGCCGCCTCGGCCGCCCCGCCGGCGACGTCGAAGAGCTTCACCGAGAGGCCGGCCTGGGCGCAGATCTGCGCGATGCCGCGGCCCATGGCGCCGGTTCCGACGATGCCGACGACATAGTCGCCGTGCGTTGCATTGGGAAGCGTCATGGCGTGCTGTTCCGGACCTTGGCGTTGCCTGGACGAAGCGCGCCGCGCGACCCGCGCCGGCGCGACTCGCGCTGCTCGAACGGCCGGGAGGATGCGCACAGCCTGCCGCCGCGGCAACGGGTTTACCGGCGCTTCCCTCCGCCGGCCAGCCTCCTCCGCCGTGAGGCGTCCGGAATTTCCGCCGCCGCCGCCGTCATCGCGCTTGCGCCGCCCCGCAATCCAAATCAGTATACGGTATATTGATTGGCGGTGGTGGTTGGGGGGAGTGACACATGCCGGCATCGGGCGGAACGCAGGCCTCGCCGTTAGGGGCGCCGAAGCGCAGCGGCAGCCTCCGGGCGCAGATCTACGGCGACCTGCGCGCCCGCCTGCAGCGCGGCGAGGTCGGCCCGTCCGAGCGCCTCGTCGACCTCGACATCGCCGCCACCCTCGGCGTGTCCCGCATGCCGGTGCGCGAGGCGCTGCTGCAGCTCACCCACGAGGGCTACCTCACCAGCACGACCCGCGGCTTCGTGGTGCCGACTCTCACCCCGGACGACATCGCCGAGATCTTCGAGATCCGCCGCCTGATCGAGCCGCGTGCGGCGGCGAACGCGGCGCGCGACATGTCGGCGGCCGTCGAGCGCCGGCTCGAGGCGGCGGTGCGGCTCGCCCACGAGGCCGACGCCGCGGCCGACGTCGGCCGCTTCATGACCTGCAACGCCGGCTTCCGTCAGGCCTGGCTCGACGCCGTGCGCAACCGCCGCCTCGCAGCCACCATCGAGCGCTTCGTCGACCACGTGCAGGCGGTCCGCTTCGGCACGCTCGGCGATCCGGCGACCCGGCGCATCGTGCTCACCGGGCTGGAGCGCCTCGCCGACGCCTTCCGCCGGCGCGATCCCGTAGCGGCGCACGACCGCATGGCCGACTTCATCACCCAGGCCGAGGCCGCCTTCTTCCGCGGCCACGCCGATGCCGCAGCCGCCGCCGCGGAGCCCGACGCCGCGGCGCCGCAGGGAGGCGCCCGATGACCGCGCCCGTCCGCCTCCGCCCCGACCCGCTGCCGAAGGCGCCGCATCCCCTCGCCGGGCCGAACCGCTTCAAGCTCGGCATCTTCTCGGCCAACGCCGACGGCGGCCTCGCCATCACCACCGTCGACGAGCGCTGGCCGGCGCGCTGGGAGGACTGCCTCGCCGCCGCCCGCCTCGCCGAGGCGGGCGGGCTCGAGTTCGTGCTGCCGATCGCCCGCTGGCGCGGCTTCGGCGGCGAGACGCACGCCCGCGAATGGTCGTTCGAGACGTTCACCTGGGCCGCCGCGCTCGCCGCGGCGACCGAGCGGATCGGCCTCTTCATGACGGTGCACGTGCCGCTGGTGCATCCGCTCTACGCCGCCAAGGCGCTCGCCACCGTCGACCACGTCTCGGGCGGCCGCGCCGGCCTCAACATCGTCTGCGGCTGGAACCCGGACGAATTCGGCATGTTCGGCGTCACGCTCGAAGGCGACGCCTACGCCCGTGCGGCGGAGTGGATCGAGATCATCGAGCGCGCCTACGCCGGCGCCGGCGAGCCGTTCGACTACGACGGCGCCTTCTACCATCTGAAGAGCGTCGTCAGCCGTCCGGCGAGCCTGCAGAAGCCGCGGCCGGTGACGATGAATGCCGCCTTCGGCCCGCCCGGGCGCGACTTCGCCGCCCGCCACTGCGACTACCTGTTCTCGACCTTCACCGACATCGCCGACGGCCGTCGCCACGTCGAGGACATTCGCGCGCGCGGCGCAGCGGCCGGACGGGAGGTCGGCGTCTACACCGTCTGCCACGTCGTCTGCCGGCCGACCCAGGCGGAGGCCGAGGACTACTACGAGCACTACGCCGTCACCGCCGCCGACCACGGCGCCGTCGACTACCACATGTCGAAGAAGCGCGAGTTCGCCAACTCGCACGACGACCGCGCCTTCGCCGAGTACCGCAAGCGCTTCGCCGGCGGCGCCGGCAGCTACCCCCTCGTCGGCACGCCCGAGCGGATCGTCGAGGAGATCGGCCGCATCGCCGCCGAAGGCTACGCCGGCGCCGCGCTCACCTTCGTCAACTACACCGACGAGCTTCCCTTCTTCTGCGGCGCGGTGCTGCCGCTGATGCGGGAGGCCGGACTGCGGCAGTCGTGAGGCCTGCCGTCGACGAGAGCTTCGGCAGACGCTGAATGGCGCGCCGATCCACGGGAACAGCAACGAAAGGACGACCGATGACCCGCCGCATGTTCAGGCTCCTCCTCGCCGGCGCCGCCTTCGCCGCGGCCGCCGGCGCCGCCCGCGCCGAGGAGGTCGTGCTCAACGCCGTCCACTTCACCCCGGCCCAGGTCGCCTACGCGCAGAGCTTCCTGCGCTTCGTCGACAAGGTGAACGCCCGCGGCAAGGGCGTCGTGCAGATCCTGGTGCGCGGCGGCCCGGAGGTCATCCCGCCGCTGAAGCTCGGCGAGGCGCAGAAGAGCGGCCTCATCGACATGATCAACTGCCCGGCCGGGCTCTACCTCAACATGGTGCCGGAGGGCGAGGCCTTCTCCGCCTCCTACAAGACGCCGTGGGAGATCCGCGAGAACGGCGGCTGGGCGCTGATCAGCGGCATCTACGAGAAGAAGGGCAACGCCAAGCTGCTCGCCCACGTCGACGCCGGCGCCGGCTTCCACATCTTCACGGTGCCGGAGCCAGTGAAGACCGCCGACGGCGGCATCGACTGGTCGAAGCTCACCATCCGCTCCGCCCCCCTCTACCGCGAGTTCCTGGAGAAGCTCGGCGCCACCGTCGTCGTGCAGGGCCCCGGCGACGTCTACACCTCGCTCGAGCGCGGCCTCGTCAACGCCAACGGCTACACCATCCTCGGCTACTCGGCGTTCGGCTGGGACAAGTTCACCAAGCACCGCGTCGACCCGTCGTTCTTCCAGACCGACGTCCTCGTCTCGATGAACCAGGCGAAGTGGGACGCTCTCTCGCCCGAGGCGCAGAAGATCCTGGAGGAGGTCGCGGTCGAATTCGAGCGCGAGAGCTACGACAACACCATCGCCGAGACCAAGGCGCAGGGCGCAGCGATGATCGCCGCCGGCCAGACCGTCACCGAGATGACCGGTGCCGGCCGCGACGCCTATCTCGCCGCCGCCGCCAAGGCGAGCTGGGACCGCATCGCCGCCCGCGACCCGGCGAACGTCGACGCCCTGAAGGCGAAGTTCCTCGACTGAGGCCCGCCCCCGCCCGGCCGGCGCCACGGCGCGCCGGCCGCCCGACCCTCCGTTCCGGGCCCTCGTGATGGACAGGCTGTTCGACTGGACGGGCCGCGTCAGCTTCGCGCTCGTCGTGGTGACGAAGCTCCTGCTGGCGGCGATCGTCGTGCTCGTCGTCGCCGACGTCGTCGTGCGCAACCTCGGGCTGAGACCCATCCCCTGGGCGGTGTCGGCGGCCGAGTACAGCCTGCTCTACGCCGCCTTCCTGCCGATGCCGTGGCTGGTGCGAACGCGCGGACACGTCTTCGTCGAGTTCCTGCGCAAGGCGCTGCCGCCCGTTGCGCAGCGCCTGCTTGAGAAGATCGTCTACGTCTCCTGCGTGGCGCTCTGCCTCTATCTCGGCGGCTACGCGCTCGCCGGCCTCGCCGCCGCCTGGGCCGACGGCGCCTACGAGACGCGCACCTTCGACATGCCGCAGTGGCTGGTGCTGCTGCCGGTCACCATCGGCTTCCTGCTGTCGGCGCTCGAATGGCTGCGCTTCCTCGCCGGCCGCGCGTCGCTCTACGACGTCGATCCCCTCGAGATGGAAGGTCTCTAGGGCCATGATGCCGTGGGAGTTCGCCTTCGCCTTCCTCGTCGGCTCGATCCTCGTGCTGATGGGGCTCGGGCTGCCGGTCGCCTTCGCCTTCTTCGCCGCCAACATCGTCGGGCTCTACGTCTTCTTCGGCGGCGCCGTCGGCGTCACGCAGATGGTGTCGAACCTCTCCGAGGCGGTGTCGACCTACGCGCTGACGCCGCTGCCGCTGTTCCTCATCATGGGCAGCCTGTTCTTCCGCTCCGGCCTCGGCGACGGAGTGTTCCGCGCCCTCGACCTGTGCATCGGCAACCTGAAGGCGCGCCTCTCCTACGTCGTCCTCGCCGCCGGGGCGATCTTCGGCGCGCTGTCGGGCTCGAGCCTCGCCAACACCGGCATGATGGGATCGCTGATGGTCCCCGAAATGCTGAAGCGGGACTACAAGCCGCACATGGCCTTCGGGCCGGTGCTCGGCGCCGGGGGCCTCGCGGTGATCATCCCGCCCTCCTCTCTCGCCGTGCTGCTCGGCTCCCTCGCCCAGATCGACGTCGGCGCGCTCCTCATCGCCGGCGCGGTGCCCGGGCTGTTGCTGACTGCCATGTACGCCGCCCTCATCCGCGTCCAGACGCTGATCGACCCCGCGGCGGCGCCGCAGTACGACGTCGCGCGGGCGAGCCTTTCAGAGAAGCTCGCCGCCGTCGCCGCCAACATCGTGCCGATGGGGGTGATCGTTTTCCTCGTCGTCGGCACCATCATCCTCGGCATCGCCACGCCGACGGAGTCGGCGGCGCTCGGCTGCGCCGGCGTTCTGGCGCTCCTCGTCGCCTACCGCCGCTTCTCCTGGCGCACGGTGTGGACCTCGCTCGACGACGCCATGAAGGTCACCGGGATGACCTTCCTGATCATCTCGGCGTCGACCACCTTCTCGCAGATCTTCGCCTTCTCCGGCGCGAGCTCCGGCTTCATCGGCTGGATCACCGGCTTCGACATCGGCCCGATGGCGCTCATCGCGGTGATGGTGCTCGTCATCCTGATCCTCGGCATGTTCATGGACCAGGTGTCGATGATGCTGATCACCCTGCCGATCTTCATCCCGATCGCGCAACAGCTCGGCTTCGACCTCGTCTGGTTCGGCCTCATCCTCCTCCTCGCCTACGAGGTCGGCTTCACCACGCCGCCCTTCGGCCTCCTGCTCTTCATCATGCTCGGCATCGCCCCGCGCGGCACCAGCCTGCGCACCGTCGCCCTCGCCGCCGCCCCCTACATCGCCTGCACCATGCTGCTCATCGTGCTCATCGTTCTCTTCCCACGGATCGCGCTCTGGCTGCCGGGGCTGCTGTGACGCTGGCAACCGAAGGCCGACCCATGCCCGACATCGACACGCCCCCCGAAAGCCTGCGCGCCCGGCTCGCCGCCGGCGCCGCGATCGAGGTCGCCTGGCTCGCCCTCGGTTCGCCGGCCATCGCCGAGGCGGCCGCCGGGGCGCAGCCCGCGGCGATCGTCTTCGACCTCCAGCACGGGCTGTGGACGCCCCCGGCGCTCGCCGCCGCCGTCGGCTTCCTGCCGGCCGGCGTCCCGGCGATCGGCCGCGTCGCCGAAAACTCGGCGGCGGCGATCGGCACGGCGCTCGACTGCGGCCTCGAGACGGTGCTGGTGCCCCTCGTCGACGGACCGGAGGAGGCGGCGGCGGCCGTCTCGCACGCCCGCTTTCCGCCCGAGGGCACGCGCTCGGGCGGTGGCGTGCGGCCGCTGCTCGCCGGCTTCCCCGCCTATGTGGCGGCGGCCCGCGCACGCACCGGCGTCGGCGTGATGATCGAGACCGTCGCCGGCGTCGCCGCCGCCGCGGCGATCGCCCGCACGCCGGGGCTCGACTTCGTCTTCATCGGCACCGGCGACCTCGCGCTCTCGCTCGGCGCCTTCCCGACGCCCGACGACCGCCTCGCCGCCGCCTGCGCCGCCGTGCTCGCCGCCTGCCGCGCGGCCGGCGTGCCGTGCGGCATCTTCACGTCGACGGCCGAGGACGCCGCCGCCCGCCTCGCCGAGGGCTATGCCATGGCGGTCGCCGCCAACGACATCGACGTCGTCAAGAACGGCTTCTCCGCCGCCCTCGCCGGCTTCCGGGAGGGGCGGCCGTGAGGAGCTTCCGCGAACGACTCGCCTTCGACGCGGCGACCGGCGAGATCCGCGACGAGACGCGGCGCTACATGCTGATCCGCCCCGAGGCGCTGATGGGCATCTTCGCCGGCGTCGACGACGACGCCCGGGCGGCGGCGCTCGCCGCCTTCGAGCGCTCGGTGTTCGTGCGCGGCTCGAACAGCGCCGAGGCCTACCGGGCGATGGGCGCGGCGGAGGCCGACGCGCTGATCGAGGCGATCCGCGCCTCTGCGCCCGAGCTCGGCTGGGGCCTCTGGCGCTTCGAGCGGGGCGACGGACGGCTCGCGCTCACCGTGCGGAACAGCCCCTTCGCGGTCGGCTTCGGGCGCTCCGAGACGCCGGTCTGCCACGCGATCACCGGCATGCTGCGCGCGGTCGCCGGGCTCGTCTTCGGGCGGCCGGCCGTGAGCCGCGAGATCGCCTGCGCCGCCTGCGGCGCCGACGCCTGCCGCTTCGAGGCGGCGCCGGTGGAGGACGGCCGATGAGCGGGATCGGCGACGCGCTCCTCGCAGCGCTCGGCGCCGACCTCGTCCTCGTCGGTGAGGCGGTGCCGGCGCGCAACCGCACCGACTGGAGCGGCCTGCCGCCCGGCCGCCCGGCCGCCCTCGTTCGGCCGCGCACCGTCGAGGACGTGTCGGCGACCCTCGCCGCCTGCGCCCGCCTCGGCGCCGCCGTCGTGCCGCAGGGCGGCCTCACCGGCTTGACCGGCGGCGCGCAGCCGGGCGACGGCGAGGTGGCGCTGTCGCTCGAGCGGATGAGCGGCGTCGAGGAGGTCGACACCGCCGCGGCGACGCTGACCGCGCTCGCCGGCACGCCACTCGAGGTCGTGCAGCAGGCGTCGGCGGCCGCCGGCTTCGCCTGCGGCATCGACCTCGGCGCGCGCGGCAGCTGCACCATCGGCGGCAACGTGGCGACCAACGCCGGCGGCAACACCGTGATCCGCTACGGCATGACGCGGGCAAGCGTGCGCGGCCTCGAGGTGGTGCTCGCCGACGGCCGCATCGTCCGCTCGCTCAACAAGATGCAGAAGAACAACGCCGGCTACGACTGGACGCAGCTGTTCATCGGCAGCGAGGGCACGCTCGGCGTCGTCACCCGCGTCGTGCTGGCGCTCTTTCCGGCGCCCGGCGAGCGGACCACCGTGCTCGTCGCGGTGCCAGACTTCGCCGCCGCGCTCCAGCTGCTGCGCCGGGTCGAGGCGGCCGTGCCCGGCGCGCTCCTCGCCTTCGAGGCGATGTGGCCGGACTACCTCTCCTTCGCCGCCGCGGTCGGCCGGCCGGCGCCGCTCGACTGGCAGCGCGGCCTCCTCGTTCTCCTGGAGGCCGGCACGGGCGGCGGCCCGGCGGCGGAGCATCTCGCCGGCACGCTCGAGGCGGCGATGGGCGACGGCCTCGTCGAGGACGCGGTGATCGCCCGCTCCGAGCGCGAGCGCGAGCGGCTGTGGGCGATCCGCGAGGCGCCGGCGGAGTACCGGCGCTACTTCTCCGGCGTCACCGGCTTCGACGTCAGCCTGCCGCTCGGCGTGATGGCCGAGGCGGTCGCCGCCCTCGACCGCGGCATCAAGCGCCACTTCGCCGAGGCCATGACGCTCTTCTACGGCCATGTCGCCGACAGCAACCTGCACCTCGTCGTCCACGTTCCGGACGCCGCGCCGCAGCCGTCGCACGCCCTCGACGAGATCGTCTACCCGATCGTCGCCGGCCTCGGCGGCACGGTCTCGGCCGAGCACGGCATCGGCCGCCTGAAGCGGCCCTACCTTGCGCTCTCCCGCTCACCGGACGAGCTCGCCCTGATGCGAACGATGAAGGCGGCCCTCGACCCCCACGGCATCCTCAACCCCGGCAAGGTGCTCTGACGAGCCGGCGCAGCAACCGGTCGCCGTGCGAACCGGGAACTTTGGGCGCGAGGATGAAAGACGGCGCCTCCCCACCGCGGCACCCTGGCGGCAGGACGATGCGACGGGCATCGCCGCCGGCGGTCCCCTGATCCCCGACCGGCGGCGGCTCCCGCGCTTCGCCCCATCCGGGGAGCGCCGCCATGCCCACCACCCTGCCGGCCGTCCGTCCAGACGGGCCTCCGCCTCGCCACGACCCGATCCGGCCGCTGCGACGCCACGGCGGCGTGGCCGTCCTCTGCGCCGCGCTCGTCGCCGCCCCCGGCGCCGCCGCCACGCAGGCCGCGACGGACCCGGCGGCGATCCCCGTTTCAGTCGCCGTCGCGACGCGCGCCGACGTGCCGGTGACGCTCACCGGCATCGGCACCGTGCAGGCCTTCAACACCGTGACCGTCCGCACCCAGGTCGACGGCCAGCTCACAGAGGTGCTGTTCACCGAGGGGCAGTCGGTGAAGCGCGGCGATGTGCTGGCGCGCATCGATCCGCGCCTCTTCCAGGCAGCCTACGACCAGGCGGTCGCCAAGACGCACCAGGACCGAGCGGCGCTCGCCGATGCGCAGCTCATCCTCCAGCGCGACGCCGACCTCGCGGCGAAGAGCTTCACCCCGGTGCAGACGGCGGACACCCAGCGGGCCACCGTCGACGAGCTCGAGGCGCAGATCGCCGCCGACGAGGCCGCCGAGCAGAGCGCCGCGACCGAGCTCGCCTACACCACGATCACCTCGCCGATCGACGGCGTGACCGGCCTCCGCCTCGTCGACGCCGGCAACATCCTGCATCCATCCGACACGACGGGCATCGTCGTCGTGACCCAGATGCAGCCGATCTCCGTCGTCTCGACGTTGCCCGAGCAGGCGCTCGACGCCGTCCGCCGGGCGATGGCGGCCGGCCCGGTCGAGGTCGTCGCGACCGAACAGGCCGGCGGCCGGCGGCTCGACGTCGGAACGCTCAGCGTGATCGACAACGAGATCGACGCGGCGAGCGGCACCATCCGCCTCAAGTCGACCTTTCCGAACACCCACAGTGCGCTCTGGCCGGGCCAGTTCGTCGAGCTGACGGTCCGCACGACGGTGATCCAAGGCGCGGTGACCGTGCCCGCCGCCGCCCTGGAGCGCGGACCGGACGGCTTCTTCGTCTACCTCGTCGCCGATGGCGTCGCGACGGCCCGGCCCGTGCGGCCCGGCCAGATCGACGAGCACGTCGCGGTCATCGAGAGCGGGCTCTCGCCGGGCGACACCGTCGTCACCGACGGTCAGTACCGGCTCGTCGACGGGTCGCACGTCCAGCCACGACAGGGCGACGCCGCCGCTGCCCCCTCTCCGGCGGGAAACTGACGGCCATGGGCGTCTCGACGTGGTTCATCCAGCGTCCGATCGCCACATCGCTGCTGATGGCGGCGCTCCTCGGGGTCGGCATCGCCGCCTTCCCGCTGCTGCCGGTGGCCCCGCTGCCGCAGGTGGACTTTCCGACCATCCAGGTCTCGGCGCAGCTGCCCGGCGGCAGCCCGGAGACGATGGCCTCCTCGGTGACGCAGCCGCTGGAACGCCAGCTCGGCGAGATCCCCGGCGTCACGCAGATGACGTCGATCAGCACCCTCGGCTCGAGCGCCATCACGCTGCAGTTCGAGCTCAGCCGCAACATCGACGGCGCCGCCCAGGACGTGCAGACGGCGATCAACGCCGCCGCTGGGCAGTTGCCGACCGACCTCCCCTCGCCGCCGACCTACCGCAAGATCAACCCCGCCGACCCGCCGATCCTGGTGATCGCGCTCAAGTCGAAGACGCTGCCGCTGACCGCCGTCGACGACGTCGCCGAGACGGTGCTCGAGCAGCGCATCAGCCAGTTCTCCGGCGTCGCGCAGGTCAACGTCTTCGGGCAGCAAAAGCCGTCCGTCCGCATCCAGGTCGACCCCACCCGGCTCGCCGGCCGCGGCCTGTCGCTCGAGGACGTGCGCACCGCGATCGTCGCCACCACTACCAACGCCGCGAAGGGCACCATCCAGGGCGAGCGGCACACGTTCACGCTCT